>Ga0194111_10001374_pt1 | contig 29952 bp, 23 predicted proteins | sample TA2KigC300mmetaG_FD_146194 | JGI IMG/M metagenome (GOLD analysis project Ga0194111, IMG submission 146194) | Freshwater microbial communities from Lake Tanganyika, Tanzania - TA2015033 Kigoma Deep Cast 300m | ecosystem: Environmental > Aquatic > Freshwater > Lake | place: Tanzania: Lake... | reverse complement strand
TGGTTAGTGGTCAGGGGTCAGGGGTCAGGGGTCAGTGTATTAGGGGTCAAATTAGGAATGGTGATATTAGGAATCGAAACCTCCTGCGATGAGACCGCGGCCGCGGTGGTGGCCGATGGCCGGCGGCTGTTGTCAGACATTGTCGCCACCCAGTTCGACCTGCATGCCCGGTACGGGGGGGTGGTGCCGGAACTGGCGGCCCGGCGGCATCAGGAGAATATCCTGCCGGTGATCCGGGCCGCGTTGGCCCAGGCCCAGGTTGGGTTAAGGGATCTCCAGGCCATCGCCGTGACCCAGGGGCCGGGGCTCATCGGCGCCCTGGTGATCGGCTTTGCGGTGGCCAAGTCCCTGGCCTACACTCTGAATATTCCCCTCGTGGGGGTGCACCACCTGCACGCTCATCTGGCAGCGCCGTTTCTCACTGAACGTCCCCCCGCCTTTCCTTTTATCGCCCTGGTGGTGTCCGGCGGCCATACCAACCTCTACCACGTAGCTAGTTTCCAGGAGATCAGGCTATTGGGCCGGAGCCGGGACGACGCGGCCGGGGAGGCCTTCGACAAGGTGGCCAAGCTGATGCAGTTAGGGTATCCCGGGGGCGTCGCCATCGAACGCCTCTCCCAGGGCGGCGATTCCCAGGCCTTCGCCCTGCCCCGGCCCCGCATCGATACGGAGCCCCTCACCTTCAGCTATAGCGGGCTCAAGACCGCGGTGGCGGCGGTGTTGCGCAAAGACCCGGAAATCCTTGGGCGGCCCCGGGGGCCGGCGGATCTTGCCGCCAGTTTTCAGGCCGCAGTGGTGGATTCTTTGGTGAGCCGGGCGCTGTTAGCCACACAGCTTCATAATTGCCCGCGCCTGGTGGTGGCCGGCGGGGTGGCCGCCAACCGCCGCCTCAGGCATGAGCTGGAAATCCAGTGTGCCGCCGCAGAAGTGGAACTTTTTCTGCCCTCCTTAAAACTCTGTACCGACAACGCCGCCATGGTGGCAGTGCTGGGGTATCATCTTTTGCAGGCGGGAGAAAGGTTGGATCTCAGGGCGGATGTTTTTGCCAGGGGCTGAATCACTTATTTTTTTTTGGAAATAAGTTACGACAACCAAACGGCGCCTTTTGGCGCCGTTTGGTATGTTGGGGGGATCTGCTGCCCCAGAGATGTTAGCTGAGTTTACGCCTGAGGCCGATCAGACCCAGGAGGCCGGTGCCCAGAAGCAGAATGCTGGGGCTCACCGGAACAGGGGCGACTTGGGGAAGAAGGCGCTGGCATCATCGCTAAAAGAAAATCGGGAGGAGAGGTAATCGCCTTTAATCCGTGAACCTTGAACTTTTCGGCCCCGTTGACAATTTGCTCGAACCACATTAACTTTATGCACATGAAGAAAAAAATTCTCTGCAAGCAAGTCTGGGTTCTGAGCCTGGTGCTTCTGCCACTGATGCTTTCGGCGTGCGCCACCGCGCCGTTCACCGGCCGACAGCAGCTGATGCTTACTTCGGTGGGTCAGGAAAACACCCTGGGCTATCAGGCGTTTTCCCAAATCCGGCAGCAGTATAAGCCTTCCCAAGATACTAAGAACAGCGAGATGGTGCAACGGGTGGGCCAACGCATCGCCGAGGCCGCCAACCGCCCTGATTTCCGCTGGGAATTTGTGCTGTTTGACGAGGATACCGTCAATGCCTTCTGTCTCCCCGGCGGCAAGGTGGGGATTTTTACCGGAATTCTCAAGTATACCGAGGATGAGGCCGGGATGGCCACGGTGATTTCCCATGAGGTGGCCCACGCGATCCTGCGCCATGCCGGGGAACGCATGAGCCAGGGGCTGTTGGCGCAGCTCGGCAGTGTGGGACTGGGGGTGGCCCTGGCGGGACAGAGTCCCTACGTCGCCCAGGCGGCCCAGCAGGCCTATGGACTGGGGACCCAGGTGGGGGTCATGCTGCCCTACAGCCGGAAACAGGAATTGGAAGCTGATGAGGTGGGCCTTATTCTCATGGCCAAGGCCGGGTATGACCCCGAGGCGGCCGTGGGTTTCTGGGAACGCATGATGGCGGGCAAAAAAGGCAAGGGCAAGCCTCCGGCTTTTCTTTCCACCCACCCCACCGATGAACGGCGGATCAACGAAATCCGGCGGATGCTCCCGAAAATCAAAGAACGGTATTATAACCCCGCCACCTGAGGCTTTTCCGGCCGATTGCCCGACGCGGGCCTGAAACTCGCCCTGTGGCGATATACCCACTCCGGTTTATCCCGCAGCCCATGGGGGTTAATTCCTCTCGATTTTACTGCCCTTTTTTGCCGAAAACCGAAAACTGCAAACCGAAAACCGTATTAATCAGCGCAGGCGCCGATTCTCGCCCACGCGTACTGTCACCCGGTTGGCGTCGAAGTATTCCATCAGGGGAATGGAAAACTTGCGGCTGGTCTGGGTGAGGTCTTTGAACTGGGGGACGGAAATCTCGTTATGCAGCTTCAGATAGGCTACCAGCTTATTTTTTAGCGTCTCCATCACCTCGTGATGAAAAAACAGGTCTTCCTTTACCTTTACCAGGCGTCCCTTACTGGTGAGCAGCTTGATAATTTCCTGCAGCCGGCTGCCTTCAGTTTTTAAAGCGGTTCCGGCCTCTTTGAGGGTGGGTGGCGTCAGGCCGCCCCGGGCATAAAGGGATTCCAGCTTCCTGGCCAATTCTTCCTGGGCTTCCCCCAATACCACCCGGTGGCTGGCCAGCCGGACCAGTTCCTTGTCCACCACCAGGCGTTTCTGCTGTTCCAGGTTTTGCAGGAGGTAATTGAACAGGCGGACCTCCAATTCCTCCGGGAGCCGCCGGCGCAATTCCTCCTTGGAGAGCCCCAATTTGAGGGGCTGGCTGTGGTGATATTTCTGCAGGAATTGGGTGGCCTGGTCTTGCAGGTCTTTCACCGCGGCACTTAGGGCGTAGCGGTTTTTTTCCGGATCGTAGCAGATAATCTGGCTTTTTTGGAGCAACTGGGCCAAGAGGGGGTCGAGTTCAGTGTCGTTGAGGGAAAGCAGTTGCACCAGTTCCAGGCGGGAGCGCCCCGCGGCCCCGGCCTCCTGCAGATAAAAGGTGATCCGTTCCGCCTCGCGGCATTTCTCTAGAAACTCCAGACCTTTCAGGACGCTCTCCTGGAGTCGTCGATGTTTGGGAGGATTGATGTGCAGGAAATAGCCGCCGCCGATGGTGAGGGCCGGAGAGACATTGCGGATCACGAAGCGGTCGAAGGGTTTTACGGCCAGGGGTTCGGTGAGGCGGAATTGCACCAGGCCGCTCTCTCCGGGCGGCAGTTCTTCCTGGGACAGCAGGATCACGGTGGCCACCTGTTCACTTGTACCGGTATGGAGGCGGATTTCCCGCCGGTTTTTCAGGGGGCGGGGCGCGCTGGGCAACACCTCCAGACGGGCATCCAACCGCAGGGTGGCCAGCAGCGCCTCCGGTGTGCCCACGATCATGCCCCGCTCCAGGTCCAATTTATCGATGCCCTGAAGATTGATGGCCGTGCGGGACCCGGCCAGGGCCTCTTCCACATTTTCGTCGTGGACCTGAATATTACGGACCCGGGCCTTAAACTGGGGGGGGTAAATGGTCACCAGGTCTCCCAGCCGCACCCGGCCGGAGACGGCGGTGCCGGTGACCACGGTGCCGAAGCCCTTTATGGTAAAGACCCGGTCAATGGGCAGTCGGAAGATGCCGCTGCTGGGTTTGGGCTGAATATCGGCGCATAATTCGGTCAAGGTCTCCAGGAGTTCCGCTTTGCCCTGCCCGGTGACGGCGGAAAACCGCACCAGGGGGGCTCCGTCCAAAAAAGTATGGCTCAAGAAAGCGCGTACGTCTTCCTCCACCAACTCCAGCCATTCCTCCTCCACCAGGTCCACTTTGGTGAGCACCACCAGGCCGCGTTTCACCCTCAAAAGCTGGCAGATTTCCAGGTGCTCCCGGGTCTGGGGCATCACTCCCTCATCAGCGGCAATGATCAGGGCCACCAGGTCCATGCCGGTGGCCCCCGCCAGCATGTGCCGGACAAACCGTTCATGCCCGGGTACATCCACGATACCGAGACGCTGGCCATCGGGCAGGACCAGGGAAGCAAAACCCAACTCGATGGTGATGCCGCGGAGCTTTTCTTCTTTCAGACGATCGGTGTCCACCCCGGTCAAGGCCTTGATCAGGGAAGTCTTGCCATGATCGATGTGTCCGGCAGTGCCGAGTATGATGGGCTGCAATGCTGCTTCCTTTCTCACGGACGCCCCCACGCGTCCGGCGCCGGGAAAAATTAACGGTCGTCGTCCAGGAGATGGGTTTTTTTCTTCAGGAATCTGATTAACAGGTAAATGCCGAGGCTGCTGGAAAAAATTGCGGTCCACATGGCATCCGGGCTGAACGTCCTATCCACCCGCAGGCCGGTGAGGACTTTTAATCCGGTAAAAATGGCGATCATGGCAAAAAAGGATGAGTACTCTCTTTTCAAGGCACTTTTTACTGAAAACCCCAATTGCGGGGCCCGCCATTGGGAGAAGCGGGGAATGAACAGAGGCGTCTGGTCAGCCCAGGCCGGGAACTGGTCCGGGAATTTCTGTTTTAAGAAGTCCTCTTCGGCGTACATGATTTTTTCATAATAGCCCCAGAAAATCAGACTGATGAGGAGGGTGAACCACCAGAGGTGGAAAAACAGGGAAATGCCCAGCCACATGATGAAGTTGCCCACGTAGAGGGGATGACGGACGATGGAATACATCCCGGTAGTGTTCAAAACCTCCGCCACCTGCCGGGTGGTGTTCCGGCCGGAAGTTCCCCGGGGGGCGTAGCCCACCGTCATGATCCGGATCATCAGACCCAGGGAGGCAACAAGCAGGCAGAATAATTCCCATAACCGGTCCGTGGCCGGCTCCGAGGTTAACCGCCTGAAATCCTGCAACGCCAGCAGGAAGAGAACCGCCAAGAGCAGGGGCAGATAACTGCGCCAGCGGAAAAACCAGTTGCCCACCCGCACCATTTCGTTACTCAAAGCCACGGCCAATCCTCAAAGACTTAATATAATCTGATACTTCTCTAAGTGAAAATTCTGATTATTGAGAATAACGATCTCTTTCTGATGTTTTTCTTCCAGTTTTTCCAGGGTGCTGCTGCCCAGGTCCAGCAGGACGTTGGCCAGTTCCGGGTGCACCTCCACGGTGATCTGACCGGCCTCCGGGGAACCGATGGTGGCGGATAATTCCCGTAAAATATCGAAGGCCACGGATATGCGGGAGCGGATGAAACCTTTCTGGTCGCAGTAGGGGCAGGGTTCGGTTAGGGTGTGGTGCAGGCTCTGCCGGGAGCGCTGGCGGGTCATTTCCACCAGCCCCAACTCGGACATTTTAAGAATACTGGTCTTGGCCCGATCTTTTTTCAAGGCTTCTTTCAGGGCATTGGTGACCTTTTCCCGATTCGCCTCTTTTTCCATATCGATGAAGTCAATGACAATCAAGCCGCCGATGTTGCGCAGGCGCAACTGGTAGGCGATTTCCTTCACCGCCTCTAAGTTCGTCTTTAAAATGGTTTCTTCGAGATTATGTTTCCCCACGTAGCGGCCGGTATTGACATCGATCACCACCAGGGCCTCGGTGGGCTCGATGATAATATAACCGCCCGATTTTAACCAGACTTTCTTCCCCAAGGCCCGCTGCAACTCAATTTCGATGTCGTAATGTTCAAAGAGAGGCTCCGACCCCTGATAGAGCTCCAGGTTAAATTTCATTAAGGGCTGAAAGGTTTCCACGAAAGTGAGAATCTTGGCGTGGGTTTCAAAATCGTCCACGATCAACCGGTCCACCTCCTTGGTGAACAGATCCCGGACCACCCGCAAGACGATGTCCAGTTCCCGGTGCACTAACGAAGGGGTGGGGGCGGATTCTTTTTTGCGCAGGAGATTATTCCAGATCTGCAGGAGAAAGTCCATTTCGCTCTTGAGCTTTTCTACCCTGCCGCCCTCGCTGGCAGTGCGGGCGATGAGGCCGCAATCCGGGGGTTTGATGGCGGCCAGGGCTTCCTTTAATCTGTGGCGCTCCGCCTCATCCAGGATGCGCCGGGAGACGCCCACATGGTTGACCGTGGGCATCAGGACCAGATTCCGGCCGGGCAGGGTGATATGGGAGGTGAGGCGGGCGCCCTTGCCGCACAGGGGCGGTTTGGCCACCTGCACCAGAACTTCCTGACCTTCCTGGAGGATATCCTCGATGGGAGTGGCGGGGTGATAATTAGTCTGACCGGTAAGGGAAACCTGGCCGCCGCCATTGTCCTCCTTACGCCACTCGGTATAAAAATCCTCATAGTGGTCCACCACATCGGCCACATAGAGAAACGCCGAGCGATCCAGGCCGATATCCACAAAGGCGGCCCCCATGCCGGGCAATACCTTGATGACGCGGCCTTTATAGATATTGCCGATGAGCGAGCTATCCGCCTCCCGTTCAAGGTAGAGCTCCACCACGTTGCCGTTTTCCACCAGGGCTACCCGGCTCTCGAAAGGGGCAACGTTTATGATTAACTCGCTGGCCATATATAATATCGTTTTGGGTTGTCGGTTTCCAGTTTTCAGTTTTCGGTTCATTCTGGTTCCCAAGTTGAACTTGGGAACCAGATATCCCGCCAGGCTGTGTTTGGCCACCTTTTAAAAAAATCCGGATTTCACAATGAGCTAATGATTAGAATAGCTTTTTCGTTTCAATATCTCAAGCTGTAATGCTGCCGTTTCCGGTAGATCGAAAATTGCCTTGATCAGGGCGCTGATTTTCAGGTTATCCCTTTCTCTGATAGCGATCACAATTTCCAGGCTCCGGGCATCGTGTCGGTGGATGGCGGCCACCAGCGGCCGGATGTCAATGCGCTTGGTTTCCTTGGGTTTTTGGCGCAGGGCAAAAAACTCGGTTGCATTGAGAAAATCAGTCAGTTTCTCCTCGGAGAATAAGGCCTCCGGGCTCTGCACGGCGTAGACGACCCGGTCAGGTTTGGGGGCAGACCTGGACCCGGTAACATTTGCGGCTGTGAGAATCTTCAAACCTTCCGGCAACACCTGGTTGAGGCGGGCGGCCACCTCTCCCTCCGGCAGGGCTTGCAGTAATTCGATATCCAGGGTCTCAGCCACACTTTCCACCCCCACCGGCAGCGCTCCATGGAAGGACACCTGGGGCAGGGGATGGTAGCCCTGGGAAAAATTGAGGGTCAGACCGGAACGGCGCAGACTCCGGTAAAAAACGTTCATGAATTCCAGGTGGCTCAACCACCTGGCCGCCTCGAGTTTGGCGTAATGCAGGCGATATCGGCTGGGGCTGGCAGGGTAGGGGGGGGCAGGGGGCGGACCGGTATGGCAATCAACGCTCGGAGTACAGGTCCGGGGTTGTACCTTAAGCCAGTCGCAGACCCCGCAATCCAGGCAGCCGGCCTCCCGGCAATCCGGGGTTTGGGCGTCCTCCCAGGCCCGGCGGCGTTCCGTCAGTAAGTATTCCTTGGTTACTCCCACATCAATATGGTCCCAGGGCAGGATTTCCTCTTGTCGCCGTTCCCGGAGAAAGACATCGCCCTTGAGGTTGCCGGCCGTTAGGGCCTGCTGCCAGGCGTCGATCCTGGCGTGTTCGGTCCAGGCGTCAAAACGGCAGCCCAGCCGATGCGCCTCCACCAGGACCGGGGCCAAGCGTCGATCGCCTCTGGCCAAAACGCCCTCCAGCCAGCTCTGGTCCGTGGGATTCCATTTTATTTCCATGCCTTTGTGTTTGAGGAGATTTTTAGCCAGATGCAGTCTTTCCTGGCTCTCCGGCCGGGAAAGCTGCCTTTCCCATTGAAAAGGGGTGTGCGGCTTGGGAATAAAGGTATTAAGGCTGACGTGCAGCTTTGCCCTATGATTAACTTTTTTGGCCACCGCCAGGGCCTGACGGCAGAGATCGGTCAGGGCGTCAAGGTCATCCCGGTCCTCCATGGGGAAGCCGATCATAAAATACATCTTGAGGAGATTCCAGCCGAGTTCAAAGGCTTGCTGAACACTGGCGAGGATCTCGGCCTCGGTGAGATTTTTGTTGATGGCCCGCCGCAGCCGCTCGCTGCCGGCCTCGGGGGCAATGGTAAAGCCGGTTTTCCTGACGCGCTTGATCTGGCGCATCAGGGCGGTGGTGAGGGTGTCGGCGCGCATGGAGGGTAGAGACAGGGCGATCCGGCGTTTTTCCAGGCGATCCATCAGCTCGGTGAGCAGAGGGGCCAGGCAGCCGTAATCGCCGGAACTTAGCGACAGGAGCGACACTTCCTCAAAACCACTGGCCGCCAGGGCCTTTTCCACCCAGGAGATGATGAACTGGGGGTCCCGCTCCCGCACCGGTCGATATGTCATGCCCGCCTGGCAGAAGCGGCAGCCCCGGGTGCAGCCCCGGGAGATTTCCACATTCAGGCGGTCGTGAACGATCTGCACCAGGGGCACCAGGGGTCCGGGGCTGAGGGGAGGGGCCGCCAGTTCGCTGATTACCCGGCGGCGGATGCGCTGACGCCGGCCCAAGGGAAGGATCTCCCGGAGCATCCCGGCTGCATCGAAGCTCATCTTGAAGAGGGCCGGGACATAGACTCCCTCGATTTCCTCCAGGGCCCGGAACAGTTCCTTCCGGCTGCCGCCGGTAGCACGCCACTCCTGCACCAGGTCGGCGATCTGCAGAATTACTTCCTCGCCGTCGCCGATGACCAGGGCATCAAAAAAAGGAGCCACCGGTTCCGGGTTGACACAGGCGGGCCCCCCGGCAATGACCACCGGTTCGTCCGGTCGGCGGGAGGCAGCCAGCCGGGTGATGCCGCCCAGCTCCAGCATGGTAAGGAGGTTGGTGTAGCCCAGTTCGTACTGTAAACTTACTCCCACTAAATCAAAGGCGTGCAGGGGAGTGCCGGATTCCAGACTGGTGAGGGGCAGTTGCCGGTCCCGCAGGAGCCTTTCCAGATCCGGGGCCGGGGCATAAGCGCGTTCGGCCCAGATCTCATCCCGCTGGTTGAGGATGCGATAGAGCAACTCCAGGCCCAGGTGGGACATGCCGATTTCATAAAGATCAGGGAATAACAGGGCCACCCGCAGTCTGAGGTCCCTGAGGTCTTTATAAACCGCGTTGATCTCGGCGCCCAGATATCTCCCCGGTTTTTGGACCAAAGGGAGAATCTCCAAGAGGCGAGATTGTGTTTGGGCAGATTTCAAGGTATGGTATTTTCGGTCTACAGCCGCCAGAAATATCCTGGCCATTTTTAACGGGGTTCCAGGGCGCCTTATCGGTTATTCGGTCGAGAACCGGACGTTAACTGCAGGGCCTCCTGAAAATTCAGGGTCCCGGCATAGAGGGCCTTTCCAGTAATCACGCCGATGACCCCATCTTCCGTCAAGGGGATAAGATCCTGGATATCCTTGATAGTGTTGACTCCCCCGGAGGCGATCACCGGGGTGGGCACGGCCTGGGCCAGGCGGCGGGTGGCCGCGATGTTGGGGCCGGTCTGCATGCCGTCCCGGAAAATATCCGTATAGATGAAAGCCGCAGGTCCCAGGGGGGCCAGAGCCTGGGCCACCTCCAGCGCGTCCCGGTCGGTGGTTTCCACCCAACCCTCCGCGGCCAGTCTGCCGTCCCGGGCATCCAGGGCAATGGCGATCCGGCCGGGGAAACGTTTTAAGGCCTGCATGGTAACCTCACGGTCCTTGAGAACCGCGGTTCCTAAAATGAGGCGGTCAACCCCCAGGGAGATATATTGGGCCATATCCTCCAGGGTGCGCAGCCCCCCGCCCAACTGCATGGGAATAGTCAGATTCTGGCGGATACTGGCAACGGCGGCCACGTTAACCGGCTTTTTCTCAAAGGCCCCGTCAAGATCCACCACGTGCAGCCACTGGGCTCCCTGGGCCTGCCAGCGCCGGGCCATGGCCCCGGGATCGTCGCCATAAACGGTCTCCTGGTCCTTCACTCCCTGGCGGAGGCGGACGCACCTGCCGTTTTTAATATCGATGGCCGGAATGACAAGCATCAGTTTTTCCTTGAACTTAAAGGCTGTTAGCGGAATGGTTAGCTAATTAAATTAATTATTATAAATTATTATATTTAAGTTGGCAAGATGCGGTGGCACAAGCTTTCTAGCCTGGGCTGCCTGGACGTTTCAGAAATGTGGAGTTCAGGTCACACCCCCCAGACCTGGTCAGTGAGAATCCCGGTGCCGGAGGCGTTGATGGTCAAGAGCATCCAGCCGCAGCCGATTCTGCCGGTTCCCTCCGGGGAGGGACGGCCGGTGGTGCATCCCAGCCGCACATCCGGGAGCGGCCAGGCCGTGGCCCGCAATCCCTGGAAGATCAGGTTCTGGTGGTGCAGGGTGATATTCTGATGCACGTGCCCGTGCAGCAGGAAAACCTCCCGCCGCTGGGCCAGGAGCTCGTATAAGGCTTCGGCCCCTTCGGTCCACCAGTCCCAGGGTTGAAAGAGGCGATAGGGCGGGGCGTGGGAGATGAGGCACAGCGGTGTCTCAGGGGCACTCTGGCGCAGTTCCCGGGCCAGCCAGCCATGCAGGGCCGGGGTAAGGTGAAACACGTGAGCGGAATCCGCCGGGTTGTGGATAGTGGGGGTGAAACCCACAAAATGCACCCCCTGATGCGTGAAGGAAAACCTGTCGGCCCCGAAAAATCCCTCCCACAGTGAGGATGATCCAGACAGAAAATCCTGTTCTCCGGGGAGGACCCACACCGGCGTCTGCAAAGCCGCCAGTATTTGCTTTCCTAAAGAGAGCGCCCCGGCAGTGCCGTCAGCGGTGAGGTCGCCGGCCACAAATACCAGGTCCGCAGGCGGGCACAGGGCATTGATTTCCGCCACGGCCGCGGCTAATTGGCGGGCCGGGCCGCATTCCCCGCCGTCCTCGGGCAGGTGGGAATCGGCCAGCAGGGCGATTTTTAATGTTCCCAGGGAAGATTCCCGAAAAGGTGAGACAAAAGCCGGTGGCGCTGCGACCTGAAACCCTGCGGCACCGGCGGTCAGGCCTAAGCCCAGGAGCTGCAAAAACTGACGGCGAGTCGCCATGCTGTCCCCCTGTCCGCAACCGAGCTGATATTTTTTTACATTATAATCCGGAGGCCGTAAAAAGGGAAATAAGATTTCCGGGGCAGCCATCATCCTTGGGTTTACTCCCGGCAACCGGCATGATCTCTGGATTTCAAAAAATTCGCATGAAATGAGGCGCTGGTCTTTCTATCCTTTGCCATTCGGTATAAAATTCTGGTAACCATTCATCGGTCAGTTTGCAGCCGTCAGCTAACAGAATAAATGGTACGAGTTGGAATAACACGGCTTTTTTCAGGCGGTTTCGATAAGTTGAATTAAGACCTTTCTGGGCTGAAACCTGAATCCCTTTGATATTATTATGAAAACGTTTTTTAAAAGAACCTTCCGAGTTACCTATCTCACCGTCACTCTGATGATTATCGCGGTTCACCTCCTGTTCCTGGCGGCAGATTTTAATTTTGTCCATAATCTGGAGATGAGGTTCTATGATCTAATGTTCCACCTCCGGGGACCCAAGCCGCCGGGGCCGGAGGTGGTGATCGTGGCCATTGACGATGAGAGCATCAAGGCCATCGGACGCTGGCCCTGGTCCCGGCGGGAGATCAACCGGGCCGTGGAGGTGCTGCACCAGGCCGGGGCCAAGGTTATCGGCTTTGATATTATCTTTGCCGAAAAGCAGGAGGAGGCTGGCGCCGCCTTGTTATCCCGGCTGCAGCAGGAAATGGCGCGGCGCCAGTGGAGTTTTCCGGCCCTGGAAAAGTGGGTCCGGCAAGAAGGCCGGCAGGTTGATCCTGACGGCGAGCTGGCCGAAAAGTTCGGACAATGCGGGAATGTGGTCCTCGGCTATTATTTCCAGGGTCTGGAACTTCTCCAGGCCGGGCCTGAGTATTTTTCTCTCGAGATCTCCCCCGACAATATTAAATCATCAACCTATGATCTGGTCCGCTGGACTTCGGCGCAGAGCTCTCCTGCCTTCCTCCTGGCAGCGAGGGGGGTGGAGATAAACCTGCCGCTGCTCTCCGGGGCTGCCTGCGATAGCGGTTATTTCAACGCCATCCCGGACCCTGACGGCTCCATCCGCACCCTGCCCCTGGCTATTACTTATCGAAAGGACATCTACGCTCCCCTGTCCCTCTCTATACTGCAACGTTTCCTGGACAACCCTCTGCTGGAGATTACCCTGTCTGATCAGGGAGTTCGGGGTATACGCCTGGGCCACCGCAGGATTCCGGTGGACGATCATGGCCGCTTCCGCATCGATTTCCGTGGGCCGGCCAAAACCTTTCCCTACTATGCCTTTATCGACGTGGTGGAGGGCAGGATTCCTCCAGAGAATTTCCGGGATAAGATTGTCCTGGTGGGGGCCTCTGCGGTGGGCATCTATGACATCCGGGTAACGCCGTTTGCCAGCGTCTTCCCGGGAGTTGAGGTTCATGCCAACATCATGGATAATATCCTGCGCCAGGATTTTCTCTGGGCCCCGAAAGGTCTGTGGAACCCCGCAGTGTTGTCCCTCATCGGCTTGAGTCTCATCATGTGCTGGGTGCAGCCCCGGGTGCGGGCCTGGTTCGGCCTGGCCCTGCTCATCAATCTGATCGCGCTCTATTTTCTGATAAATTATTATCTGTTTTCCCGGCACCAGATCTATCTCCAGATGCTCTATCCCTTGAGTGGTCTCTTCAGCGTCTATGTGGCAGTGGGATACATGCGGTTTATGGCCGAGGAAAAGGAGCGCAAGCGTATCAAGGCGGCCTTTCAGAATTATGTTCCCCCCGAGGTGGTCAACACCATGCTGCAACACCCGGAAAAGCTGCATTTGGGCGGCGAAAAACGGGAAATGACAGTGATTTTCTCCGATATCCGGGGGTTTACCACTTTGTCGGAAAAGATGGAGCCGGAAGTACTGGTGGAATTACTCCATTCCTACCTGAACCCCATGACCGATATCGTCTTTAAACACGGGGGCACCATGGACAAGTATATCGGCGACGCTATTATGGCTATTTACGGCGCGCCATTAGTGCTGCCGGACCATGCCAGATGTGCCTGCGAAACGGCCCTGGAAATGACTGCCGTCCTCCAGCAGCTCTGGGAAGGTTGGCGGGCTCAGAATCTGCCCGAACTCAAGATCGGCATCGGCATCAATTCAGGCTTAATGACCGTAGGGAATATGGGGTCCCAGCGCCTGTTCGACTATACGGTCATCGGCGATAACGTCAACCTGGCCTCCCGCCTGGAGGGACTCACCAAGTATTACGGCACCGCTATTTTGATCTCCGAGTCCACCCAAAAACTGCTCCCCGACGGCTTTATTGTCCGAGAGGTGGATCGGGTCCGGGTCAAGGGGAAAAGGGCCCCGGTGAGTATTTTTGAATTACGGGGCCAGGGCCGCCCCGAGGGCGTCGAAGCCGAACTCCTGCAAACCTTTCAGGCCGGCTTGGTGGCATTCCGCCAACAGCGCTGGAAGGAAGCAGAACAATATTTGTCTGCCTGCCTGCGCCTGGACCCCGAGGACGGCCCCGCCACACTGCTTTTCCAACGCACAGCCAACCTGGCCCAACAACCGCCCGCGCCGGATTGGGACGGCACCTCCACCCTTACTGAGAAATAACAGGTTAGCGGTCATTCCTCAGCTTTTTTCTCCTGCCCGGGTTTAACTCGGGCAAGAAGGTAGAACTGCAGTCTTATCCGCCTTATCCTGACAGCCTAGCAACGCTTGCGGGAGAAAAAGAACCGCCTCTACTGGAGCTTGACTCCCGGCATCCGGGGCTATCTGGACCAGAAACTGGCCGCCTGAGAGGGTCCCGGCGGCCGCGATTGTGAACGGGCTTCTTAGGGGGCTCGGTGGGATCTAGGAGAGGAGCTGCGGCTTAGCGGGGGTGTCCGGATGTTGCGGCAGACTGTGGCCCGCCTCGGGACGTTCCCCCGGGGGAATGACCCGGCCGCTGGCTTTGTCAATAATGACCCCGTAACGTTCCGATAGCGTCAACAAGTATTCGCATTCCATGGCTTTTTTGGCCAGCCGGTAGCGCAGCAGCAGGCTGATGGGAAAGTACAGCATACTCAGGGCCATAATGCCGATGACCACATAGGTGCCCCATAGTCCCAAAGTGGAGAAAAGCCCCTGGAGATAAACCAGTACTGTCTCCGGGTACAGGAGGCCGAAAACAAAGGCAAACAATGCCATCAAGCCCATAATATAAGAGATCAGGGAACATTTGTGGCAGAAACGCTGCCATATTCTTTTTCCGGGTCGGTCGTGGTCGGTTCCGGGGACCTGGAGCAGGTCAAAGCCCCGGACGATGATGCCGAACACCAGCATCATGACCACCGGGGCGATGAAGGCGACCAGGAGATATTCCTGCCAGGGAAAGGGGATTACCTTTACCTCGCCGCCGAACCAGCCTTCGTCCATCTGCCAGATGATGGTAACCCCGAGGATGATAATTTCCACCACCAGCACGAAGACCAGAAAACTATTGAAAATATATTTTTTCTCCCCCGGGCCGTGGAGACTGAAAAACCTGCTCATGGTTACTGCCTTAACTTATAAATCTCACAGAACAGAAACGCTTCCCGAAAATGGGACTAAAAAATTGTCTTATTATATCTGCCGGAGGAAACCGTTTCAATGATAATCTGTAACATTTCAGTATGCTGAGGATTCACGGTGGAACAGGCTGCCAGCCTGTTCATCAACGCACAGGCTGGAAGCCTGTGCCACCGATGATCCTACTTTTATCCTGATTGCAATAGGATTATGGTTCAAGGTCGAGTTAGCTCTCGCCTTTTACTCAGTTCGCTGAATTGTTACAAAACCCCTTTATCCCATTTCCTTCCCTGTCTTTTCTTAGTTCATCCTTAGGGGGCAGGGGCCGGTGTTTGGCTTGACTGACCACTGACCACTGACCACTAAACAGACCCTTGCCGGCTGCTTTTAGCGGTCCAGATACTGCCGCACCAGGGTCACCGGGGGCAGGGCCGGGTCGCCGTCGATGACCTCGATACCCTTGCGCTGGAAGAATTTCCGGGCGTTGTCGCTCATACCGGCGGTGATGAGGTGGGTAATCCCCTGCCGGTCCAGCCAGGCCGGGAGGATGCCCGGTTTGAAGTCCGGCGGGGCAGCTTCCTCCTGGGCCACTATTTGATTCTCCCGCACGGTGATCAGGGAAAAGCGCTGGTCCTGGCCGAGTTTTTCGGCGAGCTGGCCGTTATGGAGGGGAACCGCGAACTTAAGCACCCCGGCCTCCCGGCGGGGGAGTGTTTTTTGTGGTTCAGGTTTACCGAGGGCCGCGAGGATGGCGTCCACGGTGCGGTCCAGGGCTTGTAAGAAGGGGCTTTGGGAGGCGTCCACGCCGGTGAGGCGGCCGGCGTCGGCGGCCTCGACGATCTGGGGATCGAAGGGCAGGGAGCCCAGGAGTGCCTGTTCCAGGGACTGGACGCCGCGGCTGCCCCCGCCGGAGGTGAACAGGGGAATGGACTTGCCGCAGTCGGGGCAGATGAGGTGGCTCATGTTTTCCACCACGCCGAGGATAGGCATACCGACCTTGCGGCAGAAATTGATGGATTTGCGCACATCGGCCAGGGAAATTTCCTGGGGGGTGGTGACGATAATGGCCTGGGCCTCGGGGATGGTGTGGGCCACGGTGAGGGGTTCGTCGCCCGTGCCTGGCGGAGCGTCAATGACCAGGAAGTCCAGGGGGCCCCAGACGATTTCGGTGAGGAACTGGCGGATTATCTTATGCTTGATGGGACCCCGCCAGATGACGGCGGCGTCCCGGTCTTTCATCATAGCCTCGATGGAGATGACTTTGAGATTATGGTACAGGTCAGCGGGTAGGTTGTACTGGGCCTGGACCAGATCCAGGGGCTCCCCCAGGCCCAACATGCGGTAGACATCGGGGCCATGCAGGTCCACGTCCATGAGACCGACGGCGAAGCCCCGGCGGGCCAGGGACAGGGCCAGGGTGACGGCCACACTGCTTTTGCCGACCCCCCCTTTGCCGCTCATGACCATTAATTTATGGCGGATCTCCGCCAGGACCCAGCGGAGCTGACATTCCTCGGGGGAGATATCGTCGCCAGAATTTAGATGCAGTTCGCAGCCTTCACAGGAGCCGTCGTCTTTTTGATGTAAGCATTTATCCATATCAGGTTACATTCCTCCAGCCCTTGGCAGTAACGCTTACTCGAAGCGGAAAACTTTGCGGATTTTCTTTTTTACTTCCCAGGTGCAACTCAGACCTTTAGGAAATCGGACCAGGTCGCCGGGGCCGATGTCTACTTTTTCACCGTCCGGGCAGGTGACGGTCACCTGTCCCTCCCGGACGTAGGCGGTTTCATCGGAGTCGTAATACCAATCAAAGGTGCTGGGTTCGCACTCCCAGGGGCTCCAGGATTCGACTTGCAAAGCTTGCAGTTTTTCGGGGGTGGCTTTTTCTTTGGTAATTTTCAAAGCCATGCGGAGGCTCCTTTTGCCTAGTGGTTGCCGATAGTTCCTACTGATGTAATCCATGCATGGGAAAGGGAAGAGGGATCAGGAAATTATTCCCTTTTCCCTCTTCCCTCTTCCCTGTATTTAATCCAGGCGATAATTGGGCGCTTCTTTGGTAATGACCACGTCGTGGACATGGGATTCCCGCAGGCCGGCGGGGGTAATGCGGACGAAGCGGGTCTGGGTCATGAGTTCCGGGATGGTGCGGCAGCCGACATAGCCCATGCCGGAGCGCAGGCCTCCCATGAGTTGGTAGATGATATCGGCCAGGTTACCGCGGTAGGGGACGCGGCCGACGATACCCTCGGGGACGAGCTTTGACTCCAGATCGATGGCTTCCTGGCCGTAGCGGTCTTTGCTGCCTTCCTTCATGGCCTCCAGGGAGCCCATGCCCCGGTAGACCTTGTAGCTGCGGCCTTGAAAGATGACGGTTTCTCCGGGGCTTTCGTAGGTGCCGGCGAAGAGGCTGCCGATCATGATGCTGTCTGCCCCGGCGGCTATGGCTTTGGTGATATCGCCGGAGAATTTGACGCCGCCGTCGGCAATAATCGGCACGTCGTGCTGGTGGGCGGCCCGGGCGCAGTTCATGATGGCGGTGATCTGAGGGACGCCCACCCCGGCGATGACCCGGGTGGTGCAGATGGAGCCGGGCCCGACACCTACTTTGACCGCGTCGGCTCCTGCCTGGATGAGATCCAGGGCGGCCTCGTAGGTGCCGATGTTGCCGACAATGAGTTCTATCTGGGGAAATTCCGCTTTACAGGCCCTGGCGGCGTCCAGGACCATTTTGGAGTGGCCGTGGGCGGTGTCAATGACGATGACATCGGCGCCGGCTTTCACCAAGGCATCGACGCGGGGTGCCCGGTCGTCGCCGACGCCGACGGCGGCCCCAACCCGGAGGCGGCCGTAGGAGTCTTTGCAGGCGTGGGGATATTTTCTAATCTTTTCAATATCTTTAATGGTTATAAGGCCTTTTAACTGGAACTGGTCATCCACCACCAGGAGCTTTTCGATGCGATAGCGATGCAGCAGGGCCTTGGATTCCTCGAGGGTGATGCCCACCGGGGCCGTAACCAGTCGATCTTTAGTCATAACGTCTTTGACCGGCTGATCCAGATTGGTTTCGAAGCGGAGGTCCCGGTTGGTGACGATCCCCACGAGTTTATGGCCCTCCACTACCGGGATGCCGGAAATACGATACATCTGCATCAGATCCAGAACCTGACTTATTTTGGCTTCCGGGTGGATGGTGACGGGGTCCAGGATCATGCCTGACTCGGATTTTTTGACTTTTTCCACTTCCAGGGTCTGGCGGGCGATGCTCATATTTTTATGGATGATGCCGATACCACCCTGACGGGCCATGCAAATGGCGGTTTCCGCCTCCGTCACGGTATCCATGGCCGCGCTCAGCAAAGGAATATTCAGTTTTAAATTTCTGGTCAGGCGGGTTTCCAGATTGACATCGGTGGGCAAGATGGCGGAGGCGCCAGGTAAAAGCAATAAATCATCAAAGGTATAGGCTTCAGGGATCATGTCTGGGGCCATAGGCGGTTCTCCTCGAGAAATGCCGGGGGGTGCAACCGGAAAAATCGGCGTTCCGCTATGAGCGATCATCTTGCAGCAGAAAAAAAAGTTTCGTCGCCAGCCGATTTGGGCACAGGCCGGACGCCTGCGCCATCAGGTTGATGGCAATAACATGACCGCTGAACGCGTACCCGTAATAAAAATTAAAAAATTATTATAATCATTTTTGTTTTATTCGTCAATTATGCTGTTTCCAAAATGAAAATTTTTCCATAGGGATAGGGTAAACCCGCCTCTCCGGCCGGGATATTTTTCCGTTAAAAATTGTGTTGATCTGAAGCGGGATATTTAAGTTTTTCAGCCAATGAATCGATAATCTATCAACTTCCTTTTAATATGAAAAAAACTAGAGTAATTATTATTTACTAATTTTAAGTCTATTAACTTTTTCTCATAACTAAATAATATTACGATAATATAGATATATCTTTAACCAACTATAATAATAATTATCGCACAATATTAATATATTTTTATATTAATTCTGGAAAAAAGCCATTCCAGCCGCACGAGGCGCGGAGTATAAATTTTGAGGTGGCTGTGAAGGATAGATAGCAGAGGGAGAGGAAGATATGTCAGAGCAGGTGTTGGGGGAGGATTTATTATTGAATATCGATCAGGTGTCACGCCTGACCGGAGTAAGAAAATCCACCCTGAGGTATTGGGAGAAGTCGTTCGAGGAATTTCTCAAGCCGGTCCGGACAGAATCAAACCGCCGGGAGTACCGCCTATCTGATGTGGATATCATTAATACCATCAGAAGGTTGATCGAGGAGGAGCATCTCACCAACACCGGGGTGAGGATAAAATTACGTGAGATCATGGGTGAGGAAAAGAAAAAGGTGGTAAGAAGGCGTCCCCAGGGGAATCCATAGACCGGCAGATAAATTCCACGGTGGAATGGAGTGGCACGTCCCATTTTAAGGTTGGCAGCAGACCCTGGAGATGCAGCAGGCAGCCGAGGTCGGGGGAGAGGAGGGCTTCAGGGCGGAGGGCCTGCACGGCCCTGAGGTAGTTCAAGCCGATGGCCTGGGCCAGATCAGGGCGTTTGAGGGAGAAGAGACCGCCGAAGCCGCAGCAGGAGTAGGCCGGGGAGATTTCCAGGACGTGCAGGTTGGCGGTGAGACTCAGGAGATTTTTCAATTCCGGCAGGATTCCCAATTGTCGGGCGGCACAGGACTGGTGCAGGAAGAGCCTGCCGGGGAAGGCTAAGGAGAAGGGCAGGGGCAGGTGGGCCGAGAGCCACTCGCTGACTTCCAGGACCAGGGGTTGCAGGCGTTTAAGGTGGAAGGCATCTGAGGGAGTTTCCACCAGGTGGGCGTAGTGGCGGCGGATGGTCAGGACGCAGGAGGCGCTGGGGCAGAGGATGACCTCGGGGCCGGAAAAAACTTTGAAAAAATGGCGCATCAGGCGGCGGGCGGCCGGCCAATCCCCGGCGTTAAAGGCGAACTGACCGCAGCAGGTCTGCTGGTCGGGATAGTACCAGGGAACCTTGAGACGGTCGAGGAGGTAACAAAGGGCCTGGGCCGCATGAGGAGCGTACTGATCGAGGTAACAGGGAATAAAAAGGTGAACTGTCATGATTGGGACCGCTGGCGCCGAGCTTGCCGGGAGTTTTCCCGGCCTGGGTGCCGTTGTGGGGATCAGCTCTTGGAAATAGCCGGCTTTAAAACCCGGACGGTCAATATTTCAGGAGAAACTTTAACCAATTCAAACCCTTCCGGCAATTCCACGTTAACCGGCACCTGATGCCGGCCTGACTTTAAATTCTTGACATTAACCCTGCTGTTCAAATCTTCGGCGCGTAGATGCTCTAAATTAGTCACCGGCCCGCGGACCGTGACGGTGATTCTGGGGGGCTGGAGACGTACGGGACCGGCGGCGCCGTTGGCTTCCACGGCGATGTTGGTGAAGGTTTTGGTTTGCAGTTTGGGCCTGATGCCGATTTTGGCGATAATAGGCTGGTTTTCCAGGTAGGTCAGGGGGAGATTCTGGAAATCCAATTCCACGTCTCGGGCGATGGAAGAGCTGAGTCTGCTGATATCAATGGGAATGGTGTTGATGAACTTAAGTTGGTTGATGTCGTTTTTGGGGCCGCGCATAAGGACTTCTTTGGGGGTTAAGACGACTTCGCTGAGTTCAAAGCCTGGGACGGGTGAGCCTTTAATAACGGGTTGGACTTCCAGGCGGCGGACCAGGGCCTGATCCAGGGAGATGGACAGGGCGCTGGGGCGGATGCGGGTCACGACCACGCCCCGGGGAAAATTCAGGCCGCTGGGAGTGAGGATTTCGGTATGGACACCGGGTTTGGCGCCTGAGAGGTCGATCTGCTTATGGAGCCGATCACTGGTTAATTCCCGGACGACGCTTCGGGGCCCCTGGAGGCGCACTTCGAGCTGGGAAGGGATCTCGTTGGTGACCATAAGGTTTTTGGGAATGTTCCTGAGTTCCAGGGCCATTTGGACGGTGGTTTCGGTGCGTTCTTCCGAGCCCACGGCGACCCAGGCGGCCAGGGCCAGCATGAGGGCCAGCAGCTTCAGGCCTTTATTTTTTTTCAAAGAAGCGAGGTATTTTTTCAAGCCAATTTACCCTCTCAGATCTTTCTGAAGAAAAAATTTCATTCAGGGAAAGGAGAAGTTGGGTCCGGCTCAGGTTGGGGGTTAATTTCCCTTCCTGGGCCAGGGAAATGTGGCCTTTTTCCTCCGAGACGATAATGGCCACGGCATCGGAGTGTTCGGTAATGCCCAGTCCGGCCCGGTGACGGGTTCCCAGGGCTTTGTCCAGGCCGGGGCGTTGGGTGAGAGGCAGGACACAGCCGGCCGCGAGGATCTGATCGCCGGAAATAATGGCGGCGCCGTCATGAGTGGGGCTGTGGGGCCAGAAAAGGGTGACCAGTAATTCCCGGCTCACCACGGCGTCCAGGCTGATGCCTCCTTCCAGGACATCCTGCAGGTTGCCCTGGCGTTTTAAGACAAAAAGGCCGCCGAATTTATTTTTGGCCAGGGAATCAGCCGCAGCGGCGATCTCTTCCATTACTCGGGGGGCGGAGTAGCCGAAGCGGAAGACTGCCCGGCGGCCGACCCGGCTCAACATGCGGCGGATATCCGCCTGGAAAAGGATTATGATGATCAAGATGAGGCTTTTAACAAAACTTTCCAGGAGCCATTCCAGGGTAAAGAGATCCAGGCGGCGGGCGCCCCAGTAGGCCAGGAGGAGGATGAGGATCCCGGCCATGATCTGGATCCCCTGGGTGCCCCGCAGGAAGAGGAGGAGCTGGTAGATGAGAATGGCGGTGAGAGCAATGTCAATGAGATCCTGCCAGCGGAAGTTGAAGAAATCGGTGAACATGGGTAGTATAATTGAGGTGCGGCGCTAGTCAGGGCAGCCATGCTGCACCGCGTCGACGACGGCGGCAACCTGTTTAGCGAAGGTTACGTTATGGGTGCGGATGATATGGGCCCCTCGGGTGAGGCCCACAGCCATGGCTCCCAGGGAGCCGATATCCCGGTCGGTCACTGGCAGGTTTAAAATTTTACCGATGAAGGCCTTGCGGGATACCCCCAATAACAGGGGACAGCCCAGTTCCAGGAATTCATCGAGACGGCGGATGAGTTCCAGATTATGGGCCACGGTTTTGCCGAAGCCGATGCCCACGTCCAGAATGAGGTGAGAAGGAGATATTCCCTGGGATACGGCAAAATCCCGGCGTTGGGCCAGAAAGGCTTTGACTTCGGCCACGAGATTATCATAATGGGGATCGACCTGCATATCCTGGGGGCGTCCTTGCATGTGCATGAGGACCACGGGCACCTTGAAGCTGGCGGCCACCTGGACCATGTGCGGATCGAAACGCAAGGCGCTGATGTCGTTTATTATATCGGCTCCGGCGTCGAGGGCGGCTTGGGCCACGCTGGCTTTGTAGGTGTCGATGGAGATAGGGATATCGCTGTGTTGGCGGATGGCCTGAATGATGGGCAGGACCCGGTTAATTTCTTCCTGGGAAGAGACCGGGGCGGAAAAGGGCCGGGTGGATTCCCCGCCGATATCGATGAGATCGGCCCCCTGGGCGGCCATCTGCAAGGCCTGGTGGATGGCGGCGTTCGGGGAATAGAAGAGGCCGCCATCGGAAAAGGAGTCGGGCGTCACGTTCAGGACGCCCATGATGAGTGATCTTTGCGCCAGGTCAAAGGTGTGTGGCCCGATGACCAGCGGCGGGAGGAGAGGCATAGGCATGTTCCTCGGCCAAGGCTCGAAACCGTTTTAAAAAAACAGACGTCCAGCTATCAGCAATAGGCTTTCAGCAAAAAATGAGTTAAGTCAGTTTCTAATTTATTTAGCTTAGGGCTGAAAGCTGACCGCTGAACGCTTGTTAAAAAGCTATTCGTTTATCGCCGACGATACGGCGGGTTCGGCATAATCGTCCGGCGCAGGGGGGTCAAGGGCCGCATTTTGGGCCACGATGGCATCGACTTCATCACTGCTCAGGGTTTCTTTTTCCAGCAGGGCCAGGGCCAGGGCATGGAGACCCGGTTCGTATTGGCGCAGCAGGTAGCAGGCCCGCTGGTAGGATTCCTCGACGAACCTTTTAATCTCGGCATCGATCATGCGGGCGGTTTCTTCGCTGAAATCGCGGTTTTGAGAAATTTCCCGTCCCAGGAAGATATGCTCCTCCCGTTTCCCGAAGGCCAACGGTCCCAGGGATTCGCTCATGCCCCAGTTGCAGACCATTTTGCGGGCCAATTCGGTGGAGCGTTCGATGTCGTTGCCGGCCCCGGTGGTGAGGTGCTGCAGGACCAGCTCTTCGGCGGCGCGTCCTCCCATGAGGACGGACAGGGTATTGAGCAGGTATTCCCGAGTGTAGGTATATTTTTCGTCCAGGGGTAATTGCTGGGTGACCCCCAGAGCCCGCCCCCGGGGAATGATGGTGACCTTGTGGATGGGGTCGGTCCCGGGGATGAGCTTGGCCACCAGGGTGTGGCCGGCCTCGTGATAGGCGGTGTTTTTGCGTTCCTCTTCGGAAATGATCATGCTCTTGCGTTCGGAGCCCATGAGGATTTTATCTTTAGCCTGTTCAAAATCCTCCATGGTGACCCGGTCTTTGTTGGCCCGGGCGGCAAAGATGGCGGCTTCGTTGACCAGGTTTTCCAGGTCGGCGCCGGAGAAACCGGGGGTGCCCCGGGCCAGGACGGAGAGGTTGACGACGTCGGCCAGGGGAATTTTGCGGGTGTGCACCCGCAGGATATTTTCCCGCCCTTTCAGGTCGGGGATGGGCACGACGATCTGGCGGTCGAAGCGGCCGGGCCGGAGCAGGGCCGGGTCGAGGACATCGGGACGGTTGGTGGCGGCGATGAGGATGACGCCTTCGTTGGATTCAAAGCCGTCCATTTCCACCAGGAGTTGGTTGAGGGTCTGTTCCCGTTCATCGTGGCCGCCGCCCAGACCGGCGCCCCGGTGCCGGCCCACGGCGTCGATTTCATCGATGAAGATGATGCAGGGGGCATGTTTTTTGCCTTGCAGGAACAGATCGCGGACCCGGGCAGCGCCCACGCCCACAAACATTTCCACGAAGTCGGAGCCGCTGATGCTGTAAAAAGGCACCCCCGCTTCCCCGGCAATGGCCCGGGCCAGGAGGGTTTTGCCGGTGCCGGGAGGACCCACCAGGAGGACGCCTTTGGGGATGCGGCCGCCCAGGCGGGTGAATTTTTTGGGATCTTTGAGGAAGTCGATGATTTCGGCGACTTCTTCTTTAACTTCTTCGATGCCGGCGACATCGCTGAAGGTGACCTTTTTGGTGTTTTCATTCATCAGACGGGCTTTACTTTTGCCGAAAGACATGGCTTTGCCGCCGCCGGCCTGCATCTGCCGCATGAAAAAGATCCAGATGCCGACGAGAACGATCATGGGGAGCCAGGAGATGAGCACCGTGGTATACCAGGGCGAGTCGTCGGCAGGTTTGGCCGTGATTTCAATGCCCTTATCCTTCAGCAACTTGACGATCTCCGGATCGCTGGGGGAATAGGTCAGAAAGGCTTTCCCGTCGAGGCGTTCGCCGTAGATTTCATCGCCCTGGATAACAACGCGGGCAATTTTTCCCTCGTTAACCAGGTCCAGGAATTTGCTATAGCTGAGTTGGGTTTTCTCTTTGGCTAGTTGAGACCGGTTGAAAAAATTAAAGAGCATGGTTACGACCAAGCCGATGAGTAACCAAAGAGCAAGATTTTTATAGAATGGGGGGAGGCGATTTTTTTCCATTATTGGCCTTGTGTGTCCAGGTCTTCCTTATGGTTATATTTTTATCATATTGTAAGTCAGTTTGCAATAAATGCAAGGTGAATGTCTTAATTACGAGGTTTGGTAGGGAGATGCGGAATTGTGCCGGGAGGATCTGGCGGACTTTACGAAGTGTTACACCGTGCAGCTGGCAATAGGGCAATGACGAGGGAATAGGCTGAGGGGTGCCTCAGAAGATTGATACTTATTGGTTTTTATGGTAATTTTCTAATGAGGTGCGGTTTATGAGATTTACGGGGGAGGGAAGGATCAGCCGGGTGGTAATCTCCACGGCTCTGGGGCCGGGGGGTAGGGGTATATTTCCGTATACGCTTCTGCCGGCCTATCGCCAGCTGCTGCGGCTGGTGCAGGCCACGGACACCACGGTGATCACCAAATCCGCCACTCGCCGGAGGCGACGGGGCAATTTTATTCCCGGCAATCCCTTGACCTGGGGGTATATCAGGCGGATAGCCGGTCAGGGAATGCTGAATGCCTATGGGCTCACCAATGCGGGGGTGGAGGTCTGCGCCCGCCAGATCAAGGCAAGCCGCGAAAAAGGCATCCAGGTCATACCCAATTATTATCCGGAATTTGCCAAAGGGACGGATACCGCCATCCGGGAGACTCTGGAGTCCATAGAGATATATCAGAGATTCCTGGGACCGGCATTATGGGGCTTGGAACTGAATTTTTCCTGTCCCAATGCCCAGGAGGCCATAACTGAAAACGTGTCCCAGGGAATCAGGTGTGTAGAGGCGGTACGGCGGCATTATCCGGGACTTTTTTTGATTGCCAAGATCAGTGTGGTGCATCCGTATGAATTTGCTCAGGAACTTGAGAGGTTGGGGGTGGGGGCCATCCACGGGGTCAACACTGTACCCTATGCGCTGATTTTTCCGGAAGGCCGGTACCCGCCCTCGCCGTTGGCGCACGTGGGCGGCGGCGGGGTGTCGGGAGGTCCGGCTGGCGCCGCGGCGATGAGTTATAATGCCGGATTACGACAGAAGGTCGGCGTTTTCCTCATCATGGGGTGCGGGGTCACTGGCGGCGAGGATGTCCGGCGGTACTTTGATATGGGGGCGGATGCGGTGAGTGTGTGCACCCTGGCCTTGCGGCGACCGGAGGAGGCGGCACAGGTGCTGCGGGCGTTTAATATTAAGTAGTATTCATCCGGAAAAAATAAAAAAATCTTGTCTTTCAAGTTTTAAGAGCTTATATTTAGAAGGTTAATGGTATTGAACAGTCAGGAGACGGTTAATCATGAAAAAAGACATTCATCCCAACTATCACCAGACCACGGTGCGGTGCGCCTGCGGCTTTGAATTTCCCACCGGTTCGACCCAGGAAAAGATCCGGGTGGAGATCTGCTCCAAGTGCCACCCCTTCTTTACGGGCAAACAGAAGCTCATCGATTCCGCCGGGCAGGTGGAGCGTTTTGTCAAACGGTACGCGAGCTACAATAAAAAGGCGGCCGAGGCTGGCCAACCGACGGAGTAATCGGGCGTGGCGGGATACGAACCCCCCTTTCCGGTGGGAGGGCAGGCGGTCATTGAAGGGGTCATGATGCGGGCCAAACACAGCCTGGCCATCGCGGTGAAGCGGCCCGACGGCTCCATTGTATTGAAGCAGGACCGGCTGCACACCCTGGCGGAGCGCTTCCCCTGCCTGCGCTGGCCTTTCCTGCGGGGGCCGGTGGTATTGCTGGAAGCCCTTGTGTATGGCATCAAGGCCCTGACCTTTTCGGCCCAGGCGTCCCTGAATGAGGAAGAGGAGCAGTTGTCGCCCTGGCACATGTTTGTCACCATCCTGTTTGCCTTCACCCTGGCGGTGCTGTTTTTCGGCTTGTTGCCCCATTATTTGAGCGGCTGGGCGGGAAGGTTGTGGGGGGCCGACCTGACGGTGGACAATTTTACTTTCCATGTGGTGGACGGCATTCTGAAAATCGGCTTTTTCCTCCTCTATGTCTGGTTCATCTCCTTCATGGAGGACATCCGGCGGGTCTTTGAGTATCACGGGGCGGAACACAAATCCATTTTCACCTTCGAGGCCGGTGAGGCTTTGACCCTGGAAAACGCCCGCAAACATCAGATCTGGCATCCCCGTTGCGGCACCTCTTTTATTCTGGTGGTGCTTTTAATCAGCATTCTGGTGTTTACCCTGCTCTTCCCCCTGCTGCCCGGTCTCAAGGTTGGGGGCCGTTTCACCACCAATCTCCTGCAGGTGGGCGTCAAAATCCTCCTGATGTTCCCCATTGCGGCCCTTTCCTATGAAATTATCCGCCTGGGCGGCCGCTATGCGGACAACCCTCTGTGCAAGATAGTCTTGTGGCCGGGACTCATGACCCAGCGCCTCACCGCCCGGGAACCGTCCGATGAACAACTGGAGGTGGCCCTGGAAGCCCTGCGCTCGGTTGTGAGCCAGGAAGAAGAGCTCTCCCGGCCGGTTCCATGAAAGAAAGGGAAGAGGGCGTTTCTATAAAAGCAGGGGTCAGGGGTCAGGGGTCAGAGAGAATGATACGGACCACTGGCCACTGATCCCTGGCCACCGCCTAATATTTTCTTCCTCCCGGTTTTGGGGAGGCATTAACTTATACCATGCTTATTGATCGTTTAGAGAGTATCGAAAAAAAGTATTTAGAACTGGAAGCCAGACTCAGTGACCCGGAAGTCATCAAGAACCAGGAGCAGTTTCAATTAGCAGCCAAAGAACATGCGGATCTGGCCCCCCTGGTGAAAGCCTTTCGCCGTTTGCAGCTGGTCCGGAAGGATATTGAGACGAATCAGACCTTATTAAAGACGGAAACTGAGGAAGACATCAGAGAACTGGCCCGGGAAGAAATCCAGGACCTGAAGACCAAGCTGGCCGAATTGGAAGAAGAGATCAGGTTCCTCCTGCTTCCCCAGGATCCCAATGACGAAAAGAATATTCTCCTGGAGATCCGGGCCGGAACCGGGGGGGAAGAGGCAGCCTTGTTCGCCGCGGACCTTTTCCGCATGTACTCCCGTTTTGTCGAGCGACATAACCTGAAAATCGAAATTCTCAGTCATAATCCCACCGGCATCGGGGGCATAAAAGAGATTATCGCCTTAATTTCCGGGGCAAGGGTGTACAGCCAGCTCAAATACGAGAGCGGGGTGCACCGGGTGCAGCGGGTGCCGGCCACCGAATCCCAGGGCCGGATTCACACCTCGGCGGTGACCGTGGCGATTCTCCCGGAAGCCGAGGATGTGGACGTGCACATCAGTCCGGAGGAGATCCGGGTGGATGTGTTCCGGTCTTCCGGACCGGGGGGGCAGAGCGTCAACACCACCGACTCGGCGGTGCGGCTGACCCATCTGCCCACGGGAATGGTGGTAACCTGCCAGGATGAGAAATCCCAGCACAAGAATAAGGCCAAGGCCCTGAAAGTCCTGCAAGCCCGGCTGTTTGACATGAAACAACAGGAGCAACATCAAAAAATGGCCCAGGACCGGAAAAGCCAGGTGGGCACGGGCGACCGGAGCGAACGTATCCGTACCTACAACTATCCCCAGGGCCGTATCACCGACCACCGCCTGGGTCTGACCCTGTATCGCCTGGAGGCCTTCCTGGACGGCGACCTGGACGAGATGATCAACGCCCTGGCATCCTATTTCCGCACCGAGGCCCTCAAACAACAGGCGGCATGAGCTCCGACCTCCCCGCCGCCTGGACCATCATCGCCGCCCTGCAACGGGCCACGAAGCACCTACAGGCCAAAGGCATCAGCGAACCCCGGGCCTCGGCCGAAGTTTTATTGGCCCACTGCCTGCACCTCAGCCGCTTGGAGCTATACCTGCGCCACGACCAACCCCTGGCCGAAGACGAACTGAGCTGTTATAAAAAATCCTTGAAACGCCGCCTGGCCCGGGAGCCCACCCAATACATCACCGGGCATCAGGAGTTCTGGTCCCTGGATTTCCTGGTAAGCCCGGCGGCCCTGATTCCCCGCCCCGAGACCGAGTTGCTGGCCGAAGCCGTCTTAATGCATATAAAACAGGCTGCCACATCGGCGCCCCATATCTTGGACGTGGGCACCGGCAGCGGGGTTTTGGCAGTGGTGGTGGCCAAAGAAATCGCCGGCGCCCAGGTCACAGCTCTAGACCGCTCCTGGGAGGCCTTGTGTTTAGCCCGGGAAAATGCCCGGCGGCACGGGGTCCTGGGGCAGATAGCCTTTATCCAGGGGGATCTTTTGACGCCTTTTGCCCTGCAGCCGCATTTCACGGCCGCCATGGCCAACCTTCCCTACGTCCCCACTGCAGCCTGGGAGCAGCTGCCCCCGGATATCCGGGACTATGAACCCCGTCTGGCCCTGGATGGCGGCTACGACGGCCTGGGAGTCATCCGAACTCTTGTCTTGGGAGCACATCACCTCTTACGGCCGGGAGGGCTCCTGGCCCTGGAGGTGGGCCAGGGGCAGGCGGAGGCGGTACAAACCCTGTTGGCCCAGCAGGGCGCTTACAGCCCAGCAGAAATAATTCTGGACTATCAACGCCTCGGTCGGATTGTGCTGGCCCGGCGGAGGGGATGACCCTTTGCATCTCCCTCGAAAAGACAGGGAAGAGGGAAGAGGGAAGAGGGAAGGTAATAATTATCAGCTTGCCTGATCTCCGGTTATGCTTTAGATTATGAGAGACAACCGTGAGGGCCTATGCGAGATCGCTTACGAAAGTTGCGGCGTTTATTCACTTATGAAGACCGACTGTTAATCCTCATCGACGCCGACCCCGACTCCATCGCCAGCGCCCTGGCCTTGAAACGGCTCCTGTGGCGGCGCCTTTCCACTGTCACCATATCTCCCATCAGGCCCATCACCCGGCCGCAGAATCAAACCATGGTACGGCTGCTGGAAATCCCCCTTGCCCCTTTTGACCGGATCCAGGCGGCCGATTTCAACCGTTTCGCCCTTTTGGACTCCCAGCCTTCCCATAATCCGCTTTTCTCCGGTTTTTCTTTCGACATCATCATAGATCATCATCCCCTCTGCACCGACAGCCAGGCCCGGTTTATGGACATCAGGCCGGAGTATGGCTCCAATTCCACCATTCTCACCGAATACCTCCGACAGGCCAAGATCAGGCCCTCCCTGAAATTGGCCACTGCCCTGTTTTATGCCATCAAGACCGATACCCACAACTTCGACCGCCCTGCCACCGAGGCGGACATGAAGGCCTTTCATTTCCTTTTCCGCTACACCCGCCATGCCCTGGTACGCCGCATCGAAGTGGCCGAACTCACCATGGAAATGTTCCATTATTTCCAGCACGGCCTCAATCATTGGCAAAGGCGCCATGAGCGGGTCTATTGTTTCGTGGGGCGGGTTTCCAACCCGGACATCCTGGTGATCCTGGCGGAATTTTTTCTTCGGGTAGTGGAAATTTCCTGGAGCTTTGTGGGCGGCATCTTTGAGGGGAAGCTGATTGTCATTTTCCGCAATGACGGCATCCGGAAGAATGCTGGCAAACTGGCGGCTCGGGCCTTCGGCAAGCTCGGCTCCGCCGGGGGCCATGCCTCCAGCGCCCGGGCCGAAATTCCCCTGGAGCACTTATCCC
>Ga0194111_10001373_pt1 | contig 29964 bp, 23 predicted proteins | sample TA2KigC300mmetaG_FD_146194 | JGI IMG/M metagenome (GOLD analysis project Ga0194111, IMG submission 146194) | Freshwater microbial communities from Lake Tanganyika, Tanzania - TA2015033 Kigoma Deep Cast 300m | ecosystem: Environmental > Aquatic > Freshwater > Lake | place: Tanzania: Lake... | reverse complement strand
ACCGGATCTCGCTGCCCGCCACCCGGAACGACGGCCCGGAATGTACCACTAGTTTTGACGCACCCAGGGTAACATATTGTTATTAATAGACTATTTTATTACACCAGCATCGGGGTAAGGGGGGGGGTGAGGGAGAGCATGGACGCCAATGGAAAAATCCACTTTGGCGGCATTAAGCTTTTGACCGGCGGGAGTTGTCTGGTGACCTCCTCCCCGGGGTCGGAGTTCCGCCTGGGTTCCCAGGTAACCGGGCCCCTGGCGGAAAACAGGCTGAACCTTACCTTTCTCACTCATGTAGCCGGCGACCGCACTGCTTTCTGCACTGCCAGGGCCATGGGGGAAGGGACCCAGGCTTTTTTGCAGAACCTGGCCGGGTCTCAGGATGTATTCCAGCATCAGCCCGATATCGCTCTGCTGGCCGTCTATCCCCACAATAAATCGCCCGGGAACATTGCCGCCTTCATCAAGAGCCTGGCCGCCTCCAAAGCAAAAATTATCGGTCTGGCCAGTTCCCTGTCGGCTCTCACGGTTATCCTGGAAGAACGGCGCAAGGTCAGGATCCTGGATCATATATTCCAGAACTTCCGCTTTACCTCCTTCGCCACGACCTCTGAATTTCTCGCGGCCCAGGAGTTTCCCGAGGAATACGTCCGCAAAGCCGTGGCCACCTACCAGGAACGGGTAATCAAGGTCTACTATGTCCTGCCGCAGCCCGACCTGGATTTATGGGCCCTGAGCATACCCACCACTGCGGTCCTGGGAGAATTCGCCGACACCCTGAGACGCTTTGCCGACCTGGAATTAACCATACCTTTTCTCATCGGCATTCCCCGGCTGGACGCCGAAGACTTCCTGGTGGCCTTCAGTACGGCCAGGGCCCCGGAGGCCGGGGATCAGGGGCGCAGTATCAGGCGCCTCCTGCAGGACCATATTCCGGGGTTACGCCCCATGCGTTTCACCCCGGTGGCGGGCATTTTTCTGCACGGCCCCCATTTCGGTGACCGTTACGGTATTGCCCATACCCTGGTGGAAGGCCTGGAACGGGCTCATGTCACGATCCTCGCCATGAGCTGCACCATCTCCTCCATTTCAGTGATTATCCGCCAACAGGAACTGGCCCCGGCCCTCCTGGTCCTAAGTAAGAGGTTTGAAGGGCCGGTATCCGGAGTGCTTTCCTGAGTCTATGCCAACTACTCACTATTCAACTTTCGCACCCTCTAAAGCACGGTCATAGAGATTACTTTAACCAGAAAGTGGGAACCAGAAGCCCGAAACGGAATAAGGAGGGGGAGCAGCCATTCGAACCGTCCTGATAATGTCAATTCCCGAGGAACTCCGGCCGTTTTTGCGGACGGTCCGGCACCGCCGGGAACGATTGGCCGGAATGACAGTGTGGCATTTCGAGGGACGGGGCTGCCAGGGAATCGCTCTCCTGGCGGGTATGGGAGGCGCCGCCCCCCGCCGCTTGGCCCAGCAGGCCATTGCCGTCTTTGGACCTGATTGGGTGGGCGTGGCCGGCTTCGGGGGCGCTATTACAGCTCTGCCGGGGCCTGGGGGAGTCGTGGTAGCCGGGGAGTGCTGGCGTCTTTCGCCCTCCGGCCGGGAGTTAAGCCGCCAGGCCTTCCACCCGGCAGCCCCGGCCACGGTATTGGCTGCCCATTTGGCGGCTCAGGGACTGGAGGTCCGGGCCGGAGCATTCGTGACCACCCCCAGGATGACGGCCAAGGCTTCCTTGCCTATACAGGCACGTCAACTGATCTGCCCGGTGCTGGATCTGGAAACCGCTGAGATTGCCGCAGCCGCCCAGGACGCTGATCTGCCGCTGGTGGCGGTGCGGGCCATCACCGATGGCGGGGGAGAAGAAATCCAGGCTTTTCTGGCTGATATGATTGATAAACACCACGGCGTCCCCCTTGCCCGGCTCCTGCCGAAGCTGTGGGGCCAGCCCCGCCGTTTGAGGTACTTGATGCATCTCTGGCGGCGCTCCCGGCTGGCCGGAGGTCGCCTGGCCATGGCCGTAAACCTTATCCTGGATTATTTCTCCGAGCAAAGCCCCCGGCTGCGGGCCTGATACCAGGAAGCCAGGGCCAGTGCGGTCACGGGCAGGTAAATGAAAAGCCCCACCAACCCCAGGAGCGTCTCGCCGATATAAAAAGTCAGACTCAGATTAAATATCAGGACCCCGAGATACAAACCGGCCCCGAGAAAAGCCACGCCGGGGAAACTCCGGCGGCCCCTGGCTAACCAGGCAAAGGGCGGCGACCAGGCCCAGAGGCGTTGTAAAAAATAAGTCAGCATAACCCCCACCAGGAGCCAGCCGGCAAAATTGCTCAACGGGATGCCGAAATAGATGCCCGGCTCGGGATAGCCGTAAATCTGGCCCAGAAACCAGCGGTAACCCCGGAGGGCCAGGGGGTCGATGATAATGTCCAGGGTGACGAAAAGAACTGCGGCCAGGAAGACCGGGGCCAGGGAATGCGGGGGCGAATTCTCCTGGGGGCACCGCTGATACGGTCTGAGGAGCAGCAGGGCCAGGCTGTAACTGGCATAGGCGAGAAAGACATAGGAGAGGGAATCCATGAAAGGGACCCCCCCGATCCAGAGTTCCTGGTCCCGGGTGGCCGGGATATAGGTGTACCAGCCATAAGGGAAGCCGGTATGAATGGAAGAAAATTCCGACAACCAGGCGATGCTGTAGCCGACAATTAGATAAATGACGCTCTGTCCCAGCCCTAGATGCCAGGTGGCCAGGCAGAGATATGCGGTCAGAAAAATAAAGACATATGGCCGCAATATTAACGTTCCCCACAGGAGTTGGTCCCAAGAGACCGCGGTTTCGGGCATATTCTCTACCTCCTGTTCGTCCGAAATGGTGCCAGGTCCACCCTGCTCTCGTATCATAGCTTGACGAGCGGTGCAAAACTTGTCAAGTTAATCAGGAGACTGACAAAAAAAATTATGAGGAGAAAACGGCAGTGAAGGTCATCCTGGCCCGCACCGCGGGTTTTTGCATGGGCGTTAAACGGGCCATGGAGCTGGTATTGCAGGCCATTAATCGACAACCCGGCAAAATATACACTTATGGACCTTTGATTCACAATCCCCAGGTCCTGGAACTGCTGGAGGAGCGCGGCATCGGGATTCTGACCAACGACCGGCCCGAACCCGGTTGTCTGGTGGTGATTCGCGCCCACGGGATTCCTCCCCAGGAAAAGGAACAGTTGCAATCCCTGGGCTGTCAGATTATGGACGCCACCTGCCCCCGAGTGGCCAAGGTGCAGTCCATCATCCGGAAATGGGCCCGGCAGGGCTACGATACCATCATTGTGGGCGACGAAGATCATCCCGAGGTCCTGGGACTTATGGGATACACGGAAGGGCACGGCCATGTGGTACGGACGGTGGAAGATGTGGCCCGGTTGCCGGAGAGAGAACGGGTCCTCGTCGTGGCCCAGACCACGCAGAGTGAAAGCGTCTTTCGCGACAGGGTAGCGGCAATCCAGGCCCGCTTCCCTGAAGTGCAGGTTTTTAATACCATCTGCGATGCCACGGCCAGCCGCCAGGCCGAAATCCAACAGCTGGCCGGGGAGGTAGAAGCGGTGGTGGTGGTGGGCGGCCGGAGCAGCGGCAACACCCAGCGGCTGGTGGAAATCGCCCGGGCCACCGGTGTGCCGACCTATCACGTGGAAACCGAGCAGGAACTTAACTTAGAGGAACTTCGGCGTTTCCAAACCGTAGGCGTCACGGGTGGCGCCTCCACCCCGCACTGGCTGATCAGCAACGTGGTCTCGATGCTCAAGCATGATTGGGCCTACCGGTCCGGCTCCCTGACCCAACTGTGGCAACGCCTGTGGCGCTTCCTGATAAAATCCAATCTATACGTAGCCTTAGGAGCCGGTTGCCTCAGCTATACCTCATCATTGCTCCAGGATGTGGAGCCCCTGTGGCGATATTTCTTCGTTGCCTTCTGTTACATCTATGCCATGCATATTCTCAATAATTTCACCGATGCGGCCAGCAAACTAAACGATCCGGTGCAGACCCGCTTTTACGGTCGGCATCGACGTTTTCTCTTTATCTCCGGGGCGCTGGCGGGCATCCTGGCCCTGGTCCTGGGTCTGGCCTTAACCCCCCTGGCCTTTGTTTTTATTCTCGCCATGAGTGTTCTCGGTTTGATCTATAACCTTAACATCTTCCCATCCGGCCTGGGCTCTCTCTTGAAAATTCATCGCTTAAAGGAGATTCCGGGTTCCAAGGCTATTTTTACCTCCCTGGCCTGGGGAGTTCTGGCAGCTCTGATCCCGGTAATCTGTTCGGAACGTTCTCTCACCCCGGCTACAGCCCTGGCTTTCCTGTTTGTAGCCGGGATGGTTTTCATCCGGTCGGGTTTATTTGAGATCCAGGCCCTGGAAGGCGACCGCATCGTGGGCAAGGAAACCCTGGCCGTGGCCTTGGGTAAGGATAATACCCTTGTATTGCTTTACAGCTTGAATATAGCGCTGATGTTCATCATGGGGGGCGCCACTTTTTTCGGGTTTCTGCCTACCCTCGGCTATGCCCTGCTGGGTTGCGGCGGGTATGCCTTGGGCTATCTCACCATCTACCGGCGGGGGAACCTGGAGTCCGGCCTGCTGCTGGAAGGATTGGTGGAAGGCAATATGATCCTGGCCGGCCTGATCTCCTTTCTCTGGGACCCATATAATAGGATTTTTTAAGTGTCAGCGTTCAGCCGTCAGCCGCATAGCCCAACAACTTCATGCCACGAGGAAAACTATGGCTTTAGTCATCCAGGAAGTCCACGATAACATCGGCGTTATCACCTTTAATAACTACGAGCGGCGCAACGCCCTCAGCAAGGCCTTCATCGGTGAAATCAGGGTCAGCCTGAACAACCTTCTCTACGAGGGAGTCCGGGTCATAATTATCCGGGCCCACCAGGGTGCCAAGGTCTGGTCCGCCGGCCACGACATTACCGAGCTGGAGCGGCCCGGTCGGGACCCCTTGGGCTATTACGATCCCCTGGAGCAGGTTATCCGGGCCATCCAGTCCTGCCCGGTCCCGGTCATCGCCCTCATTGAAGGGGGCGTCTGGGGCGGAGCCTGCGAACTGGCCTTTGTCTGCGACATCCTCATCGGCGCCCCCACCACTTCCTTCACCATCACCCCGGCCAAGATCGGCATCCCCTACAATTCCTCGGGGATTTTGCACCTCATCAACCTCTGCGGCCTGGGTGCGGCCAAGGAGATGTTTTTCACCGCCCAGCCCGTGAGCGCCGAACGGGCCCTGCAACTGGGCATCCTCAACCATCTGGTACCGCCCGAGGCAATAGAAAACTTCACCTTCGATCTGGCCCGGAAGATCACCCAGAACTCCCCCCTGAGCGTCTCGGTCATCAAGGAGCAATTGCGCATCCTGTCCAACGCCCTGCCCATCAGCCCCGAAACCTTCGAGCGTATCCAGGGGCTGCGCCGCCTGGTCTGGGACAGCGAGGACTATATTGAGGGTAAGCAGGCCTTTTTGGAGAAGCGGCCGCCGGTGTTTAAGGGGAAATAGGGATCAGGGTATAGGGAACGGTAATTTTTGGTTTTAAGTCTGTCAATATATGCTAACCAGTTTAATTTATTATTTTAAATTACCGCTGAACGCGTGCAACTAACTTTCACGGGCCGATGATTTCCAGGAACCCCTCCGCCACCTGCAGCAATTACTCTGCAAACTGAATAGCCTGGCTGCGATTCTTAAAATCGCGCTCCTGGACGAGCCGCTCTAACTCCTGGAGAAACATATCATCCAGGGTTATTGCGATCTTATGTCTGGCAATGACTCCCCCCCTGTCATTACAATAAATCATACTTTGCAGGGATACAACCCAAATCCACCGCCTTCTTTGGCGACAGGCTCGACGGTGGCGGTGCTGGCCGCTTTGTGAGATTGTTAACAGCTTAAAGACTCAAAAACGACGGGTAATCCTTTGATTAGCCTGACATGCTAATGTTCAGAAGGTATAAATCAACCTTTCGGACAAAATCACCAAGGCTGCTGGATGAACACAAAGCATAACTTGCTTAAATAATTTGAAAAATAGGGATAGTCATTAAATCAGAGTCTTGTTCAAAGGTATGCCAGGTAGTTGGCGCCAGGTTTTATCACCGAATGGCGCTTCCGGCGATTATTAGACGCCGGCTATTGGCGCCTTAAGATGCTCCTCCGATGGTTTGCTGAGAAAACCATTATATTTTGAGGTCGTCCGCCCGAAGGGCCATCCCGATGACAAAAAGGAAAACGAACTCTTCAGGCTCATGCTCAGCCACTTTCAACCCCTACTCTGGACTTGATGCAAAAACAATTTCAACACTCTATCCGGCTGGAGGTGAATAAGTCCCTCAACGCCGCATGATTAAAGGGTCTTTTCAATCTCACCCGTCGTTTTTGAGTTTTTAAGCGAGGTGTCGTATCTTTCCTTAGGGCCTCCCGCAACCAAGTCATGATCCCGTCCATGCCCTCTTGCTACTGATCGATGATTCTCCCCAGCTTCTTTTTAATGGCGTCCAGGGGCGGCAGCTCCGGCATGGTCACCAGGATGCAGGCCTTGGGGACCTTTTTATGCAACAACATCCGGGCGGACATGGCCTCCCGGTCCGTGGCGCTCAGCCCGCTTTCCAGAGGGGTTTCGTGTCCCTCCAGGGCCTCCACCTGGGCGGCAATCAGGTTAAAGTCATAATTGCGGTTAAATTTTTCCACATCTTCATTATACAGCTCACAGTGCGCCGCCACCTGGAGTTGCTTTTTTCTCAGGTCCTGGGCCGTCTTGTGCACCTGCTTGTACAGGTCGAAAATCTGATTTTTCAACCGCCCCCGGGCCGTCCAACCGTGGGGCGGAAACTTTTCCAGGACAGCCTGACGGGCGGCCGGGGAAACCTGTTGATACTCGGGGAACCCGGGCCGCGTCTGTGCCCCCCAGAGCTTGAGCACCGCGGCAATGGCGGCCTCCGACCCCAAGAGGTGGTAGAAAGCCGCAAAGACCGGCAGAGCCCGGTCTAATTCGGCCTCATATTCTTTTTCTTTGCGCTGCAAGAGCTCAAGATCTTCTTCAAGGTAAGTCCGTTCGGCAAAGTAGTTGTCGATTATCTCTTTTTTGATGAAGAACTTGAGCATGTGCAGGGTATGCTCGAAGTCAGCCATGTTTTTCCCTCGATGGCCGGCGATTGAATCACTCGGTCCGGCCAAGCCTTCCCGGCAAAGGGGCCTGGGCCGGCCTGGTGTCTGAGCCTGTTGCCTCTAATTCTCCCCAACCGTTATCGAATCCGGCCTCCTGGGAGGCCACAGCCGCCACCACCGGCTGCCGGTCGGTGATTTCCGTCATGGCTAATTCGATCTCCCGGCCGTCGTTTAATTCCAGGGTCACCGTTTGATTGATGACATTTTGCCGGATAATTTTCGCCTCGCCTTCGGGGAGCATGATCTTTTTGCCCACCTTGGGCAAGCCGGCCTTGAGATCCATATATGTTTGAAATTCATACATTAAACAACACATCAAGCGGCCGCAACACCCGGAAATTTTGCTGGGGTTGAGGCTGAGATTCTGCTCCTTGGCCATTCGCACCGAGACCGGAGCGAAATCCTGGAGAAAGGAGGAACAGCAGAAGGGGCGGCCGCAGTTTCCCAAGCCGCCGATCATCTTAGCCTGGTGCCGCACCCCGATCTGCCGCAATTCGATGCGGGTGCGGAACTGTTGCACCAGATCGCGCACCAGTTCCCGAAAGTCCACTCTCTTGGCGGCAGTAAAATAAAAGACCATCTTGCTGCCGTCGAACAGGCTCTCCACCCGCACCAGGTGCATGGGCAACTGGCGTCTCTGGATGCACTGCTGGCAATACTTAAAGGCCTCCTGCTCTTTCAACTCTATGAGACGGGCCTGCTCGATGTCATCCGGGGTGGCCAAGCGGTACACCGGCTTTAAGGGCTGGACCATGAGCTTGGGGCTGCGGGGTTGCGGCGGGCTCACCACCGTGCCGAAGGCCATCCCCTGTTCCGTCTCAACGATGACCCGATCCCCCTGGGAGAGGACAAAATGTCCGGAATCGAAGTTATATACTTTCCCGTGGGGGCGGAAGCGCACCCGAACGATTTTACTCATATGATATTATTTTCTCGTTGGAATCATTTCCGAAGTCATAGGGTTTAATATACACCTATTTTTCCTGCAAACTCAATTCTAAACCGGGACCAGGCCTTCTCCCCGCCACTGGAAGGAAAAATTGTTCAGGGCCAATTCCACATTGAGATTGGCCCGCACCTGTCGTTGCAGCCTGGTCAAGGCCTCCAGCCGCGCCAGGATTACCGGGACGGTCACCTGGGGTTGCTGCCGTGCCAGTTCCTCCAAACAGTCCTGGTTAACTACCTGACCGGGTGAGGCGCCGCTGGCCAGGGCCAAGAGGTCCCGGTACCACAACCGCCCCAATAACACCAAGCGATCCAGGCCCACCGCCTTTTTGCCCTGCTCGGCCCAGTGCAGTACTTCGGTGATACTCCCCCGGTGCAGCATCTCCAGTTCGCTCACCGCTTTATTACGCCGGGCCAACAGATCTTCCAGATCCTCCTCCAGGGCCTGCCCCAGGGAGCCGTAGTTGATGGCCGCCACCAGGGAAGCCTGTTCCGGGCTCAGTCCCCGGCGCTGCTGCAACTCCCGGATGAGAACGGCCTGGGGGATGGCGCCGAAGGTCAAACGCCGGCAGCGGGAGACGATGGTGGGCAGCAGGTCCCGCTCTCCTACTGCCGTTAAGATAAAGACATTGCCCTCGGGAGGCTCTTCCAGGGTTTTTAACAGGGCATTAGCCGCCTCCTCATTCAAGCTCTCCGCCGGCTTCAACAGCACCACCCGCCAACTCCCGGCCAGGGGTGAAAAACTTACCTGGCGGCGCAATACCCGGATCTGTTCGATCTTGATCGGCGGGTGCGCCCCTTCGCCCTCCGGGCCGATCTGCCAGAAATCCGGATGCCCCCCCCCGGCAAACCAGCGGCAGGAACGGCAGCGGCCGCAAGCGTCCTGATCCGCTTGGCGATCTTCACAATTCAGGGCTTGGGCCAAGGCCTGGGCCGTGCTGCCTCTCCCCACCCCGGCATTTCCCAGGAAGAGCAGGGCGTGGGGCATCTGATCATGCTTCAGGGCCTGCCGGAGAAAACCGATGACCCGTTCCTGGCCGACAATATCTCGAAAAAACATGGTAATAGGTTATAGGTAATAGGTTATAGGTAATGGGTTATGGGGAAACACGTCGGCTACCTGATAAACCCCGATCCGATCTTCCTTGACCCAGCAGGTGCATCATACATAATAGCCTGGCCTCACGCCAAAAAAAGTCTTGCCAGAGACTCAACCCTCTAAGATCATTTCGATAAAATAAAGATCGGAAACCGGAAACAGACAACCGGAAACTTTCTATTCCCACTCTATGGTGCTGGGCGGCTTGGAGGAGATATCATACACTACCCGGTTGACGCCCTTGACCTCATTGATAATGCGGTTGGCCAGCTTGGCCAGGAACTCATGGGGCAGTCTGCTCCAGTCCGCGGTCATGGCGTCGGTGGAATCCACCACCCTCAGGGCGATGACGTGTTCGTAGGTGCGTTCGTCGCCCATGACCCCCACCGTCCGGATGGGCAGCAGCACTGCGAAAGCCTGCCAGACCTGGCGGTACAATCCTGCGGCTTTCATTTCTTCCAAAACAATAACATCGGCTTCCCGTAAGATGGCCAACCTTTCGGGGGTCACCTCTCCCAGAATCCGGATAGCCAAACCCGGACCGGGAAAGGGGTGCCGCCAGATCATTTCCTCGGGGAGCCTCAGTTCCTGTCCCAGTTCCCGGACCTCATCCTTGAATAACTCGCGCAGGGGTTCGATGAGCTCCAGGGGCATGACTTCCGGCAACCCCCCCACGTTATGGTGGGTCTTGATGGTGGCCGAGGGACCCTTGAAGGAAACGCTTTCAATGACGTCGGGATAGAGCGTCCCCTGGGCCAGATACTTCACCTGGCCCAATTTCCCGGCTTCTTCGGCGAAGACCCGGATAAATTCCCGGCCGATGCGACGGCGTTTTTCTTCCGGGTCAACCACCCCTTCCAGTAATTCCAGAAAACTTTCGCTGGCGTCCACATCCACCAGATTCATGTGGTAATGTTCCCGGAAGAGCCGCACCACTTTTTCGGCCTCACCCTGGCGCAAAACGCCGTTGTTGACAAAGATACAGGTGAGGCGCTCTCCTATGGCCAGGTGGAGCAGCACCGCGGTCACCGAGGAGTCCACCCCTCCGGACAGGGCGCAGATTACTTGATCTTCCCCCACTTTCTCCCGAATTGCCCGGGTGGTGGCCGCCACGAAGGACTTCATGGTCCACAGAGGCTGCAGCCCGCAGATATGGAAAAGAAAGTTGGCCAGGACCCGGTCACCGCCAGGGGTGTGCTTGACCTCCGGATGAAACTGGACCCCGTAGATGTGCCGCCGCCGGTCCCGGACCGCGCCGGCCGGACAGGTATCCGAGGCTCCGATAATTTCCAAGCCCGGGGCCAGCTCATCCACCCGGTCGCCGTGACTCATCCATACCTGCTCCTCGGACTCCAGGCCAGCAAAGAGGTCCTGATGGTCCAGAACGGTAAAGTGCTTGCGGCCGTACTCCCGGGAGGGGGCCGGCGACACCTTGCCTCCCAGGATGTGGTTAATGAGTTGCAGTCCATAGCAGATGCCCAGAACGGGCACCCCCAGCTCCAGCACCTCCCGGCCCACCAGGGGGGCGTCCGCCTCATAGACGCTCCGGGGCCCCCCGGAGAGCACGATCCCCCGGGGAGCAAAATCCCTGATCTGCTCCAGGGAAATCAGGTAGGGATGTATCTCGCAATAAACATGCAGTTCCCGGATGCGCCGGGCGATGAGCTGCGTGTACTGCGATCCGAAATCCAGGATGAGCACCTTGTCTCGATGCGGATCAATCACGATAGGTTCGCCTCTATTCGGAATAGTTCACAATTCAAGTTAACAGAAAACGGCAAAACGGAAAAGGAAAACAACGCCTCTGCCCCAGCCCCCGAAAACTGAAATAAATATTACAGGCCCAGTGGGGTGATGAATTTCTGCTCTATCGCCGCGGCCACGGTTTCGTCCGGGGCCCCGGAAAGTTCCTCCAACACCTCGTCCAGTTGCGCTGCGCTCTGGCGCAGATGGGCAAGGGACGTTTGCCGGGCGTCCTCTATGACTCCCCAATCCCGGGTTTTTTGCAGTTCCCAGAAGGCCGGCTCCAACTCCGGGATCAGGTAGGGATAAAAACCCGGCCGCCAGGCCAGGAGCAGGGCCAGGGAGGGCAGGTCCTGCCGCTCCTGGAAATGGGCTAACCGGCCCCAGTTATTCAGGTCGGCCAGGGCGTCTTTGAGGGCCCGGACCCACCGCTCAATCCGGGAATGGGGAAACCGCGCCACAATGACGGGCAGGGTGTGCTGCAGGGCCGGCTCCAGGGCTTCTCCTATCTCGTGTCGGATCAGGGCTTCACCCTGGGACCGGAGCAAGGCCTCAAAATGCTCCCGGCCCCGGTCCGGTCGTCGCAGGAGCCCGGCCAGATCGATATCCTGGGACGCCAGGGCGATCTTTAAATAGATGTTGTTCTGTTTGGTGGGGTCGGAGAGGGTATCCCAAAGGTAAAAAGCTAGAGGCTCGGTCCGCAGATAGATGAGCTCACCCTGGCGCAGGGCCGGGGCTGCGTCCAGATCCCGGGCCAGTTCCGGGCCTAGAATCAAGACGGTCAGGTGGCGGCGCTTTTGCACCTCCCACAACTCACCCAGAAAACACATGGGCGCCATCCCGTGAGTGTAACCGGCCCCGTAGGCCAGGCCTTCACCCCCCAGCAGATCGTTCAGCTCCGCCACCGCAAAAGGGTCCACCCGCCGACCGGCCCAATGCAGATCTTGTAAATTCTCCTGTTCAAGATCAGTCCAGGATTCTTCCTGGGTCTCTATCCACGCCAATACCGCCTGGGGGTCGCCCTCCTGCCAAGGCAGCAACCCCTGCTCCCATTTATAAAGCTGGCGCAACCGCAACAGCATGCCGCATAAGGAATAAAATCCCACCTGTCCGGCTGCCGCAATCCGGCAATTAGCCTGCACCTGCTGGACAAAACCGTTCATTTAGTGTAATTTTCTCAAGTTAGGAGTGATTATGTCGACAGAGGCCCTCGTGACTGGGACACTGATTTTAATGGTCCTTAAATAATAAAATTAACCATTTTTGTCTCTGGCCGCAAGCTGATATTGTCCTGGGCCTGGTCTCGTAGCGCGGCTATCCAGGTCTGCCTATCAATGTCGCAGCGCCTCCCGCCTGGAGCCGCGGCCTGGAAAAAATTATGGCACAGGGGGGAATCACCATGCGGGAATTGTTTGAGCCCCGGGCCGTGGCACTGGTGGGCGTCTCCCGCCAGACCGGCGTCGGCGCCTATAACGGCCTGGAAATGCTGGTGCGCTATGGCTATCGGGGCAGAATTTACGTGATTCACCCCCAGGCCGAGGAAATTTTGGGCCACAAGGTTTATCCCCGGGTGGAGGACCTCCCCGAAATCCCGGACCTGGCGGTTATTGCCGTGGGCCGGGACCGGGTCCTGCCGGTGGCCCAGGAGTGTTTTGAGAAAGGCATCCGCTGGCTGGTGATCATCACCCAGGGCTTTGCGGACGCCGACACCCAGGGGAAGAGCTTGCAGGGTAAACTGGTGGCTGCGGCCCGGCAGTATCAGGCCCGTATTGTGGGCCCCAACACTATGGGAGTGCTGAATGCTTTTAACGGTTTCACCACCGCCTTTGTGGATCTTAGCCGCCCCCCGGACCCGCCGCCGGTGGCCCTGGTGGCCCAGAGCGGGGCGCCCCAGGTAGGGGCCGAGTCCTTCACCGGCCCCCTGGGCAAGGCCCTCGACATCGGCAATGCTGCAGATATAGGTTTTGTGGAATCCCTGGAATATTTGGAACATGACCCCCAAACCCGCCTCATCGCCCTGCACATCGAGGGGCTGAAGGAAGGCCGTGCCTTTCTGGCCACGGCAGCCCGGGTGAATCGCACCAAGCCGGTGGTGATATTTAAGACCGGGGTCAGTGAGGCCGGGGCCAAGGCCGCGCTTTCCCATACCGGTTCCCTGGTGGGAGAGGATCAGGTCTTTACCGCGGCCTGCCGGCGGGCCGGTCTCACCCGGGTGTCCACTGTTGTGGAGCTGCAGGACACTATCAAGGCCTTGGTAAAATTGCCACTCCTGCGGGGTCCCCGGGTGGGCATCGCCACTCCCAGCGGCGCCCTGGGCATTATCGCCCTGGACGCCCTCAGCCGGGAAGGACTGACCCCGGGCCCCCTCCCCGAGAGCATCCTCACCCTGGTGGAGCCCCAGGGACCGTACTGGCACGCCCTGAACAATCCCGTGGACCTGTGGCCCATCGGCATGCTCACCGGGGACTTCCTCAAAGTTGCCCGGGACACCCTCACCGGTTTTTTGGCCGACCCTCAGATCGACGGCGTCATGTGCATGCTGCCGGCCCTCAGTTCTCCCCTGCATTGCAATATCATCGCCACCCCGGCCTTTTTCGGCGACCTGCACCTGGAAAAGCACCAGAAACCCTTAGTGGTGGCCATGTACGGCAATGCCCGGGACGAGGTCAGCCGGGATCTGGCTGTGGTACCGGGCCTGGCCTGCTATTTTTCGGTGGAGCAGGCCGCCTTTGCCCTGGGGCAGCTTTACCGCCGCCACCAGGCCCTTTCCCGGCCTTTGGCAACCTGGGAATCCCCGGACCCGGAGGTTATGGCCGAGACTCCCGCTAAATCCCTCCTGTTGGGCCAGGAGGCATTAGATTTTCTGGCCGCTTATGGCATTCCAACCCCTGCCGGCTCCTTGACCCATACTCCTGACCAAGCCGCGGCCGCCGCGACCGCCTGTGGCTATCCAGTGGCACTCAAAATCATTGCCGAGGATTTTCTGCATAAATCCGACCGAGGCGGGGTGCTCCTGAATATCGGGGACGAGAGGGTCCTGCGGGCCGGTTTTAGCCGCTTACAGCAATTCCTGGTGGGCGCTCCCCCGGATGGGTCCACCGGCATCCTGGTGCAGAAGCAGGTCCAGGGGCGGGAACTCCTGGTGGGGGTCAAACAGGACGCCACCTTCGGGCCCGTGGTGGTGTGCGGCTATGGCGGCGTCTTAACCGAAATGTGGCGGGATACGGCCCAGACCCTGGCGCCCTTAAGTCCGTACCAGGCCCGGCGCCTGTTGGCCTCCCTGCGTTCTTTCCCCCTCCTCACCGGGTACCGGGGGGAGCCGGGGGTGGAGCTTGAGGCCATCGTTAGGGTGCTGGTCATCATTGCTGATCTGGCCACCAGCCTCCCTTCATTACGAGAACTGGACATCAACCCCCTGATAGCTACACCAACGGGATGTTGGGCCGTGGACGCCCGTTTGATCTGGCGGTAACAGGAGGTTATTTTCTGCGGACCTGCAGATCAATAAAAGGCAACCCCAACCAAAGCGGGATTTTTCAATTTCTCGAACTATAAATCTAACCACTGGCCACTGACCACTGACAACTCAGGATGCCCCCTTGAACTGCCGTTTTCACCCCCACCGGGAGGCTAGGATCCATTGCCAGAAAATGGATTACTATTACTGCCAGGAGTGTCTGGACAACTGTCAGGCCTGTACTGATCCAGGTGCGTATTGCAAATTCCGACAGAGTTGCGTTATCTGGGAACTCTGCCGCAAAGAGGCCAAAAAACGCTGCCAGGAGCAACGCCAGGGCGTTTCTTGACAAGCCTCGGGGCCCTTATTGCCAAAAGTACAGGTAACGGCATAATTGTCTCTTTTTTTCCCTCTTCTCTGAATTCCTCTCTGCCTCTTCTTTCAAAACCAGGGCGTGAGCTTGGTGGGCGGTCTCACCAGGGGCGCGGTGCTGCCGCGGTAGGGTTGGCCGTCGATTTTTTCAATAAAAATGTGCCGGGCATAAATGTCCACCGGATTGACCCGGCATTGAACTTTCACCTCCCGGCGACTCTGGGCAATTTCCCTTAAGACCTCGGGATTCTGGTTTAAAATCACCTTGTTCCCGGCCCGGTCGGCTTGCAGAAAGTAGCCGCCCAATTCCTGGGCATAGGCGATCTTGCCGGTGAGGGTAATATTCTGGCGGGCGTCCCTGATCTTCGGCCCCACATCCGGGTCAGGGATGAACTGGGCCCAGGCGCTGCCGGCAAAAAGCACCAGCATCATTCCGATGACAAAGATTTTCGATTTCGCCATGCTTTTCTCCTCCCAGGGAACCTGATATGAAAAGTTCAAGGTTCGAGGTTCAAAGATGCAGATAGTTAGGGCGTGGCGGTCATGCCATTTCCGGCGGCCACGGGCCGCCCTCTATATTTTCATGCCTTACAGGTGGGCCGCTGGTCCGTGAGCAACTGTTCCTTGGATATGCAGATTATGAACCGAAATTCGGTTTTTGTAAAATCTTTCTGGATTGAGGTGCCGATTTATTTCGGGGACGCGCGGTTTGTTATGCCGGTCCACCCGGGGGTAGGCCTCGATTTACCGACCGCCCAGCGGGCAGGGCCCGAAAAGCCCTTTCCTGCAGGGCGGCTTGCCACCTCTTTTTGCTATGCGCCATAGTCGTAACATTAATGGGCCAGGCTTTGTCAAGGCAGGTGCACCAGGGCAGTCGTCTCACTCACAGGGAAATTATTTGTCAGGACACCCGGCCTGTGGTAACATCTGGAAGACATTCTGAGATAGCTCATCTGCCGGTCAACGCGGAACAAACCCGCGCCACAGCCATCATTCAGAGGAGGACTTATGGACTCTAGCAGCAGCCTGGACGCCGTCTTTCGCCCCCGGAGCGTCGCCGTCATCGGCGCCTCCACCGTTGCCGGAAAACTCGGCCATGATATTCTCTATAATCTCATCCATGGCGGTTTTCCAGGTCCCATTTATCCCATCAATCCCAAGGCCGACCAGGTGCTGGGGCTGCCGGCTTACAAACAGATCGGTGACGCTCCCAGCCCGCCGGACCTGGCGGTGGTGGTCATTCCGGCCCGGGCCGTGGCCGGGGCCATTGAGCAGTGCGGTCAGGCCGGGGTCAAGGGCGCCATTGTCATCACCGGCGGGTTTGCCGAGGCCGGGCCGGAAGGCGAAAAACTCCAGGAGGAATTGGCCCAAACCGCCCGCCGCCACGGCGTTCGGCTCATCGGCCCCAACTGCCAGGGGCTCAACAACCCGCACCACCAACTGTGCGCTTCCTGGCCCCTGCTGACGACGCCAGGGGGCATGGCCTTTATCTCCCAGAGCGGCACGGTGGGGGCGGCCCTCATGGACTGGGCTTCACAGGATCGGTTGGGGGTCAGTGTTTTCGTCAGTCTGGGCAACCGGGCCGACATTGACGAGGCGGACGCCATCGAATATTTTAATCAAGACCCCCACACCAAGGTTATCGCCTTATACATTGAAGGAGTCAAACGGCCCATTTATTTTCAGGATGCCCTGGCCGGGGCCACCAAGCCGGTGGTGATCCTCAAGGCCGGTCGCACCGCCCAGGGCCGGCTGGCCGCGGAATCCCATACCAAGTCTCTGGCCGGCAGCGACGCGGTCTACGAGGCCATTTTTAGAAAATATAAGGTACATCGGGCCGACACCATTGAAGAGCTTTATGATTTCGCCAAGGGCCTGGCCTACCTGCCCAAACCGAAGGGCCGGCGCCTGCTGAACATCACCAGTTCCGGGGGGGCGGCCATCCTGGCCATTGACGCCGCGGAAAAACTGGGTTTTCAGACCCCGGCCCCATCCCCGGTGCTGCAGGCCAAACTCCGGGAGATCGTGCCGGCCCATTGCGCCGTGGGCAACCCGGTGGACCTCACCGGCGACGTCATGAGCGACCCCGGGCTCTATGCCAAGGTTATTGACGCGGCCCGGCCGGAATATGACACCCTGGTGGTAATTTTCGGCGACCCCATCCCCGGGGCCTCCCAGATCGTCACCCCGGGGGCCCAGGAACTGGTGATTTTTTTGGGGGGAGCCGAAGTGGAGCGCCAGGAAGCGCCCCTGATGCATCAGAAGGGGATTCCGGTTTTCCCCACCCCGGAGCGGGGTCTGGCAACCCTGCACCAGTTTTTCCGTTTTGAGGCAATCCCGGTACTTCCGGAAGCCGTGGAACCGCCCAGCGCCCCGGGCTTGAGCCTCGTGCCCCCCGGCGAGGCCGCGGCCTTGCTGGCCAAACACGGCATCCCGGTGGCCGCCTGCCCCCTGGCCACCACCGCGGACGAGGCCGTGGCCCTGGCCGCCCAGTTCGGGGGTCCGGTGGCCCTGAAAATCGCTTCCCCGGACCTGCCCCACAAAACCGACGTGGGGGGAGTGCGCCTGCATCTGACCACCGAAGCGGAAATCCGGGAGGAAGTGGACGACTTGATCAAAACCGTCCTGATGCACTCGCCCCAGGCCCGCCTGGATGGGGTCATCGTCTCCCCCATGGCCAAACCCGGTGGACTGGAGATTATCCTCGGCGTGTTCACCGATCCCCAGTACGGGGCCACTTTGATGTTCGGCCTGGGGGGCATCTTCACCGAGATTTACCAGGACGTGCAGTTCTGCCTGCTCCCGGCCAAAGATGAGGAATTCTGGCAGATGATTCGAGGCATCCGGGGTTACCCCCTGCTCTCCGGGGCCCGGGGCCAGACCCCCAAAGACCAGGAGGCCCTGGTGGAGGTCATGAAGGCCCTGGCCCGGGTAGCCACGGCCAACCCCCACCTGGATCAGATCGAACTCAATCCCCTGCTGGTCTATGACCGGGGAGTTTTCGCCGTGGATGTGAGGGTTTACAGCCGGGTGAGCAGCTGATCCCCGAAGAGATTGAGGCGGATAGCAAACGGAGCGAGGACGAGACGCTGGCCGCCGTCTTGTCTTCCCCAGCCATCATGGTTAATATTTCCTTTATAAAGGGGGATTTTCACAGTAAAGTAAAGGATTATCTCCTGGCCGAGTCAGGGGGAAGATATATGATAAAATGGTTTAAGCGAAAAAAGAGCACCCCTGAGGGTGAAACTGACCAGGACCTGGCCCCGGTGGCCATCCTCGAGGAAGAGGCAGCCTCGTCTGGAGAAGCCGCCTGGGAGGGAGCAAGAGTTCCCGATCTGGAAACGGACGCCTTAGAGATGCCGCCATCCCCTGGAATCATGGCAACCGAGGCACCGGAAGAGCAAACCGACCCTTCTTTGACGGTTATCACGGGTGAATCTGAGGAAGTTTTGGAGCTGGCCCCGGAGCTGGAACCACCGGCTGAAATGGAAGCCGAGGAGGCCCTTCCCCCTCAAAAAAGGCGTTTTTTCGGGCGGTTGCGGGAAAGACTGACGCGCACCCGGGAAGCCCTGAGTTCGAAGATGGACCGTCTCTTCCTGGGGAAAAGGGTCATTGATGCCGATCTATTAGAGGAGCTGGAGGAGTTATTGATCTCCGCCGATCTGGGGGTGGACACCAGTATAGAACTCATCGAGCAGACCCGGGAGAAAGTGAGGCGGAAAGAGCTCACCGATCCGACCCGCCTGAAGTCACATCTCAAAAAAGAAATGTTCGGGGTATTGACTCAGGTTGCCGAGCCTGTCCCGAGCCTGGTTAAACCCTGGGTGGTGATGGTCATCGGGGTGAACGGCGTCGGCAAAACCACCACCATCGCCAAACTGGCCCATCATGATCGCCGGCAAGGGGAAAAGGTCCTGCTGGTAGCGGCTGACACCTTCCGGGCTGCGGCCGTGGAACAACTGGAGATTTGGGGACAGCGGGTTGAGGCCGAGGTTATCCGCCAGAAGACCGGTTCAGATCCCGCCGCAGTGGTCTTCGATGGTTTGGGGGCGGCCCTGGCCCGGAGGGTGGATAAGGTTTATATTGATACGGCCGGCCGTCTGCACACCAAAGTAAATCTCATGGAAGAATTGAAAAAGGTGAAAAGGACTGCCGCCAAAAAGATTGAGGGCGCGCCCCATGAGGTGCTTCTGGTGCTGGACGCCACCACCGGCCAGAATGCCATCAGCCAGGCACGTCTTTTTCATGAGGCCATCGGGGTCACCGGCGTCATCATGACCAAGCTGGACGGCACGGCCAAGGGCGGGGTGGCTATTGGAGTGGTGAAAGAAACGGGGTTACCCCTGAAATTCATCGGGGTGGGGGAGAAGATGGACGATCTGCGGCCCTTTGACCCTGAGGCTTACCTTGAAGCCATTATAAGTTAGTTATCGGTCCGCGCCTAGCTTTCGGCCATTAGAATCAGTAAGTTACTCAGACAGTTATTCCATATTTCAAGTCTTGATCCCAATGAACCGATTAATCTCATTAATGGTAAATTTTAATAACAGTATTACTCAAAAAAAGTCCAGCAATCTTTTGTGGCTTGGGAAAATTTTTTCTTTCTGCTACTATTGGTTGCCGCCCTTAGTGATCACCGCCGGTGTTATCATCATGGCGGGCGATATGGGCTCGGTCACTCACTTCCGATGGCCGGTGGTTATGTTACAATATCTGTTACCCACCTACTCAAAAAAAGAGATAATGTCTCTTTATATGACATTAAGACAAGTCGGCCATTTCATGGTGTATGGGGCTCTCTTTATTGCTTACGTTCGGGCCTGGCGCTGGCATATACAGTTATCCCGCCTGAAATCAATTTTTCTGGCTCTGGGAATCTGTTTCCTTATTTCCGCCGGTGATGAAGGCGTGCAGGCCTTACACAATTCCCGCAGCGGTCGCTTTGAGGACGTCCTCCTGGATATGAGCGGCGCCCTGGCCGCGGCTCTTGCCATGTTTCCCTTTTTACGGGAACGCCGCCCCCAGGAAAAGGCCGGGGCCCCCAGCGAGCCGGATTAGCCCCGGCAGTCTGTAATTGCTTGGAAATTCATCGTAGTGTTTTTGAAAGCTGATGGCTTAACCCCTTCTCTCTTGCAAATCCATGAAGTTGATTTATAGTAAGGCTATGCGAAGAATAATCATTTTATTGAGCGTATTATCTTTCGTCACCCTGGTTTTGGCCGGTCCGGGGTTTTCTGAAAATGGCGATATTTTTTCCCGGGTACAGGAACATAAGCTGGACAACGGCCTAACGGTGCTGTTGCTGCCGGAGCCCCGGGCCCCCATCGTCACCGTCCAGATATGGTATCGGGTGGGTTCCCGCAACGAAGCTCTGGGGAAAACCGGCCTGTCGCATCTGACTGAGCATCTGATGTTCCGGGGGACCGAAAAATACGGCCCCAAGGAGTTTTCCCGTCTGGTGCAACAGGCCGGGGGGAATCTCAACGCTTTCACCTCCAAAGATTACACGGCCTATTTTGAGACCGGCCCCAAAGACAAGTTGAGACTTTTCCTGGAGCTGGAAGCGGACCGGATGCGCAATCTCAAAATTGACGAGGAATTGTTCCTCACTGAACGTAAAGTGGTAATGGAAGAGCGTCGGATGCGCACCGAAGATGATCCGGTGCAGTCCCTCTACGAAGAGATGGTGGCCACTGCCTTTAAGGCGCATCCATATCAATGGCCCATTATAGGATGGATGAATGATATCAGCAACCTTACCCTGCCGGATGTAAAAGCCTATTATAATCTCTATTACCAGCCCAATAACGCCACCCTGGTGGTGGTGGGCGATATCGATCCGCCCAGGGCCCTGGAAGATATCAAGGAATTCTTCGGCAAGATTCCCAAAGGACCGGAGCCGCCGCCATTCCGTTCCGTGGAACCGCCCCAGCAGGGCGAAAGATGGCTGGAGCTGGTCCGGGAGGCCCAGTTGCCGGCCATTTTTATGGCCTACCATACCCCTAATCTGGAAGATGCGGAGGCATATCCCTTAGAGGTGTTGTCCTTGCTTCTCTCCCAGGGACGCAGCTCCCGTCTGCAGCGGCGCCTGGTGTACGAAACCAAATCGGCCCTGGACGCCGGCGCGTTCTATGATTTCGCCACCGCCAGTCCCTCCCTGTTTGTTTTTTATGGACAACCTTTGCCGGGCCGGTCCATAGAAACGCTGGAGGACCTTATGGATGCCGAAATAGAGAAGATTAAGACTCACCTGGTAAGTGAAAAAGAGCTGACCAAAGCCAAGAACCAAGCCGAGGCCGCATTCATTCTCAGGCAGGACTCCCTGTTTTATCGGGGTATGCTGCTGGGACGCTACCAGACCATCGGCGACTGGAAAAAATTGAACGAGATTATACCAAAAATTCGGGCAGTAACTCCGGAAGAGGTCCGCCGGGTGGCCCAGAAATATCTGGTTAAAACCAACCGCACTGTCGGCGTTCTGAAACCCCTGAAACCTACACGCCCCACCACCGAGAGGTTTATCCCACATGATCAGATCAGGTAAGAAATATTTTTACCTCACGCTCATTGTGCTTCTTTGGGTCGGCCTGTCAACCTCCGGGGCCGCCGAACCGCAGGTCCTGGGCCAACGTTTCGAACTGCCCAACGGTCTTGTCTGGCTGTTCTCCCAGCAGTCCGATCTCCCCCTGGTCACGGTGGAGTTGACCGTAAAGGCCGGCTCGCTTTGTGATCCACCCGACAAAGAAGGGTTGGCCAATATAACTGCCTCACTTTTGCGATATGGCACCCGAGTCAGGTGTCCGCAACAGCTTGCGGAAGAAATTGACTATTTGGGAATTTCACTATTCAGCGGCGCCGGACGGGATAGTGCCACTATCACCTTAAAGACACCCAAAAAAGATCTTGGGCCTAGCCTGGACATAATTAAAGATATCCTGCTCAATCCCAGGTTTTCCTCCACTGAACTCTCTGCCATGGTGCAACGCCTGCGAGGCACCCTGAAAAGTCAGGAGGACGAGCCGGGGGTTGTGGCCGGCCGGGCCTTTCGGAGGCATCTCTTCGGTGATCATCCCTATGGATTCCCCAATATCGGCACCCCGGAGAGTTTAAGGAGAATTCAAAGGGCAGATCTCATAAGTTTTCACCGTCAATTTTACCGCCCTAATAACGCCATTCTCACCATCGTGGGCGATTTAACGTTGGAAGAAGCTCAGAAGATCACGACTGACTATTTCGGCGGATGGCAGGCCGGCGAGATTCCAGCCCCTCCCCCAGCGCCTGTCTCCCAAATCTCCAAACCCACAGTGGTAACTATTGACAAGGATATCACTCAGGCTAACATTATACTGGGTCAGAAGGGCATCAAACGGTCCGATCCGGATTTTTACGCCTTTCAATTGATGAATTACATCCTGGGGGGCGGCGGCTTCGCGTCCCGTCTGATGGATAACATCCGGGATGACCGGGGTCTGGCCTACAGCATCCACAGCAGTTTCGAGCCGGGATTGGAACCTGGCCCTTTTGACATCAGCATGGAAACCAAAAACGCTTCGGCCGGGGAGGCTGTAGCCGAGATGCTCAAGGAAATCGAGCGCATCCGCCGGGATTTGGTGGAGGAAAAAGAGTTGGCCGCCGCCAAGGCCTATCTCATCGGCAGCCTGCCCATGAAGATGGATTCCAACGCCAGGCGGGCGGCCTTGCTGGCATATGCCGAACTTTTCGGCCTGGGCCTGGATTATCCCTGGCGCTATCCGGAAATTATTAACACGGTCACCCGGGACGATATTCTTGCCGTGGGCCGGAAATATCTGGACCCGGAAAGGCATCTGCTCGTCGTCGTGGGCAAGCAGCAGGATATTCAACTTAATCTACCATCGGAATGGCAACAACCATCCCCAAACTCCTCCAAAGGAGAGATTTCTCGATGATGAAGCAACCTAAGTCCCTTTTTTTTATTATGTTTTTAGTATTATGTCTAAGCACGACAACCTTGCTGACGCTCCCGGAGAACAGTGCGGCCCAGACGGGTCTGGTCCCGGATACCTTTGCCATTCTGGCCAAACAGATCTCTGCCGCAGTGGTGAATATCAGCACGGAAAAGGTCACCAAGCGTCCCACCCGGACCCGCCGCCTGCCCGGCACCCCCGGCCCCGGGCCTTCGCCATTCGGTCCGGATGATCCTTTCAAGGATTTCTTCGAGAGATTTTTCGGCGATATGCCCAAGGAATTCCGCAGCCGCAGTCTGGGCTCGGGATTTATCTTCGACCGGGAAGGGTATATTATCACGAATAACCACGTGATCGAAGGGGCCGATAAGATCAGGGTAAAATTGTTGGATGGCAGGGAGTTTAAGGCGGTTATTAAGGGGCGGGACCCCATGACCGATCTGGCCCTGATTAAAATCGAATCCCCCACTCACGATCTGCCGGTCTTACCTCTGGGTAATTCCGACGCCATTCAGGTGGGTGACTGGGTATTGGCCGTGGGCAATCCCTTCGGCCTGTCCCACACCGTCACCCAGGGTATCATCAGCGCCAAAGGGCGGGTCATCGGGGCCGGCCCTTACGATGATTTTCTCCAGACCGACGCCTCCATCAATCCCGGCAACAGCGGCGGCCCCCTGGTCAACCTGAAGGGTGAAGTCGTGGGCATCAACAGTGCCATCGTCGCCACCGGACAGGGCATCGGCTTTGCCATCCCCAGCAATATGGCCCAGAGCATTATCCCCCAACTTAAGGAAAAGGGCACGGTGGTCCGAGGCCTGCTGGGCGTGCAGATTCAGACGGTGACGCCGGAGTTGGCCAAATCCTTCGGGTTAAAGGAACCCATGGGCGCTTTGGTGGCGGAGGTCAACCCCGGCACCCCGGCGGCCAAGGTCGGGCTCCAGCGCGGCGACATTATTACGGAATTTAACGGCACCGCCATCAAGGAAATGCACGAACTGCCGAAACTGGTGGCCCACACCGCCCCCGGCCAGACCGTTAAACTGAAAGTGGTCCGGGGCGGCAAAGAACAGACCTTCTCCGTGACTATTGCCGAAATGAAACCGGAGCATCTGTCCCGGTCCCCGGAACCGGAAGGCGAAGCGGAAAAATCCAGCCTGGGCATGATGGTCCAGGAACTGACCCCGAGCCTGGCCCAAAATTTCCAGATCCGGGACACCGCCGGGGTCATCGTGGTGCAGGTGGAACAGGGCAGCCCTGCCTTTGACAGCGGCATCCGCCCCGGTGATCTGGTCAACGAAATCAACGGGGTGGCCATCCAGAGCCTGAAAGACTACCATGGGGCCATATCCCAGCTCAAGGCCGGCAGCACTGCCCGAGTGCTGGTCAAACGCCGGGGTAAGACCATGTACGTGGTGGTGGAGGTGCCGGAGCAGTAAAGCCGCTTTACCGTAAAAATCCCCCCAAAGCCCCTTTACAAGAGGGGAGCCAGGGGGGATTTTTGTTTTCGGGGGTTACCCAACTCGGCCATCATGTTGCAAAATCAATGCTGGTGACGATGACCTCCTCGCCGGGCCGAAACTTCGGGCTGAGGCTGTCGGCCACTACTCCGGCGGCGTCGATGCCGGGGGTATGGGGATACTTCCTGGTGACGCCCTTGTTGCCGGTGGCCGAAAGGACGTCTTTATAATTCAGAGAAGAATAGCTTACCCGGACCAGGACCTCCCCGGGGGGCAGGTCCCGGAGGTTCCTCTCCTTGATTTCCCGCACATACTGTTTGTCCCCCGTTTCGCTGACCACCAGGGCTTGGAACGTGTCATTCGTCATGGTAGCTCTTCCTTAAAATGGACGTTATAAGTTGCCTGACTGTTGAAGGGCGGATCCAGATAAATTAAGTCTATGCTGGCTGATTCCAGATGGTTGCGCAAGATATCCAGATTATCGCCGAAATAGAGGCGGTTGCGCCATATGTCATCCATTTCTTCTCCTCCAACTGGGGAATACCTTACCTAAAGAGAAAAACTATGGCAAGATGTTATTGCCCCCGGGCGGACGAAAGAAAAATTCCCTTGTGAAAGCCAAGAGATTATTGACAGCAAGATAAAATAAATGTAAAATTAGTAAAATATCCATTTAAAATTATTTAGATTTTAAGTTTAGATAACAGTAGTTAAATCTCCCTGCCTAAAAGATTCCATGCCACAGGACAAGAAAAAATCTCCCCGTGGGGGAAAAAGCGATACAAAACCCCAATCGCCCCCCCAACCGGGTCCTGAAGCCGTGCAAACCGAATCGGCGAGTCCGGTCTATAAAATGCTCATCAATGCCTCCGACCCGGAAGAATTCCGGGTGGCCATCGTCGAAGACGGCCGCCTGGAAGAGTTCGCCCTGGAGGTGGCCAGTCGGGAGCAGCTCAAGGGCAATATCTACAAGGGCGTCATTTCCAATATCGAGCCCAGCCTGCAGGCCGCCTTTATCCACTATGGCTCCGAGCGGCAGGGTTTCTTGCCGATTTCAGAGATTCACCCGGAATACTTTCAGCAAGAGGCCCCCAGCAGCGGCCGACCCCGGATTCAGGAAGTCCTCCGGAAGGGCCAGGAGGTTCTGGTCCAGGTCATTAAGGAGGAAATCGCCTCCAAAGGCGCTTACCTCACCACCTATATTTCCTTGCCCGGGCGTTTTCTGGTGCTGCTGCCCGGACAGGACCAGGTTGGTATCTCCCGCAAAATCGAAGAAGAGGCCAGACGCCAGGAACTGAAAGAAATTATCAAGGAATTCAAGCTGCCCCAAGGCGTCGGGCTGATTGTGCGGACCGCCAGCGCCACTGCCAAGAAAAAAGATTTACAGAAAGATTACCAATATTTATACAATATCTGGGAAGAGATCAAGAAAAATGCCGGGCAGTCCCCGGCCCCCTCTCTGATCTACAAGGAACTGGATTTAGTCATCCGGACCATTCGGGATTATTATATTTCTGAGATAAACGAAATTCTGATTGACGACACCGATACCTTCAATCAGATCAAGGGATTTTTTAAGGCTTTTTCCCCTAAGCACACCAAGGCCTTAAAGCTTTATAAGGAAAAAAGGCCCATATTTTCCAAGTACCAGATCGAGGAGCAGTTAGAAAGGCTCTACGATAATCACGTGCCCCTCAAGTCCGGGGGGGGCATTGTCATCAACGCCACCGAGGCTCTGGTGGCCATCGATGTCAATTCCGGGCGGTGCATCTCCCCCAAGGATATCGAGTTCACCGCCTTTAAAACGAATCTGGAGGCGGCCCAGGAAATCGCCCGCCAGTTGCGCCTCCGGGATCTGGGCGGTCTCATCGTCATCGACTTCATCGATATGAAAGACCGGAAGCATCGCAAGGAAGTGGAAAGAGAGCTAAAAGCCGCCCTCAAAAAGGAAAAGGCCCGGGTCACCCTGGGCCAGATCTCAAAGTTTGGCCTGTTGGAACTCTCCCGGCAGCGGCTCCGCTCCGGGGTGGCCACCAGCCTGTACGTATCCTGCCCCCACTGCCAGGGGCGGGGGGTCATCAAGTCCGCGGAAGCCAGCGGCTTGAGTTTACTCCGCCGGATCTGCCATGAGGCCGCCAAGAACGAGATCCAGGAGGTCAGGGCCTGCCTGTCCCAGGACGTGACCAATTATCTCCTCAATAAAAAACGCAAGGAATTAGTCTCCTTGGAAGAAAAATTCAATCTGCGCCTGTTCATCGAGGCCCAGCCGGGCTTGACCGGGGCCGATAGCAAGGTGGAGTTCGTCAAACGCCAGCTCGATGCGGAAAAGACCAAAGCGGTCCTCCAGGGTCTCATCGAGGAACGTATAAAAGATCAGAAAGGGTTGTTTCATGCGGAGTAATCTGATGAAAGCCGGCCTGGAGAAATCCCCCCACCGGGCCTTGTTAAAAGCCATGGGTTTAACCGACGCCGAAATCGTGCGCCCCCTCATCGGCATTGCCAACGCCAAAAACGAAATCATCCCCGGTCACATTCATCTGGACAAAATCGGGGAGGCCGTCAAAGCCGGCGTCCGCCTGGCCGGCGGTACCCCCATCGAATTCGGCGTCATCGGGGTCTGTGACGGCATCGCCATGAACCACGAGGGCATGAAATATTCCCTGGCCTCCCGGGAACTGATTGCCGACTCCGTGGAAGTCATGGCCATGGCCCACCCTTTCGACGGTCTGGTGCTGATTCCCAACTGCGACAAGATCATCCCCGGCATGATTATGGCCGCTCTGCGCCTGAATATTCCCGCCCTGGTGGTGAGCGGCGGTCCCATGCTGGCCGGCCGCCACCACGGCAGGACCATCGATCTGATTTCGGTGTTCGAAGGCGTGGGCGCGGTGAAGGCCGGGAAGATGAGCGAAGCGGAGCTGGCCGAAATCGAGGATGCGGCCTGTCCGGGCTGCGGTTCCTGCGCCGGCATGTTCACCGCCAATTCCATGAACTGCCTGAGCGAGGCTTTGGGATTGGCCCTGCCCGGCAACGGCACCATCCCGGCGGTGTCCGCCGCCCGTTACCGTCTGGCGAAACAGACGGGCATGCAGATCATGGAATTGGTGCGGCGAAACCTCTTTCCCCGGCAGATCGCCACCCCCACCGCGTTCCAGAACGCCATGGCGGTGGACATGGCCCTGGGGTGCTCCACCAACACCGTGTTACACATCCCGGCCATGGCCCATGAGGCCGGGCTCACCCTGCCGCTGGAAATGTTCAACGCCATCAGCGAAAAAACGCCGCATATCTGCAGCCTCAGTCCAGGGGGACAACACCACCTGGAGGACCTGGATCGGGCCGGCGGGGTCCCTGCAGTCATGAGCCTCCTGTTGGCGGCCGGTCTCATTTCCGGGGAACCCCTCACCGCCACCGGCAGGAACGTAGCCCAAAATCTGGCCGGGGTGAAGGTCTTGGATCACGAGGTAATCCGGGATATGTCTCAGGCCTATCATACCCAGGGCGGCATCGCCATCCTGAAAGGCAATCTGGCACCGGAAGGGGCGGTGGTGAAACAATCGGCCGTGGATCCCGGCATGTTGGTGCGGCAGGGCCGGGCCCGGGTTTTCGACTCCGAAGAATCGGCCTCTAAGGCCATTCTGGGCGGCGCCATCCAACCCCACGACATCGTCGTCATCCGCTACGAAGGCCCCAAAGGCGGACCGGGCATGCGGGAGATGCTGGCCCCCACTGCGGCCATCGCCGGTATGGGGCTGGACAAAGATGTGGCCCTGCTGACGGATGGCCGCTTCAGCGGCGGCACCCGGGGCGCGGCCATCGGCCATATCTCCCCGGAAGCAGCCGCGGGCGGCCCCCTTGCCCTGGTGCGAGAGGGTGATGTCATCGCTATCGACATCCCCCGGAAATCCTTGACCCTTAACGTAGCCGAGGATGACCTGGCCAACCGCCGGGAACAATGGACCCCACCGGTCCCCAGGATACAGCACGGCTATGCCCATCGTTACAGCCGCCTGGTGACCTCCGGGAGCCGAGGGGCAATTTTGGAGGATTGAGGGACAGGACTTTTGTGAACCGTGTTTCAGGCCTTTCGGTAAACCGAAGCCCCGTTGTGAACACCGTTGGCAGAAAAAAAACGGCAGGCTTCATAATCTGCCGGAGAGGCGGTAATTGTTCTCGAGCAATGTTCAAAAAATTTCTTGAATTTCTGATAGATTAGTTAAGTTTTCAACTTTAACTGCCTCATTATTAGAGATTATTAAAAAATACTCTAATTAAAAAACTCTGAGGAAAATAATGAAGCTGCACATCGAGAAGGACGCCCTTCTACAGGGAACAGGTCGGACTCAAGGCGTGATCGATCGGCGAGGCACCATGCCCATCCTGTCCCATTGTTTGCTCGAGGCCGAAGGGGATCAGTTGAAAATATCGGCCACTGATTATGAAGTAAGTTTTAGGGGTTATTATCCCGCCCAGGTTCTGGAAAACGGCGGGCAGACGGTTCCGGCGATAAATTTTTTTAATATTGTCAAGGAAATGCCCGCGGGACAGATCAGCATCGAAAGCACTGACACCAGCAACCTGATCCTGAGCCGGGGCGATACCCGCTATAAATTCCTGGGTCTGCCCATGGATAACTTTCCTCCCCTGCCAAATCTCGAAGACCGCCCCATGGTGACCGTAAAAAACGCAGTGCTCAGGGAAATGCTGGAAAAAACCATTTTTTCCATTGCCACCGAAGACCTGCAGCAGCATCTCACCGGGGTATTTTGTGAAAGGGTGCCGGACAGCAACAAGCTGCGCCTGGTATCCAGCGACGGTCACCGCCTGTCCCTCATCGATCGGGAATTTTTGACCGGGGAGGAGTTTGAGCTGGAGCAGGGTATTCTCATCCCCCGGAAAGGTGTGACGGAAATCCTGCGTCTGCTGGCGGAAGAAGGGGAATGCGCCCTGGGGCGGGAGAAAAAAAATCTGGTACTGAAACAGGGCCTGGACTATCTCTATGTCCGCCTCCTGGAAAAGAAATTTCCTGATTATCACCGGATCATTCCTGGCAGCCCCCACATCCGGCTCGCTATTAACCGAAAGGCTTTACTGGAAATATTAAAACGCATCAGCCTGCTGTCCACGGAGAAATTCAAGGGCGTGCTGCTGCGCGTCAGCGATGGTTGGCTGGATATCAGGTATCAGAATCCCGAGGTCGGCGGCGGCGATGAACGGCTGCCCGTGACAGTGACCGTCTTGACCGAGGTGGAGGAGCCGGAACCGGAAAAAGAGGAGGACAGGCTGCTCGCGGTTCCCTTTGAGGTCAGCTACAATGCCCGTTACCTGATGGAGCCGCTGAGTGTCATGCAGAGTGAGGAGGTTTACCTGGAACTGACCAAAAAGAAAAAACCGGTCTGTCTGCGGGACGCCAGAGATCCTGATTACCTGAGCATCGTCATGCCCATGGATCTGTAAGGACGGGACTGGAACAGGGACGTATGAATCACACAGAGGCAAGTCTGACTTACGGCGAAGATAATATCAAGGTTTTGGGAGGTCTGGAGGCCGTCCGGCAACGGCCCTCCATGTACATCGGCAACACCGGTCCGGAGGGCCTGCACCACCTGGTTTACGAGGTGGTGGATAACAGTATCGACGAAGCCCTGGCGGGATATTGCGACGAGATTTACGTCACCGTGCACTCTGATAATAGTGTGACGGTGGAGGATAATGGCCGGGGCATCC
>Ga0194111_10001365_pt1 | contig 30154 bp, 27 predicted proteins | sample TA2KigC300mmetaG_FD_146194 | JGI IMG/M metagenome (GOLD analysis project Ga0194111, IMG submission 146194) | Freshwater microbial communities from Lake Tanganyika, Tanzania - TA2015033 Kigoma Deep Cast 300m | ecosystem: Environmental > Aquatic > Freshwater > Lake | place: Tanzania: Lake... | reverse complement strand
CGGTCCGCCCAGAGAATAATGCGCGTCCGATCCAGTAGGCGAGCTTCAGTAGTCCCCCGGCGTTTCAGTTTTCGCAGTTCGCGCTTCTCCGCGCCGGTCAGGCGGATTGCATATTTGAACGGTTTCGTGGTGGCACCTCCATTGAAAGAATACGAATGCGGAGCCAATTATACACCATTACACCGTCGGATTACTTTTGAGACAGGGTACTAGTAACTTCGAGATTCTTCGCTTCGCTCAGAATGACAGTTGCCCCCCATTGAATTACACTTTTTGGCGCGCAGCGGTTGACCCGCGACGAAACTAGTGTACAATTTTTTACATCTGAAATTCTGAACTCGAAAGCCAACGCCTAGAGCCGTTGGCTTGTTGTTTGTGAGAATGATGTGTGGCTGATTTAGACAAACCCCAAAACGGAACGATCAAAACCGAATCCGATCTCGACGCGCGGCGCGACGGGCACGACCATTCCGTTCATCCCGATTTGACGACGCTGGAAGTGCATCGCGGCAAACATCAGGGCGACAAGTACGTGCGCGTAATTCGTTCCAGCGCGCTGCGTAAAGTCGCGCCCGGCATTTTGCGCGCGTCCGAAGCCGTTTCGCGCCCGAGCGGCAAAATCGGACGCTGGTACACGCAGTTCAAAGCGTTTCTGGTGGGCAAGCCCTTGCCGACCGAAGCGGAAAAGGGCGAACGCCTGAACAAAATCCGCGCGCTGGCAGTTCTTTCGTCCGACGCGATTTCATCGAGCGCGTACGCGACGGAAGAAATCTTGCTCGTCGTCATCTTGGCGGGCACGATCGGTTTGTTCTACTCGGTCCCGATTGCGATCGGTATTGCGGCGTTGCTGGCAATCGTCGCGTTTTCGTACCGGCAGACGGTACACGCGTATCCGCAGGGCGGCGGCGCGTACAACGTGGCGCGAGAAAACCTGGGAACGCCTTTCGGTTTGGTCGCCGCCGCCGCGTTGCTGGTGGGCTACATTATGACGGTCGCGGTTTCGGTGGCGGCAGGCACCGCCGCGATCACATCCGCGATCCAAGAACTCTATCCGTACAACATGGAAATTTCGGTCGGCTTTGTCGCGCTGATCACGATGATCAATTTGCGCGGCGTGAAAGAATCCGGCACGATTTTTGCCGTGCCCACTTATTTGTTCATTTTTGGCTTGGCGGCTGTGATCATTCTGGGCGCGATCCGTATCTTGTTAGGCGATCCGCCGGTTGAGCCGCGTTTGGAAAGCAGCGCGCAGCACGGTCCGATGGAATCGCTTTCGATCTTTTTGCTGTTGCGCGGCTTTGCTGCCGGCACGGTCGCGATGACCGGCACCGAAGCGATTGCGAACGGCGTGCCGGTGTTCAAGCCCCCGGAAAGCAAAAACGCGGCGACGACTTTGGCGTGGATGTCTTTTATTCTCGCCTTCTTTTTCGTCGGCTTGACGGCGGTCGCGTTCCACTACGGCGTCACGCCGCACGAAACCGAAACGGTGATCTCCCAGGTGGCGCGGATCATTTTGCCGAATGAACTGCTGTACGGATTTTTCCAAGTGACGACGATGTTGATCTTGATTCTGGCGGCAAACACAAGTTTCTTTGGCTTTCCGCGGTTGGCGTACGTTCTGGCGAACGATGGTTTTATGCCGCATCAACTCAAGTTTCGCGGCGACCGTCTGGTGTTCACGACCGGAATCGCGATGTTGGGCGCGCTTTCGATTCTTCTGATCATCGCATTTGGCGGCAGTACGCATGCGTTGATCCCGCTGTACGCCGTCGGCGTTTTTATTTCATTCACCCTGTCGCAAGCCGGAATGGTGCGGCACTGGTGGAAGACGCGCGAGCCGGGCTGGCGCAAAAGTATGGTGATCAACGCGATCGGCGCGCTGTTGACCGCGCTCGTCGTAGCGGTGGTGGGCGTCGCCAAATTCGCGCTCGGCGCGTGGATCGTAATTGTGGTGATCCCCATCCTGGTCTTTATGTTTTACCAGATTCATCGGCATTATGCGCGCGTGACAGAGCAACTGGCGCTGGCGTCCGACAACGGTACCGCGCTGGCGCCGCTGCGCCAGATCGTCATCGTGCCGATTGGCGATCTGAATAAGGCGTCGTTGCGCGCGCTCAGCTTTGCGCGCTCGATTGCCAAGGATCCGATTGCGGTGCGAATTTTTTACGAAGCGCCCGAGGCGGACGAATTCCGCGCGGAATGGGCGCGCTGGGGCGAGCCGCGCGGCGTGCAATTGGTCTTTTTGGAATCGCCGTACCGCTCGTTCAACGAACCGCTGCTGGCGTACATCGACGCGATCCATCGGCAGGATGCGGGAGCGTTCGTCACCGTCGTCCTGCCCGAATTCATTCCCGCGCATTGGTGGGAACATTTCTTGCACAATCAAACGGCGCTGCGCTTGAAAACGTCGTTGCTCTTCCGCAAGAATACGGTCGTGATTGACGTGCCGTATCATTTGGACAAGTGAGTGAGTATGACTTTTGGAAACATTCTCGTGCCGGTCAAGGGCAATCCGGCGGACGATGCGGCGGTGCAGTTGGCGTGTCAGATCGCCAAGTCCAGCAAGGCGCGCATCACCGCGGTCAACGTGATCGAAATTCAGCGCAACCAGCCGCTCAACGTGGAGAACGAAACGCAGATGCGCGACGCGGAGCAAGTGCTGGAACACGTCGAGCAGGTGGCTCGGGCGGCGCGCGGCGCGTTGATGACGGAATTGTTGCAGGCGCGCACGGCAGGGGTCGCGCTGGTGGATGAGGCGGTCGCGCGCGGCGTAGATTTGATCGTGATGGGCATTCCGTACCGCAAACCGCTCGGCGATTTTCAACTGGGGACGACGACGCAATACGTCTTGAAAAACGCGACTTGCCCGGTCTGGTTGTGCCGCGAAGCCGCGCCGGAGGAAAAATCTTGACGCGCAGCTCGCGCCGCGCGGTGAGCGGGACGAATCTTAAAGTTTTCAAAACCTCTTTACGTGCGACAAATTTCGTGGTATATTATCGCGAAGGAAAGCTGCAATGAAGATAATCATCATGGGATGCGGACGGTTGGGCGCGCATCTGGCGCGAAGGTTGGATCGCGAAGGGCACGACGTCACGGTGATCGATCGGATGAGCGATTCGTTCGCGCGGCTCGGCAGCGATTTTCAAGGGACGATGGTGCTGGGGATCGGCATTGACGAAGACGTGATGCGCCGCGCCGGAATCGAAACGGCGGACGCGTTTATCGCGGTGAGCAACGGCGATAACACGAACGCGATGGCGGCGGAGATCGCCAAATTGGTGTTCAAGGTGCCGCGCGTCGTCGCGCGTTTGTACGATCCCGTGCGTGAAGAAACATACCACACGCTTGGCTTGATGGAAACGATTTGCCCGACGGTGATGGCATCGGACCAAGTCCGCGAGATCATTCTCGGCAACGGCAGAAAATAGAGGACGGATGTACATCATCATTGTCGGCGGCGGCAAGATTGGCTATTATCTTGCCAAGACGTTACTGCCAGACGAACACGAAATTCTGATCATCGAAAAAGACAAGCGTCGCGGGGACATCATTACGGCTGATCTGGGCGGTATTGTTTTGCGCGGCGACGGCACCGATTCGATTGTGATGGAAGAAGCCGGGATGGCGCGCGCCGATCTCGCCGTCGCCGTGACGGGCGACGACGAAGATAACTTGATGATTTGCCAGATGGCAAAGAAAAAGTTCGGCGTCAAGCGGACGATTGCGCGGATCAACAATCCCAAGAACGAGCGCATTTTCAAACTGCTTGGCATTGACAATACCGTTTCGGTGACCGATCTGATTCTCGCGCAAATCGAACGCGAGATTCCGGCGCAATCGTTGGTGCATCTCTTGACGCTGCGCGAAGCGGGCGTGTCGTTCATCGAAGCCAAAGTGCCCGCCGGTTCGCCGGTGATTGGAAAAGCTCTACGCAGTCTCGGCGTGCCGGACGATTGCGTGATTCCATTGATCATTCGCAACGGCAAAGGGATCGTGCCGTATGGCGAAACGCAATTGGAAATCGGTGATGAGGTTGTCGCCGTGACTACGATTGTGAAAGAAGATGTGCTGGAAAGAATCCTTTCCGGCGCACTGTTGAAATAAAAACTACTCGAAGGGAGTGTGATCGCGCGCGGTCGAGATTCGCGCAGTGAGGTAAAGTGCCGTCGTGTCATTGCGAGCCCCGAAGGGGCGAAGCAATCCCCGATTCGCAATTCGGAGATTGCTGCGCGGAAAACGCTCGCAATGACAATCATGACGCTTTGCGCGCGCAGAAGTGATCGCCCAAGAATGTCAGCCCGGTGAGCCAGGGGCTTGCGAGCCGCCAGTGCGTCGGACAATTCGCTCAGCGCGCGATGTGCGCGGTGAATGCTTGTCCCACTATTCCAAAAGGAAGGTCCCTATTCAGAAATGGAAACCTTGACAACTGAATACAGCGAAAAGGAGCCACCGGGTAGTCCCGCAAGTCCTCCCGTATCCGCTGGACTCGCATTTCAGACATTGCAGCTTGGTGAGGGCTTGCATCCAGGTCAACGCAGTCGTTTGTGGGCAAATGTCACGCCGGCGCAGTGGAGCGATTGGTATTGGCAAATGCGCAACCGCGTGACCACGTTGGATCAACTGCGACAATTGATTCGGCTGACGCCGGACGAAGAACAAGCCGTCCGCCTCAAGCCGGAACTCAAAGTGGCGATCACGCCGCATTTCGCCGCGCTGATGGACCCGGACGATCCGTCCTGTCCCATTCGCCGCCAGGTCGTCCCGACAATGGCGGAATTTGTGTTGGACGATCCGGATCTGGAAGACCCGCTGGGCGAAGACGCGCATATGCCGGTGCCCGGCTTGGTGCATCGCTATCCCGATCGCGTGTTGGTGGACATTACCGATCAATGCGTCGCGTACTGTCGCCATTGCACGCGCCGCCGCTGGGTCGGCACAGGCGCGATGCCCGCGCACAAAACGCGGATCGAATCCATCGCGCAATATTTCGAAGCCCATCCCGAAGTGCGCGATGTTTTGATTTCCGGCGGCGACGGGTTGTTCCTCTCCGACGAAATGCTCGACTATGCGCTCGGTCGTTTTCGCGCGGTCAAGTCCGTCGAAATCCTTCGCCTCGGCACGCGCATTCCGATTTTTCTGCCGCAACGCGTGACCGACGCGATGGTCGCGACGATCCGCAAGTATCATCCGGTTTGGATGAACGTTCACATCAATCACCCGAAAGAGTTCACGCCCGAAGTGCGAACCGCGCTGGCAAAACTTGCCGACGCCGGGATTCCGCTCGGCGCGCAGGCGGTGTTGATGGCAGGCATCAACGATTGCGCGAACACGATGAAATCGTTGGTGCACGAGTGCGTCAAAAATCGCGTGCGCCCGTACTATCTGTACCAATGCGATCTGTCGCAAGGGATCGGTCACTTTCGCACGCCGGTCAGCGTCGGACTCGCGATCATCGAAGCGCTGCGCGGACACACGACCGGCTTTGCCGTGCCGACCTTTTGCATTGACGCGCCCGGCGGCGGCGGCAAAGTGCCGATTATGCCCAACTATCTGATTTCGATGAACGATCGCAAAGTGATCGTCCGGAACTTTGAGGGCGTGATCGCGACGTATGCCGAGCCGGATCATTATGATCGACATCAAAGCGACAGTTGCGATTACTGTCGCCGCGCCGCGCCGAAAGAAGGGGTCGCGAAATTGCTGGCAGGTGAAGCCGTCGTGCTGGAGCCGGATGGCTTGCGCCGCAAACAACGCCGCGTCAAGAAACTCGATGCGGAACGCAAGACGAAACGCAAGCAACAAATTCGCCTGCCGGTCAAGAGTGTTCCCGCGCCCGATCTGTTGCCGCTTGAACCGGTGATGGTCGCGCCGCCCGCGCCGCGCAAGCGCGCGAACGGCAATGGAAACGGCAACGGCACTCCGGCGATGAGCGCGAAGGCGCGATAGGAGCGTCATTGCGAGCGAAGCGAAGCAATCTCCAACTCGTGATTTGGAGATTGCTTCGTCGCATCGTTCGACTACGCTTCGCTCCGCTCACGATGCTCCTCGCAATGACAGATGAAACAACGCAATGAAAAAATTCACCGTCGCGCTACTTTACAACCTCAAACAAAACGCGCCGCATCGCGAAGGCGAACCCTGGGACGCGTGGAACGAACTCGATAGCGAGAAGACCGCCGCCAACATCGAACGCGCGTTGCGCGCGGGCGGGCACGAGGTGATCGGAATGGAAGGGGATGTCCACCTCGCGCAGAAATTGGCGCACTATAAAATTGACATCGCGTTCAATACGTGCGAAGGTCATTTCGGCTTGTCGCGCGAAGCGCAGACTCCGGCGATCCTGGACGCGCTGCGAATTCCGTACACCGGCTCCGGCGTGATGACGCTCTGCGTCGCGTTGGACAAGCCGATGGCAAAACGCGTGATGCTGCAGCATAACTTGCCGACGCCGCTGTTCCAAACGTTCGTCACCGGCGACGAACGGCTGAATCCGAAACTGAAATTTCCCTTGTTCGTCAAACCGAGCCGCGAAGGATCGGGCATCGGGATCACCGCCAAGTCCGTGTGCCGCAACGCGCGCGAGTTGCGCGCCCAAGTCGCGTGGTGCATCGAAACGTATCATCAACCTGCGCTCGTCGAAGAGTACATCGAAGGACGCGAGTTTACGTTGGGAATGTTGGGCAACTTGCCTTGGATGATTCAACCGCGCGCCGATGGCAAACCGCCAGAACCGATTGCCGCGCTGAAAAACGCGAAACCAAAGCAGATCAAGACCCAGACGCCGGAAACGCTGCGCGTCTTTCCGCCGCTCGAAGTTGACTTGTCGCCTTGTCCGCCGGAGCAAGCCGGGCTGTACACGTCGGTCATCAAGGGGGAGTTGTACAACGTTCCTAACTATCCCTGCCCCGCGCCGATCTCGAAACGGTTGTGGGCGCAGATGGAGAAACTCGCGGCGGGCGCGTTCGCCGCGCTCGAATGTACCGATTTCGCGCGCGTGGACTTTCGCTTGCGTCAGGACACCGGCGCGCCGACGATTCTCGAAATCAATCCGCTTGCCGGATTGCAGGAAGGGATCAGCGATATCGTGATGGCGGGCGAAGCGGACGGGATCAGTTTCGCCGCGCTGATCAACGGCATTCTCGACGCGGCGTTGCAGCGGTACGGGATGATTTAGAGATTAGAGATTGGAGATTGAATCTCTAATCTCCAATCTCTAATCTCAGGATTGCGAAAGATGGCTTTAGACCTCGAAGCGTTACGCAAACAGTTAGAAGACGAACGCGCGCAGTTGCTCGCCCGCGCCATTCCCGAACCCGAGCCCGCCAAAGGAGACGAAGCGGATATGGCGGCGATGCATCAGGCGCGCGAGCAGGCGCGCTGGCTGGAAAGCGATCAGAAACAACGCCTCGCCGAAATTGACAAGGTGCTCGCGCTCATCGCGGCAGGCAAGTACGGCATCTGCGAAAATTGCGGCAAGCCCATCGCGCCGGAACGTTTGCAAGCCAAGCCCCAGGCGACGTTGTGTATCGAGTGTCAATCTAAATTGGAAAAGAAGCGCAAGGGATAGGTAGAAAAGTAGACAAGTCACGTTTGTTCGGCTGCCGGTCTACTTGTTTACCTGTCCCTTGTCTACCGAGATACTGCCTTGACCGCCTTTGTTTCCTTCATCCAAACCTTCGCGGTGTGGATCTTTCTCCTGTGCGGTTTGGGGATTCTCCTCGCGATCAAAATGCTGGTGGACGCGCAACGGCTATCGCGCACCACGCTCTTCTCACTCGATCAAGAACGCGCGTCGGAACAAACGTATCGCGCGCTGATCGTGTTGGTCGTCTTTTTTATCGCGATTATTTTCGTCGCCGCGATCAATCTCATCCTTGCGCCCGTGGTACCCTCCGGGACTCCGGCGATTCTGCGCGGACCGACGCCGACGCTCGCGCCGATGGTTCTGGGAACGGCGACGCGCGCGCCCACGGCGACGTTCACGCCCGCGCCGATTGCCAATACGCCGCTGGTCACCAGCGTGCCGGTCACTGCAACGATCGCGCGCACCGCGACGCGACCGCCGCTTCCTCCGCCGGCCCCCGCGACGGCGACAGTCGCGTACGTGTTTCCTGCGCCGAAACCGACCGGACCTGTGCCGAACGGCGGCACCTGGAGCGGCGAGGGGCAGGCGAACGCGGCGATCACGTTTCGTTGGACGTGCGATCAATGCGCGCTCGGCGCGAACGATTGGTACGAAGTAGTGATCACATATGTAGACAAGTCTGGAGTATCAAGAACTATTGCAGGGAGATCACAAGAGAAATTTTTGTCTTTGCGGAAGATACTTGATGGTGGGGCGCCTGAAATCTATCAAAAAGCTAAAGAAGATACATTTCAGTGGTTTGTGCAAATCAAACGTGATCCGACGAATATGCCACTTTCCCCGCCCAGCGAAGTATGGAAGTTTGTGTGGAAATGATTGGAGAATGGTAACTGCTCAGCCCATTGTCATGCTGAGCGAAGCGAAGCATCTCGCTAATCGCGAATTGCGAGACGCAAAGCGTTCGTCGCAAAAACCGCTCCTCAGAATGACAGCCTGAGCAGTTACGGAGAATGAGCCAATTGCCCAATGAGCCAACGAACAAATACCTGGCTGGGCAATCGGTTTGGCTCATTGGCACATTGGTACATTGGCTCATTGACGAACTATGGCTGAACGAATTCTCGTAATCGAAGACGAACAAAAGATCGCCGATTTTTTGCGGCGCGGTTTGACGTACGAAGGATTCACCGTCGAAGTCCGCTTGGACGGCGAAACCGGTTTGAAAGCCGCGCGCGACACTCCACCCGATCTCGTGATTCTCGATGTGATGCTCCCCGGCTTGGACGGCTGGGAAGTGTGCCGGCGTTTGCGCGCGGCGGGCGCGCTGCCGATTTTGATGTTGACCGCGAAGGATGCGGTGCCGGATCGCGTCAAAGGTTTCGAGAGCGGCGCGGACGATTACGTCACCAAGCCGTTCGCGTTCGAAGAATTGATCGCGCGTGTCCGCGCGTTGTTGCGCCGCACGCGCACCGTCGAAGAAACGATCGCGCGCTTTGCCGATTTGACGCTCAACGTCACCACGCGCGAAGTGACGCGCGGCACGCGCAAAATCGATCTGACGACGAAAGAATTCGATCTGCTGTACTTTTTTATGCGCCATCCGCGCCAGGTGCTGACGCGCGAATTGATCTACGACCGCATCTGGGGGTACGATTTTGGCGGCGAATCCAACATCCTCGAAGTGTACATCCGTTATCTCCGCACGAAATTGGAACAAGCCGGTGAGCCGCGCCTGATTCAAACGGTGCGCGGCGTCGGCTATGCGTTGCGCGAGGAGTAGTGGATGGTGGACAGTGGACAATGGGTAGAAACTAACTGTCCACTGTTCACTGTCCACTGTCCACTGTCCACTGAAATGTCCATCCGTCTCCGTCTCTCCCTCTGGTACGTTCTCGTCCTTGCCGGTATCCTGATCACCTTTGCGGGTTTGCTGTACGCCGTGTTGTCGTTCAGTCTGTTCAGCGAAGTGGATCGCCGCCTGCAAATTCGCGCCGCCGATGTGGAAAATAGTTTGGCGACCGCGCTCGAACTGCAAACCGATCCGCGCATCTTCATTTCGCGCGGCGGTCGCTTGACTTTGCCGACGGCGGACACGTTTGCGACGCCCGGCGTCTTTGTGCAGATTGCAACGCTCGAAGGCGTCGCGCTCACGCGCTCTGAAAATCTGGGCGCGCAGACCTTGGTCGTTTCGCCTGCCGCGCTCACCCAAGTCACGCGCGGCGAGACCGTGTACGCGAATCTGACGAAAGACCGCGTCCCGTTGCGCGTCTACATCGCGCCGCTGACCGTGCGCGGACAAGTGCTCGCCGCGATTGTCGTCGCCGAATCGTTGCAAGGCGCAAACGACACGTTGCGACGGCTCGCGTTTTTGCTGATCGCCGGGATCGCGGCGGGTTTGCTCTTTGCGTTCGGCATCGGCGCGGTGTTGGCGTACCACGCGCTCGCGCCGATCGATCGGATCACGCAGACCGCGCACACGATCGCGCGCGCGAACGATCTGACGCGGCGGATCGAAGCGAAAGCGACGCGCGATGAAGTCGGACGACTGGCGGCGACGTTCAACGCAATGCTGGGTCGGATCGAAGAACTGTTTCGCGCGCAACAGCGTTTCGTCGCGGATGTGTCGCACGAGTTACGCTCGCCGCTCACCGCGATTCGCGGCAATCTCGATCTCTTGCGGCGCGGCGCGCTGGACGATCCCGAAGCGCGACAAGAAACGCTCGCGGCAATCGAAGCGGAATCGGCGCGGATGCAACGGCTGGTGCAGGATTTGCTTCTGCTCGCGCAAGCGGACGCGGGTGTCCCAATCGAAAAACGCGTCGTCGAATTGGACACGCTCTTGCTCGACGTGTTTCGCCAAGCGCGTTTGAACGCGGGCAATGTCAAGGTGTCGCTCGGGAGCGAGGATCAAGTCCAAGTGATCGGCGACGCGGATCGATTGAAGCAATTATTTTTGAACTTGATGGACAATGCGATCAAATACACGCCGAGCGGCGGCGCGGTGACGCTGTCGTTTGCGCGCGAAAACGATTGGGTGCGCGTCGCGGTTGCGGATACCGGCGTCGGAATTCCCGCGCAAGATTTACCGAAAATTTTCGATCGTTTTTATCGCGTGGACAAGGCGCGCTCGCGCGAAAAAGGCGGCACAGGACTTGGTCTCGCGATCTGCAAATGGATCGTCGACGCGCATAACGGGCGCATCGAAGCGCAGAGCGAAGTGGGCAAGGGGAGTGTGTTTACGGTGTGGCTGCCAGTCAGTCGTCAGTAGACAGTCAACAGGCGACAGAAAAATCTGGCGACTGTCTACTGACGACTGATCTCTGTTTGTCAATTTCCCCCCGTTGTGGTATCATAGCGCGCGATGGAAGAATCGTCGTATCCCGCGCGCCCCGTGCTGGGGCGTTTGCTCGCGCTCGACGTGCGACCGACGCGCCCGCTCACGCTGATTGGGCCCGCGGCTGCCGCGCTCTGCGGCGCGCTCGCGTCCGGCGGACTCGACGGGCGCGCGCAATCCTGGGTCGCGCTCGTCCTCTCCATTTTGTTGTGCGATACGCTGATCGGCGCGTGGCGCGCGTTGTGGCTCCACGCCGATTGGCGCGTCGCGTTGCCGCGCAATCTGGCGAGCGCGCGCATCTGGTTTATGCTGCCGGACGATGCGCCGGTCGCGTTCGTCCCGCGCGTGTGGCGCGCGCTGACCCGGCGCATCGCGTTTGCGCGCAACGTGATCTGGCCCCTGATTGATTCCGAAATCATCGGGATGCTGATCGCCGGCGTCCTGGCGGCGTGCATCGCCGCGCTCTTCAATCTGGCGACGTTCGGACTCACGCTCGCCGCGCTCGCGCTGGCGCTGATCGAAGCGCAAGTGAGTGATCGGAACGCGCTCAGTCTGCGCGCGCTGATCGAAATGACGTTGCCCTGGCTGATCGCGCACAGCGCGTTCGGAGCGTTTTCGTGGCTCGCGCTCTTTTTCGTTCTGCTCTTCACGCTGATCTATCGCGCGCTGCTGGGGCTGGCGCAAGAAGCGCCGGAACGCTGGCTGACGTGGAATAACGTCGCGCAACTCATCATCGCCCTGGTTCTGTTCGCCAGCAACACCCCCGTCGGCGCGGCAATCGTCGCGCTCGGTTTGCTCGCGCAAGTGCTGTGGCAAATTCACTGGCGGACGGAACGCGCGACGCGCGCGTACGCGCAACACATTCAAGCGTACATTCTCGCGGCAATGCTCGTCGTGAGTATTTCGCTCTGGTTCTGACGAAAATGAAAATCGGTATCCTTGCAGACACGCACATTCCCGATCGTTTGCCCGCTTTACCGAATCGCGTGCTGGAACTGTTCAGCGGCGTGGACATTATTTTGCACGCCGGCGATGTGACCGATTTGGCGGTGTTGCAACAACTGGAACCGGTCGCGCAGACGTTCGCCGTGTGCGGCGAACACGATAGCGCGCAAGTGCGGCACTATGTCGAAGAAAAACAACGCCTGACGTTTGGCGGACGCGCCGTTGGAATGGTGCACGGCGCGCGCGCGTGGGAAGGCAATCTCTGGCGACAACTCGCGTATCGGTTGAACCGGGCGCGTCGCTTGGAAGTTTTGCTGGGGTACGTCCAGCGGCAATTCACCGACGCAGACGTGATTGTGTTTGGGCACAGTCACGCGCCGTATATGAAAATGCACGGCAATACGTTGCTGATCAACCCCGGCTCGCTCACGCCGAAAATGGGACGCGTCGGCAGTGTCGGCATCCTGGAAATCAACGCGACCGCGATCAAAGCGCGCATCATCGCGATCTAGATTCGCAATTCGCAATTCGCAATTCGCAACTCGCAATTCACAATTCGCAATTCGCAATTCGCAATTCACAATTCACAATTCACAATTCACAATTCACAATTCACAATTCACAATTCGCAATTCACAATTCACAATGAGGAACTATGAAACACTTTCTCGCCATTGCCGATCTTTCTTCGGCTGAATTCAATCAGATTCTCGCCGTCGCCAAAAAATTAAAAGCGGAATGGCGCGCGCGCGGCAACAAACCGATTCTCAAAAACAAGACCCTGGCAATGGTTTTTCAAAAACCGTCGCTCCGCACGCGCGTCTCGTTCGATCTGGCGATGCTGCACTTGGGCGGACAAGCGTTGTACCTCTCGCCGAACGAAATCGGGTTGGGACAGCGCGAAAGCGTCGCCGATGTCGCGCGCGTGTTGGCGCGTTACGTGGACGGGATTATGGCGCGCGTCTTCGCGCACGCGCACGTCACCGAACTCGCCGAGTACTCGCGCGTGCCGGTGATCAACGGCTTGTCCGATCGCGAACATCCCTGCCAGGCGATGGCGGACGTACTGACGATCATCGAACATCGCGGCAAATTGACAGGGCTCAAAGTCGTTTTCTTGGGCGACGGCAATAACGTCGCGCGTTCATTGATGTTCGCCTGCGCGCTCGGCGGCGCGCATTTCGTTTGCGCTTCGCCGCAGGGCTATGCGCTGGACGATGCTTCCGTCGCGCAGGCGCGCGCGATCGCCAAGAAATCCGGCGGCAGCGTCGAGTTGATGGTGGATTCCAAAGCCGCCGCGCGCGACGCCGACGTGTTGTACGCGGACGTATGGGCGAGTATGGGTCAAGAGACCGAAGCCGCCGCGCGCGCGAAAGTTTTCCCGCCGTACCAAGTCAACGCGGAACTGGTCGCGCTCGCTAAACCCAAAGCGATCGTACTGCATTGTTTGCCCGCGCATCGCGGAATGGAAATTACCGACGATGTGATGGACGGCAAACATTCCGTCGTCTTCGATCAAGCCGAGAATCGGATGCACGCGCAAAAAGCGATCGTCGCGATTCTGCTCGCAAGCTCCAAGTCAAAAGGCAAAAGTAAAAAGTGATTAGTCAACTAGTCAATTAGTCGCCTAGTCCCCAATTGACTAGTTGACCAATTGACTAATTGACCAGTTGGCTCGTATGGCTGGCAATCGGACGATTTTCAACGACGCGATCACCAAAGGTCATAACGCCGCGTGGGATGGGCAGTGGAACAAAGCCGCCGCGGAGTATCGGCGCGCGCTCAACGAATTCCCGGATGACGCGAGCGTTCGCTTGAGTCTTACGCACGCTTTGGAAGAACTGGGGCAATGGGAAAGCGCGCTGCGCGAGTATCAGCATCTCGCACAAGCCCAACCGCGCGATCCCGCGCCGCTGGCGCGCGTCGCCGCGCTGCTGGAAAAATTGCGCCGCGTCCCGGAAGCCGCCGGCGCGTACGTTCAGGTCGCCGATCTGTATCTGGCGACCAAGTTGACCAGCAAAGCCATCGAAGCGTGGCGCAAGGCGGCAGAACTAGAACCCGACCGGACTGACATCCACCAGAAACTCGTCGAGGTGTACACGCGCACCGGGCAACATCCCGCCGCCGCGCTCGAACAACTCGCGCTGGCTTGGATCTACCGCAAGCGCGGCGACAAGGCGAAAGCGCTCCACGCGGCAGAGCAAGCCGTCAAACTCGATCCCAACAATGCCGCCGCGCGCGCGTTCATTGACGAGATGACGGAGAGCGAACGCGCGACTCCGGTGAGTGTCCCCAGCCCTGTGGACGAAGCGCAAAAGACCGCGCTCTCGCGTCTGGCGGAAACGCTGCTGGAAGCGCGCGAGCAAACTCAGCCAACCGGAGAATCGCGCGGGGCGATCCGTCCCCAGATCGATCAAGCCGAAGTGGAGGCGCTGATCGCGCGCGCGGTGGACGCGCAAATGCGGCACCGCGTCGCGGATGCCATCGAAGCGTATCGCAAGTTGATCGCACAGGGCATCACACGCCCCGAGGTCAGGTTCAACCTGGGTCTGTTGTACTTTGAGACGATGCGGTACGATGAGGCGATCCAATTTTTGTCCGAGACCGTCGGCGATGATCAATTCGCGCTCGCCAGTCATTACGCCCTGGGGCAATGTTATCGCGCGCAAGGCAAACTGGATCGCACGATCGAACATTTTCTCCAAGCCGTCAAGATCGTCGATCTGAGCAACGTGCGCCGCGAGCAAGCCGACGATCTGATTCGGGTCTACGAGGAGTTGGCGGAAGGATTCGCGGCAAAGGGCGATCGCGCCCAAGCCGAACGCTTCAGCCAGTCGCTCGAAGATTTTTTGAGCAGCAAGGGCTGGGAAGACAAGGTTCAGCAATTCCGCCAACGGCTGGAAGCGATCAAGGAAGAAGGCGAGCAGGTCGATTTGGTCGAGGCGATTCAAGTGCGCGAATCGGATCGCGTGCTGGAAGCGCTGGCGCTGTCGCAGGAATACTTGCGGCGCGAAAAATTCGGCGCAGCCAGCGAGGAATGTTTGCGCGCGATCGAACTGGCGCCGAATTACCTGCCCGCGCACGCGCGCCTGGCGGAAATTCTGGTCAAGCAAGAACGCTGGAGCGAGGCGAACGCGAAATATCAGGCGCTTGCCGAATTGTGTCTGATCACCGGCGATCTCAAGCGCGCCGAAGCGATGTATCGCGGCATCTTGAAAATCGCGCCGGACGACGTGGGCGCGCGCTCGAAACTGATTGACTTGCTCGCGCAGCAAAATCGCACCGAAGAAGCGCTGGAGCAGTATCTCGATCTGGGCGATGGTTTCGCGCGCGCGAACCAGGTCGGCAAGGCGCTGGAAAAATTCACCGAAGGCGTCCGGCTTGCCACGCGCGCCGCGCAGACCGGCAAAACCGCGCTCACCTTGCGCCATCGCTTGGCGGAAATGCGCGCGCGCCAAAATGATTTCGCCGGCGCGCTCAAGACATACCAGGAACTGCGCCAGCAATCGCCGGACGACGAGCGCGCGCAGTTTTACATCGTCGATCTGGAATTCCGGTTGAATCAAGCGAGCGCGGCATTGCGCGACCTGGAAGAATTGCTCGCGCGGTATCACGCGCGCAACGAGCCGCAAAAAATATCGGCGGTGCTGGAAGCGTTGGCGCAAAGTTATCCGGCGGAAGCCGAACTGGTGACGCGGCTGGCGCAACATTATCGCGCCCAGGGGGCGATCGGTCAAGCCATCGCCGCGCTGGACGCGCTCGGCCAAGCGCAGTTGAGTCTGGGCAACAGGCGCGCCGCCGCGGCGACGATTCGCCAGATCATCGAATTGCATCCGCCGCGCGTCGAAGATTACCAAAAACTCTTGCAAGAGATCAGCAGGTAACCAATCGTGTGGGGCACGTTTTCCGAACTGCTCGCGCATCTGACGCTTTCGAGTATTCTCGATATTTTTCTCGTGGCGTTGGTTTTCTACGGGCTGTTTTATTTCGTCCAAGGCACGCGCGCGGTCACACTCTTGCGCGGCATCGTCATCGTCGTTTTGCTCGCGGTGATCGCGAGCAGTGTGTTTCGCTTGAGCGCGTTCAATTGGCTCGTCCGCAATTCCATTCCCGCGCTGCTGGTCGCCATCCCCGTGATCTTTCAGCCCGAGCTCCGGCGCGCGCTGGAACGCCTGGGGCGCCCCGGCGCCTTCTTGACGCGTCGGAACGCGTCCGCCGCGCAAACGATCAACACGATCGTGCGCGCGGCGAGCGGACTCGCCGAGCAAAGATTCGGCGCGCTGATCGTACTGGAACGCACGACCGGCTTGCAGGATTTCGTGGATACCGGCGTGATGCTGGACGCGCGCCTCTCGGATGATTTGCTACTTTCGATTTTTTTCAAGAACAGCGCGTTGCACGACGGCGCGGTGATCATTCGCGACGATCGCGTGATCGCCGCCGCGTGTATGTTGCCGCTCTCCGAGGACAATGCGCTGGAACGCGATCTGGGCACGCGGCATCGCGCGGCGATTGGCGTGACGGAAGGATCGGACGCGATCGCGATCGTCATTTCGGAAGAAACCGGGCGAATGGCGGTCGCGCACAACGGACGCCTGGTGCGCCGCCTCGATGAAGGCGAATTGAGCCGCGTACTGTTCCGTCTGTACGAGCCGCGCGGCGCAGTGACGCGCGCGGAGAAGAAAAAATAATGGCGCTGTTTAGATCGATCTTCGGTCATTTCACGTCGCTCGTGACGGCGTTTTTGTTCGCCGTGATCGTTTGGAGCGTTGCCACCGTCGAAGAAAATCCCAGCCGCGAGGGATATTTCTACGATACTTTGCCGGTCGAGATCGTCAATCGCCCCGACGATCTGATCGTCTTTCAACGATCGGTCGAGCGCGCGCGCGTAAAATTACGCGCGCCGCAAGCGAGTTGGGATCAGTTGCAACCCACGTCGTTTCGCGCCAGCGCGAATCTGGCGCGCTTGAATGTGGGCGAGCATCGCATCGCGATCCAGGTGCAAGTGAACGATCCGCGCGTGACGGTCGTCGTCATCGAGCCGTTGGAAGTGAAGGTGCGCTTGGAGCAAGTCAAAACGCGCACGCTCGACGTGCAGAGCGATGTGCTGGATGCCGCGCCGCTCGGTTTTGTTTTTCGTCCCCCCACGCTGACGCCGCCGCAAGTGAGTGTGACCGGCGCGGCGATCCTGGTGGATCAGATCGCCGAAGTGTCCGCCGATATTTATCTGCGCGGCGCCAAAGCGCCGGTCGAGCGCGAGGTTTCGGTGCAGGCGCGCGACGCGCAGGACAATGTGATCAGCGGCTTGACGATTTCGCCGACGGTCGTGATCGTCAAAGTGCCGGTCGAGCAACGCGTCGGCTACAAAGACGTTTCGATCAAGACGATGATGAAGGGCGCGCCCGCGCCCGGCTATTGGCTCTCCAACATCGTCGTCAATCCTTCGACCGTGACGATTGTCGGCAGTCCGGACATCCTTGCGAAAATTCCCGGCTTTGTGGAAACGGTGCCGCTGGACGTGAGCAATGCGACGGCGGATTTGAGCAAGCGCGCCGCGCTCTCGCTGCCGGAGGGCGTTTCGGTGTTGAACAACGAGGGCGTGACCGTCCAGGTTTCCGTGACGCCGTTGTTGGGCGGACAAACCGTGCGCCGCAAAATTTCTTTGCAAGGACTCAAGCGCGGGCAGACCGCGACGATCTCGCCGGATTCGGTCGAGGTGATCTTGTCGGGCCCATTGCCCAGTTTGCAAAATCTCGCGGCAGACGACGTGCAGGTCATCGTGGATGTGGCGGGCTTGGCAGCCGGCGTGCACCAATTGAAGCCGCGCGTGCCGGTCGTCTCCGGCGCGTTGCGCGTGCAGAACGTCGTGCCGGACACGGTGCAGATCACGATCACCGATCTGTCCACGCCGACGCTGGCGCCGTCGCCTAACCCAACAGCAACTCCAACGCCGACGCCAATCCGATGAAATCACTTTGCCACAATCTTCGCCGCGCGATCGCGAGTCACCCGGGCGATTTGATCGCGATCCTGTTCCTCGCGTCGTGGGCGCCCGTTTATTTTTGGCAAGCCGCGCTGCGTCAAGCCGTTTTTTTCTTCGGCGATATTTTTCTCTTTTTCTACCCGACGCATCTCGCGTATGCCGACGCGTTGCGGCAAGGACGCTTGCCGCTGTGGGAGCCGCGAATGTTGATGGGCTTTCCACTTTATGCCGAAGGACAAATTTCCGCGCTCTATCCGCTCCATCCGATCTTGTACGGTTTGTTTCCGATCGATCTCGCGACGAATTACGATATTCTTTTGCACCTGTCCTGGGTTGCCGTCGGCACGTACCTTTTCTTGCGCGTTTTGAAACTGCAGCCGGCAAGCGCGTGTCTGGGCGCGCTCGCATTCGGCTTTGGCGGATTCTTCCTGCCGCGCCTGCAACATATGAGCGTGATGGCGACCGCGTCCTGGCTGCCCTGGGTCTTGTGGGCGTGGGAACAGCACGAACGAACGCGCGACGCGAAAAAACGCCTGCGCTGGTTTGCGCTCCTCGCGCTCTTCATCGCGATGCAACTGCTCGGCGGGCATCCGCAATTCGCGTTTATGACCGTGCTGCTGTTGTGCCTGTACGCGTTGGTGAATTGGAAGCGCGATGAGAATTTGTCATTGCGAGCGATTTCCGCGAAGCAATCCCCAAGCAACCCGGAGATTGCGTCGTCGCAAAAACCGCTCCTCGCAATGACACGCCTACGCGCGCGCTTTTTCGAGTACTTTGATCCGCCGCGCGTGGTCCTCGTCGTGCTGGCGGCAACCCTGGGCGCGCTGTTGACGGCGGTGCAACTATTGCCGACGTACGAACTTTCGACGGTGAGCAATCGCGCGGCGGGTTTGCTGCCGCAATTCTTTCACGCGTTCTCGCTGCGCGCCGCGCATTACTTGATGCTCTTTCATCCGTTCCTGCTCGGCGATCCGTACCCGCGCGTCTCCGTCGAAGTGATCGGCTATATCGGTTTGTTGCCGGTCATTCTCGCGCTCGCCGCGCCCTTCGTCCGGCGGGATCGCCGCGTGATCTTTTTTCTGATCATCGCGCTCGTCGCGCTTTTTCTGGGCTTGGGTGATCAGAACGCGTTTTATCGCGGCTTGCGCTATTTGCCCTTGTTCAATTATTTTCGCGTCCCGTCGCGCTTTTTCTACTGGTACACGTTTGCCGCCGCGATTCTTGCCGCGCTCACGTTCGACTACTTGCTTGCGCGCGCGCGCGCAACCCTCCGGCTGACGCGCGAAACGAAAATCGCGCTGGGCATTTTTACGATCGCGATCGCGCTCGTGATCGGCGGCGCGCCGATCATCCCGCTCGATACGTGGTTGACGTGGTGGACCTGGTTGCCGTTCGCGCTCGCGCTGCTCGCCGCGTGGATCGTTTTGGGCGCGCGGCGCGGTTTGTTCGCGCGCAATACGCTGATCGCGCTCGTGCTGGGCGTCACCGCGTTCGATCTTGCGGCGTGGGCGGCGGTGTATTCCAAGAACTATGACGAGTTGACGCCGGTCGCGGATTTTTACGCGCCCCCCAGCACGCTCGCCGTCCTGAAAAATCTCGCGCCGGAAAACGGGCGCATCCTGACAAGTCTGTGGATTTATCCCTGGATGATCACGATGCGCGAAAGTTTGTATCCCAACGTTTCGCTGATTTACGGCGTGCCGAACGCGACCGGTTACACGCCGCTCTTGCCGCAACTGACGAGCGAGTATCTGGAACAGCCCAGCGCGGCGATGTTGAATTTGATGAACGTGCGTTACTACGTCAAGCCGCAAATGTTGCCAACCGACGCGCAGACCGAGGGGAACAATCTCTTCGTCGAATTCGCGCCCAAATATTTTTCGACGCTGACATTTCCGCCGACGCCGGTGTCGCGCCTCAAGATCGTTTCGTCGCTCGCGCAATCGGTGGATTGGCGCGATGGGCAAATCGTCGCGCAGATTCAATTGGTTACCCAAGACGGATCGGTGCAGACGATTCCACTGCGCGCGGGCGCGCACACGGCGGAGTGGGCGTACGAGCGCACCGATGTTCGCAAAGTGGTCAAGCACGCGTTGCCGCCGCTGGCGACGACGTTTCCGGCGCGTTCCGCGTTTCCAACCGAATCGCACGCGGGGCACAATTATCTCGCCGAGTTCGACTTGACGCGCGATGGCAAACCGCCGACGATCGTCACGTGCGCGATTTTGCCGGTGATCGAACCTGGGTTGTTGCACGTCGAACGCGTTTCGTTCGTCACGCCGGAGGGCAAAGAAGTTTCGCTTGCCGATCTAACCGGGCACGGCGATTTTTCGTTGATCTACCGCACGAACCAAGTCGCGGTCTTTGAAAATCTCGACGTGATGCCGCGCGCGTTCCTGGTTCACGCCGCGCGCGTCGTGGACGACAAAAGCGCGCTCGCGGAAATGCAACGGAACGATTTCAAGCCCGCGCAGTTCGCGCTGTTGGCAAACGGCGGCGCGCCGTTGAACGCGGGCGGCGCGCAACGCGATGACGAGTCAGTCCGAATCGTCAGCTACCAACCCGAGCGCGTCGTCGTCGCCGTGCGCGCGAGCGCGGACGCGTATCTCGTGCTCGCGGACACGTGGTATCCCGGTTGGATCGCGCGCGTGGACGGCGTAGAAGTGCCGTTGCATCGCGCCGATCTGATTTTTCGCGCGGTGCGCGTTTCGCCGGGCGAGCACCAAATCGAATTCGAGTACCGCCCAATCTGGCTGTACGTCGGCGCGGCGATCAGCGTGTGCGCGTTATTGATCGTTGGCGCGATTTTTGTCATGACCGCTGACCGCCGACCGCCGACGGCGATTGGACAGCATCGCGGTCTGCGGTCGGTCGTCGGCGGTCGTTTGCAGAGATAGATCGTATGGCTGAAACACTAACAATCGCAACGCTTCCTCTCAAAACGCTCGTCGAGAGTCTGCTGTTTGTCGCGGAAGGTCCCGTACAAACCGCCGCGCTGGCGAAAGCGTTGGAAGTGGACGCGGAGAAAATCGAAGCCGCGCTCGCGGAATTGAAGCAAGAGTACACGAGTCGCGGAATGCGCGTGCAGCGTTTGCGCGATAAGGTGCAACTTGTCACCGCGCCCGACGCCGCGTCCGCGATCGAAAGATTTTTGGGTGTGGACGGCACGGGTCACCTCTCCGCCGCCGCGCTCGAAACGCTCGCGATCATCGCGTATCGCCAGCCGGTCACGCGTCCTGCCATCGAAGCGGTGCGCGGCGTGAATTGCGACGGCGTGATCCAGACGCTCTTGTCGCGCGGGCTGATCCAGGAAATAGGTCGCCAGGAAACGGCGGGGCGTCCGATTCTGTATGCGACGACATTTGAATTTTTGCAGAACTTTGGTTTGCGCGGGACTGACGATTTGCCGCCGCTCGAAGAGACCGCGCAGAATGTTCTGACGAACGCGATGGCGGAAGCCGAAGCGACGGCGGCGCAGGTGGCGGAGCGAATCAAGTGAGCAGTATTCAGTGTTCAGTATTCAGTCGCTCTGTGACTGGCGACTGTTGACTGGCGACTGGCGACTGATATGGAACGTCTCCAGAAAATTCTCGCGCACGCGGGGGTCGCGTCGCGGCGCAAATGCGAAGAACTGATTCTCGCGGGACGCGTGCGCGTCAACGGCAAAATCGTTTCCGAACTCGGCACGAAAGTTGATCCTGCGCGCGATCGCATTGAGGTAAACGGCGCGCCAATTCAGATCGAGCCGAAGACGTACGTCGCGCTGCACAAACCGCGCGGCTATCTCAGCGACATTGACGAAGAACGCGGCAAGAAGCTCGCGGTTGACCTCGTTCCGTCGCGCGAGCGTTTGTACGCGGCAGGGCGTCTCGATTTGAACAGTGAGGGGTTGTTACTCCTGACGAACGACGGCGATCTGGCGCACCGCATCACGCATCCGCGTTTTGAACACGAAAAAGAGTATCTCGCGCTCGTCGAGGGGGAACCCGATGACGCCGCGCTTGCCAAGTTGCAACGCGGCGTTTGGTACGACGGCGAAATGTTGCGCGCGGATCACGTCGAGCGCGCGGCGCGGCATCAATCGTTCGGGAATGCCGCGCGCGATCAAATCTGGCTCACGATCGTTTTGCACGAAGGGAAAAAGCGGCAGATTCGCCATCTCTGCGCGGGAATCGGGCATCCCGTTCTGCGTTTGATTCGCGTGCGGATCGGTCCGATCGAATTAGGCGCGTTGCCGGTTGGCAAATGGCGCGCGTTGAACGAGCGCGAAGTGCGCGCGCTGAGAGAACGCGCCCGGAGAAGGACGGATTCGTAATCCGTCCAAGGCAGGCGGGATTACGAATCCCGCGTACTCAGTTTGGGTAACAAGGAAAAACAAAATTGCTCCCTTCCACCATCGCGATTGACGGACCCGCCGCGTCGGGCAAAAGCACGATTGGCGCGGCGGTCGCGGAGAAACTGGGTTATCTTTATTTCGACACGGGCGTGATGTATCGCGCGGTGACGTGCGTCGCGCTCTTTCGTTCCATTCCGATTGAAAACGAAAACGCGGTGACCGCGCTCGCGGAAAATGCGCAAATTGATTTTTTGAAACCGACGGCGAACGACGGGCGGCAGTACACGATTCTCGCCGACGGCAAAGATATTACTTGGGACATTCGCTCGCGCGCGGTCGACGCGAACGTGTCGCTGGTCTCGGCGTATGCGGGCGTGCGCCGCGCGATGACACAGCAACAACGCCGGATCGGTTTGCAGGGACGCGTCGTGATGGTCGGGCGCGATATTGGCACCGTCGTTTTGCCCGAAGCTGATTTGAAAATCTATCTCGACGCCAGCGAGGAAGAGCGCGCGCGGCGGCGGCATCGCGAGCGCGTCGCGCGCGGCGAACCAGTCGAATTTGAAGTCGTGCGGCAAGAGATTCGTAAGCGCGATCAGATTGATTCGTCGCGCGCGGTCGCGCCGCTCAAACAAGCGGACGACGCGATCTATCTCGATTCGACGGGACAGGATGTGCCCGATGTGATCGTGCGCGTAATGCAACTGATTGACGCGCAACGAAGGAAATGATGCGAACGCGACCCTGGTTTTACTATCTCGCCAATCGAGTGTTGCGCGTGGTGTTTGAGGTCATCCTGCGCGTGGAACTGCGCGGCGCGGAAAACGTGCCGCGCGCTGGCGCGTTGATCATCGCGATCAGCCACAGCAGTTTCATTGACCCGGTCGTGATCGGCGTCTACTTGCCGCGCGATGTCGTGCCGATGGCGAAGGCTGAAGCGTTCGAGTACCCCATTCTGGGCGCGTGTATTCGTTGGTACGGCGCGTTTACGATTCGGCGCGGCGAGGTGGACGTGCGCGCGTTCAAGAACGCGCTGGAGATTTTGCGCGGCAAGATCGCGCTGGTGATCGCGCCGGAAGGACATCGCAGCGAGACGGGCGCGTTGCAGCGCGGACGTGAGGGCGCGATTATGTTGGCGTTGCGTTCGGGCGCGGCAATTCTGCCGGTCGCCGTCTGGGGCGGCAAACCATTTTGGAAAAATCTCGCGCGCCTGCGCCGAAGCGAGATGAAGGTTTTCATCGGCAAGCCGGTGGTGCCGACCGTTCAAAAACCGTCGCGCGATCAAATTACGGAAATGTCGGACGAATTGATGTTACGGCTCGCCGCGCAAATGCCGCGCGAACTGCACGGCTATTATCGCGATTGGTCGCGTCCAGTGGCTGGACTGTTGAAGGAGGTGCCGGATGTAGAATAGAATCGTTGCGGGAAAGCAACAGCGCATGGAGCAATTGACAATTGGCAATTGATAATTGTCAATTGCTTGACGAGGTGGAGGTTTTCCGTCGCGAGACGGAATTAACTTCGTTGTCATTGCGAGCCGCGTAGCGGCGAAGCAATCCCCAAATTGTGGATTGGAGATTGCTTCGGGCAAAATTGCCCTCGCAACCCTGGCACTTGCGTTACCGCCAGGGCAAGTGTGACACGGGGGAAAATCGAAAGATCAGCGGATGCCTCCAGGGAGCGCTATCTCCCTCAACGCGAATTTTCAGATCGTCTGGATTTTGTCATTTCGAGGCGCGGTTTGCGCGCCGAGAAATCTCGTTTTTGCAATTGGAGATTTCTCGCGGAGTTTACACTGAGCGAAGCGAACGTGCTCGAAATGACAAATGAGGACACCCCCGAAGATTCGCGGCTTTCCCTCCCAGCACCAAGCGCGCGCTTAATGCCGCCGAGTGATCGGCGCGACAAACGCGCGGGCAATGGCAAGTGAATTGCGAATTGCGAGGAGCGAGTTGCGAAAACTTTTTTCGCCCCACGCCTCTCGCCACTCTCCCTTTGGAGGAATCCCAATGTGTGGCATCGTTGGATATGTTGGCGCGCGTGATGCGACGCCGATTCTGCTCGACGGCTTGCGGCGGCTCGAATATCGCGGGTACGATTCGGCGGGCGTTGCCGTGCTCGCGCCGAGCGGCAACATCGTCATTCGCAAAAGCGAAGGCAAACTGAACAAACTGATCGATCTGGTCAACGGCGATACGCCGCGCGGTCAACTTGGTTTGGGGCATACGCGCTGGGCGACGCACGGCGCGCCGAACGACACGAACGCACACCCGCACGCCGATTGTACGGGGCGCATCGTCGTCGTACACAACGGCATCGTCGAGAATTACGTGGAATTGCGCGATGAGTTGCGCGCGCAGGGACACAAGTTTGTGACGGAGACAGATACGGAAGTTCTCGCGCATCTGATCGAAGAGGAATTGCGCGGGGCGCGGGGCGCGGGCGCGCTCGCGCTGGTCGGCGCGGCGCAGCGCGCGTTGAAACGCGTGCGCGGCGCGTACGGGATCGGCGTGTTCGATCGCGCGAATCCCGAATTGCTGATCGGCGCGCGACATTTTTCGCCGCTCGTCGTCGGGCTGGGTAAGGGCGAAAATTTCATCGCGTCCGATATTCCCGCGCTGCTGCCGCACACGCGCACGATGCTGCTGATCGAAGATGGCGAAATCGCCGCGCTATCGCGGAACGACGCGCGTCTCTACACGCTCGACGGCGCGGTTGTCGAGCGCGATCCGTTCGAGGTGACCTGGGACGTGCAGGCGGCGGAGAAGGCGGGCTATCCGCATTTCTTTCTCAAAGAGATCAACGAACAGCCGTCCGCGCTCGCGAACGCGCTGCGCGGGCGCGTGGACGAACGCGGCATCAATCTCGCGGAACTTGACGCGCTCGATTTTGCGCGAGTGAAGCGCGTCGTTTTGCTCGCGTGCGGATCGTCGTACCACGCCGCGCTCGTTGGCAAGCGCGTGATCGAAGAATGGGTGCGCGTGCCTGCCGAAACGCTGATCGCGTCCGAGTTTCGGTACGCGTCGCCGGTGATAGACGATACGACGCTCGCGATCCTCATCACGCAATCGGGCGAGACGGCGGACACGATTGCGAGTATGCGCCTCGCTAAAGCCGCGGGCGCGCAAACGCTCGCGCTGACAAACGTCATCGGCAGTTCGATCACGCGCGGCGTGACCGCGACGATCAACCTCAATGTCGGTCCCGAAATCGGCGTCGTCGCGTCGAAGACGTTCAGCGCGCAAGTGCTCCTGCTCGAACTGATCGCGCTCGATTGGGCGCGGCGTGTCGGCACACTGGATCGCGCGCGCGTCGTGGAACTTGTGTCACAACTCGCGCGTGTCCCTGATCTCGTCCAAGCCGCGCTGGGCAGCGATCAGCAAATGCAGCGGCTCGCTGAAAAAATCTGGACGCGCAAGAGTTGTTTCTTTTTCGGTCGCGGTTTCGGTTATCCGACCGCGCTCGAAGGCGCGCTGAAACTGAAAGAGATCAGTTACCTGCACGCGGAAGGGTATCCGGCGGGCGAGTTGAAGCACGGACCGATCGCGATGCTCGATCCCGAAATCACGGTGATTGCGATTGCGCTGCATAGCGCGACGCTGGAAAAAGTGGTGAGCAACATTCAAGAGGTGCGCGCGCGGCGCGCGCCGGTGATCGCGCTCGCGACGACCGGCGACGCGGCAATCGCCAAACACGCGGACGACGTGGTGTACTTGCCGCACGCGCCCGAAGAATTCGCGCCGCTGGTCGCGACGGTGCCGCTGCAATTGCTGGCGTACTACGTCGCGATGAAACGCGGCTGCGACGTGGACCAGCCGCGCAATTTGGCGAAGAGTGTGACGGTTGAATAGCAGTGAACAGTGGACGGTGAGCAGTGGACAGAAAAAGATGGGCGAGGCGCGTGAGCGTCCTCGCCCGTTGAAATTTTTGTTTGTTGGGCTCGATCAGTTTGTGATGTCTAGCGCAATGCGGAGCGCGAGATCGAGTGCCTGCATTTTTTGCGGGGAGAGTTGTCCCACAAAATTCGTCAAAGCCGATTTGGGGATGCTGACCAATTCGTCGCAATGAATACTGCCGTCGTGTTTCAAGCCCTCGTCTGCGCCGACGAGCACTTGCGTGGAGAGACCATCGTGGGCGGAATAAATCGGCGCGCAAATCACAGTGGAAAAGCGCGAATCAATCAGCACTTGGCGGCTGACGATGACAAAGACGCGCGATTTTTTGGGATCGCGCGCGGAGGGATGACCGACGCGATAGAGTTCGCCGCGTTTCACCAGCGCACCTGATATGTCAGAACATCGCGCGCTTCTTCGTTGAGACGTTCGGCGCGCTGGTTGATGAGTTCCAGGTCGCGCGCGTTCCGCTGTTGGCGAATCAACTGTGCGATATAAGTCCGCACCGCCAGTTCGATGAATTCCGAGCGGTTTTTGCGTTGCCCCGTCAGTTTGTCCATTGCTTTGATCACGTCTTCCGAGAGGGTGATACTTGTCTTAGTTTTCATACTACTATTATACTACCTTTTGTATGGAGTGTCAAACGCGAATTGAAAGGCGCGGCGCGCTGAAACGTGGCTGCGACGTGGACCAGCCGCGCAACCTGGCGAAGAGTGTGACGGTGGAGTGAAAATCAGTGGACAGTGAACAGGAAGCAGTGAAACAGTAGGACAGTGGGACAGTGGACGGGGAGACGGGCGAGGCGCGTGAGCGTCCTCGCCCGTTGGGGTTGGTGAACGCCATAGCGCACCGACCGCGCCCAAAGTGACCCACGAAATGAAACCACCGTCCAAACGCGCCAACCAACTTCGCTAAAAGGCGCGTACGTGGCGTGGTCGGCGTGCGTGTGTTATTAGAATGTAGTTGCGATGGGACGCGGATTGTGCTATCCTTGTCACGACGAGTGACGGGAACGCACCGGGGGCAGGGAGCGTTTTGGGCCAGTCGGCATCGCTGATGGGATGGTCTCGATACCAAGCCCGTTGTGTTATTTGACTGCCCGTCGCACTCTCTCATCTGGGATGACTTGCATCACCAAGCCAAGCCCGTATCGGTTTGTGAAACTTTCAGCCCGTAATCCGCGCCCCATCTCGCAAGCGTTCATCGCATTGCTTTCCACACGCAACACATTTTCAACGGCGATGAACGCTTGCGACCAAACTCGCAGCGCGCACCGCGCGCGCTGCCGTTCTACCAAGGAGTGTCCGATGAACAACTCTCCTCAAACTTTCGAGCGCTACCTCGCGCTCGATGTGCACAAGCACTATCTCGTCGCGGGCGGCGTCAACGCGCAACAGGAAATCGTGATGCCACCGCGTCGCTTCGATTTCGGCGAGTGGGCGGTCTGGAGCGGCAAGCATTTGCGCCCCACCGACGCGCTCGTCCTCGAAGCGACGACCAACACCTGGACCTTCTACGATCAGATCGCGCCGCGCGTGGGGCGCTGCGTGGTCGCGCACCCAGGTCTCGTCAAGGTGATCGCCGCCGCGCGCGTCACACCTGCCCTGGCGGGCGGTGCCAGGGAGACCGACAACCGCGATGTGCTGCATCTCGCGCGGGCGCTCGCCGCGAATCTGATTCCCGAAGTGTGGGTGCCGCCGTTAGAAGTGCGCGAATTGCGTGCGCTCCTGTCGCATCGGCGACGACTTGTCAAGATGCGGACGATGACCAAGAATCGTTTGAACAGCGTGATTCATCGCTACAATCTCACGCCGCCGCGCGGCGAACTTTTCACCACACCGAAATATCGCGCGTGGTGGCTCGGGTTGAAGGTGTCGCCCACGGAAAAATTGCGGATTCGCCAAGACCTCGCGACGCTCGACCATCTCGAACCCGAGATTGCCGAGGTGGACGATGAACTGTATCGCTTGAGTATGGTCTCGCCGTGGGCGGAGCAGATGCCGTACTTGATGCAACTGCCTGGGTTCGGCATCATCGTCGCGATGACGGTCCTCGCGGCAATCGGCGACATCACGCGCTTTCCCTCCGCCAAGAAGTTGGTTGGCTACGCGGGACTCGGCGCGAGCGTCCACGCGAGCGGCGAGACGTACCGCACGGGTCACACACTTGCACCTGCACAAACCGCAGGTGCAGTGCAGGTGTCACCAAACAAGGGCGCAAAGACTTGCGCTGGATCGCGGTCGAGGCGGCGCGCATTGCGGTGCTCTATCACGATTACTGGAAGCAAGAATACGCGCGCCTGGAAAAGCGACTCGGGTCGAACAAAGCCATCGTCGCGATCGCGCGCAAACTGCTCGTCGCGGTGTGGCACGTCCTGCATGATCGTGAAGCAGATCGGCACGCGGTCCCGCAAAAAGTCGCGGACAAGTTTCTGCTCTGGTCGCGCTACCTGGGCGAGGAAAAACGCGGTGGTCTGAAATCACGCGAGTTCATTCGCTTGCAGTTGATGCGCTTGAAGCTGGGTGATGACGTGACGCACGTGCGGCACGGCGTTAACGCGCGTCCACTGGCGACGGTGGACGAGATGCTGGCACTGCACCCTGAACTGAAGTCCGACGCGTAACGCGCGAGCGTTGCGACCTGGGTTGAAATTCGCGGCGTAACGCGCGAGCGTTGTTGCTGCCAACCGCATACGGCTCGATTCACCCGCGCTGAGCGAAAAAAATTGCTCAGGGTAGGGACGGTGAGGTGTTGCCTTTTTCCAAAACCGACGACTTTTCCATTTGAAACGATTTTTTAAGGTTCAACCCCTTGACACGGCAACACATCGGTTGCTGACGTTCATCCATTTCCTCTGTGGGGACGCAACCGCGTGGCTCTTTGCCGCGTGCTTTTGTTGGAACGCGCCAATTGATAATTTTTGTTGGATAGACTTGAGCCGCGATTGCACCCCAGACATTGGGAAAGCGTTTTTCTGCTTTCGTACGGATTACGTCGCGTCAGTCAAGAACGTGCTTATGCGGATTTGCCCTTCCAGTTGTGGTAAGCATCTACGATTGCTTTTGCCAGCGGTTGATATTGTCCTCGCCACGACCGTGACAGCGGTTCAAACACCCCGTAGATTGCTTGCAATTGCTTCTTGTTGACCACTGCAACAAGTAGTAATTTGTCCTCTCCGAGTTCGAGTACTTTCATGGTTGGTTTTGCCATTTCCGATTCTCCTTTTCATGTCGTGTACGTTTATCCCCAATTCTGGGGCAGACGGCTAACTCTTTTCAAAGGAATGTCAGCAAACGCCATAGCGCACCGACCGCGCCCAAAGTGACCCGCGAATTGAAACCACCGTCCAACCGCGCCAACCAAGTTCGCTAAAAGACGCGTACGTGGCGCGGTCGGCGCGCGCGTGTTATGCGCCGTTTTCGGTCTGAGAATCAACTTGCTCTGGCAATCTGTTTTTCCTTTTAACTAACCCACTTGAGTTTTTCCAGTGCCTGAGCTACTTGCGGGCGAAGTGTCCATTCCCATTCGTCGTTTGGATTGTTCAACTTAACCAGCACATTTATTTTTACCCATTCGGTTAGTTGTATCTGGAAAAACTCCAGCAACTTACTTGCCAAGCGACCGTATAGCGAATTTGCGGTTTGATAATGTGGGAAACCTACTTTGTTTGCAAGTTCGGTTGCAGTAATGACTTGCTTAGGCGACTTGTAATGCGCCTGAAGCATTAGCAATTCATATACTGTCATTCGCTCGGCAATAGCGCGGAACGCTGTGACATATTCATCTGCTGTCAGCTTTTCTATTCTTTCATATGCAAGTTCGTCGCTCATGTTGTTCTCCTTTTTTGCTCAAGATGTTGCGCTTGCCCGACTCTGGATTGAGCGGGAATGGCGCAAACTCTAAGACTTTGCGACGTGCGGCGGGAAACAACCTTCGCCCTGGCGGTCATCGTCCTACCGCCGCATGTCCGCAAAGCGTGAGTTGAACGAAGTGCATTTGTTATGTGAGCCGTTGGACTTTCAGTCTATTACGGCTCGTCCAATTCGTTTCGTCCCGCACTGTCCTTGGCATCACGATG
>Ga0194111_10001359_pt1 | contig 30174 bp, 25 predicted proteins | sample TA2KigC300mmetaG_FD_146194 | JGI IMG/M metagenome (GOLD analysis project Ga0194111, IMG submission 146194) | Freshwater microbial communities from Lake Tanganyika, Tanzania - TA2015033 Kigoma Deep Cast 300m | ecosystem: Environmental > Aquatic > Freshwater > Lake | place: Tanzania: Lake... | reverse complement strand
CTCGAGCAACTCCCGGAAATGCAACGCAAGGTTCTGGCCCTTTACTACTTCGAAGACCTCCGCCTGCGGGAAATCGCCGAGGTCTTTGGCCTGACCGAGTCGCGCATCTGCCAAATCCACGCCCAGGCCATCCTCGCGATCAAGTCCTACCTCCAACGCTTCGAGGCCTCCCCCAATTGACTGAACCCTCACCCCTGCCACCATGATCATCCTGCTGGGAGCACTGATCGTCACAGCCTCGGTCATCGGTGGCTTCCTCATGGCCCACGGCAAACTCTTCACCCTCCTCCAGTGGGCCGAGTTCGTCGTCATTCTCGGCAGCGCCTTCGGCGCCATGGTCACCATGTCGCCCAAAAAGGTCCTGCTCGACCTCTTCAAGCTCACCCTCAAAGCCCTCAAGGGCGCCCCCTACAACAAGGCCGCCTACGAAGACCTCCTCAAAGCGCTCTACGAACTGTTCATGCTCGGCCGCCGCAACGGCATGATCGCCCTCGAAGAGCATGTCATGAACCCCCAAAACAGCCCCATCTTCTCCAAGTACCCTTCGTTCCTCAAAAACCATCATGCCGTCGAGTTCCTCTGCAATAGCCTCCGCCCCATCATCGACGGCAAAATCAAACCCGACCAACTCAAACTCATCCTCGACATCGAACTCGAAAGCCGCCAAGCCGAACACCACGCCCCCGTCAACGTCCTCACCCGCACCGCCGACTCGATGCCCGGCTTCGGCATCGTCGCCGCGGTCCTAGGCATCGTCGTCACCATGGGCTCGATCGGCGGCCCCGTCGACATGATCGGCAAACACGTCGCCGCCGCTCTGGTCGGCACCTTCCTCGGCATCTTGGTCTGCTACGGCTACCTCAGTCCCCTGGCCATGAACCTCGAATTCCTCGGTGCCGCCGAATTCGCCTACGCCAGGTGCATCGCCGATTCGGTCGTCGGCTTCGCCCATGGCATGGCCCCGATCATGGCCGTCGAGGTCGCACGCCGCGGCCTCAGCTCCGACGTCCAACCTTCCGCCGATGAACTGGAACAAATGCTCAAGAGCGTCGGCAAAGGCAAGTAGGCCCAACCCACCTCCCCGCCGCTCGCCGCGTCCCCCAACCCAACCACCCAGCCCCGTCCCAGCCCCGGCTCAAGCCATGCCCCTCGCCTGCCGATAGCCATCAGGGACCAAGTGCGTCCGGGCACACATGAGCGCAAAGGGCGGCCATAGCGGCGGATCGTGGAAAGTGGCGTATGCAGATTTTGTGACTGCCATGATGGCCTTGTTTCTCGTGCTCTGGCTCACCAGCCAGGACCAGAAAATCCGCGATGCCGTCGAACGCGCCTTCAACCACCCTTACACCGTCCTCACCGACCGCGGCCTGGGCGTCATGCCCGGCCAAAACCCGGAAAACCAGAAACGGCCCGACAGCCGCCGCGATGCCACCGCGAAGGCCGAGCTCGACTTGCTCCGCCAGATCAACCAAGACCTCCTGCAGTCCCTTAGCATCGAAAACCAAGACGAACTCCGACCCACCATCCGGCTCGAACTCCTCCCCGACGGCCTGCGCGTCAGCGTCTTCGACCGCGCCCGCCGAGCCATCTTCCAGACCGAGACCGCCGAACTCACCCACTACGGTAAGTGGGTCTTGAGCACCCTCGCCTGGACCGTCTCCCGCTACCCCAGCTTCAAAATCGAGGTCGAAGGTCATACCGAACAAAAAGCGCCCCCCACACCCGCCGCGGTCGACCGCTGGCAATTGACGTCCGATCGGGCCAACGCCGCGCGCCGCATGCTCGTCGAACAAGGCGTCTTCAACGCCCAAATCCGCCGCGTCGTCGGTTATGCCGATACCATCCCCCTGCCGGACGCCGACCCCACCGACGAAGCCAACCGACGCGTTACCATCATGCTCAAGCTCGATCCCACCAAGTACCTCTGAACTCCTGCCCAACGCTCCGCTCCCCTACACCACCCAACCCGCACCTCGACTCCTGACTCCGACGTCCACCCCTCACCCTCACCTTCGCCTGCCCCATGAGCCCAGACGGTTTTGTCCCCTTCCTCGCCCAGGCGCGCTCGGCCTCGGGCACCAGCCCCCAGCCCGTCCGCGTCGACATCTTGTCCGGAGATCGCTCGTCTCCGCCCTTCGAGCCTGTCCAAGTGGGACGCATGTCCCCACATGATCCGCCCGATCCCAAGCCGACCGCGCACGAATCCCACCCCGCCGAACCCAAGATCACCCTCGAGCGCGATGCCGACCGCGTCACCCACATCGTCATCGCATGCGGCTGTGGCAAGGTCATCCGCCTCGAGTGCGTCTACTGAGCCGGACCGCTCCGCCCCAACCCTCCCCTTCTCCGCCCCGCGCGCCGGGCGCAGACGGCTTCGCTCAACGCCCGCCACAACCCCATGGGCCTGTGCCTCCGCTCACCCGATCCACAGGCCGAGTGCGACCGGGCAAAATGTGCAGCCGGTTTGGCAACTCTTGCCCCAAGCCCGACCCGGCCCGCGCGTAACCCGCGTAAAATGAACGTTGCCGCCGCATGGCACAACCGTTGCTGAGCACCACTCGCCATGAATGTCAGCCTGTACCAGGCCGCGGCTGCCCTCAACGCGAATGCCCGTTGGCAAGAGATCATCTCCGAGAATCTCGCCTCGAGTAACATCCCCGGCTTCAAACGCCAGGATGTCTCCTTCGCGTCCGTGCAGGCCGGCCTGCTCACGGACCCTGCCCTGAGCGGGGTGGCCGGCGCCTCCTACTCGAGCCTGCCCGCCGGCCACACCGCCACCAGCTTCGCCGCCGGCCAACTCCAAGCCACCGGCCTCGCCACCGACCTCGCCCTCGAAGGCTCCGGCTTCTTCCAGGTCCGACTCGCCAACGGCGAACTCGCCTACACGCGCGACGGCGAATTGCGCCTCGATGCCCAAGGCCAGTTGGTCACCAAACAAGGCCACGCCATCATGGGCGTCGATGGCCCCATCGCCCTCGACCCCAGCCGACCCGACGCCCTGAGCGTTTCCCCCACCGGCGAAGTCAGTCAGGGCCGGGATAGCCGAGGCACATTGCGGTTGGTCGATTTCCAAAAACCCCACTTGCTCACCCACCTCGGCGGAGGCTACTTCCGAGCCAACGACCCCAGCCTCCTGCCCCTCCCAGCCGACGCCCGCGTCAAGCAGAACTACCTCGAAGCCGCCAATACCACCCCCGTGCACGAGATGGTCAACCTGATGACCGCCTTGCGCAGCTACCAGGCCAACCACAAAGTCATCCAAATGGCCGACGAACGCATGGGCACCACCATCCGCGACCTGGCCGGCCTGCCGTAACGGTAACGCCTCTCCTCTATGCTCCGCGCCCTCTATAGCTCCGCCGCAGGGATGCAGTCCCAACAGGTGAACTTGGACATCATCGCCAATAACCTGGCCAACGTGAACACCACCGGCTTTAAGAAGTTCAAAGCCGAGTTCCAAGACCTCCTCTACCAGACCGACCGCGCCGCCGGCGCCATCCAGGGCAATAACAACCAGTTGCCCGCAGGCGTCCAGATCGGTCACGGCTCCCGCCTGGTCTCCACCGCACGCGTCTTCACCACCGGCGACCTGACCCAAACCGGCGAGAAACTGGATGTCGCCATCCAGGGCGACGGCTTCTTCGAGGTCGAACTGACCGATGGCGGCCGGGCCTACACGCGCGATGGAGCGCTCAAGGTGGACCAAGACGGCCGCATCGTCACCAGCGACGGATTGGCCCTCCAAAACGGCTTCCAACCCATCCCCCCAGGCACCACCTCGATCACCATCTCGCCCACCGGTGAAGTCACCACCAACGGTCCAGGCGGCGAAGAGAGCTTCCAATGGCAGTTAGTCCGCTTCAACAACCCCGCCGGCCTCGAAAGCCTCGGCCGCAATCTCTATCGCGAAACCTCCGTCTCCGGTAACCCGGAAATCGGTAGCCCGGGCGACAAAGCCCTCGGCCTGGGCACCCTCCAACAGGGCTACCTCGAATTGTCCAACGTCAAAGTGGTCGAGGAAATGGTCAACATGATCATGGCCCAGCGCGCCTACGAAATTAACTCGAAGGCGGTCCAGGCCGCCGACGAAATGATGCGCGATAGCAATAACCTCAAGCGCTAATGGCCTTACCCACTCGAACGCCCCGTCGCCCAGGCCGCCGCCATGCGCCGCTGCCACCCCCACTCGAACGCCTCACCATCGTCCCGTGCCTGCGCCGTTTCCTGCCCCTCGTCCTGCTCCTTACCTCCGCGCTCGAACCCAGCGCACCCGCCGCCGCCGCCACCGCCCTGGCCCTCAAGAGCGACGTGGCCGTCGACGGACAAGGCATCTACCTTAGCCAACTCGCCAGCCAGGCTACGGGCGCGTCCCTGCCTGCCCTCAAACTCGGGGACGCGCCCGCCCTCGGCCAACAGACGATCCTCACCCGCGAACAAATCGGCCGCCACCTCGAACAAGCCGCGCCCGCCTTCGTCCCGACCCATTGGGTCGGCGCCCTACAAGTGCGCATCACGCGGCGCTCGAGGAACCTCGCCGAGGACGAGTTGGCCGAGTTGCTCACCGCCGCACTCCAACGTGACCTCTTGAGCGAGTCGGTCGAACTCGAACTCACCCTGGCCCGCTCCTGGAACGTCATGGCCGTGCCCGACGACCCGCTCACCGTCCGCCTGATCCACTTGCCCCCAGCCGGCGTCACCCCCACCATGCCGCTGCGCTTCCAGTTGTTGGCCGGAGACGAGCCGCTCGGCACCTGGCAAACCGTCGTCCGCGCCCGCCTCTACCGCGAGGTGCTCGTGGCCCAAACCGCCCTCCGCCGCGGCCAGTCGGTCGCCGCCGCCGATTTCCGACACGAACGCCGCGATGTGCTCGCCCTGCGCGATGCCCTGGCCGAACTCCCCGATCGCACCGACCAACTCCAACTCGCCGAGAGCCTCGCCCCGGGCGCCCCGCTCCTGGTCCGCGCCCTCCAGTCGCGCACCGTCATCCGCCGCGGCGCCACCATCGAGGCCCTCTTCATCGAAGGACCCCTCTCCATCTCCCTTAAAGTCGAAGCGCTCGAAAACGGCGCCGCAGGCCAGACCGTCCGCGTGCGCAATCCGCGTTCGGGCAAACAATTCACCGGAACTGTGCGCGATGAACAAACCATTGTGGTCTCGATGTAGCCCGCTTGCCTGCGCCCTCTGCTGGCTCGCCCCACTCCCCGCTCACAGCGCGGACTCGCTCTGGGCCGACGACACCCGCGCCGTGGTCGCCGACCGCCGCGCGGCGCGCGTGGGCGACCTCCTGACCATCGTCGTCCAGCAGAGCAGCACCACCACCAAGGACCAAAGCACCAAGACCGCCAAAAGCAGCGGCGTCGACGCCGCCTTGAGTAGCTTCCTCTACAGCCCAGCCGCCAGCGGCCTCCTCACCAAGGGCGGCCAACTCCCCGCCGTCAAGTTTAACAGTAAATCCGATTTCAGCGGCGGCGGCTCGATCAACAACTCCGAGCGCATCGTCGACCGCATCTCCGTCCGCATCATCGACACCCAGCCCAACGGCAACCTCATCGTCGAGGGCACCCGCCAGACCTCCTTCGCCGGCGAAATCCAAGATGTCATCCTCCGCGGCGTCGTGCGGCCCGAGGACATCTCCGCCAACAACACCATCTTCAGCTACAACGTCGCCGATGCCACCATCAAGTTCGTGTCCAAAGGCACGGTCAGCGATAGCCAGCGCAAAGGTTGGGCCACGAAAATCTGGGATAAACTCTCCCCCTTCTAATCTTGCCCACGGATGAAACCTCGGCATCGACTCCAGTTCGCCGCCCTCGTCCTCCTGCTCCTGCTCCCCCGCGCTCTCGGTGCCTCCGCCCTCGGCTCGCGCATTAAGGACCTCGCCACCCTCCAGGGCGCGCGCGACAACCAACTCATCGGCGTCGGCCTCGTCACCGGGATTGCCGGTGAGGGCGACAAGAACCCGGTCTACACCGTCCAGGCCATGGCCAACCTGCTCCAGACCTACGGCATGACCGTCCCCCCAGCCACCATCTCCTCGAAAAACGTCGCCGTCGTCACCGTCACCGCCACCCTGCCCCCCTTCGCCAAACCCGGCTCCCGACTCGACGTCACCGTCAGCTCCCTCGGCGATGCCAAAACCCTCCAAGGCGGCACCCTCCTCCTCGCCCCGCTCTACGCCGTCGACCGCCGCGTCTACGCCGCCGCCCAAGGCCCAGTCTCCGTCGGCGGCTTCGCCGCCGGTACCGGCGGCCCCGGCGGCGCTTCCGTCCAGAAAAATCACCCCACCACCGGCCAAATCGTCGGCGGCGCACTGGTCGAGCGCGAATTGCCCGCCGAAGTCGTTCGTGACGGCTCCCTCGTCTACCTCCTGCGCGAACCCGATTTCACCACCGCTGCCCGCCTCGCCGAGGCCATCAACGCTCAATTCCCCGACAGCGCCCTGGCGCGGGACTCCACGAGCGTCTGGGTCAAACTGCCGTCCGGCGCGAACGACTACCCCATCGACTTCATCGCGCGCCTGGAATCCCTCGAGGTCACCCCCGACACCGCCGCCCGCATCATCCTCAACGAACGCACCGGCACCATCGTCGCCACCGCCAGCATCAAAATCGCCGCCTGCGCCGTCTCCCACGGCAACCTCACCATCAGCATCGCCTCGACCCTCGATGTCTCGCAGCCCGGACCCCTGAGCCAACTCGGCACCACCGTCGTTACCCCCCGTACCAATACCAGCGTCTCGGAAAATAAGGCCTCCCTCATCGCACTCCCCGAGCTGCCTACCATCGAAAAAGTCGCCACCGCCCTTAACTCGCTCGGCGTCACCCCGCGCGATATGATGGCCATCTTCCAAGCCATGAAACAGGCCGGCGCACTCCAAGCCGAGCTGCTCATGCATTAATATGGACGCCGCCCCTATCCAACGCCACGTCCGCGCCGCCGACCTGCCCCTCGACCGGCTTGCCACCAGCTCCGCCGTCCCACACGCCCAGAAAGTCCAAGAGCTCAGTCGCCAGTTCGAGGCCGTCCTCCTCCGCCAAGTCCTCCGGGACAGCCAGAAAACCCTCTTCCCCTCCGAGTGGACCAGCCCCAGCACCGCCAAGGACATCTATCAAGACATGATCGCCGACCAACTCGCCGAGGCCATCAGCCACGCTGGTTCCTTCGGCGTCGCCCGGAACCTGGGGCGCCAGTTGACCCGCCAGTTGGCGCCCGCCCCCGGCCCCGCGACCGCCACCACGCCCCCTTCCCATGACTGACCGTCTGCCCGCCCTCATTGACGCGCTCCGCGACGAGCTCCAGCACTACGGCGAGATGCTCGCCCTGCTCGATCAACAGCAGGAATCGGTGGTGGCCCGCGCGGCCAACGACCTCCTCCAAACCGTCTCCGCTATCAACGGGCACGGCTCCCAAATCCAGCAGGCCCGCGAACGACGCGAGCAGCGCCGACGCGAGGTCGCCGGCCAGTTGGGTCTGCCCCCCGACGCCCACTTCAGCGACCTCATCCCCCGGTTGCCCGAAGACTATCGCCCCCTGCTGCAGGCCCTCGTCCACGAAAACAACGAACTCCTCTCCCGCGTCCAGCAACGCGCCCGCCAAAACCACCTCCTCCTCACGCGCTCCCTGGACCTCATGCAGCGCTTCGTCAATACCCTCTTCGGCGCAGGCCACACCTCGACTTACGACGGCAACGGCGGCCTCATCCCCCCCGGCCTCCCCGTGCGCTCCCTCTACGAAGCGGTGGTCTGATCCGGCTCGCTTATGGCAGGACTCCTCGACAGCCTGGGCCTCTCCCAACGCGCCCTGCAAGTGCACCAACAGGGCCTCCAGGTCGCCGGCCATAACCTCGCCAACATCAATAACACCGCGTACGCCCGCCAACGACTCGCCCTCCAAACCACCACCCCCATCGCCACCCCCACCGGCGCCCTCGGCACCGGCCTCGAAATCGCCACCGTCCTCCAAGCCCGCAGTGCCGTCCTCGACCGCGAAGTCACTGCCGAGGAAAGCGTCACCGGCTCCCTCCAGGCCCGCCAGCGCGCCCTCGAATCCGCCCAGGCCACCCTCGGCAACGCCATCGGCCTGCCCACCGACACCGTCGCCTCCACCTCCGCCCCGGGCAACTCCGGCGCTAGCCTCGCCGGCAAACTCAGCGACTTCTTCAACGCCTTCCAAGACCTCGCAACCGCTCCCGCCGACATCACCGCCCGCCTGAGCGTCATCGCCAGCGCCGATTCTCTGGCAGCCGGGTTCCGCCAAACCGCCCAACGCCTCGACCAACTCGATCAATCCCTCGACCAAGAACTCGAAACCCAACTCACCGACGCCAACCGGCTCTTGGGCCAAATCGCCAACCTTAACCAGGCCATCGCCCGCTATGAAGGCCGCACCGGCTCGACCGCCAACGACCTCCGAGATACCCGCCAGCAGCGCCTCGAAGAACTCGCCCACATCGTCCGCTTCGAGACCGCCCCCAGCGCCGACGGTCAAATCACCCTGAGCATCGCCGGCGTCGAGTTCGTCAACGACAGCCAAGTCGTCAACACCCTCGAAACCTACCTCGCCGCCCCCAACCAACGTCTCATCCGCGCCGTCAACGGCGCACTCCCCCTCGACCTCGTCAGCGGCGCACTCCAAGGCAGCCTCGAGGCCCGCGACGGTCCCTTGCACGATCTCCGCGCCAACCTCGATGCCCTCGCCAACCTCCTCGTCGCCGAGGTCAACCGCATCCATCAGCCCGGCTTTGGCCTCCAGGGCCCGACCGGCGCCGAGTTCTTCACCGGCACCGGCGCCCGCGATCTGGCCTTCAATCCCACGCTACGCGCTAACCCCGCCGCCCTCCAGGCGGCCGCCGTCCCCGACGCCCCGGGCGATAACCAGGTCGCCCTCGCCCTGGCACGCTTGGCCGAGCAATCCTTCCCAGCCCTCAACGGCCAAACGATCTCCGAGCACCAACAAACCACCGCCACCGCCCTGGCCCAAGCCCTCGCCGGCACTCAAGCCCAGTTGGCCGACCAGCGCCTCCTCCAAACGCTGCTCAAGGAACAACGCGCTTCCGTGAGCGGTGTCTCCCTCGACGAAGAGATGGCAGACCTGGTCACCTACCAGCGCGCCTACCAGGCTTCCGCTCGCCTCCTGAGCACGATCGATCAACTCCTCGCCGAGGCCGTCAATCTCAAACGATAATCCCCAACGCCCTCTGCCCTCACTCCCTAAACCCTCAGGACAACCCCCCATTGGCCCACCTCCACCACACCACCTCCTACACCTAGTCCGCTGCCTGGGCCCCCCCACCAAGTTCCCCCAACCTCGCCACCCCCATGCGCGTCACCTTCGCCACCTACCCCACGGCCTTGATCGGCCAACTCGGCGACCTTACCCAACGCCAGGCTCGCCTCCAAACCCAGGCCGCCAGTGGCCAGCGCTACCAAAACCCCGCCGAGAATCCGCTCGCTGCCCGCCGGATCGCCGGCCTCGACACCGAAGCCAAGACCGTCCAGCAGTACCAACGCAACCTCGGCACCCAACAACAGCTCGCCACCGCCACCTTCGACGTCCTCCGAGGCCTCAAGACCATCTCCGATCGCGCCCAGGAAATCGCCACCCTCGCCGACGGCGCCAAATCCACCGCCGACCTCCAGACCCTCGGCCACGAAGTCACCCAGTTGATTCGGCAGGCCGTCCAATGGGTCAACACCAAGCATCAAGGCGCCTACCTCTTCGCCGGCACCGACGGCCGCCAGGCCCCATTCCGCGAGGCCCTCGATGCCGCCGGCCGCGTCACCAACGTCACTTACCACGGCAATGCCGACGTCCCCGCCACCGACGTTTCCGAGGGCACCCCATTGACCGTCCATATCCCCGGCGAGAACCGAACCGGCGCAGGCCAGCAAGGGTTGCTCGCAGACACGCGCACAGGCGCCGATCTGTTCGCGCACCTGATTTCGCTCCAGGACCACCTCCTGGCCGGTGACACCGCCGCCATCGCCGCAACCGACCGGCCGGCGCTCCAGCGCGACGAGGACAACCTCATCCAGCACTACAGCGTCAACGGCTCCGTCCAGGCCCGGCTCGAAGCCCAACTGGCTCTCCTCAAGAGCCGCTCCAGCCAACTCGCTCAAGCCCGCTCGACCGAGGCCGACGCCGATCTGGCCGAAACCCTCGTCCAACTCACCGCCACCCAAAACGCTTACCGCGCCGCCCTCCAAACCGGTTCTCTCATCATGAACCAGTCTCTGCTTGACTTCCTGCGTTGACTCAGCCGCCAGGAGCGACCAGCCCCCCCCAAAAAAAATCGCCCGCTCCCTCAACCTTAGTCCGTCAACCGCGGCTGCAACACGAGGTAAAACACCTCGGCTGCGCTCCCCGCCGATTGCACCGGATAGGCCCAAACACCCAACGCGCCGTCGGCCAACCATTGCTCGCCCGCGAGCGTAATCTCGCTGCGCTCAGCCTCAGCCTGGTACGAAGGCTCATCGGTCACGAGCGGGGAACCGGCCTGGCTTGGACCCGCAACTGACCCACGGCGAACCGCCCCAGGCACGGCGTCCGTCCTCCTTCTTTTCCGAAACAGCCCTCCCAAGTTCAGGCCGCCACCCCCGCCGGTCACAAAGCCGTCCTCGTCTTCGGTCTGGGATTCGTAGACCACCCCGGGAACCTTGGCGAACGCCGAGTGGACCGCGACGGCGTACTGCTCCCACTTGGCCAAGAGCTGCTCCGACCAAACGAAGCTGCCTTCCCACCTCAGGAATACGGACGCGTCGGCCGAAGGCGGAACCACCAGGGCCGCCCCCACTTCCGCCAGACCCAGGACCGTCACATCCAGCGCCAGCCCGTACTGCCGATTCGTCAGCCCCAACTCACCTCCGGCGGCGGCGACAAACGCCGGACGTGTCTCCTGAGCCGTAAAACTGCCCTTTGCGCCCGACGCCAATAACCAGTCCCGCGACGCGTGGTACAAGACCCGGACGTGGCCACGGGCCGGCTTAGCCTTCGCCTGGGTCGGGCGGCTGGCTCGGGCGCTCGGCTGGCCTCCAGTTTCCACAAAGCGCACCAGATCTTCAACGCTCACACACCGAGCGAGCGCCTCGGCCGAAGGCACGGTCTGAGACGCCGGCACATAGCGCAGCAGAGTCGCAGTCAACTGCACCGTCGCAGCTCCGCCTGAAGAATAGGTCCAGGCCGGGCCCGCCGAAACGCTCGCCTGATTGATGAACAGCACCTGCGCTCGCCCCCACCAGGCCCCCGTGCCAACGCCCAGCGCCAGAGCGAGCAAGGTCAACCCGAGCGCGTACACCCGTCCCCATCGCCTCGCGGGGGCGCCCTTCACGGTGCCGTGGGTGCCCGTAGGCATTCAGTCCCGCAACGTAGGGTGAAGGAGCACGACAATCGACTGGGCTTCCTTGGTGCCAGCCTCGGCGGCAGTCGTGTTGACGATCACCTCGCCGCTGCGACAATACCGGCTCCCAGTCAAGCCCAACACCTTCACCACTGGCAATTCATACACGGCGCCGCCGCCAGCTTTCTCGCCTCCAAAAAGCTGCGCCAGCGTCAACCCGATGTCCGCCGCCTGGTGGATCGAGGTCCTGGTGTCGCCGCCCGTAAGGTTCCCAGCCTGTTGCGCAACCGAGGCTGCCTTGCCCAGGAATTGCAGTGTGTTCTGGTACGCCGCACGCCGGTCCATGAGCTCGGGCGACCACGTCAAGCTCCCCTCCCAAAACAAGGCAAACCGATCGCCAGCCCCAGGGCGCACGCTCACCTCGAGCTTCAATCCGTACACCGTAGCCGGCGGCACGGGTGCGCCGGGTTGACCCAGCAGCACCACTGGCCGCGTCTCCGTGGCATCAAACAGGGCCTTGCTCTTGTCTTCCAGTATCACCTGCCGCGTGCCGCGGTAGAGCACGTCGACCGACTTCGCCATGCCCTTCAGTTGCTCGACAACATTCGAGGCGCTGCCTTGGAGAGCGAAGCTCTGCAAAACCCGTTCCTTGCTGTCGGGCTTAAAGCGGATAACGGAAACCTCGAGCTCGAGGGTCTGGTCTCCGCCCGCGGGTGCGGAGGCCGGACTGTCGGCGGCTGGTGTCGAGAGGCAGAGTAGGCCCGCAGTGAGCAGGGCCTGACCGATCACGGAAGTGCGTGAGACTTGCATAGCTCAGAGTGCGCATGCGCCAGCCAGCTCTTGCTGGCCGTCTAACTGCCCGCTAAGATGTTGACACCTCGCGCCTCTGTCCAGTATAAAGCCGACCACTCGTGGACAACGCTGCACCCAGCTCGCGCCGCTTAAGCGCCGGTCAGGCAATCCCGCAGGTCGGATCCTCATCCCCCATGAAAGCTACCGTTCGCACCTTCACCACTCCGTCGTTGATCGGTGCCGCGTTGGCGCTGGCTGCCAGCGCGGCCCAGGCCAAAGACTACTTGCTGATCTACGGCCAGACGACCGACGCAGGCCCCGCCCTAAATTTCCAGCAAGGGGGCCAGAGCATGCCGGACCTCGTCGAGAACTTGATCCGTGGGACCGACCAGTTCAGCAATCTGCAGAACCGCGGCTTCTTCGCTCGGCTGGACTATGGCGATGTGGCGCAGGCCCTCCGGTTTGACGTGCAGCAGGAGCCGGCCGGCTGGCGCGCGCTCCTGAGCAGCCCTTTTCAGCCAGGACTGATCCAACGGCAGTTCTTCGCACCGACTCGCGATGAACTCGAACAGCAGGTCGAGGATTACCTCCAACGCGACGGCAGCACCGATCTGGGCGCCTTCCTCAAGGCGGTCAATGGACAGTCCGCCTTCGCCACCATGAACGGGAACCCGAACAGCACCACCGCCCTCACCGCCACCTACGCCTTCAACGAGTACGGACTCCCCCGCACCCTCACCGCCGAAGAAAAAGCGGACCCGAGCGATCCCAGCGGCGCCGTCGGCTTTGCCCTCATGGGCGACGCGGGCTTCGTCCGCTCCCGAGGATTCGACGTGCGCACCTATAGTCTGACTCCGTTCCTTCCAATCAGGCTGTGCAGCCGGGCGCGCCTGGACCTCGGCCTGCCGCTCAATTACACCGACATCGAGGGCTCCCAGACCTTCCGTGCGGGCCTGCAGCTCGGCCTGCCGGCCTTGCTCGCGAAGCGACGCTACGAGGCGGGACGACCCGTGCAACCGTGGCTCTGGCAACTCACGCCCCACGGCGGTACCCAAGTGGCCGGCTCGGTCGACTTAGTCGCCGGCGGCGTGGTCAACTCAGGCGGACTTACCAGCTTGTTAGCCTATGACTTTGGCCGCCTCGAGGTATCCTGGGGCAGCCACTTCAGTTTCCACGAAAGTCTCGAAGTGACCTTTGGCGACTACACCTTCGACGCTCAAGTCAGCTCTCAGATCATCAAGAACGGCCTCAAGATCGGTGTCCCCCTGGGCAAGCGCTGGTACGTGGAGATCTACGCTCTCGACACCGAGCTGCTCGGCGACCATGCCTTTATGTCGCGCTATACGACCCTCGGCGGCGGCTTCGGCCACCGCTTCCTAGGCAAACCCGATTCCCCCAAGAAGAAGAAGGGCTACACCATGGTCGGCGCCTACACCAACATCGGCAAAGCGTGGACCTCGGCCAGCGTACAGTTCGGCACCGGCTGGAAGTTCTGAGCGCCTCCTCCTCACCCCTCAGGGGCACAACCGCCCATCCGCCCCTTACCCGCCCACCTCCAGGGGCCAGAAGATCGGCAACAGCCACAACACGACGGCCAGCACCAGCAGCGTCATGGGGATGCCCACCTTCAAGAAATCGACAAACCGGTAGCCGGCCGGGCCCATGATGATCACATTCGAGGGATGCGCCAGCGGGCTGTTGAAACTGCCCGCCGCAGCCAAGGCCACCGCCATCAGCGCCGCATGCGGCGACAGTCCGGCGTGCGCCGCCGCCTTGAGCGCGATCGGCGCCAGCAACACCACCAACGCCGTGCCCGGAATCACGCACGTGCCCAACGCCGTGAACGCGAATAGACCCGCGACGATCGCCAACGGCCCGTACTGCCCCAGCCAACCCACCAAACTCTCCGCCGCCAACCGCGCCGCGCCAGTATCCTCGAGCGCCGCCGCCATCGGCAACATGCCCGCGATCAACACCACCGCCTTCCAGTCGATCGCCCCATACGCCTCCTCGAGCCGCAAACACCCGAAGAGCACCATCAACACCGCCCCAAACGCCGCCGCCAAATAGACCGGCGCCCAACCCAAAGCCGCCAAACCCAAAAACGCCACCAACGCCACCAGCGCCCACGGAGCCTTCGGATACTGCGGCGGCTCCTGCACCGCCTCCGTCAACACGATGAAGTCAGAGTCCCGCCCGAGCAGCTTGAGCTTCTCCCGCGGGCCGTAAAGCAACAGCGCGTCGCCAAAACCTAGCGCCACATCCCGCAGGCGCGTCGTCACCGCCTTGCCCCCGCGCCAAAGCCCGAGCACCGTCAAGCCCCAACGCTCGCGAAACCGGAGTTGGCCCAGCGTCTTGCCCGCCAGGGCCGTGCGCGGCGACAACACCGCTTCCATGAGCGCGAACTGCTCGGACTCGAACTCGGTGGCCTGCGGCGAGACCTCCCGCTCCAGCTCGAGCTCCTGAATGCCTTGCAGCAGTTGCAGATCCTCGCTCCGGCCCTCGACCAGCAACGAGTCGCCCGCCTGCAGCGTCTCTTGCGAGCCCGGCATGACCAGCTTCGCCTCCCCGCGCGAGATCGCCAAGACCGTCAAGCCGAGAGCCGCCCCCAGCCGGCTGGCCTCGAGGGTCCGATCCGCCAGCGACGATTGCGCCGGAACCTCGAGCGTGAACAGGCGTTCCTCGAGCTGGTACCGCGACGCCAGCTCCGGACGCGGCACCGGTTGGAACCCCTGCAGACCTGCCACCTTGCGCAGCGCGTGGACCTGGGCGTGGGGACCCTGCACCAGCAAAACGTCCCCCGCCTGCAGCCGCCACTCTTGCAGGCTGCTACGCCGGATGCGTTGCTCCCGCCGGATGGCCACCACGGTCACCGCCCAGTGCCGGCGCAAGTCCAGCCACGCCAAGGTCTGCCCCACGAATCTCGAACCCGCCGCTAAGGTCACCTCCGCAAACTCGATGTCGGCGGGAAACCACTTCTCGATCTCCGCCTGATGCGCCCCCAACCGCAGGCCCCGCCAACCATCCAGCCCATTCAATTGGTCAGGCGTGCCCTGCACCAAGAGCCGATCGTGCTCGCGCAGCCCCATGCTCGGCTCGGGCGCCAACTGCGTGCGCCCGTTGCGCAAGATCCCCACCACGTGCAGCCCCAAGGCCGATCCCAACCGGCTCTCCTCGAGCGTCCGACCCGCCAAGGCCCCGCCCGGCGGCACCCGCAACACAAACATCCGTTCGTGCAGCTCGTAGTGCTCGCGCAAATCCAACCGCCCACCCGCCGAAGACTCCTTCTGCAGGTCGCGCCGGGGCAACAGATGCCGCGCCACCAACGCCATAAACAAAATGCCCGCTAACGCCGCCGGGGCGCCCACCGGCACAAAATCCATCAGCCCAAACGGCTCATACCCCGCTTGGCGCAGCGCCGTGCTGGCCAGCAGATTGGGCAGCGTGGCGAACATGGTGGTCAGCCCCCCTAACAAGGCCCCGAAGGCCAACGGCATCAGCAAACGCGACGGCGCCAGCCCATGACGCCGCGCCAAATCCATCGCCGCCGGCAGCAACAGCGCCACGATCGCAATCGTGTTCATGAAGAACGACAACAGCGCCGATACCGCCATCAACACCAACACCAAACGCAACTCGCCCCGCCCACCCAACCGCGCAATCCCGCGCCCGATCAGGTTCGCAATCCCCGCCCGCCGCAACCCGGCGCTGAGCACAAAGATGGCCCCGACAGCAACCACCGCCGGACTGCTGAACCCTCCCACCGCCTGCAGCGGCGTGACCAAGCCCGCAAACGACAGCGTCAACAACACCAGCAACGCCACCAGGTCCGCCCGCAGCCGCTCCGTCACCAGCAGGATCAGAGCGCTGCTCAATATCAACACCACCAGCAATATCTCGAGGTTCACGGACAACTCCCGCCGCGCCGGCTCACAGCAAGCGACTCTGGAACAGCAGCGCAAAACCGAGAAACGCAAAAAAGCCCACCACGTCGGTCACCGTCGTCTGGATGATGCTCGAGCATTGCGCCGGATCCAGACCCAGGGCCTTCATCACGATCGGAATCGCCGCCCCGGATAACCCGGCCGCCAGTAGATTGACGATCATCGCCAGCCCAATCACCAACCCCAACCACGGGTTCCCGTGCCATAAATAGGCCACCAGCGCCGTCACCGCCCCGGTGATCGCCCCCGAAAGCGCGCCCAGCCACCCTTCCTTCAAAATCAACTCCTTGACCCGCGCCTTGGGAATCTCCCGCATCACCAGGCCCCGCATCACAATCGCCAACGACTGCGCCCCGGCGTTGCCCCCCTGCCCCGCCACCACCGGCAAAAACACCGCCAAAACCGTGATCTTGGCGATCAACCCCTCGAACAGCGCCACCACCGCCGCCGCTAAAAAGGCCGTCGCCAAATTCACGTGCAGCCACGGCAACCGCTTCTTCAGCGAATACTGAATCGGCGAAAACGTCCGCTCGTCCCCGCCCGCCCCCACCATCCGCTGCAGGTCTTCGGTCACTTCCTCCTGTACCCCCTGAATTAACTGCTCGACCTTAATGATCCCCAAGATCCGATTCTCGCTGTCCACCACCGGCGCCGCAAAATATCGCCGCTTCGACAGCTCGCTCGCCGCCTGCTCGCGGTCGGTAAAACAGTGCAGCGTGAACAGCTCCGTCCGCATGATCCGCTCCAGCGCCTCCGCCGGCGAAGCCAGGAGCAAGTCCCGCATGTTCATCACCCCGCACAGACGCTCGCCCTCGTCCACCACATACGCATACGACGCCGGATACCGCTTGGCCGCTAAAGCCCGAATCCGCTCGATGGCCTCCTGCACCCGCAGCGTCTTCCGAAACGCCAAAAAGTTCCGGTTCATCAGCCGCCCCACGCTGTCCGCCGGGTAGGCCAGTTGCTCCTGGATTTCCCGCTTTAACCGCTCCGGCAGGTGCCCCAAAAAACGTTCCCGCGCCTCCGGCGGCAAATGCATGTAGATCGCCGCGGCATGTTGTGAGTCCACCCCTTGCGCAATCTCCGTGAATAACTCCGCCTCCGCGTCCTTGAGCAACGCCGCCGCAAAACCCACCTGCAACTGCCGTACCACCGCCCCCGCCAACGGCGCCGGCAGCAACCGCAGCACCTCCACCACCTCATCCTCCGACATGGTCTCGAGCATGCGCGCAGCCGTCACCAGGTCCGCCTCGAGATACTTGCGAACCAACGGTAGCAGTGGCGAACCCTCGCTCATCAGCGGACAAATGGTTTGCGCGGCTCGACCTTCGCCGACACCCGCAGACGCTTCAGCACCCGCAATTGCAGGCTCTGCTCCTTGCCTTGCCAGGCCTCCTCCGGCGCTTCCGCCCCCACCCGACAACTGCCGCCGGCAATCGGCCCGTGCCCGCCCGCCTGCTTGCGGTTGTCGAAGGCGTCCCGCAGCACTTCCCCAGCCTGCGCATCGGTCCGCGTCGTCCGCAACGAAACGTGCAGCCGACCCTTGTAGCGGCCGGTCACACAACACCAGACCGCCCGCCGATACGCCAACAGCAGCTCGGCCACCTGCGACACCAGGTCCGGCGTCTCGACCGGCCCGAGATGCGAGACCAACAACCGCCGGTGCAACGTGGCGTCCCGGATCCCCTTGCCCAGCGTGATAAAGAACCGGCGCGACCGCACCGGGTTCTGGATCCGGGCCAACGCCCGCATGTCGCAGTGGTGCAACACGCGCAGGTAAGTCTGCACCACATCCGGGCGCTGCGCCCGAAACAAATCCAACGTGTCCGTCAGAATCCCGTACGCCAGCGCCGTCGCCACCCGCGGCGGCAGCGGCAACCCATGCTGCAGCAGCGCCTGCGCCACAATCACGCACGTCGCCCCACAGTGCGGATCGATCAACGCCAACTCCGCGTTCGGCCCCGCCACCGCCGCATGCTGGTCGATCACCAGCGTCGCCTTGCGGCTCTTGGGAAAAGGATTGTTCGCAAAGTCCGGCTGCGTGTCCACCAACGCCACCCGCGCGTACTTCTTGAACCACGCCTTCTTGACCTTGTGAATCGGAATGCGTAACAGCCGCACCATCGCCTTGTTCTCCGTCCGACCCACTTCCCCGCCGTACGCAATCACCGACTCGATCCCGAACCCCGCCTGCGCCAAGTGCTGCAGCCCAAACGCCGCCGCCAAAGCGTCCGGGTCCGGGTAGTCATGGGTCAAAATCAGCAGCGGCGCCAAGTGCTGGCGCTGCTGCGCCAGATACGCCACCAGCGCCCGCGCGTGACCCGCCGCCGTGTCCTGAGCCTCCGAAGTATGATTCGCCATCGTGTCGCGTGACCTCACCGCAACGCCATCGCCGTCAGGCTCGCCTGGCAAGGCCGACTCCCCTTGTCCGGCAAGATCACCAGTCGCAAATGCGTCGCCCCCACCACGCTCAGCTCCCACCGCTCCCGCTCGAAGGTGGTGCCGGGCGGCGCGAAATTGTACTCCTGCCGCGCCAACTCCCGATAGCTGCGCCCTCCGTCTGTCGAGTAGGCCAACTCGACCTGTTGCGTCCGCTCCGTCTGGGTCTCCTCGACCTCCAACAACACTTGGCGGATCGTCTGCGGTTGGTCGAAGGCCAGGATCAACGTCTGTTCCCCCGGCGAGTCCGCCACCCAGCGCGACCCGCCCGGGCCCCGCGAGGCGTCGAAGGCGTTCTCGACCGGATGGTCGATCCGCTCCGAAGTCACCAAGACGGTGGCCAGCGCCGCCACGTCGAGCTCGCCGGCCACCGGCGCCGGCGCGTTAGGGTTGGGTTTGAGAATGCGTTTGCGCATAGGGTCGGAGGTGTGTCGGTCCAGTCGGCAGCGCGCCGCCCAGACCGTGGTTTACTTTGGCTCGTCCAGTAACTGCAGGATCCCCTGAAACGGAATCCTCAGCCACGTCGGACGGTTGTTGAGTTCGTAACCCAGCTCGTACACGGCCTTCTCGAGCAGGTAGGCGTTCATCATGATCTGGAACTCCTCGTCACTGCGCGGCATGAACGGCGCCGCCCCAGCCCTCCGCCGGTACGCCTTCAGAAACGCCACGCTCACCCAATGATACCAAAACCGCGCCCAAGACGCCGCCAGCGGCTCGTTCTGCAGCCCCAGATTGCCGCGCTCGATCTGCTGAAACAGCGCCGCGTAGGCCGCGTAGTGGAACGACCGCAGCATGCCCGCCACGTCCCGCAGCGGCGAACGCTTCAGCCGCCGCTCGCTCAGCGCCCGCGCCGGCTCGCCTTCAAAGTCGATAATAAGAAAATCCTTCCCCGTGTACAGGACCTGCCCCAGATGATAGTCGCCATGATGCCGAATCCGCATGGCGCTGATGCGCTGTTGATACAACGCGCTGAACCGCTTCAGAATCTCCGGCTCCAGGCCCAGCACCCGCTGCGCGTCAGCCTGCAACGACTCCGGCACGCCCTTCAACCGCTTGGCCAGCAGTTGAAAATTCTGCCGCATCAAATTCCGCATGCTCTGGAACAGACCCCGCACATAGTGCGGCGTCAGCGGTTCCGGCGTGAATTCCTTGTCCTCCGCCTCCCCAGCCAGCGCCAGGTGCAACGCCGCCGTCCGCTCTCCCAATAGCTCCGCCGAAGCCACGTACGTCCCGATCATGTCCAGGGCCTGCGGCGGCAGCTCGGCCCCGCTGACCTCGAGCGGCGACCCAGGCAACCCAGGCGCCTGCTGCCTCTCAACCGGCAGCGACTGCACACGGTCGAAGTACCGGCTGAGCGTGTCCAGGGTGTACACCCACGCATCCTTGCACTGCGGCACAAACGCGCTGAGAATCGCCACGCTCAACAGCTCGCCGTTGGGGCGCCGGTACATCAACGACCCAGCCAAACCAGGCACGTTCGGAAACTTCCGCGCCGTCAAAAAGCGCGCAATGTCCAAGTCCGGATTCACGCCGACGTCCAGTTTCCGGAAGAACTTTAAAATCAACCGATCGCCGTAAATCACCGACGAGTTGCTCTGCTCGGCTCGGCTGATGGCCGGTTCCAACGGCGGTAGCCCGGCCTCGCGCATCTGCCGGAAAAAGGCCGTCGGACTGGCTTCCAACTCGCCCCCGGAGCCTTTCAAGGTCCGGCGCCGCCCGATCAGCTCGAGGATGGCCTGGCAAAAACCCTTGCTCCCCACCGCGTCGTACAGCACCCCCTCGAGCTTCGCTCGCGCCACCTGCACCCCCACCACCACCAAACCCGGACACTCGCGCTGCAACGCGCTCGCCTCCTCGCCCGCCGCGAAACTCAGCGGCAAACAGTACCTCTCGCTCTCGCTCTGCACGTAGTCCACCCGTAACAAAGCCAGCACCGCCCGGTCCTTGCCGTCGAGCGGAACCGGAACCGTCTCCTGGATATGCACGCCCTTGATCGCCTTGGCTTTGCCCCCGAACCAGCGGCGCGCGGGCAGATAACAGCTCAACGCCAACTCGAGCGCCGGCAAGGTCTTCTCCCCGAATACCTCTTCCCAACCCGCCGACACCGCCAAGGGCGGCGCCCCCTCCACCCGGGGTGGCGCCACCGCGACATCCGCTTGGCTAGGCGGCTTCGCCTCTAGCGAAAACCAGTAAAAGGCGTGGGGGCTAAGCGTCAGGAAATAAGGCCGGTCCGTTATCGGCGGGAACTCCGTGCGGCCGAACAACTCGACCGGCACGCGCCCCCCAAACCGGCTCAGGTCCACCGCCACCGGCTGCACGAAGCGCGACAGGTTCGCCACCATCAGCAGCGACTGATCCTGGTAATGGCGGAGGAACATCAAGATCTTGCGATTCTCCGGCTCGAGAAACTCCAGTGTGCCCAAGCCAAAAGCCTTCCACCGCTTGTGCAGGGCAATCAGCCGTTTCATCCACCACAACAACGAGTGCGGATTGCGCTGCTGCACATCCACGTTCACCGCTTCGTAGTGGTTCTCCGGGTCCAGATTGATCGGCAGATACAGGCTCTGCGTGCTCGCCCGCGAAAACCCGGCGTTCCGGTCGGCGCTCCATTGCATGGGCGTGCGCACGCCGTTGCGGTCCCCCAAATAGATGTTCTCTCCCATGCCGATCTCGTCGCCGTAATACAGGACGGGCGTCCCGGGCAGGCTGAAGAGGAGCGCGTTGAGCAACTCGATGCGCTTGCGGTCATTCCCCAATAACGGCGCCAAGCGCCGGCGAATGCCCAGGTTCAACCGGGCCTGATGCACGTGGGCATAAACGCGGTACATGTAGTCGCGCTCCTCGTCGGTCACCATCTCCAGCGTCAACTCGTCGTGGTTGCGCAAAAAAAGCGCCCACTGGGCCGTCTCCGGAATCGGCGGCGTCTGCTGCAGGATGTCCACGATCGGCACCCGATCCTCCATGCGCAAGGCCATGAACAACCGCGGCATCAGCGGAAAGTGAAACGTCATGTGGCATTCGTCCCCCACCCCGCCACCGAAGTACTTCACCGCGTCCTCCGGCCATTGGTTGGCTTCACCCAACAACATCCGGTCCCCGTACTTCTGGTCCACATGCTGCCGCAGCCCACGCAGATACTCGTGCGTCTCCGGCAGATTCTCGCAACTGGTCCCCTCCCGCTCGTACAGATAAGGCACCGCGTCCAAACGCAACCCGTCCACCCCGAGGTCCAGCCAGAAATCCACCACCTTCAACACCTCCTGATGCACCACCGGATTGTCGAAGTTCAGATCCGGTTGGTGCGAATAAAAGCGGTGCCAAAAATGCGCCTTCGCCACCGGATCCCACGTCCAATTCGACGTCTCCGTGTCCTTGAAGATGATCCGCGTGCCCTTGTATTCCTCCGCCGTGTCGCTCCAAACGTAGAAGTCGCGGTGCCGACTGCCAGGCTTGGCCCGCCGCGCTCGTTGAAACCAGGGGTGCTGCTCGGAAGTGTGGTTCAGCACCAACTCGGTGATCACCCGCAACCCGCGCCGGTGCGCCTCGCGCAGGAACACCTTGAAGTCGCTCAGCGTCCCGTACATCGGGTGCACGTTGTAGTAGTCGGCAATGTCGTACCCGTCGTCGCGCAGGGGCGAGGGATAGAACGGCAGCAACCACAGCGCCGTCACCCCCAAGTCCCGCAGGTAATCAAGCTTGGTCGTCAACCCCCGAAAGTCGCCCGTGCCGTTGCCGTCGCTATCCTGAAAAGCGCGGACATGCACCTCGTAAATGACACCGCTCTTATACCACTGGGGCTCCCACGCCAGGACGCCCCGGTTTCGCTTCGCATCGGTCATAGATGGTTCGGTCGTTGTCAGCCTGGGCCGGCCCCGCACCGCCCACCGCCAGGCCGCGGTCGGCACCGACTATAGTCGCCCCGCCTAGCCGTCACAGGAAATAATCGAAGTCCCGTTCCGTCCGCACGCGCTGGCGGAGCCGGAAGATGTGCGCCGGGGCATACTGCGGGTTGAGCTCGACGTAGTTGCGCGCGCCGGTCCACAGGAACCGGGCCCCGGTCAACAAATCGTGCATCTGGTAGCTCTGCCGCGGCGCCAACCCAAAAGGCGCCAGCGGCAACTCCAACCAGCCATGATGCGTGTGGTGGGGGTCCAGATTCACCACCGTGAGAATCGTGTTGCCACCGTCGGGCGTCGCCTTCGTGTAGGCCAGCAGTTGGTCGTTGTCGATCGCATGGAAGACCAACCCGTCGTTGGTCTGTAACGCCGCATTCTCCCGCCGGACCCGATTGACCCGCGTGATGAGGTCCTGCAGGCTGTGCGCCGCCCCCAAATCCCACCGCTTCAACTCGTACTTCTCCGAGTCCAGGTACTCCTCGGCGCCCGGCACCCGCGGCGTCGCCTCGCATAACTCGAACGCCGGACCGTAGATCCCGTAACTGGCCCCCAGCGTCGCGGCCAGCACCAGCCGGATCATGAACGCCGGCCGCCCGCTGTCCTGCAAATACTGCGGCAGGATGTCCGGCGTGTTCGGCCATAGGTTCGGCCGGAAGAAATCCGCCACCGGCGGACGCGTGATCTCCAAGAAATACTCGGTCAGCTCCGCCTTGCTGTTGCGCCAAGGAAAGTAGTTGTAAGACTGCGTGTAGCCCAGCTTCGCCAGCCGGTACATCAACCGGGGCCGCGTAAACGCCTCCGACAGGAAAATCAGCTCCGGATGCTTCGCCTTGAGCTGGTTCAGGCACCACTCCCAAAACCCAAACGCCTTCGTGTGCGGGTTGTCCACCCGATACACCCGCACCCCTTGCTCGATCCAAAACTCGAAGACGCTCTTCAGCTCGACCCACAGCCCCCGCCAATCCTCCGTCTCGAACTCGAACGGGTAAATGTCCTGGTACTTCTTGGGCGGATTCTCCGCGTATTGTATCGTCCCGTCCGGCCGCTGCCGAAACCATCCCGGGTGTTCCTTCACGTACGGATGATCCGGCGAGCACTGAAACGCAATGTCCAGCGCCACCTCCAACTTTAACTCGCGCGCCCGCCGCACCAAACCCCGGAAGTCCTCGAGCGTCCCCAACTCCGGATGGACCGACTTGTGCCCACCCTCGGCTCCCCCAATCCCCCACGGACTCCCCGGCTCGCCCGCAGCGCACACAGGATTGTTGTTCTTCCCCTTGCGGTACGCGCGCCCAATCGGATGGATCGGCGGGAAGTACACCACGTCGAAACCCATCGCCGCCACACGCTCCAGTTGCGCCGCGCAATCCTTAAACGTCCCGTGCCCGCCCGGCCGCGCGCCGAACGAACGCGGAAAAAACTCGTACCACGCCCCAAACCGGGCCAACACCGGATCCACCACCACCTCCAACTCCGGCTCCGAACGAGCGGCCAACCCACGCTCCGGGTAAGCCGCCATCAGATCCCCCAACGCCCGACTCGACCCCAACGCCACCCGCTCCTCGACCGACCGCCCCTCCACCGCCCCCAATTCCTGCGCCCAAGTCCGCAACTGGCGCGCATCCCCGCCACGGGCGCGCCCAGCACCCGCTTCCACCAATCGCGCCCCAACCAACAAGTCCACGGCGACGTCTTGCTGCGCCTGGACCTTCTTGCCCAGGTCTTTCTGCCAAGACTTGAAATGGTCCACCCACGCCACCACCGCGTACGTGTAGCGACCGAGTTGCTCGACGCTGAACTCGGCGCGCCAACGATCGTTCCCAAGCAAGGTCATCGGCGCCTCCCGCCACTCCCGCGCCCCCGGCGCCCGGTACTGAACCACCGCACGGAGTGTCTCGTGCCCGTCGGCAAAGATATCCGCCTCCACCACGACCTCTTCACCCACCACCCGCTTGATCGGATACCGCCCCGCGTCAACCTCGGGCGTGACCCGCTCGATCACCACCCGCAAGCGACCCTCATCCGGCAAGTCTAGATCTGTTGGTTTACCCATAGAATCGAGGATAACACCGTGCCGGGATCCCGGCGCGGTGCGCTACCTTGCATCAAACACACCTCCAATCCAAAAGAAATCTCCGCCCAGAACCACCCCCGTCGCCCAGCCCAGCCGCGTAACTGGTTGCTAACAAACCACATTGCCCAACACCACCCCACACCCACAAGTGACGCAGCTTAACTCAGGCCACTTGCCCCATCCCAACCAGCCCCGCTCGCCTCCGCGAAATACCCCAATCTCAGGCGTTCTCAGCCGCTCTCCCCATGTCACGAGACACCCTCTACCCGTAAATCCCTCAATGCGTTCAAGCCCGCGAGCGTCGCTCCCCCACCCCGAATCGGCCGCGCTCCACTCCGCCGCCTTACCCCAAACCGCTCCCGATGCGCCAACCATACCTCGTCCACAAAACCCTTCGACCCAAGCACCACCCCGTCCGTCATGTGACGAATCCGCAGCCGTAACACCTCCCCCATGCTCAACTCCCCGCCCCTCTGCAACACCCGCCTAATCTGCTCCCGACTCAACTCCTTCTTCTGGCTGCTCCCAGACACCCCTCCCCGCACGAACAACCGCTGCCGATACTCCGCCCCAACCTCCTTCCACCCACGCACCCGCACCTTCACCGTCCTCGGCTCCTCGGAAACCTCGGCAGACCGTGCGCCGGTCAAGGACGGAGCGCGGGCATCTTGCCCGCGGGTCCCTGCCCCTTCCTCTTCCCCTGGCGCCCCCGCTGCTGCCCCCGCCGACCGACCCCCTCCCGCCCCAACCCCGCTCCGAGACGCTCCCTCACTCCCGCCCGCGTACACACTTAACAACCCTGCCCGCGCCTTCGCATCCCCAGCCACTGCTGCCGCGTACCCGCAATGCCGGTAGTCCTTCGGATCCTGCACCAACCCCGCCCGCACCGCGTTCAAGTCGATGTACGCCGACACCGTCTCCAGCACCCGCGATTGATCCTCGACCAACACACTCCGGAACCGCTCCGCCCACAACGTCCCAAACCGCTGATGCCGTATGTTGTACCATTTGCTGAACCGCTGCTTGAACTCCTTCATGAACTCCGACACATCCCCCATCCGCGCCACCATCTGCTCCCGCAAGTCCGGGTCCACCCGCCCCCGCTCTCTCAACCCCTCTCGGGCCAGGGTTACTAGCCCAGCCTGCTTGCCCTTGCCGTAGAGCGCCTCCATCCGCTCGATCAACTCCTCGTCGGTTGGGTTCTGCTCGGCCGGGATGCGAACCAAGACATGGAAGTGATTGGACATGATGCAGTAGGTGACGACCTCTAGGCCGCAGAAGGTGGCCAGGCGCCGGAGGAGCCTGACCAAGGTTTCTTTGCCGAGGTCATCGAGGAGCCGTTGGGCGCCGACGATGCGCGAGACGCAATGGTAAACGGCCGGTCGGCCTTTGATCTTGATGCGAGCGGCTTTCATAAACGGCCGCCACCGTGCCACCCAATTCGCTCGATGTCAATATCTATTTACCAGTTATTTGATCTTATCGGATCTGTCCCAATCGACTTCAGTTGACCTGTGTGTGCGCGGAATTGAGTGCGTGTCAATATCTACTTACCAGTTACTTAATTCTATCAGGTCTATCCCAATTGACTTCAGTTTGCCTGTGTGTGGGATTGAGTGCGCGTCAAGGAGACCACTCACTTCAACGTCGCCAGGGCCTGCGCAGCCAACTCGCGTACGTACCCTTCGGTCGCGTCGGTCCGTGTGTCGTGAAGGTGCTGGTAGATCCGCGCGGCGACCGGTTTCCGCCCCGCCGCCACGCTGTGCTCAGCGAGCAACAAGCAGGCCTGCGTCACCTTGATCCGCTCGTAGCCAGAAGCTCCGCCCGCCACACGGAGCATCGGCTCCGCAGCACTTGCGTCTCCTAACCGCGCCAAAGCCCAGGCCGCCGCCATCCGAATGTCGGGATCACCATCCCCTAAAGCCCCAGACAAGGCCCCAGCGCTCTCGGTCGACGGAACCGCGCCTAGGCTCTCGATCAGCACCAAGCGGCATTTGCCCCGGGCACGACCCAACGCAGCCGTCAACTCCTCGGCCGCACCGGTTCGGATGGCGACCAGCGTGGAGGCGGCGTCCTGGCAGAGGTCTTCGTCCGCGAGCAACGCCCCCAAGGCCGGAACCACACGCTCGTCGCCGACCATATGCAGCTCGCGCAGGAGCAGGCGGCGCACGGGCTTGGACAATCCTGCGTTGGCCGCTTCGGCCACAAGGGTCTCCGCCAGCAACGCCCGCTGAGCCTGGCGGCCGGGTTGGCCCACCTGCAGCACGGCGCAATGCAGCAGGTACTCGGCCCGGAAATCTCTGAATTCCGGATGTCCCGGCTCGCGGAGGCTCCGGATCAGTCCGCGCACGCTCTCCGCGCCGCCCTCCAGTAGCGCCCGACAAAGGCGTTCGGCGTCGGCTGGGGCCGGCCCGGTGAATTTGCTGGCTTGGCCAGGCGTATCCGCGTCCGGCAGTTGTTGGATCAAGGCGACGAGATCAGGCGAGGATGTAGCCATGGGGGAAGCTAGGTTAGCCGTCCATTAGACATTCGGTTCGGACACCGTCCACAGAGGGGTGGGCGCAGGCATCATAAATGCCACGGCGCACGCATGGGTTGATCGACCCAACGATGAGCCGCTTCGTCGCCGATCACGACTTCGCGCACAGGGTCGAACCGGATCTTGCGGCCCACGCGGATAGCGAGGTTGGCCAGGTGCATCAGGCACGCCGTGCGATGCGCCGCTTCCGCGTTGCCACCAGCGGGCTTGCGGGTGCGCACCGCCTCGGCAAAGCTGCGCAGCGGCTCGGGGTCGGGCAGCGCGCGCACTTGGGCGCGAGCCTCTGTGGGTAGATCCTCGATACTCACCCCGCGCGGTTTCTTGCGTTCGTAAGATTCGCCCCACTCGCCGCTGTCCAGCACCAGCGTCAGGCCGTCGGCATACTTGAGCTCGACCCAGCCCCACATCCCGCACACCTCGTGGTGGGCCGGCGGCGCGTGGGCTTCGATCTCGACCGGGGCCGTGTCGTCTTTGCCGTAAATCCAGGTGAACGGGTCCAGGGCGTGTTGCCCCATATCCGCCAGACCGCCGCCTTCGTAATCCCAGTAGCCTCGATGCGTGCCGCCCACCCGGTGGGGATGGTAAGGTTTCATCGGCGAAGGCCCCACGTACAGATCCCAATCGAGCTGCCGCGGCACGGGTTGCGGTTTGGCATTCACCAGACCGCTCCACTCCTTGACCTTGAGTCCGCCGCGGTGAATGACCACCCCGGGGCAGGGCTTGAGCAATCCGCTGCGCATGAGCTTGCGAGTGAGCACGTGGCTCGGATTGCGGCTAGCGCCAAACCGGCCGAAGGTGCCGATCTGAAAGATGCGTCCGTAACGTTTCTCGGCGGCGGCGACGGCGCGGCCTTCGGCGATAAACCGGGTCATGGGCTTCTCGCACAGGACGTCTTTGCCGGCCTCCATCGCCGCGATGGCGATCAAGGCGTGCCAGTGCGGCGGCGTCGCAATCGCCACCACGTCCACGTCCTTGCGCTCGAGGACCCGGCGGAAGTCCGTGTAGGTCGTCCGGTTGTCTGCCCGATCCAACCACCGCACATCGCACGAGGCCAAGCGCACCGGCTTCAAATCCCGCATCTCCTGGAAGGTCCCTTCCCCCCGCCCGCCACAGCCAATCAAGGCCCCACCCACCGTCTCGCTCGGCGGCGTGTAACCTTCACCCCCGAGCACGTGCCGAGGCACAATCAGGAAACCGACGACTGCGCCCCCCACGGCGCCGAGAAACCGGCGTCGAGGATACGCGTGGTCGCCACGCACGCGCCGATCGCTTAAACCAACGGCTGATTTCATAGGCATCCAGACCCTCCTCGGTCCTCCCCAGTCCTCACCCCCGCAGCCAGCGACACCTCGCAGCCAAATGACTCGGGCCACATTGCAACCTGAGCGAGTGAGCTTGGGTCCACGCCCCACAGTGTATCGACCCGGCACCGCCCGACAACGAAAAACCCGTCCAGCACCCACCCTTACTTCCCGCGCTCTGGGCCAGCTCCAAGCTGTGCATGTCTGGAATAACTCGTCAGCTCAGTCCGGCCGTTTCTGGGAAACCGCACAACAGATTGCAGCATTGCACCGCCTGACCGCTGGCGCCCTTGACCAGGTTGTCGATTGCGCTCATCACCAGCAACCGCCCCGTGCGCGGGTCGGTCCGCCAACCCAACTCCAGACAGTTGGTTCCCACCACGTTCTTGGTGTCTGGCAGAACCTTGCCCGTGAGCAGGCGCACAAAGGCCTCCCGGCCGTAGGCCGACTCGTAGCAGGCCCCCACCGCTTCGTGACACGCGGCAGCGCTGGCAGCGTCGGTAACCGGCGCCAGGGGCGTCAAGTAGAGCGTCGTCAGAATGCCGCGATTGACCGGGATCAGGTGGGGTGTGAACTGCAGCGTGACCTTCGTCTGCGCGGCCAGTGACAACTCCTGTTCGATCTCGGACAAATGCCGGTGCTTGGGCACCCCATACGGCCGCATGCTCTCGTTGCACTCGACAAACAAATAGTCCACCTCCGCCTTGCGCCCAGCGCCGCTGACCCCGCTCAACGAGTTCGCAATCATCCCCTCCGGCCGAATCAGGCCCGCCTCGAGCAGCGGCAGCAACGGGATCAAGATGCTCGTCGGGTAGCACCCGGGCACCGCGACCAAACGGGCGCTCGGCAGGGCGATCCGGTACCGCTCCGGCAACCCGTACACGGCCCGACCGAGCCACTCCGGCGCCGCGTGCTGGTGACCGTAGAACTCAGCGTAGACCGCCGCCTCGCGCAACCGGAAATCCGCGCTCAGATCGATCACCCGCACACCCCGCTGCAGCAGCGGCACGGCAAACTCGACCGCCACACCGTGCGGCAACGCCAAAAACACCAGTTGCACTTGCTGGGCCAACCGCTCCGTATCCGGCTCGCTGAATCGCAAGGCGCGGGCGCGCGGGTGACTCGCGAAGCGCGGGAACACCTGCGCCAACGTCTGCCCCGCATACTGCCGCGACGTCACGGCCACCAACTCCGCCGAGGGATGGCTCATCAACAACCGTACCAGTTCCTCGCCCGAATAACCCGAGGCGCCCACAATCCCCACCCGGACAGGCCCGGTTGGACACGCATGCCGATCGTTCATCTCTGTCGCTTTCTAAGACCCAACGCAACCGGTGGGGCACGCAGCCTGCCGCTGCCTAGCAAGCGCCCTCCGGCGCTCAGCCAAACGCAGTTCCCGCACCGCGCCGCCCGCCACCGTCACGCCAACACTCTGAGCTCCCCTGCCCCGGATGGCAAGACGTGGGCGACGGTACCCACTCGGCCAACCCCAGCCCCTCAGGGCGCAGAACGCGACTCCAGCCGCCAATCGGCCGGAAAACAACAGTGGACAAGCCGAGCCGACGGGATAGATTCGGGCCGCGTTATGAGCAAAAAGTTCCCGCTCGCAGGTGTGCTGGCCGTGCTGATGATCGCCTGCTTGTTTGCGAATATGTGGATCTGCTACCGCTACGTGCGGAGCCTCCACGCCGCGCAACTCAAGCAGATCGAGGTCGCCCGGCTCCAAGGGATGCTCGTCATGGTCAACCGCAACCGCGCCATCGTCACGGCCCTGGCCAACGACGCCATCGAGTACAGCAAACGGAACCCCGCCATGGAAACGGTCCTGCAACCCTTCGCCGCCCAGCTCCAACA
>Ga0194111_10001357_pt1 | contig 30210 bp, 26 predicted proteins | sample TA2KigC300mmetaG_FD_146194 | JGI IMG/M metagenome (GOLD analysis project Ga0194111, IMG submission 146194) | Freshwater microbial communities from Lake Tanganyika, Tanzania - TA2015033 Kigoma Deep Cast 300m | ecosystem: Environmental > Aquatic > Freshwater > Lake | place: Tanzania: Lake... | reverse complement strand
AACTGGCGGCGCTTAGGACCTAAATCCCCCCAGGGATCAATTAATGAGGCTTGTCGGGGATCGCGTGTACGAATCATCTTTTTGCCATTAACCCGTTGATTTTTCACCGAATTATGCCATAAAAAGCGACGCCCGACAAGAAAAAAATACCATAATCTTAAATTATTTCAGATAATTAACAATAAGCGACTTTTTACGAATCCATCAACCTTGAACTTTGAACTTTTCAGGACAGGAAATTGATGACCCGATGAGGTCTTCAGGAGAAAGACATTGCCCCGCCCCTGCCGCTGGCCCTCCACCCTCCATCCCGGAGACACCATAGCCCTGGCCGCTCCGGCCAGCCCCGTGTCCCATGCCGCCTGGGAAAAGGGCATGGGCCTTCTTCAAGATGGGGGGTTTCGGGTCAAGCACGGGCCGGAAATCTTTCATAACCGGACCTGGGGGGCAGACACGGACCGCCGTGTGGCGGCGCGTTTCCAGGAACTCTGGCTGGACCCGGAAGTCAAGGCCATCCTGGCGGTGCGGGGCGGTTACGGGTCCCTAAAAATCCTGCCACATCTCAATTTAAAGCAATTGCGGAGACATCCCAAAAGACTGCTGGGTTTTAGCGATATTACCAATTTGTTGTGGCACTGCCACCGGAGGTTGGGACTGGTCACGTTTCACGCCCCCACCCTGGCCCACCTGGGGGAGCTCACCCCCCACGCCCGGGAAGATTTTTTCCGGTGGCTGGCGTCTCCAGGGCCGCAACCCCTAACTTACCCTGATTTAATGGTTCTTCACCCCGGAACCGCGGAAGGGCCCCTGGCCGGAGGCAATCTCACTACCCTGTGCCACCTGGTGGGCACCCCCTTTGCGCCTAAGTTCCGGGATTACCTGGTTTTTCTGGAAGACCACAACGAAGCCCTTTACCGCCTGGACCGCATGGTCCACCATCTCCTGCTGGCCGGGGTTCTGAAGGGGGTCAAGGGCATGGTTTTAGGGAGCTTCACCAACTGCGGCTCCGGGGAGGGAGTCCTGGAGGTGATGGCCTCGGCCCTGGCGCCCTTGGGAGTGCCGGTGCTGGCGGGACTGCCCCTGGGCCACCAGCCGGACAACCACCCCCTGCCTCTGGGAGCCGCGGCCAGGTTGGACTCCCCTTCGGCCAGCCTCAGGCTATTGGCCGACAGGGACTGATTCCGAAGCCGGAAAGTTCAAGGTTCAAAGTTGAAAGTTTAGACCCGACCCCGAGAACTTTTCATAATTTATGGGTGAGCCGGCGGCTCCCTCCCTCCCCCAATCCCTTAAGGGGTAATAATCGGGCTGAGGAAGTCGGGGCCTGCGGCCCTGACTTCCTCAGCCCCCTGAAAGGGTTGGGAGGGGGGCTTGGGGGGAGGGCAGGGAGCACTTACAAAAAACTCCCTGGCCCTCCCCCCAACAACGACTTTTCGAAGCAGGAGCTTGGGAACCAGGATTATGAGGCTTTTCACACGGTTAGCCCCGGACGTCCTCCACGCCCCCCGCATCCAGGAGATATCGCACCAAAAGGTGATATCAAATTCAAGAAAGAGGCTTTCCCGTCCGAAAATTTAAATTTAGAAGATAAATTATAAAAATGTGGCGAAAAGCCGTAGGAATGGATATTTTTAAAAGATAAAGCGATTTCAGTTACCAGCCGAGCAAATCCATATATAGCGAAATCAAGGAAACTGTTTGAATGTCCCGAACCAAGGAACGTCCCAACCGGGGATTAAAATTAGAAGTCACCGTAATTCCGTCCAAATACCTGGACTGGCCTTTGGCCGAGATCATCCACCATCTGGGAAATGGCCCCCTCTTATGGCCGGGGGGCGCCGGCCGGGCGCAGGGCATCAAGTTCGTGCCTTATGAAATCAAGAAGAAGCGGGGCCGCAAACCAAAGGCCGAGAAAAAACCGGCCCCTTCTCCACCGGCGTCGCCGCTTAAATCTTAAGCCGCACCTCCCCTATCAGCTTTCTGCCGTAGCCCATGAAATCCCTTAATTCCATTGTCATCCGGGGCGCCCGGGAGCACAACCTCAAAAATATTGACCTGGAACTCCCCCGGAACCGACTCATCGTGATCACCGGGGTGAGCGGCTCCGGCAAGTCCACCCTGGCCTTTGACATCCTGTACGCCGAGGGCCAGCGCCGTTACGTGGAGTCTTTGTCGGCTTACGCCCGGCAGTTCCTGGAACTCATGGACAAGCCCGACGTGGAGTATATCGAGGGCCTGTCCCCGGCCATCGCCATCGAACAGCGCAGCGCCTCCAAGAACCCCCGTTCCACCGTGGCCACGGCCACGGAGATTTACGACTATCTCCGGTTGCTCTTCGCCCGGGTGGGAACCCCTTACTGCTACCAGTGCGGCCGGCCCATCTCCAGCCTGAGCGTCCCCCAGATGGTGGACCAAGTCCTGGCTCTGGCCCCGGGCAGCCGCATCACCATCCTGGGCCCGGTGGTGGTGAACCGCAAAGGCGAACACCAGAAGCTGCTGGAGCGCCTCCAGCGGGAGGGCTACAGTCGCATCCGCCTCAACGGCGAAATCGTGGAACTGGAAGAGATTCCCATACTGGACAAGAACAAGCGCCACAACATCGACGCCGTGGTGGACCGTCTGGTCATCAAGCCGGACCTGGGCGCCCGCCTCACCGACTCCCTGGAGCTGGCCCTCCGCCTGGCCGACGGGGTGGTGCGGGTGGAGGTCCAGGGGGGCGAAGAGCTGCTGTTCAGTGAAAGGTTCGCCTGCGACCATTGCGGGGTCAGCCTGCCGGAATTGACGCCCCGGCTCTTTTCCTTCAACAGCCCCCAGGGGGCCTGCCCCTCTTGCACCGGCCTGGGAACCCGCATGGTCATCGACCCCGACCTGGTGGTACCCAATGAAGACCTTAGCCTCCGGGAAGGGGGCATCCGCCCCTGGGCCCACCGCCATACCTTGCGCCATCAGCAGATGCTGGAGGCCCTGGAGCGGCATTACCACTTCTCCATCCACACCCCCTTCCGGGACCTGCCGGCTGAGGTGCAGCAAACCCTGCTCTATGGCTCCGGAAATCAGCCCATCAATTTCTTTTACGAGCAGGGAGGACGCCGTTATTTTGCGCCCCGGCCCTTCCCCGGGGTCATCAGCCTCCTCCAGGAACGGTACCGGGAAACCGACTCGCCCCTGATCCGGGAGGAAATCGAGCAATACATGAGCGTGCGCCCCTGCCCCGACTGCGGCGGGGCCAGGCTCCGGCGGGAGGCCTTGGCGGTGAAGGTCAACGGCTCCCATATCAGCCAGGTTACCGGCTTCTCCGTGGAACGCGCCCTGGCCTGGTTCGCCGGCCTGGAGCTTTCCCCCCGGCAGCAGGAGATCGCCCGCCGGGTCTTGAAGGAGATCACCGAACGCTTGGGGTTTCTGGAAGAAGTGGGCCTCAGTTATATCACCCTGGACCGGGCCACCGGCACTCTGGCGGGAGGGGAGGCCCAGCGCATCCGGCTGGCCACTCAGATCGGCTCCAAACTCAGCGGGGTGCTCTATATCCTGGACGAACCCTCAATCGGGCTCCACCCCCGGGACACTATGAAGCTGCTGCACACTTTAAAGCTGCTCCGGGACCTGGGCAACACGGTGATCGTGGTGGAGCACGACCCGGAGACCATACGCCAGGCGGACTACGTGGTGGACATGGGCCCCGGGGCCGGCCGCCACGGCGGGGAAATCGTCTTTCACGGCACCCCCCCCCAGCTTCTCAAGCACCGTGCTTCTCTCACCGGCCTTTATCTTTCCGGGAAACGGGAAATCCCGGTGCCTGCGGCACGGCGGGCCGACCAAAATTTCCTGATTCTCTCCGGGGCCCGGGGCCACAACCTCAAAGACCTGGAGCTGGCCCTTCCCCTGGGAGTGCTCACCTGCGTCACCGGGGTCTCCGGGTCCGGGAAAAGCACTCTGATCATGGACACCCTGTACCTGGCCCTGCGCCAGAAGCTTTACCGGGCTAAGATTGCCGCGGCGCCTTACACCAGCCTCACCGGCGCGGAGCACCTTGACAAGGTGGTCAATATCGATCAGAGCCCCATCGGCCGCACTCCCCGCTCCAATCCGGCTACTTACTCGGGAGTCTTCACCATCATCCGGGAGCTGTTCGCCCAGGTGCCCGAGGCCCGGATGCGGGGTTATAAGCCGGGACGTTTCAGCTTCAACGTCAAGGGGGGACGCTGCGAGGCCTGCCGGGGGGAAGGGATCAACAAGATCGAGATGCATTTCCTGCCGGACGTGTACGTGCGCTGCGAGGTCTGCCGGGGCCTGCGCTATAACGCCAGCAGCCTGGAGATCCGCTACAAGGGGAATAACATCTCCGAGGTGTTGGAAATGACCGTGGACCAGGCCCTGGAGTTTTTCGGCCCGGTGCCGCCCTTGAGGGACCGGCTCCGGACCCTGGCGGACGTGGGCCTGGGCTACATTCAGTTGGGCCAGTCGGCTCCCACCCTGTCCGGCGGCGAGGCCCAGCGCCTCAAACTCTCCCGGGAATTGAGCAAGCGGGCCACGGGGCGGACGCTCTACATCCTGGATGAACCCACCACCGGATTGCACCTGGCCGACATCGAAAAACTGCTACTGGTCCTCAACCGCCTAGTGGACGCGGGCAACACCGTGATCATCATCGAACACAACCTGGAAGTCATCAAAACCGCAGATTATTTGATTGACCTGGGGCCGGAGGGCGGAGACGGCGGCGGGGAGCTGGTGGCCGTGGGGACCCCGGAGGAATTGGCCCGGCATCCGGAATCGCACACGGGAAGGTTTTTGCGGGAGATCTTGGGATAGTCAGGCTTTTCAAGTGCTTTTAACCGCAGAGGCACAGAGAGTACAAAGAATTCACTTAGACGCCGACGCCACTAGTTATTTTCATTTAAAAAAAAATGGTGGGCATAAAGCCCACCTATATGTAAATGGTGGGCCAGGGCCCACCCCCTGTGCGGTTTTTTCCTAACTGATTTTTCACAGGCGGAGGCCTGTGCCACTATTAAATGGTGGGCCGCGCCCACCCTACAGATTCTACCGAAAACCGAAGACCGAAAACCGAAAACCGTCTTTTACGCCTCGGCCATGGTGAGGTTATAAGCCAGGTTGTCCAGCTTCACGGTGAAGTCCACGTTCTCCACCGCCATGCCTTCGGGGAGCTGAAGCTGAATGGGCGCGAAATTGAGGATGGCCTTGACCCCGCTGGCAATGAGGCGCAGGGCCGCCATCTGGGCCTTGCCCGCGGGTGTGGCGATAACCCCGATCTCCACCCCTTTTTCCTTTACCACCTGCTCCAGTTCGTCAATATGGTGAATGACCTGGCCGCTGGGGAGCCGCCGCCCCACCTTGGCCGGGTCCACGTCGAAGACCGCCACGAATTCATAGCCCTGGCGGACGAAATTCTGGTGGGCCAACAGCGCCGAACCCAGGTTGCCGATGCCGATTAAGGCCATTTTCCAGGATTTGTTGAGGCCCAGGATGCGTTTGATTTCGAAGAGGAGTTCCTTGACAAAATAACCCACCCCCCGAATGCCGAATTCTCCGAAGTAGGCCAAGTCTTTGCGGATCTGGGCCGGATTGATGCCGCACTTCTGGGCCAGCTTATCCGAGGCGATGATCTTGACCCCTTCCTGGGCCAATGCCTCCAGATACCTGGAATAAATGGACAAGCGGGTGATGGTGGCGGTGGGTATTTTGGAAAATTTCATTGTATGACGCATAGTTAACCGTTAACTAAATAATTTTAACGTGGAAAAATGCACAAAATCCAGGTTTTAAAGGGGGGGTATGATTTTACCCCCCCCCAAATTATTACCTGGTTAAATCTTGAATCCCAGAGCCGCGGCGATGGGCTTGGTCATCGGGTAAGCATAGAGGATGATGAGCGAGATGACCAGGGCGTAAATACAAAGAGATTCGATCATGGCCAGACCGATGAGCATGGTCACGGTGATCTTGCCGGAAGCCTCGGGGTTGCGGGCAATGCCTTCCACCGATCTCATGATCGCCAGCCCCTGGCCGATGCCGGTGCCGAACGCGGCGATGCCGATGCCGAAGCCCGCGGCAATGACCGCGTAGCTGAAAAAGCTTCCCAACCCGGCGGCCCCAGCCGCGGGGGCTTGCTGCGCCATTGCCAGGGAAGCCCACAGCATGGAAATCAACAGGCTCAGTCCGGCTACCACAGATTTTCTTACCATTGCCAAAAACCTCCTTCAAGATGGTTAGGTATATGAAGATTGGCCTTCTTCCAAAATTAGTGGGCGTGCTCCATGGACCCGGCGAAGTACATCATGGACAGCAGGGTGAAGATGAACGCCTGCACCGCGCTGGTAAAGACCGCTAGGAACATCATGGGCAGCGGCGCCATAAACTTCCCGGCCAGGAAGATGAGGATGATGAGCACCAGGTCCTCACCCATGATGTTGCCGAACAGACGCAGGGTCAGGGAGAGCACCCGGGCGACGTGGCCGATGACCTCGATGGGGAAGAACAAGGGCGCCAGGGCCGGGATGGGGCCCAAGAAGTGCTTGATGTATTTGACCCCGTGATACTTGACCCCTAAATAATGCGTGTACACAAAGGTGCACAGCGCCATGGCCAGGGTGGTGTTGATGTTGGCCGTGGGCGAATAAAACCCCGGAATCAAACCGATGAGATTGCAAGTGAGGATGAACAGGAAGGCCGTCCCGATATATGGGAAAAAGGCTCGCCCTTCTTCTCCGGTGATTTCCACCATGAACTCTTCCAGGCCGTTGATAATCAGTTCAAAGACGTTTTGGGCCCCCGCGGGAACCAACGCCATGCGCTTGCTGGCCAGCAGCCCCAGCCCCAGCAGCACCAGCATGATCAGCCAGGCATAGGTGACATGGGGCGGAATGTGCAGATGGAACTTCGCCTGGAGCAGGTCAAGTAACAGAATGGGATGTTCCATGAGTGTGGTTGGCCTCCTTGTTCTTTAGCTTAAATATGGCGAGAATCCCGGCCAGGATCAGGGTCACGACCACAGTGGACAATCCCACCAACAACCCGAAGATATTAACCCAGCCGTAACGGACTAACAGAAAAATAATAGTTAACAACACAAAAAACCGCAGCAGTTGGCGGCCCGCGAAAAACGCCTTGGCTCTCCCCGGGGCATCCTCCTCCTGGACCTGGCCCAGGCGCCCCAGGGTCTCCCTCAGGGTGCGGTGCAGCAGGTGAAAATTAATCACCGCCACCAGGCCGCCCGCCAGGATCCCCAGGGCGAATTCCCGGCCCTGCCAGAGAAACCCCGTCGCCACCAGCATGGTCAAGACCACCCAGTTGGCAATCTTTAAATGGCGAGGATCCGTCAATTCCAAGACTCAACCCTCACTTGAACTTCTTGCTCATAAGGTAAACCTGGCGGAAGCCCGCGATGATTCCTATTATCAGGCCGATGTAAAAAAAGACCATATTGTCAAAAACCGTGGACAGCCAGTAACCCAGGGCCGCGCCGATCATAATGGAAAAAACCAGGGTCATGCCGATGGCACTGGCCCGGTATCCTCCGGAAAATAGCTCTTTCAAAAACTTTTTGGTATCTTCTTTCAACGGCTACCCCCTGGCTGCGGCTCCAGGAGAAAATGAATCTTTTCACATGTGCCTAACTATCATACCCCTGGAAGATAGTCAATTATTTTTGAGGTCAAGAGGGAAGAAAATATCTTTGTGAAAATAGGCAGTGGTTACGCTGAGTTAGCCTTGATTAAGGTCCAGGTTCCGGTTACTGGCGATAATTTTTAATAAAGACTATCTGTTAATTTGTGCTTTTTATCCTAAGACTCTTTACTCGCCTGGCTCTTCTGCGCTTCCTTATAAATGGGCAGTTCCACCTCAAAGGTGGAGCCCCCCGGCCCGGTCTTTTCCACGCATATCCGGCCCAGGTGCTTCTGGATAATGCCGTAGCTCACGGACAGCCCCAGCCCCACGCCCTTGCCCACCTCCTTGGTGGTAAAGAAGGGGTCAAAGACGCGGCTAAGGAGAGTTTCCGGAATCCCCGGCCCCGTGTCGGTAAAACGGATGAGCAAGTGGTCGCCCCCGGGGGCCACCGCGGTGGCCACCGTGAGTTTCCCCTCCCCTTTCATGGCCTCTCCGGAGTTCATCATCAGGTTGATAAAAACCTGCTCCAGCTTGCTCTTATCCCCCAGAAAAGGGGGCAGATTGGCTTTAAAATTCTGCACCAGCCTGATGTTTTGAAAGAGAAGATGATCTTGCAGAAGGGAAAAGACCTCCTCCAGGAGGGCGTTGATATTCAGGGGCACCATTTTGGAGGGCATGTGCCGGGAAAACTCCAGCAGGCCCTGGACGATTTCCTTGCAGCGGGTGGCCTCCCGGACGATCTTTTCCACCTGGGTGCGCTCCGGCCGGTCCAACTCCAGGTCTTCCAGCAGCAGGTAGGAATAAACCAGGATGCCGCCCAGGGGGTTATTGATTTCATGGGCCAGGCCCGCGGCCAGTTGCCCAACCGCGGCCAGCTTCTCCGTGCGGCTCAGGTGCTCTTCCAATTGCTTCTTATGGGTGATGTCCCGGATATGGGTCTGGACCGCGGATTTGCCTTCATAGGTGGTGGGAAAGGAGACCACCTCCAGATCGAATCTGCCGCCGTCTTTTCGCACTCCTTTCATTTCAAAGATGCGAGGGCGGGACGCGCCCCGCTGGAGTTGGACCAGCCAGCGGGACACGGCCTGGTGGTAAACCGGATCCACAAATTTGAGAAGAGACCGGCCCAGCATTTCGTTGGAGTCCTGATAGTGAAACATCTCCAGGCAGGCCTGGTTTACATAGACCAGTTTCATTTTGCGGTGCAAGGCAATGCCTTCCAGGGAAGACTCCACCAAATGCCGGAATTTCTTTTCCGAATCCTGGAGTTGCCGGGCCAACCGTTCTCTTTCGGTGATATCCAGAATTACCTGGACCGCCCCCTGGATGCGCCCGCTCTCATCGTAAATGGGAGAAGCGGTGTGAAAAAAGTATCGTTCTTCCCCGCCCCGGAAATAAGGCAAATGCTCGTAAGCCTCGTAAGCCCCCGGAAGGTTCGGAGAGGGTTTCAAGTGCTTATCCCCGAAGTACTTCTCCAGCGCCTTAATATTTTGCCCCACCACCAGGGAAGCCAGGCTGGGCTGGTCCTGGGAATAAAACGGTTGAAAATGCCGGTAAGTGCCCACCACTTCTTCCCGGGAAAACCCGGTAAGCTCTTCGCAAGCCTTGTTCCAGTAAGTAATGCGGTGGTCCCGGCCAATGACGAAGGTGGGCACTGGCAGGCCCTCCAGGATGCCTTCGGTGTTCTGTTTCTCCCGGAGGAGCTCCCACTCGCTATGTTTGCGTTCGGTGATATCCTTGACGATGCCTTCGTAACCGGTGACCTTGCCTCCCTCATCCAGGCGGGCAATACCGGAGAGCAGCACCGGAACACTTTTGTCACCCTGGGTGACCAGGGTCAATTCCATATCCCGGACAAAGCCGCGCACTTCCGCCAGGTATCGAAAACGATCCCATTCCCGGGCATTCTGAAAGATTTCCCGGAAATGGGACAGACCCAGGGCCTCGTCCTTGGAAGGAAATCTCAATAATTCCACTCCCGCGGGGTTCAGGTCCAGCAGCCTTCCCTGGTCGTCGGTGACGAAGATCATGTCCTTGGAGCCTTCGAAGATCCGCCGATAGCGGAACTCAGAGCGGCGAAGCTCATGGTAGAGGCGGGCGTTTTCGATGGCCAAGGCGATCTGGTTGCCCAGGATGGAGAGAAAATACTGGCGCACCCGGCGGAATGGCAGGTCATGGGCCGCGGCCAGGTTGAGGAACCCGATGAGTTCCTCCCGGTATTTCAACGGAATGCTCACCACCGCGCCGATGGGCTTTTCCTGCTGAATGAGCTGGGTGAAGGTGGCGGAAAAGAGGCGGGGGTCTTTATGGATATCCCGGATGAGGACGGGCCGGCTGACGCTGAAGAGGTTGGGACCCACCAGGTTTTCCAGGCGGCCCCGGGTAATCTCGTCCAAATAAGCGGCGGGAAAGCCCCGGGACGCAGCATACATCAGGCTCTGCTTGTCCCGGTCCCACAAGAGCAAGAGACCTGAGTCAATCTGAAAAAAGTCCAGCACCGCGGCCAGGACTTCGTCGATGATTGCCTGCAAGTCCAGGGTGTGGGCGGTGATGGTGGCGATCTTGTCGAAGAGGAAGAGTTCCCGGCGGTGCTCCGTTTCTCCCGTTTCCAGGGGTTGAAATTCCGCCGTCGTCTCTTCCGCCATGCGCTCCGCCATGTTTTCGGCTCTATTAAGGGAGAATTATTTTGGCGGTGGTTCACACCCAACCGCCTCCAAATTGCATCATATCAAAAATTATGGCTGTTTTTGAAGAAAAACGTGAGGAAATATGTTTAGCCTTGCTGGCCATTGATTCTATAGTGGCTGCTATTGCCTTGCACCACCCGGAACACGACCCAGGCCTCCCGAGGTAAGCGCCGCCGCCTTCGCCGCCCACCTGCCGGATTTACAGCCCTGGCCCTTGATGGAAATGACTTCGTGGTCATTTGCCCCCTCGTCCCACCAGACCTGCCTCGTATCCGGTTTCTGTCCGTCAGGTCGCGGCTTGGCTCCACGCTTCCTTCAGGCCCCGCCTCGCGACGACGCCCTTGCGCTTCGCTAACCCTTCACCTCCAGGTTGGATAGAGGACTTTCACCTCCAAGCTGCGGTGCATGCCCAGCACAACAGAAAAGGGCGGCCGAGTATGGCGCGCCCCACTTAATGGCCAACTGCTAACTGCTCACTGCTCACTCCCTCAATCCGCTAAAACGAACTTGCCGCCCTTCACCTGGACGATGACCATGGAGTCCACGTCCAGGCCGTTGTGGTCCTGAGGGGTGATGTTATAAATGCCCGACACCCCCACGTATCCCTTGGTCTGCTCGATGGCCTCCCGCAGCTTCTTGGGATCGGTGCCCGCCTTCTTCATGGCGTTGGCCACGATGATAATGGCGTCCCAGGCATAGCCCGAATGGGTGTTGAGAGGGAATTGCTTGTCAAATTTATATTCGTCGGTGTAGAGCCGGATGAATTCTTTGATCACCGGCTTCTGGGGGTCCTTGTCATCTAGCTGGGCCGCGGCCATGAGTTTGGTGGCCGGCATGCGGTCCCCTTCCGAGGCCTTGCCCGCCAGCTTGATGTAGGTGGGATCCGGCTGGCCGTGGCACTGGAACAAGGGGATATTCAGCCCCACCTGGACCTTGTTCTTGGCCACGATGGCCCCCGCCGGGCCGATGGTCCAGACCACGATGGCCTGGGGTTTGGCGGCCTTGATTTTGGTGAGCTGGGCCGTCATGTCAATATCCTTGGGCCCGAAGGACTCCTCGGCCACGAAGGTGATGCCGAAGTCCGGGGCCAGCTTCTTCAGCCACACCACCCCGTCCTTGCCGAAGGGGTCGGTGGCGTACATCAGGGCCACTTTGGTGAGCTTTTTATCCTTCAGGTAGCCGAAGACCTTTTTCACCGCGGTGGAGGAGCGCTGGGGGGATTTGAAAATATAGGTGAAGGGCCCGGTTTGCTCCATGATGGGCGGGTCCCCGCCCACGGTCATGAAGGTGGGAATCCCCGCCTCTTCCACGATCTTCTTCACCTGCATCCCTTCCCCGGTGGAGGTGGGTCCGATGATGGCCGCCACCTTGTCGGAATGGATGAACTTCTTGGCGATGGTGGCGGCCTTGGCCGGATCGCTCTCCGTGTCGCCGATGATTAACTGGAGCGGCCTGCCGTTGATACCCCCCCCTTTGTTGATCTTGTCCACCACCATTTCCGCCACCAGCTTGGTGGGGGTGCCGATGTGGGCGTTAGGCCCCGATAGGGCAAAGAACGCGCCTAGCTTGATGGGCTCCGCGGCTTGGGGTGATCCGGTTACAGTAAATACAAAAATCGCTGCCAATAAAATTATTGCCGCTCTTCCTTTCATACGCCCTCCTTATTTTTAACCACGAAGAACACGAAGGTCACACGAAAAAAAGAATTACTTTAAAAACGTTTCCGTTCGACCTTTTGTCTTTCATGGTTTCATCTAACGAATCTTTTCCATTCTAACCTGCCGTAGCTGTTAAAATTAATCAATAATCCAACTTTTAATCCTGTTGCTTTAAGATAATGCAACAATTGGGCTTCCTCTCTCTTGCCTAGGCTTTCAATCGCTTTTATTTCAATTAATATCTCATTATGGCTTACAAAATCTGCAATGTATTCTTTCTTTAAAGGCATCCCCTTATACGTAATTATCATCGGTTTCTGCGATTTAAATGAGATACCTCTTTTGTTAAGTTCAATTTCCAATGCTTCTTGATAAACTGCCTCTAAAAACCCAGGCCCCAGTTCCTTATGCACTTCAAGGGCAGCACCCATTACCGCAAAAACCTCTTCCTTGAGGATTAACTTGGTCATAGATTTTCCAAGAAGATGAGGAAGTTCGCACAAAGATTCTCAAGTTATTTTTCGTGCCCTTCGTGTAATCTTCGTGTCCTTCGTGGTATATCTTTTCTTCTTCTCGGCTCTTATACCACAGAATCAGTAATCCTGGTATCAAAAAGTCTTTGGCTCTTGCGCTCCGACCGGGGCAGTTCTCCGTAGCCCACCACTTCCACTTCCGGGGTCACCAGGAGCTTGTGCTTGATGACGTAGCGCGCTTCCCGGCCCAACTCGTCGGCCCGGCCCGGCTCCACCCCTTCGCCCCGCTCCACCTTAAGGAGCATGTGGTCCCGGCCGTGGTCGTCCCGAGCCAGGTGCACCTGGTACTCGGACCCCAGCCCCGGAATCTCCGAAAGCAGCCGGTCAATGCTGGAGGGGAAGATATTCACCCCCCGGAACTTGAACATGTCGTCGGAACGGCCCCGGATGCGGGAATGCCGGGGCAGCACCGTGCCGCAGGTGCAGGGGCCCGGAATGATGCGAGTGATATCGTGGGTGCGGTAGCGGATCAGCGGCGCCGCCTCTTTGCTCAAGGTGGTGACCACCATTTCCCCCCATTCGTTGTCGGGGAGCGGCGCCAGGGTATCCGGGTCCATAATCTCCAGGATGTAGTAGTCGGCCCAGTAGTGGATGCAATCGTGGTGGGGGCACTCGATGCCGGTGCCCGGCCCGTAAAGCTCCGTCAGCCCGGGAATGTCGAAAATTTCTACACCGCCGAAAAGCTCGGAAATTTTCTTGCGCATGGACACTGAGGACCGTTCCGAGCCGTAAATCACTTTCTTCAGGTTGATCTTGTCGGCGATGCCCCGCTTGTTCACTTCTTCGGCCATGAGCAGCCCCATGGACGCGGTGCAGCAGAGCACAGTGCTCTGGAGGTCCATCAGGAATTCGCACTGCAAATCCACGTTCCCCGGCCCCACGGGGATGGCCAGGGCCCCCAGGCGCTCACAGCCGGCCTGGAACCCCGCGCCGGCAGTCCACACCCCGTAGCCCACCGCGATCTGCACCCGGTCCAGGGGCGTGACCCCGGCCATCTCGTAGGCCCGGGCGAAGAAGTGGGCCCAGTCGTCCACATCTTTCTGGGTGTAGCCGATAATTTTGCGCTTGCCGGTGGTGCCGGTGGACGCGTGGAGGCGCACGATCTGCTCGTAAGGGACCGACCGCAGGGGGAAGGGGTAGCCGTCCCGGATGTCCTCGGGGGTGGTGAAGGGAAGCCTTGCCAGGTCATCCAGGGAGCGGATGTCGTCAGGGGAGACCCCCGCGGCGTCCAGCTTGGCCCGGTAGAAGCCGGAGCCTTCATAGGCGTGGCGCACCGTCCACTTGAGGCCCTGAAGTTGATGCGCCTGCAGCTCCGCCACGGATTTAAACGGCGGCATAAAAGTCTGTTTGCTCATGTCGGGTTTCACCAGTCGGATATTGGTCAGGCCCGCGCCCCCCAGCCGGGAGGCCGCGGGATTGTTCTCGGAAGCCGCGCCCAGGAAGGCCCGGCGCAGCTCCGGGTCCACCAGGAGGCGCTCGCTGCGGCCGGAGGTGACAATCCGGCCGTTGGCCATCAAATAGGCGGAGCCGGACGCGGTCAAGGCCCGGGCCGCGTTTTGCTCCACCAGGAGGATGGTCACCCCGGCCCGGGAAAGCTGGCGGATGATGTCGAAGACTTCGTCGGCGATGAGGGGGGCCAGCCCCAGGCTGGGCTCATCCAGGAGCAACAGCCGGGGACGGGCCATCAAGGCCCGGCCCATGGCCACCATCTGCTGTTCCCCGCCGGACAGGGTGGCGGTGGGTTGGTGGAGGCGCTCTTTCAGCCGGGGGAACCGGGCGAAGATTTCCTCCATGCGCCGCTTCAGTTCCGCATGGGAAATTTTCACGGCCATGGCGCCCAGTTCCAGATTTTCCTTGACCGTCAGGTCTCCGAACATCTCCCGCCCCTCAGGGCAAAGGGCCACGCCCCGGGCCGCCATAGCCGCCGAAGTGCGGCCGGTGACGTCCTGGCCGTCCAGTAATATTCGCCCCCCCGAGGGCCGGTTAAGCCCCATGACCGCCCGGAGCAGGCTGGTCTTCCCCGCGCCATTGGCTCCCACCAGGGCCACGGTTTCGCCTTTCCCCACCTCCAGATCAATCCCAAACAACGCCTGCGCCGCACCGTAGTGGACGGTGAGGTTGGAGATATGGAGTAAAATGTCTTTAATCTCAATCATTATAAGATGTTATATTAATTAGTTTATTTCCTGTTCATTTTCAATTTTTATTAAGGCCAAATAATATTTTCTTACCTGAATCAGTCAGAATATGTTTCTTCAGGTTTTTAGGTTCTTAAACAACCTATTCTGAGAATTTAGCTCTAACAATATTACGCGGCGGCAAGAATATCAATGGTATCCTACATGTATGAATCGGCTTGATGATAAGCCTTTTCAAGCTTGCTGTGAGGCTGCAGGTCGGCTTCCGGTCGGTAGTTAACACTACTATGTTAGCTAATATCTCCCATATCGCCCATGATAGGCCAACCATTGGATATTACTGACAATCAGTTTTGTTACCCTGAGCCGTAGGCGAAGGGTCTAGATTCTTCGCTTCGCTCAGAATGACAATAGATACAAAGAGATGTACTGAAGCAGCCGGGTAATTAACGTTGTAGTGCTAATATGAAAACTGAAAACTGTAATTACTGCACGATGACGATTCCTGCCAGGGTGCCCTTGGGCTGGTCCTCCGGTTTGGCGTTACTGCCGATGGGGTAGATGTCCCACCCCGCCCGGGCCACCATTTTATACACGTCGATGCCCACGGCCTCCATGGAGGGCCGGGCCAGCAAGGCAAACCGGCACCGCTTCCCTTCCAGGGCCTGGCAGCTCTCCTTCTGGCCGCAGAAGGTGTGGCGGCAGGAGCCCGCGGCAAACCCGAAGGCCAGGTAGTGGCCGTCATAAAAGGCCATGGACTCCAGCTCGCTCACCATCCTGAAGACCTGCTGGTAGGCCGCCACCCGCTCCTTGATGGTGGCATTGTCCCGGACGATGACCTCCGGGGGCACCTCCATGATGAAAAACACCGCGCAGTGATATTTTTTCAGGACCTCTTTCAAATCCCCTGGTTTGAGGGTGTGGGGCGGGCAGTGGGCGCTCACCCCGTATCCGAAGCAGCGGGGGATCTGGCACTTTAAGGGCACCCGCTCGTCCACCGGGATATCCTCGGCCTTGACGATAACGGCCTGGGTGGCCAGGTCCAGGGCTTTTTGCTGGTAGCGCTCCAGGTCTGCCGCCAGCCGGGCTTCATTCATGTCCACCGTAGATTTTCTCCACCTTTTGGCGCATAATGTGTCCTCTTGGTTTTGGTCTTTTGGGAGAGGGGGCCAGGGGCGGGTGCCCCTGGCCCCCTCTCCCAAACCCTCACTCCCAACCCCTTAGGCGGGGCCTGATGGCCCCGCCTTTTTATTTTGAAATGGGGCAAGAGCTACGCAGACTTATTTTTTTACATAACCCACTGCAGCGATTATTTTGTTTTCTTCTGATTTTAATATTTTTAAATATGAATGCCATCCATTAATTACAAAGATACTTGAAGATGTCGCACCTTCCTTGTTTTTAATCCTGATAATGCAATCTTTAATTTGACTATTACCAGGGAATACTGCATCCGGAAGCCTTATGCTTATTAAATCCTTTGTAACACTCAATATTTTGGCAGTAGACCATGAAATCTTTATTTCTTCCGAAGATGGGTTTTGTGAAGGAATTATATTATTATTTATTATTCCAAATAGTTGATATCCAGAAGGAAATTGTGAGTTTAATTCTTTTCTTTTAGTATTTTGTAATTTAGAGATTTCAATCTTCAGTTTTATTAAATCTGATCGAATTGCAGCTTCTGTTTCTTTTTGTTGTTCTGCTATCTTTTGTTCAGATGCCTGCTGATTTATTTTATTGCCATAATGAACCATAAGGCTTCCAACTAATAAGCCTCCTGCAATGACAAAGTACCCAATGATTACCCAGATAGTTCCTATTTGCATAATTATCTATGTCCTCATAATACTATACGCTATGAAAGACCCCCATTAAATAAAAAATATACCAAAATTGTTGTTAAAATTCAATATCATAAATGCTACGGTCGACAGCACGTTTGCCCTTACAGAATTAATTTGTAATCATCCTGAAAATGTTAGGGGCAGGCGGGTCCCGCCTGCCCCTAACAAGCTTAAGGAATTGGGGGAGCGGATTTGGGAAGCGAGGGCTAAAGATACACAGGCGGGATGCCTGTACCAAGACGCCCCTGCCCCCCTACCAGATCATTCCAGCCCGAACCGCTTCATCTTGCGCCACAGGGAGACCCGGTCGATGCCCAGGACTTCTGCGGCCCGGGTCTTGTTGCCCCGGGCCTGTTTCACCACCCAGGAAATGTATTCCTTTTCGTTGGCTTCCAGGGTGAGGAATTCCCGCTTTTGGTGACGCTGCATCTGGAACTGGGGTTTTTGAAAATCCAGGGGCAGGTGTTTGATCTCAATGACGGAGCCGTTGCACAAAGTCACGGCCCGTTCCATGATGTTTTCCAGTTCCCGGATGTTCCCCGGAAATTCGTAGTTGGTGAGAATATCCATGACGTTGTCGGCAATGGCGTCGATGTGCTTTCCCTGGGCCTGGGCGAACTTTTGCAGGAAGTGATGGCCCAGGAGTTGGATGTCGTCCTTGCGGGCCGCCAGGGGAGGAACTTCCAGGGTGACCACGTTGATGCGGTAGTAAAGGTCCTGGCGGAAGGCGCTCCGGTCCACTTCGGCCTTCAGGTCCTTGTTGGTCGCGGCCAGGACCCGGATGTCCACCGGAATCTCGATGGTGCCCCCCACCCGTATGAGGGTGCGGTCCTGCAGCACCCGAAGCAGTTTCACCTGCATGGCCAAAGGCATATCCGCGATTTCATCCAGAAAAATGGTGCCGCCGGGGGCTGACTCCAAGAGACCCTTTTTTACCCCTCGGGCGCCGGTGAAGGCCTCCCGTTCATGGCCGAAAAGCTCGTTGGCCAGCAGTTCCTCGCTGAAGGCCCCGCAGTTGATGGCCAGGAAGCGTTTGTCAGCCCGGGGGCTGAACTGGTGGATGGCCTTGGCCACCAGTTCTTTGCCGGTTCCCGTTTCTCCCAGGATGAGGACCGTGGCTTCGGTGGGGGCCACCTTGCCGATAACCTCTTTCAGAGCCTCGATTTGCGGGCTTTTGCCGATAATCAGGGGCACGCCCTTCTGGCTCTGCACCTGGCGCTTCAAATCCCGCACCTCCAGGGCCAGGCGCCGCTTCTCCAGGGCCTTGCGCGCCAGAATCCGCACTTCTTCAATGTTATAGGGCTTGGGAAGGTAGTGGTAGGCGCCCTTTTGCATGGCCTCCACTGCCGAGGGCACCGTGGCATAACCGGTGATCATGATCACTTCGGTGTCCGGGTAGAGTTCCTTGGTGCGTTCCAGGACCTGGAGGCCGTCCACCTGCTGCATGCGCAAATCCGTCAGGACCAAGTCGAACTCCCCTTTTTCCAGTTCCCCAAAAGCTGGCTGGCCGCCGTCCACCGCCACCGTGTCATAGCCTTCCTTGCGCAGGATGTGGTCCAGATTTTCCCGGGCGATAAGCTCGTCTTCCACGATTAGGATACGCGCCGCGTTCATGGTGCCGGACTCTCCTCTATCCGGGGTGGATGAATGGGGAGCCGGATGGTGAACCGGGTCCCCTCCCCTTCTTTACTCTCCACGCTGATAGCCCCATAGTGCTTTTCAATGATGCCGTAGGCGATGGATAGCCCCAAACCGGTGCCCACGCCGATTTCCTTGGTGGTAAAGAAGGGGTCGAAGATGTGGTCGAGTTCCTCCTTGGGGATGCCCACCCCGGTGTCTTCCACGGTAATCACCACCTCCTGGCGGCCGTCATCCCGACGGGCGGCGATGCGGATCTGGCCGGGAGGCTCCTTGATGGCCTGGGCCGCGTTCATCAGCAGGTTGAGCAGGACTTCCTGAATCCGCTGGCTGTCAATGTCCAGGATCAAATCCCAGGGCACTTCTTCCACAATATCGATGCCCGGCGGAACCTGGCTGGAGATGAGGCGGATGGCGCGGCGCACCACGTCTTCCAGGGGGATGGGCTTTAAAGAAAAGTCCCGGACCCGGGAAAACTCCAGCAGGCCCTTGACGATGTCCCGGGCCCGGTGAACTTCCTGCTCCACGCTGGTGAGCAGCCTCCGGATAAATTCCACGTCCCCCTGGCCCAGCTCCTCCAACACGATCTGGCAGGAAGTGGAGATGTTGTTCAGGGGATTGTTGAGCTGGTGGGCGATGCCCGCGGTGAGGACCCCCAAAGACGACATTTTCTTGGCCTGCACCAATTGGTCCTGGCGCTTTTCCAGCTCCGCCACCATGCGGTTGAAGGCTTCCACCAGACTCTGGGTTTCATCCCGGGTGTCCAGAACCGGCAGGGGCTTGAAGTTGCCGCCGGCGATGCGCCTGGTGGTGTTTTCAATGACTCTTAAGGGACGGATGATCTTGCGGCTGACAATAAAGCCCAGGAATCCCCCGAAGGCCAGGACCACCACCAGGGAGATTAAAAGCTGGGCCTTCAGGGTGGTGAGGATCTCCAGGATGCGCTGGCGCTCAAAAGCCACCAACTGCTCGGCCAATTCCACCAAGGTCTTGCCGTGTCCTCGCAACTGCTCTTCCAGGCCGCGATGGCTCAATTGGCCTTTCGCCTCCGTCCGGCTGGCCAACTCATCCATCACCTGGCGGTAGGCCAGGAGTTCTTCCTTGAAGGTGGCCATCTGCGAAGCCACTTTCAGGTTTTTGACTTCCGGGACGATCTTGGCCAGGACTTCCAGCCCCCGGCGGGTATAGCGCTGGTTCTCCTTTAAATCTTCCCGGGAGCCGTAAAGCAGATAGTTCTTCTCATAGCGCCGGGCCTCTAAAATGGTCTCCCGCAAATCATCGGCGATCTGGACCACATTTTGTTTAACTTCAATAGTGCCCAGGTAGTGGTATGAAATTCCGCCTATGAAGCCGATGGCCAACAAGCAGGCCGAAAGGCCCGCGATCACTTTCTGGCGGATGTTGAGGTGCAAGAAAACCCCCTAAAAAACTTGTACTTAACCAAAATGTTGCTTACAATCTATTTTATTCCGTCCTGCTGCATATTGCAACATCAGGAAAATCTGTAAAATGTCTTGACAGCTTGTGACTTTCTGTACATACTTGTTCGCATTTTGAAGCCATACAAGGGGAGGGCGTTATCGGGATGGAAATTTATCTTCCCATTGCCGGCATGAGCATTAATTTATTCCTGGTGGTAGGAATCGGGGGGATGGTGGGCTTCCTCTCCGGTCTCTTCGGAGTGGGGGGCGGCTTCCTCCTCACCCCCCTGATGATGATGATCGGCATCCCGCCCGCGGTGGCCGCGGCCTCGGACTCCAACCAGATCTGCGCCGCGGCAGCCTCCGGCGCTTATGCCCACTGGCGCCTGGGCAACGTGGACTTTAAGATGGGCGGGGTCATCCTGGCCGGAGGCATCTTAGGCGGCACCATCGGCGTGCAGTTGGTCAAAGTGCTGCGGGCCATCGGCAACTTCGAGTTTGTCATGAAGGTGGTGTACGTCCTCATGCTGGGCCTGGTGGGCAGCGCCATGTTCATCGAAAGCCTGCGCACCATCCGGGCCAGCCGGGGCCAGGACCCGGAGGCTGCAGTGGCGGCCGGTGAGCCCAAACTGGCCCGGCTCTTCGCCAAGCTGCCTTTGAAGATGCACTTTCACCGTTCTGGGCTTCACACTTCCGCCATCTTTCCCTTTTCCATCGGCACCATTGTGGGCATCATGGCGGCCCTCCTGGGGGTGGGGGGCGGTTTCATCATGGTGCCGGCCATGATCTATATCATCGGCATGCCCACCATCGCCGCCATCGGCACCGACCTTTTCCAGATCGTCCTCACCTCCGCCAACGTCACCCTGCAGCAGGCATTTGTCAACAAAACCGTGGACCTGATGCTGGCCCTCATCCTCCTGGCCGGCTCCACCATCGGGGCCCAATTCGGCGCGGCCTTCGGCAAGCGCCTCAAAGGCGAGCAAATCCGCATCCTGCTGGCCATCATCGTGCTGAGCCTGACGGTCAAGCTCTTCCTGGACCTGGTCATCACCCCCAGCGATCTGGTGAGCCTGGCCCCGGCCAAGGGGGGAGGGCACTAGGATGAGACGCCGCGCCATTCTTCTCCTAACAACAAGTCTGGTGATGCTCTGGGGGTCCGCCGCCCTGGCGGCGATTTCTCCCGAGGCCAAACAAAAGGTGCTCACCGCGGCCTCCAAAAACCTCATAGAAATCGGGGTATCCTACCGGGGCGACCAGATTCATTTCTTCGGGGTCAACCCCGCGCCCGGAACCGACCTGGTTATCAAACTCACCGCCGAGAAAGACGAAGATATCAAACTCTCCGTCAAAGGCAAGGTGGGACCTTTATGGATGACGGTGAAGCAGTACGACGTCACCGGCGCGCCCTTCATGTACAAAATTCATACCGGCAAACCCCTGGACCAGATCGTTTCCAAAGAGACCGCCCAGGAACTGGAGTTAGGTTACGAAGCCATCCGCCACAAGATGAGGATGCACCTAGCCCGGGGCGAAGCGGCCCCCGATGATGCCGAAAAAGTCTTCAAGGGCATGATTAAGATCAAGGAAGAGGCCAACCTTTTCAACATCGTCGAAGACCCCAAGCGCCTGGAAGTGGCCGAAGGGAAGCTCTTTAAACATTATTTCCGCTTCCCTCCCGCAGCCACCGAAGGCCGCTATCAGGTGGAGTCCTTTTGCTTCGATAAAGGGCAACTGGTGGGATACGGCAAGGATATCATTGAAATCAAGAAGGTGGGCCTGGAGCACTGGCTCACTTACACCTCCCAGGAACACCCCGTGTTTTTCGGCATCTTAGCCGTAGTGGTGGCCGTGGCCGCGGGCCTGGGCGTGGGTTTAATCTTCGGGAAAGGAGGACACCATTGATGGCCGAAGCCAACGGCAAGCCCATTGTGGTAGCAATTGACGGTTCTGAGGCCGCCTGGGAGGCCATGGATACGGCCCTGTACCTGGCGGGCCTCATCGGCCGGCCGGTGGATGTCCTCACCGTGGTGCAACTGCGCAAAGCCGGATATTTCGCCTTTATCGACCGCCACCTCAAGGTGGAGGCGGAAACCTATTCCCGGAAGCTTTTCGAGGAAGCCTACGAAAGGGGCCGCAAAGCCGGAGTGGTGGTGCGCACCCACCTCCTGGAAAGCGAAAAGGATATCTCCGAAGCCATCATCTCCTACCTGGAAGCCGCGGGGCCGGTAAAATTCCTGGTCCTGGGCAGCCACGGCCACAGCTTCGTGAGCCGCCACTTGCTGGGGTCCACCACGGAACGGGTTATTCGGGAGGTGACTTACCGGGCCTTACCGGTGCCGGTGCTGGTAGTCCCGGCCTCCGCCGGGGTGGAAGAGAAGTAGGGGCAGGTTTCAGAGGTCAGGGGTCAGGGATTAGGGAGTGTCAGTGGCACAGGCTTCCCAGCCTGTGCTACTAATCTTCAATTTCTTGTTTTTTGACAAAGATTTTGCATGTATCCCATTGATCTGATTAAATAATCAGTTCAATTTTTGAGTTTGGTTGCGGCCTTAGGCCGCGATGTGGAACTCTTGCTCCCCTCCAACCCTTAATCAAACAATTTCTTATGGTAGGGGCGGCCCGGTGGGCCGCCCTTCTTCGCGTCAGACATGTCTCTTCTCGTTTCCCCAACTCCTGCCTTGAAAATGTAGCCGCAGGCTTCATCCTGCGCCGGGCGCCCTGCCGGGGCGCCCCTACTGGGTGGGGTGGGCCTCCGTGCCCACCCAAACTTGCCGCCCGGAAAAAGTTGCCATACCAGGCATCAAACTGCGCCACCCAAGAACAGCCGGGGGCGGCTGTTTCACATTTTCATGGTTTATGGGTGAGCCCAAGGCTCATGTTCAACTGCTTGGGAACGCTATTTTTTGCCGAAGCCTGCTTCGACGCCTCTTGCCACCGCAAAAAAAACGGAGCCTCAGCCCCGCCTTTTCTTTGCTTCGATTCCTTCTTTCCTTTAATCCGGGCTTAACCTAAGCCCGCCTCACCTCCCTCAGCACCCACCTTTGGCGACAAGGAAAATGATTACCCCCAAAATAGCAAGAAAAATAGCGACTTCCATGGATTCAGTCCTTATTAGTGGATTCGGGCAAGCCAACAGCTTCATGTAGCTTCTAAGTCCTTCAATTTAATTAATATAACACTTTTTCCCACCCTTTTCCCCTTTCCCCTTTTAACCTTTTAACCTTTTCCCCAACCCTCTATACCCTATTCCCTTCATCTCTTTAAAGTGTACCCCCCCGTGACAAACTCCTGGTAAAACTGGTCCACCGCCTCATCCGCCAGCATCACCATGTCCAGCTGCTTGCTGGCCATCATCAGGCGGCCCAGGACTTCCAGCTTCTCTTCCAGGACCGAGGCGTCGTAGCCGTCGATGCGGGCGGTGATGGAGTCTTCCTTCATGTCCACCCGGAAGTCCAGGTGTTGCAGGACCCGTCCCAAAAACCGCACCCGCCGCATGCGCCGGGTGATCTCCGCCCCCCCTCCGTGGAATACCAGGCTCACGTAACTCGCCTCCGGCGCTCCCAGGAAGGCTTCAATGGTGGCAAAGTGAAACCCTAGTCGGTTGGAGAGATTCATGTAATCATGCGAAATGATGGCGAAATTCTTTTCGTGCAGCCGATCCAGCATGCTTTTGTCCGTGGCGGCGCTCATCACCACGGAAAGAAACCCGGTGAGGTCCAGGGGCTTGGCCCCGGTCCAGCCCACGCTCATCACCCCCCGCCAGTAAGCCAGGAAGGGCCGGGATCGCAGGTCTTCGGGTTTTACTGTGGGGCTTTCCTCGGCCTCGGGGGCCAAGCCGCCCCCCAGATCGATGACCCGGATCTCCAGGGGCAACTCGCTCACCAGACGCCGGGCGCCGTCCTCCTCCAGCTTGCCGGCGGAGATTTGGAACAGCTCCTGCATGGCCATTTCATGGGCGAACCGGGTGATGTCGTGGTAGGTGCGGCAGGATTCGGGACGAAAATTTTCCGCCCGGGGATCCAAGAGATTCAATGGGGTAATGTGCTTCAAGGTCCGCTCCAGGACCCGGAAGGCCCGGCTCTGGCGGAGCGCCGCGTCGCCGCCTTTGGGGGCCTTGAGCAACTCGGAGATGCGGCCGGCATAGATGTTGCCGTAGTAGGCGTCCACTGTGACCAGGTCCCCGGGCTTCAACATTCTCATAGCGCCTTTGGCCCCGAAAACGGCCGGCACCTTGGCCTCCCGGAGCACCGTGGCCAGGTGGCTGGTGGCGCTGCCGGTCTCGCAAACCACCGCCGCCACCCGGCCCACCGCCACGCCGTATTCCGGCAAAGCCCGGTGGGTCACCAGCACCGCGCCCGGAGGCGCCTGGTCCAGGTTGTCGTCCTTAAGGATGAAGACCGGGCCCGCGGCCGCGCCCCGGGACGCGATGACCCCGTTTTCCAGCAGCAGTCTCTCTTTTTTCAGGCGGGGGGGCAAATATTCGGTCTTGAGCTTTCGGGTCACCCTCAGGGGCCGGGCCTGGAGGAGGAAAAACCGGCCCTCTTCGGTCAAGGCCCATTCGAGGTCCTGTGGACCTTCGAAGTGTCGCTCCACCGCATGTCCCAGGGCGGAAAGCTCCAGAACCTGGTCCCGGGCCAAACAGGCCCCCCGGCGCTCCGGAGGAATTTCGCCCTCCAGGATGCCGCCTTCCGGGGCTGGCAGATGCATAACGGACTTCTCCCCCACATGGGGAGCCGCCACCTCTCCGTTCTCCACCCGGTAGATGTCCGGCTCCACTGCGCCCCCCACCGCCAGGGACCCCAGGCCGCACACCGCGTTGATAATGACGGCCTCGCTGCCCGTGCGGGGGTCCGCGGTGTAAAGCACCCCCGCGGTAAAGGCCGGCACCATCTCCATGACCACCACCCCCATGGCCAGCTCCTCATAAGAGAAGCCGCTGGTGTGGCAATAGTACAAGGCCCGGGGAGTGAATTGGGAAGCCACCACTTCCTTGTATTTAAGTTCCACCTGGTCCCGGGGCACGTTGAGAAAAGTCTCGAATTGGCCGGCAAAGCTGAATTGACTGTCTTCCTGCAGGGCCGAACTGCGCACCGCCATCCTATCCGAGTTCAGGTCGGCCAGACGCTGCGCCAGGGCCTGGGACAGCTCTTCCGGCAGGGGCAAAGACACGATTTTCTCCCGGATGGCCTCCCCCGCTTCCCGCATGCTCTCCAGGTCCCGGATATGGGAGTGGCTGATCTGCTGGCGGATGTAATCTTCCAATCCGGTCTGCTGGAAGAACAGTTTCTGGGCATAGGCGCTCACTGCGAACCCCGGCGGCGTCGACAGGCCCAGGCGGGTAAGCTCCCCGATTTTTTCGGCCTTGCCGCCGAAAAACATGCCTTCCCGCACCTCGGCCAGGGGCAGGGTCAGGGGCGCGGGGTGCATGCGGGGCCCGGCCAACTCTGCGGCGAGGAGGTCTGCCACCTGCCGGCGCACCTCCTCCAACCCCCGGTAGCGGCCCCCGGACATGGTAATGAGGGCCGTCACCCCGGCCTCCACCTCTTTGTCCAGCCGCTGGCAGGCCTGGCGCACGTAGTGCATGTCAAAAAGGTAGCCTTCGTTCATCTTCACTTGCAGGTCGGTGACCAGGGTCAGGATGGCGCTGTTGGCCGCCAGGAGTCGCTTGTATTGGAAGTAGCGCTCCAGCAGCGCCGGGGGCGGGGCCAGGGATACCCGGAGTTTTTCCGGCTCACGCCGCCGGGAGAACCATTGTTTTAAGCGCTGGAACGGGGCCACTAAAGGCTTCCTTTAAAACCGCGATTTAGCGGTTTGGCGATTTAGCGGTTTGGCAGTTAGCCTAATCCGCTAACCCGCTTCCCCGCCTCTTCCGTTTATTCCCCCCCTTTTTTAAGGGGGGCCAGGGGGAATTTCCTGGCCGGGGAGAACTGCCATCGGCTCATGCTGATTTTCATTATAGTTTATACCAGGTTCCTTTTCAAACGCGGCCAACTCAAATTGCAAGACCCTGATAAAACCCATTTTTTAAACAGTCATTCATGAGCCGTTGGCTCACTCGTAAATGAGAAAAAGTATTGGTGGCACAGGCTTTCCAGCCTGTGTGGACAAAACTTCTCCGAACAGAAAACGGAAGAGCACATGATCAATTATTGCCTTTGCTTCGGAAAGGCAATCAAGGCAGGGCATCTTAGAAACTCAGGTTTCGCACCCCAATTTTAGGAAAGCACTCGTAGTTCCCGCCGATGCGCTTCAGCTATTACTGAAACGCCAAAAGAGAAACCAACCACCAAAAAATTTTAGTGGCACAGGCCTCTGGCCTGTGGCCGCCGTCTGTTCTGTCAAGAAACCTTCCCACAGGCTGGAAGCCTGTGCCACTCATGTCTATGAAAACCGAAAGCTGAAAACCGAAAACTTTATTAAATGCAGGGCGCGTTTTACCCGGCAAACTTAATCCACAACCCGCCAAATGGCCGAAAAAACCATTGACAGTCAAAGGCTTTTGCGGTCTTATGAGCTTGCCTCCTGTTTTTCTTCGGCTTCAACACTTTCCGGAGGTCCGCCATGGCTCAATGCCCCCATTGCAAGACGCCTTACGAAAAAGGCGAGCGGTTCTGCGCTAAATGCGGCAGTTTCCTGCTCCATCCCGAACGGGGTGACTTCTTCTGTCCGGAGTGCGGCATCAGGGTTTCTCCCAAGCAAGAGTTCTGTCACGAATGCGACGCCCCCTTGACCGCAGAAGCCGCCCCGGCTCCGTCCCCTCCCTCCCGCCCCGCCATGCCGACCTGGGGCATGGGACTGCTCATCGGCGCCGGAGCGCTAATCGTTGTTTTACTGGCCTTGTTGATGACCCGGACCGCGGCGCCGCCGCCTCCGCCGCCCCCACCGCCACCCGCGGTGGTAGCTCCCGCGCCCCCGGCGCCGCCTCCGGCCCCGGTCAAGGCCGCGCCCGCGCCCCCTCCCAAGGAGGCGGCCCCGGTCCCGGTTCCGGACCTGCGGGGCGAACTGCTCAATGTGCTGCACAGCATGAAAGACGGACACGTGCGCAAGGACATCGTCCTTTATATGAGCGCTTACTCCCTCACCTTCCCTGAGCTGGAGGAAAAGCGCCGCAGCACCTTAAATGCCTGGGATAACTACGATTATCTCAACCTAGTTTACACCCTGAATGACATTCAACCCCTGGATAGCGACAACGTGGTGGCTAAGGCCACCTGGTACATCGACGCCCGAAACCGCCGCACCCAGGAACTGTCCAGCGCCAAGCAGATTTATGAAATCCGCTTTGCCAAAGAGCAAGGCAAGTGGCGCATCAGGTCCTTGAAAGAACTGGAGGAGGAGGAAAAATAATTATGAAGCCTCGGAATGCCATTGCCGCTATCGTCCTGGCTCTTGCGGTGTTGAGCCTGATTTGCTCCTGTGAGCCGCCCCGCACCTACCCGGTAGCCCCCACCTATTATTACGTGCTGCCCACCACCACATACTTAAGAGACTGTCCCAGCTACGACTGCGGCATCATCGCCCAGGTGTTCAGCGGTGACCGCATGGAAGTGATTGACCGCAACGACTACGGGTGGGCCCGGGGCCGTTTGGACCGCACCGGCGCCATCGGCTGGATCCCCGGGGACCTGCTGAGCCTGGCTCCCTTGCCGGCCACCTACTATGTGGCGGCCACCACCATTTACTTGCGGGAATGCGCCGACTATAACTGCCGGGCCTTGGAACTCCTGTACCGGGGCGACCGGGTGGAGAAGATCGACCAGGATTACCGGGGCTGGTGGCGGGTGAATTCCTTTAAGTCCCGGAATGTTGGCTGGATTCCGGCTTCCGCGGTATCCCCCCAGCCGGGGCCGCCTTTCTATTACGTGGCCATCAGCAGCCTGGCCCTGCGCTCCGGGCCCAGCACTGCCAACAAAATGGTCACCAGTTTATCTCTCAACACCCAGGTGGAACTGCTGGGCATGGGCCCCAGCGGCTGGGCCCAGGTAAGAGTGGTGCCTTCGGGCCTCATCGGCTGGGTGTCCTTCCGTTATCTGGAGACCTTCCCGGTGCCCTATCCCAAAGCCGCGCCGGCCAAACGCAAATCCCCCAAGGCCGCGCCGGAAAAGGAGGAGGCCCCCAAAACCGCGCCCAAGGCCATGTAATACTGCTCCCAATTATTTTCCTAAAACCCGGATGCAAGGGTGTCTATCCTTGCATCCTTTTTTTCTAGAGGAAATTATGGTATAAACACGATAGGCTTTCCCCTAGGGGAGCTTGAGATGCCCGAATGTCCCGTTTGCCATCAGCCCTATCAGGAAGGGCTGCCCATTTGTGAAATGTGCGGCGCCATCACCGTTAGCCCGCCGGATGTTTGCCCCCGGTGCGGCGTCCGGGTCGCGCCCGCCCAGATGTTCTGTGCCAATTGCCATGCACCTCTGGAGACGGCAAACCCTTTAGCCTCCTCCACCCTTCGCCTGCCGGAACCACCCGGACGCTCCCGGGCCATTATGGCGCACCATCTTTGGATCCACGGGTTTTTGGTGGCCTTGGTGCTGGTTACCCTCATTTCCGTGGGCGTGAGCCTCTTGCGGCGGCCCTCCCCCCCTCCAGGGGGGTCCCCCGAGGAGACCAAACCCGCGCTGGCGGTGAGCCCCTCGGCCCCGAGCCTATCCCCCTCGGCTACGGAAAAGCCTTCGGCCACCATCCCCTCCGGAACCCGGGAAACCGGGCCAAATCTGAAAGCCCAATTGGAGGAAACGCTGACGGAACTGCGGGAAGCGAGCCTCCACCAGGATCTGAACCGGTTTATGGGGTTATATGCACCCACCTTTCCCCGGCGAGAACATAAGCGCCAGGAAACTCTGAAGATTTGGGAGGCTTATCAGCATATCGGCCTTGACTACCAAATAAACCAGATTAAGGTCCTGGACCCGAGCCGGGCTTGGGCCCGGATCACCTGGACCGTCATATCCAGGGAGAAAAACACCGGAACCATCCAGAATGTCGCCAGGGCATATGAGGTGGTATTCGTGCGAGACCTGGGAAAATGGCGCATCCAATCTTCCGAAAGAGCCGGATGATCTCCGGTTTCCACGATAATAATCGCCCGGGAACCCCGGCCATGCTGGGATACCTACTGCTGGCGGCGCTGATGTTTGCCCTGTTGCCCGCCTGCGCCGCGTCCAAGCCCCAGGGGACGGTGAGTTATTTCCTGACTTCGGAGATCGCTTATCTCCGGGACACCCCCACGTATGACGGCAATGTGGTGGCCCAGGTTTTCAAGGGCGACCAGGTGGAAAGGCAGAATGGGGGAGAATCAGACTGGTGGCAGGTAAGTTCCGCCCGTACCGGCCAGGCCGGGTGGATTCAGCGGGAATTGCTCAGCCCCCGACCGGTGCCGGTGGTTTATTCCATCGCCTCCCGGACTGCGCCCTTACGGGAGTGCCCCGGCGATGACTGCCCCTCCTTGCAGTTGTTGTTCAAAGGAGACCAGGTGCAGAAAGTGGAGGAAAACGACCGGGGTTGGTGGCGCGTCCTGGTTAAAGACGGCCGGACCCTGGGCTGGGTGACGGCCGCGGCGGTGGGAGAGCGTTCGGCGGAGCCGGTGGCGGCCCCGGAAAAAACTCCTAAAAAAACCTATTATTATGTGGCGGTATCCCGGCTGAAGCTGCGGCAGGAACCCCGGACCGCAGCCTCGGCGGTCAGGGACCTGAAGTTCAATGAGCAACTGGAAAAACTGGAGCAAAATCTCCAGGGATGGCTGAAAGTGCGCCATCCGGCCAGCGGCGCCCTGGGATGGGTGGCCAGCCGCTATTTAACCGCCATGCCGGTAACCGCCCCCCGCCGCCTCAAGCCGGCGAAAAAATCCGCCCCCCCACCCCCGAAGCACAAAGCCGAACCCCTCCCCGAACTTGAGGTGATGTAATACAATTTTCGGTTTTCTGTTAAAAAGAATGCGATATCAATAAGTTAACTTGCCTGGGGGAAAAGTGGCGGCCAGGCGCTCTTCCAGTTCCTTCTTCAAGTCAATCATCTTGGCGTCGCCGCTGGCAATATACTCGGTGGCGCTGATTTGAACCAGGTTCTGGAGAGAATCCACCACTGCCTCAATCTCCCGTGATGCCCTGTGAATAAGCTGCAGGCGGTCCTTATGGTTCTGGTCTGACTCGTGCCGCATCAAATGGTCGCTGAAACCGCCAATCACCATATTGGCGTTGCGGATGTAATGGGCCAGGGTAACCATCAATGCCTTCAAGGTCTCCAGAGCCGCCAACCGCCGGGCGGACTCCATTTGCTCGGCGACGAGTCGATCTCTTTGATAAAGCCATGAGCCAAAATAGAACCCGGTGATACCGGCTAGCAGCGAGAACGCCAGGCCCATAAATATGCTGGTGGAGTCTGTGGTCATTTCAAGCAGGCGCATCCAGAAATCTATATCTCGAAATTCCAACCGGGTCTGGGGAGCGAGGTTGTAAACCAATACGATGAGGGGTTGGATGACAAAGAAGCCTAATGCCATCCCAACCAGAGTGGGCCATCCGATGCGGCGGAAATATGACATGACGTCTTCCCCCCTCGCTATGGCATATTCCATGAGCTTCCGGGTTCCTTCGGATTGGTGCTGCCAACCTTTGCCCTGGCCTTTGGCAACTAACCCCTAACCCCAATACTGTTCACTTAATAATA
>Ga0194111_10001355_pt1 | contig 30221 bp, 30 predicted proteins | sample TA2KigC300mmetaG_FD_146194 | JGI IMG/M metagenome (GOLD analysis project Ga0194111, IMG submission 146194) | Freshwater microbial communities from Lake Tanganyika, Tanzania - TA2015033 Kigoma Deep Cast 300m | ecosystem: Environmental > Aquatic > Freshwater > Lake | place: Tanzania: Lake... | reverse complement strand
CAGGCAGTGGATAAAGAGGTTTTCGAGCCCGTGATCGCGGCCATTGCCCGGGCGGGCGGCGTCATGGTGGCGGTTGGCGAAGAGCATAAGGCGCCGTAATGGCGGCGCCACAATCGGAAAGGATAGGGACATATGGATGAGCAGAAACGCGAAGGGCTGACGACGGCCCCGGAGAAGTTAATGCGGAATTTCACCGCAAGCCGTTTTCTCCTGTGGATCGGCGCGGCGGTGGCGTTGCACGTGGTCTTCATCGGCCTGTTCTCCCTGGGCTACATCCGCGACACGTGGATTGATCCCGAGGGCGCGGCGTTGCGCAAGGCGGAGGCCGAAGCCGCCGCCAAAGCCGAACTGCAGCGGCAAAAAGCCCCGCCGCCCGCCCCGGCCGCCGGCCAGGCAAAAGGCGGCACCAACGAGACGGTGGCGCCCGCGACCAAGCCCGCTCCCGTGGTGACGAACGAGGAGGCGCTGCTCGAGGCCCGGAGGAACACGCCGGTCGTCCGGGCGATCACGGAGGCGCCCAAACCGGGCGAGATTCCCAGCCAGCCGGGCGATAGCGGGATCGACATCAACGACACGAACGTGAAATAACGCATGCGCGGCGGGAGACTCCAGGGCGGTTTCTGTCGGCCGGACGCGGACAGCCGGGAAGTGCTGCGGCTCTGCGTGCCGGCGGGCCTGCTGGCCGTGGTGGCCATCCTGCTGGCTGTCCGCCTGCCGTTGGACTACGGGACTTTTCTGGAAAACAACCCGGCGCTCGGACTCCCCCTGGCGTCTGAGCGCGTTCCCGGCCTGCTCAACATCGTCTCGATCTTCAGCGGATTCTGCGGAGCCTGGCTGTTGGCGGCCTTCCTGACCGGGTTCAGCCGGAAGCGAACCGCGTTGTCCATGCTCCGCAAGGGGTACCTGTCCGTGGCTGCCGGATTCCTGGTCTACGCCTACGCCGTTCTCACGGCCACGGGCGTCATTTTTGACCGGTCCCTCCCCGTGGGCGGCGTCAAGGCGGATTCCGTCCTGCTCTTCTACTGGCGCTGGCATTTGCTGTGGCCGGCGCTGGCGGCGCTGACGGTGGCCGCGCTGGGTTACGTGTGGGCGTGGCGGCGGGCGGCGTCTCGCGTCTTTGGGGGCGACCCGGAGAGAGGGCCCGCGGCCGGGGACCTCGTGCTGGAAAACCTGCGCACGCACGGCCGCGATCCGCGATTCCGCAAGAGTATGCTGCACAGCGCGACGCTGCACCTGCTCGTCATCGTTATCCTGCCGTTTCTCCTGCAGTTCTTGGGGTGCGTGGAGCCCTATCGCGTCCCCAAGGGCAGCGGCAACCCGGTCGTCGCCCTGGTCAAGGTCATCCCGCCCAAGCCCAAGAAGGAGAGGAAGAAGAAGTACATCGTCAATCCCAATTCCGCGATCTCGTTTCTGATTCCGCACCTCGACGATTCCATGCTGATGCAGAAGGTGGACGAAGACACGCAGGTGACGTATCAGGCCGACCCCAATCGCGTCTTCAACGCGCTGGGCACGGCGCAGGCCGGCAAGATGGGCGCCGGCGGCGGAAAGACCGGCGGCTGGCCGGACGGCATGGAGAACGCCAAGGTCCGGTTTATCCGGATGGAGTACAACGGACCCGGCTGGGACGACGGGATGGATCCCGTGAAGCGGGCGGATTTGAACTTCCTGGATACGTTCCACAAGCTCACCGGCTTCAAGGTGGCAACGACCCCGGAGAGCCATCCTGTCCGGCTCCTGAAGAAGTACCCGAAAGGGTATGCTCCGCCGTTTGTCTATATGACGGGGGACGGCGGGATCAACGTGCCGGCCGGCGAAATCCGGATCATGCGCGACTACTTGAACAACGGCGGCATGCTGTTCGCGGATTGCGGCAGCCCGCGCTGGGACCGCAGCTTCCGTGGCTTCGTTCAGCAACTGTTTCCTGGCGAGTCCTTGCTGGTGATCGCCGATGACGATCCCCTCTTCCAGGTTCCGTACGCCTTCCCCAACGGCGCCCCGCCCCTGTGGCATCACGGCGGCAATCGGGCCCTGGGCATCAAACACACTGGGCGATGGGTGCTTTTCTATCATCCCGGCGATATCAACGACGCCTGGAAGACCGGCCACTCCGGCTTGGATCCGAAACTCGCCGAAGGCGCTACGCAGATGGGCGTCAATATCGTCTACTACGCGTTTACGCACTACCTGGAACTGACGAAGAAGTATCGCTGATGATCCTCAAACTCTACAGCCTCTTCGGACTTGGCGGATTCCTGTCCGTCGCCGCGTGGGCGGCCGCGCTGGTCTTCTGCGCGTCGGGTTTGCTCGGCGCGCTCGTGGCGCGTCGCGGGCGTCGGCTCGTGCTGTCCGCGGCCGCCGCCCTGGCGGGGCTGCTCCTGGCGGAATGGACCGCGTCGCGCGTCGCCGAATACCGGCTCGACCGTGCCGACGAGATCCGCGCCGCGCGCGAGGCGCAGCAGCGCCTAACGGTTCGGGAAGAGGAACTTCGCCGCCAGAGCGGCGAGATTACCGTTCGGTTTGCGGAAGACGCGCCGGGCGACTCCGTTGCCGGAAGTCTGCCGTCTGCCGTGTCGCCGCCCGTGCCGGCGGCGGGCGATGAGCCCGAGTACCGGAAGCGCGGCAAGCAGCGGCGCGAGCAGGGAAGGCAGGATTCGACCAATGCCCCGGTGGCGGACCGGGCGCTGCGCGGCAGCGTTGGCGAGGAGGCCGTGCTGTCGCTCAAACTGCCCGACTATCTGCTGGCCAACCGGCTTTCGCGCGTGAACCGGCTGCTGGCGAGGCTGGTGTTCCTCGGGGTGATGGGCATGCTGGTCGGCGACTACCTCCGTCGTTTCAATGAGACGTTCGGCCCGCCGTTTCCGCTGCCGATCGCCGGACGGTGGGTGGATGGAGTCTCGCCGAAGTCGCACTCGGTTCTCTGGGTAGGAGCGGGGGCCGGGGATGTCAGGGGTCTCCTGGATGTCGTGGTCCGCAAGGGCGAATCGTTCGTGTACTTCGGGGATCGTGCCGTCGCGGGCGGCGGTGTCTTCCGGCGTCTGCGCGCCGGCCGGTACGGACTGTTTCCGTTGTCGTTGGTGGTCAGGGGCGAGGGCGGTATGAAGGCGGAGCCGGAGTTTCTGCTGGACGCCGCCTGGTTCGGCCGCCACGTCGTTCGCGTGGCTGCCGCCGCACGGCCGGCCGACCTGCTGGCCGAGATGGTGCGCGTGCTCGCGGAGCGCGCGGGGGTGCGCGCCAGGGCTCGCCGGACCCTGTGGCTCGTGTGGGACACGGGGGAGGCGCCGCCCGTCGGCCCGACGTCGCGCCTGCCGGCCTCGTGCCGCGAGACGAACAGCAAGTTCGTGCTCGTCACCGAGGCCCGGTCCCCCGCAGATTCCGCCGTCGGCTTTGATGAAGTCTGCCGGTTCGGCGCGGGGCAACATCTTGTGGAGGCGCCTATCCCACCTTCTGCGACGTGGTGCTGCCCAAGAGAGGCCAAGCGTCGGCGAAACCTCTGGCGCAACCTGGCCAGTCGGGGACTGCCGCTGCAGCACCCAGATGCGGAGGCGCGATGACGGCGCAGAAACACCGCTTCATTCCCGGCATCTACAACTACTGCGACTACTGGTGCGAGCGATGCGCGTTCACGCGCCGGTGCCGGAACTTCACCATGGGAGGCGAGATGGAGCGGGAAGCCCGTGGCGACCACCCGGTCGAAGACGCGACCAACGCGGCGTTCTGGAACGGGCTGGCCGAGAAACTGCGAGAGACGACAGTCTTCGGTCCCCGGGACCAATGGGCATCCGACTCCGACGACGACTTCGACGACGGACCGGACCCCGAATGGGAAGCGCGCGAGGCCGCCCACCAGGAGTCCGTCCGACAACACGCCCTCTGCCGCCTCGCGATGGAATACAAGCAGCAGGCCGATGCCTGGCTCAAGTCCTCGAACGCGGATCTGAAGGCGCATGCTCAGGGCCTGCTGGATGCTGCCAGGAGCCCGTTCACGCGGGACGACGTCGAAGAGGAAGCGCGCCAAATCGGGGAGATGATCGAGGTCGTCGCGTGGTATCACACGTTCATCCCGCCCAAGATGTCCCGCGCGGTCGGCGGGCTGCTGGAGCGGGACAGGGGGGACGGGCCCGCGGCGGACATCCTGCGCGAATCTCGTCTCCACGACGCGAACGGCTCCGGCAAGGTGACGCTGGTAGCCATCGAGCGCTCGATCGCCGCATGGCTGCGCCTGCGCGATATGCTCCCGGCCCACGAGTCGGCCATCTTGAACATGCTCGCGATGCTCGACCGCATGCGCCGCGGCATCCGCGCCACGCTGCCCGGCGCCGAGTCCTTCCGCCGTCCCGGCTTCGACGGCGAGCCGGTCCCCGAAGAAGAGGAGAGCAACCATGCGGATGTATGACCTTACGGGCAATTCCTCCCCGCGATGCTCGACCCCGCGCATGAAGAGCACCAGTCAATGCGGGAATGGTTCGGCGGCGACTTCGATCCCGAGACCTTCGCCCTGAACGCCGTCAATGCGGCCCTCAAGCGCCTGTAGAGAGCCCGTTCCTGTTGCTGAAAATGGCTGGCGCCCGCCGCATTCTGCCCCACGGAACTGCGGGTGCCCGCTACCCCGTTTGTTCTGTGCCGAGTACTGACTGGTACAGGCACTTCAGACTGGACACGGATAACTCGAGCGAGAAAGGCCAGGAATTTCCAGCAAAATGAGCTGTTCTGTCCCGAGTGTGAATTGGCTCCGCGGGCAGGGCTCGAACCTGCAACCTAGTGGTTAACAGCCACCCGCTCTACCATTGAGCTACCGCGGAACGTGGCGAACAGACGGGCATGTGATAGGGCATCGCCGCGGGGAAATCAAGTGGAATACCGCAACGGGCCAACGGGACGCAACAATGGAACAATGGACCCGCCCTTGCAAAGAGCGGCGGCTTTGCTATCCTGAATCCTTGGCGCGGCAAGCCGTGCGCCGCGGAAAGGGCGGGGGCCGGACATGAAAGAGAAACTGGTATCGGTCGGCGTCGTGGGCTGCGGCTACTGGGGCCCCAACCTGGTGCGCAATTTCCGGAACGCGCCCGCCTGCCTGGCGGGCGCGGTCTGCGACCTCGATCAGAAGCGGCTGCAGCACGTCAAGAAGCTCTACCCGGACGTCAAGACCACGACGTCCTTCAGCGACATTGTGAGCGATCCGGACATTCACGCCGTGGCCGTGGCTACGCCCGTGCGGCTGCACCACGAAATCGGCATGGCCGCCCTCGACGCGGGCAAGCACGTCTTCGTCGAGAAGCCCATGGCCTCTTCCGCCGCGCAGTGCCGCGAGCTGGTGGCCCTGGCCGCCGAGAAGAACCTGACGCTCATGGTCGGCCACACGTTCCTGTACTCCTCCCCCGTGCGCAAGATCAAGGAGATCGTGGATTCCGGCGACATCGGCAAGCTGCTGTACGTCAGCTCGCGCCGCCTGAACCTGGGCCTGTTCCAGACCGACATCAACGTGGTCTGGGACCTCATGCCGCACGATATCTCGATCATCCTCTACTTGATGGGTCAGCCTCCGGTTTCGCTCAACTGCCAGGGCAGCGCCAACATCAACCCCAGGATCGAGGACGTCGCGACGCTGACCATGAAGTTCCCGAACGGCGGCTTCGCCTCGATCCACGGAAGCTGGCTGGATCCGAAGAAGGTGCGCGACATGACCATCGTGGGCTCCCGGCGCATGATCTACTACGACGACATCGAGCCGCTGCAGAAGATCAAGATCTACGACGCGCGCGTCGAGACGCCGCCGCATTTCGACAACTTCACGGAGTTCCAGTACGCCTACCACTATGGCGACATGTACGCCCCGCGGCTCGACCAGCAGGAGCCGCTGGCGGTGCAGTGCCGGCACTTTCTGGACTGCATCCGCAGCGGCGACGAGCCCATGACCTCCGGGCGCAGGGGTTTGGAGCTCGTGGAGATCCTGGAGGCGGCGTCGGAATCCCTGGGCGCCGGCGGCGCCAGCGTCGGGCTGGAGCGGACCGCTCTCAAGGCGCCGCGCGCCGGCCGCGGGTGATCGCATGACCGGAATGAGAACGGACGCTTCAGCGCTGACGCGCATCGCGCCGGACGTCAAGCTGGGCAGGGACGTCAGGATCCAGCCCTTCACCAACCTCTACGGCTGCGAGATCGGCGACGAGACCAAGATCGGGACGTTCGTGGAGGTGCAGAAGAAGGCCCGCGTGGGCCGGCGCTGCAAGATATCCAGCCACACGTTCATCTGCGAAGGCGTGACCATCGAGGACGAAGTCTTCGTCGGGCACGGCGTCGTGTTCACGAACGACCGTTATCCGCGCGCGACGACCGACGGCGCGCTGCAGACCGAAGCCGACTGGAAATGCGAGCCCACGCGCGTCTGCCGCGGGGCTTCGATCGGCTCGGGCGCTACGCTGCTGTGCGGGGTCACGGTGGGGGAGAAGGCGATCGTCGGCGCGGGCAGCGTGGTCACGCGCGACGTTCCGCCCCGCGCGATCGTGGCGGGCAATCCGGCCCGCGTGCTGCGCGCGGTTCCGGCGGAGTCCGGCTGAGCCGCAAGTCGCGGCCGCATTTGAGGTCCGGCGAAGGCGGGCTACGTCGCTTCAATGCTCCCGTTCACGAGCCTTATCTCGCCCGCATCGTCGCCGTTCGCGCTCCCGGCCCGCGCGCGGTCGCGCCACCAGCGGGCGACTTCGCGCGGCAGGGCGTGCCAGTAGCCGCCGCGGCTCCTGACGGCGTCGAGGAATTCCGCGTAGACCCGCTCCGTGCCGTCGCGCAGGAGGTAGTCCGGGTGCACGGCCATCAGCGCCAGGCCGCGATGCCGCTCCAGGAAGTCCAGCTTGCGCAGCCAGACCTGCGGGTCCTTCGCGCGCAGGAAGCCGGTCAGCGTGGAGTCCTGGACCAGCGTGTAGGGCAGCTCCACGAAGCGCCCCATGAAAAAGGGCCAGACGCTCATTACGCCCCCCGGAATCGGCTCGAAGGGGTCCGTATCGAAGAACGACAGGTCGTACTCGATGTTCAGAACCTGCATCCATTCGGGATGGCGCAGCGTAAGGGGCGACCGGAAGCCGACCGCGCCCAGACGGTCCAGCCAGGCGTTGATCCGCTGCGCGCGCCGCATGAACAGCTCGCGCGAGTCGAAGAGGCGGCCGTCGTGTCTCAGGCCGTGCGCGCCGATCTCGAAGCCCCGCGCGCGCAGCTCCGCGATCAATCCGTGATCGAGCGGGTACGACTCGAGCACGAAATTGAAGACGGCCCGGAATCCGAAACGTTCGTCGATATCGGCCAGCCGCCGCACGGCGGCCTGGCCCGCGGCCGATTCGATGTCATGCGTCAGGACGAACGCGAAGCGCGCGTTGCCGGGCCAGAGCCTCCGGTACGCGCAGCGCGCGAGCCCGGCCGCGGCCATGGCCCGCGCCGCCGCCTCCCACACGAAGCGGGCGTAGCGGGGCTCGACGGGCCACTCCAGGCCCGGGGCGCGGGAACGTTGATAGACGCGCCGCAGAAGGGGAATGACCAAACGCGGCAGGGCGGGTTTGATGCGGTAGTACGCGCGTTTGGCCGGGCTCAGGCGCCAGTGGTCCGGGCCGAACTGGCCCTCGCCCAGGACCAGTTCCAGCAGTTCCGCGATGTCGCCCGCGGGCAGCCGCAGGCCGGCCGCTTCCATGGCGGGCCGCAACGCCGCCTCCCAGTGCCCGGGTGCGGGGCCGGACGCGAGGCCCCAGAACTGCGCCGGCCCGTTGGAGTCGTACAGATTCACCGCGTCACTCCTCCCGCCGGCGCTTGTATACGGGCTAGCCCCGCCGGGACCGAGCCTTTTCGTACGCCTGCAAGAGCTTCTCCTGCTGGCGTTCCCAGCACAGGTGCTCCAGCACCCGCGCGCGGCCCGCCGCGCCCATGCGGCGCCGGAGGTCCGGATCGTCCACCAGCCGCACGATCGCCGCGGCGAGCTGCGCGACGTTGCCCGGCTCGACGTAGAGCGCCGCGTCCTGCGCCGTATAGCGCGTCTCCGTCAGGTCCGTAGCCACCAGCGGCTTGCCCATGGCCATGTATTCGCCCACCTTGACGAAGGTCGACAGGGCGTTGAGCGGCGTATTGGGCTCGGGCGAGACCAGCACGTCCGCCGTGCACATGTACTGGCGCAGCCGCAGCCTGTCGTGAATCAGTCCGGGCATGTCCACCAGGTCCTCGAGCCGCCATTGCCTGACCGCGGCGAGCGCCTCGTCGCGCGCCGCGCCGTCGCCGACCAGGGCGAAGAAGATGTCGCGCCGGCCCATCTCGTGCGCGATCCGGCGGATCGCCGCCACCAGTTCGGTCACGCCGTCCTCCTCGCCCATCACGCCCACGTAGCACGCCATGCAGGCGTGCCCGCGTTTGAGCTCCGGCAGGGGGGGCACGGGCGCGAAGTCTTCCGCCCTGGGCCCGTTGCGCATGACCATGATGCGGCCTTCCGGCACGCCGTTGCGGGAGACCGCCGTGCGGCGGTAGGATTCGTTCGTGGTGATGACCACGTTTGCCGAGCGCGCCGTGAGCCATTCCGTCACGCGCGCCGCGGCGTAGAACAGACTCCCCGTCAACCCGCCGTAGCGCCCCCTGACCATTTCGGGAAAAAGGTCGTGCTGGTCGAAGACGACGCCGGCGCCGAGCAGGCGGTAGAAGAGCGCCAGCGGAAAGAAGATGTCCGGCGGATTGCAGAACTGCAGCACGTCAAACCGCGTCCGGCGCCATATGCGCCAGGTCAGCCGCGCGATCCGCGTGAAAGCCCCGACGTACTCGGCCAGGTAGTCGCCGATGCCCCGTGCGGCAAAGGCCAGGGGGAAACGGCAGACCGTGACGCCGTTGAAGTCCTCTTCGCGCCACGGCTGCCGCGCGGCCGCGCCGCGTCTCCCCGCGGGCGCCGGATCGGGGCAGATCACGATGGTGCGCCAGCCGGCGTCGCGCAGCGTCGCCGCTTCGTACGTCACGCGCGTGTCCAGCGGCACGTAGCTGTTCTCCACGACGATGACCGCCGTGCCGCGCGCGGGGCGTGCCGGTCCGGCGTCGGATCCGGCATTCATTGCGAGGCCCTCCTTCGCAGAAGGCGGTCGATCTGCTCGCGGCGCAGGAACCGCGCGACCTCGGGCGGCGCCTGGCGCGGCTCGCGCCGCAGGGCGCCGCTGAAATATCCCGCCAGGACGGCCAGGGCCCCGGCCACGCACGGCGGCTGCGCGGCGGCGGGGACGCTGCGCGCAAGCACGAACAGGGGATGGTAGCCGATGACGTAGTTCTGCCGCCCGAGCCGGAAGCGCGCCCGCAGGGCGCCGTGCGCTTCGGCGCCGGTGGGGCGGTGATGGTAGGCGGTAACCTCCGGGAACGTGCGCACGCGCCAGCCGTACATGCGCGCCATGGTTTCGGCCAGGCAGTCGATGCCGCCGTAAGTCAGCTCCCGGTAGCCTTGAATCTGCTCGAAACATGCCCGGCGGAACGTCTGCACGGGTCCGCGCACGCTCCACTTTTCGCTCATGGGGCGGCGGACGAAGCCGCCGCGCCACGCGTCCAGCACGCGGCCGCCGCCGACGCCCAGGCGCGGGTCGCGCTCGAATTCGGGAAGCAGGGCGGCGTAGTAGTGTGCGCCGAAGGACACGTCGGCGTCGAGGATGCCGAGGTATTCCCAGGGCGACGCGTTCAGCCGGCGCCAGGCGCTGTTCACGGCGCGGGCCTTGGAGCCGAAGCTCCGCGCGCCGCCGCTTTCCGCCCGCACAAGCTCGATCCACGGACTGCGCGCGGCGTGGCCGCGCACGATTTCTTCGGTGCGGTCGGTGGAGCCGTCGCTGACCACCACCCAGCGCGCGGGTCGGACCGTCTGCGCCTCAACGGCGCACAGGGTCTTTTCGATGTACGACTCCTCGTTGCGCGCGGCTGTGATCAGTGCGTACATGGGCGAGGCAAACGGGCGCCGTCGCGTCTCCGGAGCCGGCCGTCCCCGGCCGGCGTCTCAGGCTCCCGAGCCGGTATTCTCCCGGGCCGCGCCTTCGCCCTGTCTTCCGCGCCGCCCGTTGCCCCAGAGCAGTTCGTTCAGCACCGCCAGGGGCGTCCGTATCAGGATCCGGAGATCCATCCAGGGCGACATGTTCCGGGCGTAGTAGATGTCCAGGCGGGCCATCTCCTTGAAAGAAAGGCGGTTCATGCCGCTGACCTGCCACAGGCCCGTCATGCCGGGCACCGCGTCCAGCCGGCCGTGGTGCCAGCGCTGGTAGACTTCGACCTCATACGGAATGGGCGGACGCGGGCCGACCAGGCTCATTTCGCCGCGCAGCACGTTGGCCAGCTGCGGCAGCTCGTCGATGCCGGTCTTGCGCAGGAACCGGCCGAACGACGTCACGCGCTTCTCCTCTTCCTCCTTGACGGGCACCATGGGCTCCTCGCTGGCGTCGTCCTGGATCAGCTTGCGCATGGCTTCGCGATGGGTGCTGGCCTTGCTTTCGCTCATGGTCCGGAACTTCAGCATCATGAACGGGCGTCCGAGGTACCCCACCCGCTCCTGCCGGAAGAGCGCGCTCTCGCGGCTGGAGAGCCTGAGGCCCAGGAAGGCCAGGAGCATGACCGGCGCCGACAGCACCAGCGCCAGCAGCGAGACGGCGACGTCCACGCCGCGCTTCCAGCGCGGCAGGCCCCGGGCGGATACGGCCGGCCGCAGCTCGATGCCGGGCAGCGTTTCGTATTCGACGGTGATCGTGCCGGGCAGGAAGCCGATCTTCTGCAGGCAGATCTCGGGGCACGGTCCGTCGCAGGGCACGCCGTCAACGTTGTTTCCCTCGGCGCAATGCAGCGCTCCGTGATGCCCGCCGTGCGCCCCCGCCGGATGCCAGTTGGCGCCGTTGCGTTTGAACTGGGCCGGGAAAGTCTGGACGATGATGCGCCGCGGCGGGCGCATCTTCTCGCCGATGCGGCGGCAGATTTCGTTGCCGAAACTCAGCGCGGAGCACACCAGGCACGAGTCCAGGATCACCGCCAGGTGGCCCCGGTCGAACCACCCCATGAAATCCGTCGCGCGCATGCGCGCCGGAACAAGGGTCGAAAGCTCGCCGGCCAGGGCGTTGCCGCGCGCCGACCGTGGCACCTCGAACATGACCACGGAGAAGACCTGCTCGGTACGGTCGGAGCGCGCCCGCTCGCGGAGCAGCTCCTCGCGGAACGCGGCGCTTGTGGCGGCCTGTTCCTGGCGTCGTCCCTTTCGCGCCGGCGTCTGGGGCGCCTGCTCCGGACCGGTTTCAGCGCTCATCTTGCGGGCTTCCTTTCGGGCAGCAGGCGTTCAAGGCCTTCGGGCACCGATCCGGGGTACAGGTGGACCTGCGTGGGGACATCGTCTGAGCTGACGCCCTCGTCGCGGCACACTGCCGCCGCCAGGCGCGAGGCGGGGTCGCGCCGGCAATCGTAGAGTATGGCGCCGAGCAGGGACGTGCCGGACAGCCATCCGATGTGGTCGGTCGCACGGGCCCGGCTGCTGGCGGCTTCGGCCACGGCCCAGCGCGCGGCGCCGGACAGGCGCGTCAGGTCCATGATCATCAGCGTGAACGCGCGGCCCGTGCGGTCCGAACGCGCATAGTGGCGCGTGAGGGCCCGCTCGAATTCCGCGACGCTGCCGACCACTCCCGCACCCCCCTTCGGCACGCTGTCGCGCGCGATGGTCGTGCTCTCGGTCCGGCGTATCAACATGCGTTTGAGCACGATCGTTTTTCCAAGATCGCAACCGCTTTTTTTGCTTTTCTCCGACTCTGCTTGCCGGCTTCATATTTAAGCGCCTTTGGGTCCGGAATCAAGCGGACAATTGGCGTTGCGGCGGCCGCCGGAGTTTGGGAGTGTGTGGGCGCGTGAGTGCGCGCGCCTCCGCCGCGGCGGGCGACGCGTGCGGAGGGAAAGCGGGCCATGTGCGGGATTGCGGGAGTCTTTGCCCCCGACAAACCGGAGCTGATCGCGCCCGCGCGCCTGGCGCGGATGATCGCCGCGCTCAGGCACCGCGGGCCGGACCAGTGCGGCATGTACCTGGACGACGCCGCCGGCCTGGCCCACGCGCGGCTGAGCATCATCGACCTCCGCGGCGGCGCGCAGCCCATTCACAACGAGGACGAGACGCTGTGGATCACCTACAACGGCGAGATCTTCAACTACGTGGAGCTGCGCGCGGAGCTCGTCGAGCGGGGGCACCGTTTCTACACCACCAGCGACACCGAGGTGCTGGTTCATCTCTTCGAGGATCTCGGGCCGCGCTGCCTGGAGAGGCTCAACGGCGAGTTCGCCTTCGCGCTGTGGGATGCGCGCCGCAGGAGCCTCTTCCTGGCGCGCGACCGTCCGGGCATCCGGCCGCTCTACTATTGCGCAACGGGAGGCGCGCTGCTGTTCGCGTCGGAAGCGAAGGCCATCTTCACCCAGGCGGAGGCGCGGCGGGAGATCGACCCGGCCGCGCTGCACCAGGTCTTCACCTTCTGGACCACGCTGCCGGGCGCAAGCATGTTCGCCGGCGTGCGCGAGCTGCCTCCCGGCCACGCCATGACCGTTGACGCCTCCGGGGCGCGCGTCGCGCGCTACTGGGATGTGCCTTTCGTTCCGCCGGAGGAGCAGACCGCGGCCGCGCCCGGCGCGCTGCGCGAAGAGGCGCTGCGCCTCCTGCAGGACGCCGTGCGCATCCGCCTGCGCGCGGACGTGCCGGTGGGCAGCTACGTCAGCGGGGGCCTCGATTCCTCGGGGGTCACGGCGCTCGTCGTGCGCAACAAGGGCCGCGACGTGACCACCTTCGGCATCCGTTTCGCCGAGACGGCTTTCGACGAGGGCGACCACCAGCGGCGCGCGGCGGCGTTTCTGGGAACGCGGCATACCGAGATGCCGGCGACCAACGCGGCGATCGCGGCGGCGCTGCCGGACGTGGTCTGGCACGCCGAGAAAGCCCTGCTGCGCACGGCGCCCGTGCCCCTGTACCTGCTTTCGCGGCGCGTGCGCGAGGCGGGGCTGAAGGTGGTGCTCACGGGCGAGGGCGCCGACGAAGTCTTCGGCGGATACAACATTTTCCGCGAGGCCAAGGTGCGCCGCTTCTGGGCGCGCCGCCCGGGTTCCCGGGCGCGGCCGCGGCTGCTCGAGAAGCTCTATCCCTACGTGTTCCGCGATCCGCGCGCGCGCGCGACCCTGGGCGCGTTCTTCGGGCGCGGCCTGGACCGTCCGGACGACCCGCTCTTTTCGCACATCGTGCGCTGGGAAAACACGGCCCGCCTGAAGACGTTCTTCAGCGACGCGGTGCGGGGCGCGGCGGACACGGCCGCGGACTACGCGGCCGTGCGGGCGAGCCTGCCCGCCGGGTTCGACCGCTGGGACTACCTGGCCAAGGCCCAGTACCTGGAGATGATGGTCTTCCTGGGCAGCTACCTGCTGTCGTCCCAGGGCGATCGCGTGGCCATGGCCCACGCCGTGGAAATCCGGCTGCCTTACCTCGACTGCCGCCTCGTCGAGCTGATGAGCCGCGTTCCGCCGCAATGGAAGATCCGCGGCCTGAACGAGAAGTACCTGTTGAAGAAAGTGTTCGAGGGCATCCTGCCTCCCGAAATCGCGCGCCGCGAGAAGCAGCCCTACCGCGCGCCGATCAAGGCGGCGCTGCTGACGCCGCCCGCGGCCGAGCGCACGCTGGACGCCCTTTCCGGCGCCGCGCTGCGCCGCGCGGGCATTTTCGACGAGCGCAAGGTTGCGCGCCTGCTCGCGAAACTGCAGAATGCCTCCGAGCCGGGCGAGTTCGACAACATGGCGCTGGTCGGCATTCTCACCACGCAATTGCTGTACGAGCGTTTCGTGGAAGGATGGCGCGCCCCGGACGGCGCGCAAGTGAAGCCCGACCTGATGATCGACCGGCGCGCCGGAGCCTCGGGCGAAGGCGGCCGGCCCCGCCTGCCCCCGGCGCGGCAACGGCGCGTCCCGGAGACAAGCGATGATGGAATTCGATCCTGTTCTGGTGCATGAGTGGCTGGCGCGATCGGCGCGCCGTTTTCCGGACAAGCACGCGCTGGTCTGCGGCGAAGAACGCTGCACCTACGCGGAACTGGACCGGCGCAGCGACGGCCTCGCGGCCGGGCTGCCGGCGCTGGGCGTGGCGCGCGGCGACCGCGTGGTGGTCTTCCTGGACAACTCGATCGAAACGGTCGTGTCGCTGTACGGCATCCTCAAGGCCGGCGGAGCGTTCGTGGTCGTCAACGGCGGGCTCAAGGTGCCCAAACTGGCGCACATTATCAGGGATTCCGGAGCGGCGTGCCTGATCGCGCACGCCGGCAAGGCCCGCGTCGTCGAGGAAGCGCTGGAGGCGGCCGGGGCCGGCGTTCCGGCCGTGTGGATCGGCGACGCCGGCCGGCTTCCGGCCGGCCTGCGGGCGCGGGCCGCGGAGTGGGACGCGCTGACGGCCGGGGATGCCGCCCGGAGCGCGGACGGCTTTCCGCGCTGCATCGACGTGGACCTCGCGGCGCTGATCTACACTTCGGGGTCGACCGGCGAGCCCAAGGGCGTGATGAGCACCCACCACAACATGGTCGCGGCCGCGCGCAGCATCATCCAGTACATCGGCAACGAGGCGGACGACGTCATCATCGACGTGCTGCCGCTGTCGTTCGACTACGGCCTGTACCAGGTGCTCATGGCGGTGATGTTCGGCGGCACCGTGGTGATCGAGAAGTCGTTCATGTACCTGCACGCGGTCCTGCGCCGCCTGGCCGCGGAGCGCGTCACCGGCTTTCCGATCGTGCCCACCGTGGCCGCGCTGCTGCTGCGGCTGGAGAATATCCGCGACTACGACTTCAGCTCGCTGCGCTACATCACCAACACGGGAGCGGCGCTGCCCGTGCACCACATCCGGCGCCTGCGCGAGCTCTTCCCGCGCGTGCGGCTCTACTCGATGTTCGGGCTGACGGAATGCAAGCGCGTGTGCTACATGCCGCCCGAGCGCCTGGACGCCAAGCCGGGCGCGGTGGGACGCGCCATGCCGAACTGCGAGGCCTGGGTGGAGGACGCCGGAGGGCGCAGGCTTCCCGCCGGCGCGACGGGCGAGCTGGTCGTGCGGGGGTCGAACGTGATGCAGGGCTACTGGAACGATCCGGCGCAGACCGCCGCGCGCTACGCGCCGGGCGTTTACCCGTCGGACCGGCGGCTGCGGTCGGGCGACCGCGTGCGCATGGACGAGGAGGGCTTCATCACGTTCCTGGGGCGGGAAGACGACATGATCAAGAGCCAGGGCGAACGCATCAGCCCGCGCGAGATCGAGACGATCGTGCTGTCCATGGACGGCGTCTCCGAAGCCGTCGTGCTCGGCGTGCCCGATGAGGTGCTGGGTCAGGCCGTGAAGCTGTTCGTGGTGCCGCTGCGCGGCTGCGCGGTAACCGGGCAGGACGTGCTGCGGCACTGCAAAGGCAGGATGGAGCCCTTCATGGTGCCCAGGTTCGTGGAAATCCGCGACGACCTGCCCCGCACGCCGAACGGCAAGATAGACAAGAAGGCGCTGGCCGCGGGGTAGCCCCGACGCCCGATGTGGGTTTCGCGCCTTGCGTGGCTAACCCTAGAAAGAGCAGTTCGGCCGCGAAGCGGCTGAACTGCTCTCTGTAGGCTGACCTGACTTCCAAGGCCGATTCCTGTCTGCGCGTCGGGCGTTGAGTGGCGGGCCGCGTCAATCGCCGACCAGCAGCGGCGGGGCGAGCAGGTATTCGGCGGCGCGGCGCTTGGCCTCGATATCGCGGTATACGCGCTCGACCTGCTCCGGCGTGAGGCCCGCGGCCGGGGCGACTTCCGCGGCGGAGTAGCCGTTGTTCAGGCCGCACAGGCACAGGTCCATCCCGGCGTAGGGCAGCGCGAAGTAGAATTCCTCCTGCGTCTGCGGCATGGAGTAGGTGTCGGTGGTCGGCGGGCGCGACCGGATTTCCTCCGGAATGCCCAGGAACTCCGCCAGCGCGTAGACCTGCGTCTTGTAGAGGTGCGCGATCGGCTTCACGTCGGCGGCGCCGTCGCCCTGCTTGACGAAGAAGCCCTGCTCGTATTCGAGCCGGTTCGGCGTGCCGGCCACGGCGTAGTTCAGACGGTCCGCGTGGTGATCCTCCAGCGTCTTGCGCGTGCGCTGCTTGAAGTTCGTGGCGGCGACGATGCCGAGGTAGGCTTCCGGCGTGAGACGCGCCCGGGCGGTTTCGCCCGCGGGCGAGCGCACGACGACCGAAAAGAGGCGGTAGCGCTCGCCCTCCAGCACGCCGGGCAGCGCGATCTTGCAGGTGTAGCCCGGTCCGTAGGCCGGGATCACGGCGCGGATGGCCGCGTCGCGCCGCCGGTAGCAGCCGAAAGCCTCCAGGATCGGTGTGATGTCCTCCTCGGCGTGCGGCACGTCCAGGTGCGACACGATCAGGCGGCTGAGGGCCAGCGTCTCGGCGGAGGAATCGCGCTCGGGCATGAGCAGGCCGAAGACCCTCTCGCGGCCGAGCGCCCTGACGCACAGCGCGCCGACCACGCTGCTGTCGACGCCGCCGGAGAGCGCCACGACCAGGCCCTGCCGGTGGAACCCGCGGACCCGGGCGCGCAGCGCCCGCACGATACGCTCCGTTTCCGCCGCGCAGTCGAGATCGAGGAGGGCGGGGGAAAAGACGGGGGCTTCCGGAGACCGCCCTTCGCGCGCCTTTTCTTGCAGGTGTGGCATTTCTTTCCCGGCTTGCCCGCGCCCGGCCGCCGTCGCGCCGAAGCGGCGCTATGGCGCGCCGCCAAGGCGGAAGGTCGCGGGCCGCCTTTCAGAGTCGCGCAACGCCCCGGGGGTCAATCGCTGCCCGCCGCGGCAGTCTTGCGCGCCACGAATTGCGCGACCCGGGCCAGGCTGTCCAGGTTCTCGGGGACGAGCTCGTCGTCCGCGACGCTGACCCCGAAGCGCTCTTCCAGAAAAGCGATCAGGTTAAGGATGCCGGTGGAGTCAATGATTCCGCTCTCCATGAACGACGTGTCCTCGCGCAGATCCCCGTCGTCGCCGAACAGGAAGTTCTCGACCACGAACGCGCGAATTTCGGCGGCATAGTCCATGGGGCGCAGTATCGCACAGCGGGGCGCGCCGGGCAAGACGAGTTGACGCAAGACGAGGGGGTCGGTTAAGCGTGCGCGTAAGCGGGTCGGTTAAGGGTAGAAAGTGGGTGTTGTGGCGATGCCTGACACACTTCATCGTACACTTAGCCGCACCCTTAACCGCCCCCTTACTCGGATACCCTTAACCGATTCGCTTAATCGACAGGATCGCAGGGGGAGCACCACAATATGTTGGGGCTACCCACACTGAACCCGGAAGGACCTCATTCCGGTTGTCTCCGCCTTTTCCAAGGGACCGACACGGCCCCCTACTATCCCTAAAGAGTCGAGGGCGCCATTCTTCCGGAAAAAAGTGCGGAAATCTTCGCGGGAAGGTGCGCTGCCATAGGTTGACTAGCCGGAACCGACTGGTGGGGTGCGGGTTGTGAACAGGGGACTATTTACCCGGCACGGTTCTCTGAGGTGCGGTTGATCGCGCCGATAGGAGCGCCAATCAAGGAAGAGGGCGAAGACGCCGGTAATCGACCCGATGACGCCGGTCACTGCTCCGATGATTGCCAGAACGTCAGTCGCAGTCATCATTCATTCCTCTCTGCGAACCCGCGCCCGGCGCGGGTTCCGAAGTCGCCTCCGAGGCTTTGTTGGGGTCATTATTCTGTGCCCCGTTCAGTCTCTTGAAGTTTCGATAGAGCCGGATGAAGTACAGCGGAGCGAACACGGTGTATTCGGCGAGTCCGATTGAGACGTAGGCAACGGTTCGGAATGGGGTGAAGTGCGCTTCCGGTCCGACTCCGGAACGGAGCGCTTCGCCGACGGAGAAGATGTTGATGTACTCCATGACGTTGTTGTAAGGCCCGACTGCCGCGCCGCAGGACGGGCAGAACCACACAGGAAGATCGCACGGCGTCATGCAACGGTGACAGACGGGTATGGCGTCGGGTGCGCGCACGGCAGTGTCGAGTTCGACTGGCCACGGATTTGGTGTGTCGAGTGCTCGCCACCAAGCGCGAATCTGAGAGACAAGGAACTCCCCGAGGGACTTCGATTTCAGTTCGCTCCACAATGTCCCAGTCTCCTCTCTGTGCCCCAACGGTGCGTCTCAACCTCGGCGCGGAACGCGCCGTAGTGTTGCAGGCGTTTGTTCTCTCATCTCCGTTTGATGAACCCGTCGTACTCGGCATGAGAGCCGATCCAAATCCAGAGGATGCCCCTTTCCTTGCTGGGAGCATCCAGGCCGACTGCACGGTAGTGGATTCCGGCCCTTACGGACCAAGCGTCGCCGATCTTCTTGAGATGGAGGGAAGGATGTTTCGGGTCGGACTTGAGAAGCGCAAAGTACTTGTCGGCGGTGCGTTGTACATCCGCGGGCAAACGGTCGTACAAGCACCAGAAATCAGGACTCGTGAAGTGACTCAGAGGCGGGTGCATCTGCCTGCCTCGAAATCGCCCCGGGCTTTCTCCATCAGGTCACGCAGCGGTCCCGTCTTCTGATCGCGTTCGATCTGCTGGTCCCAGCGTTGCTCCTCGTACTCGTCAAACCACGAGGAGAATGCCGCGAACTGTTCTTCCGGCAAAGCCCGCACTGCTTTCTCTATTTCCGCTACGGTGGTCATGATTGTCTCCTCCAAACACACCAACAGAATAGCGCAGAATCCGTCATATCGTCAAATGAGAGAACGAGAACCGGTGCCAGGTAAATAGTCCCCTGGAGAAGCCGCCGACGCCACCCAAACGCCCGGCAAAGCCCCCGGCCCGAGGTCGCCGCGGGAGCGCCAGGACTATTTGCCTGGCACCGAGATTAAGCCCTTGGCGGATGAAACGCTCCAGGAAATCCGTCTGCTCGCCGAGGCCGATCCCGACGGCGCGCCCCTGTTCAGCGTGATCCTCTGCGGCCTGCCCTCCCTGCGCGAACGCCTCCTCGCGCCGCACCTGTTCCCGTTCTGGCGTAGGCTGCGGCCCCGCGTCACACTCACCGGCCTGCGTCGGGAGGAACTGCCCGCCTTCCTGACTCATCACCTCGGCAAGGATGGCCTCGCACGCTTCGAGACCCCCGCCGCCCTGGACGTGCTTTTCGAGCAGGCACGGGGCTTGCCCGCGCTCGTCCGCGATCGCGCCGAGGACTGCCTGAAGTCCTCTCCCAAGGGCACCCTCAGCGCCCCACAGGTCGCCGAAATCCTCGACCGCATCGAAGCCGCCTGAGCAGGAGCCCACACCATGAACGCCACGCCTTCCCCGCTCACCGACCTCTTCGCGGACACCTTCGCCCGCTATCTGGCCGTACGCCCCGGCGGCATGCAAATGCCCCACGGCCCCATCGTCCAGACGCTACAGGCCCGCCTCCTCGCCTGCCGGCCTGCACGCACGCTCTACGAAAACCATCAACCACGCTGCCGCTCCCTCGACGGCATCCAGTCCATCACCGAAGCGCGCACCTGCGCCTCCTGTCTGCTCCGCAAGACCTGCACGCCGCAAATCTATATCGAACTCCTCCATGACCACGTTCCGTACCGCCTGCTGCTCGCCTACACCTCCGCCCGCAACTTCATGCTCTTCGCCTCACGCCTGCGTCAGCAGGGCCAGCCCGTCGAAAACGCCGACATCCTCCTCTCCGTCCGTGATCGCGGCCGATGGGGCGAACTGTGCTTCTTCAGCCCCCCGCCTCAGCCGCCCGCATAGCCCGTTCCCATTGCGCCTGGCACGCCATTGCCAAAGAGCGCGGGACGCGACACAGATAGCCGAAACCATCCGGGTCAGGACATGCTGCAATGAGCGTCTTGAGCTCGGCACGTTCGGTGTCGAGAAGCGCCAACACAAGCTCGAGAGATCGTCTCCCGAAGTCTAGGAAGTCAGCCTTTTCTTCTTCGGTAGTCATTGCGTTCAGCGCCCGGCATGAGCCTTGAGGTGAACCCGCCGCGGGTTCACCGAATAGGCTCGGTGCCGTTGTTGGCACCGCTTCTGGTCAGGGCGTCTTCCCTTGCCCTCTTTCGACTAACACCTGTCTCACCGCTTCAAGGGCTTCTGGCTGCCATTCCTTTGTGTCGAACTTCCGCCACATCTCATTCAGTTCTTCGGTCGTTTTGGCCCGAAACACACCACGGAGTTCAGCGGCCTTTTTCGTGTCGAGTCTTGGCAAGTCAATGGGTTCCGTCAAGGAGCGGGGAAGAGTCGGGGGAAGGGGTTTGTTCACGTCGCCCGCCTTCCATTGGCGTAGGAGTGTTGCGAAATTCTCTGCGGTTTGGGGGTTCTTGAACCGTTTCATGCCAAGGGGAAACTCGTTGATCACGGCTTCGCCTGGCACGTTCCACCGAACAGACCGTGGTTTCTTTGATCCCGGTGCTGTAAATGTGATCATCAGGTAATATGTAGTGCTGAGCACATCCTTGTATTGGTCGGTGTCAATGTTCTGGATGTCGCTCGGCCGGATGGTGAGGGCGATTCCCTTTTCATCATAACGACAGTAGACCAGCCTTTTGGTCGTAAGGATCATCTTCCCTTCGAGAGCGGACCCAACCACCGTAAAGCCACTCAGCGTTACATCACGTGAACCAGCGTACATCTCCGCCACTCTCTGTTCATCTGCTTCAAGTGGGAGTTGAGACGGCTGTTCCATGATCTTGGTGCCTTTGCGGAGGACCAAGGCTTGCAGCGAGAACCGCCGTGACAGAACGATGACTCCGACAACAACCAGAATCACCACGATGCCGATGAGAGTCTCCATAATCCCTTCCTTTCTCCTTGTGCCAACAGGTATTATGCCTCAAAAATATCAACCCCCGCCGGAATGATATGCCTCAAAAATGGCGTTGCCACTCCTGCATTTGCGGTGATACGGTGAGGAATATCAGCGAAAGAAGGAGGGTATGCCTCACGGACTGACGACGGCACCAGCCAACCCAGCGCCGCGGTGGCCGGCGGGCTACATTGAGGCGCTGCGGGAAGTGGGGGCACAGGAGAAGGCTATTCCGTTCTGTATCCGGTGGGTTCGCGGGTTTTTCGCGGAGCACCCAGGACGACGGCGGCGGGACCTGGGCCGCACGGAGATCGAGGCGTTCCTGCGGACGGTGGCGGCGCGTCCGAACGTCACGAACTGGCAAGTCCACCCGCCTTCGCGTATCGGCTACGGCGCGGCATGCTCCGTGTTCGTTTGAAGGCTTCGGCGGGCAAGGCAGGCTCGGGAGTCTCTGGAGGTGTACTACGAGCGCTTCCGGGGCATCGGCCTGGCGCCCCGCCCCGATGCCGTCGTTGCCCCGACGGCCAGTAGTGCCTCCGCGCCAGTACGCGGCCCGTCCCACCCCAGTGCCATAGAGCAGAGGGCCGTCACCGCCACGCCGGCGGAGAAGTCCAAGCCGTTGCATGGTCTTGGAAGCTTCACCCCCGCGAGTCCGCCAGTCAAGCCCTTCCGCATGGTTGCCGCCACCCCGCCACCCGCCCGGGAAACGAAGGCGGCCGATTCCGCTTTCCGAACGGCCGCTGTCCCTGGTCAAGCGCCAGGCAGGCTTCCGGCCGTCAGTCGGCCGCCCCCGCCGGCTGCCGAACGCCCGGCCCCGGCACGAGTCGGGGCGGGAATGTGCGATTGGCCGGCCGCGCGGTAGCCGCGCGAGAGGATGCGGCGGGCGGCGCCGGCGGTTGAGCGGAGCTTCTCGCGCGCGGGCAGACCCAGCCAGTTGGCGAACAGGCTGAAGCCGCGCAGGCGCGGGGCGGGCACGCCGAGGGCGCGCATGGTCAGGAGGCGGCCCCAGAGCGCGCGCCGCTTCTCGAGCAGCCGCCGCTGGGCGGCGGTCACGAGGGACGGCGCCGCGCGTTCGGCCCGCACGTATCCGGCCTCGCGCGCGGCGGCCAGCGCGCGGCGTCCGCGTTCGGTGCGCACCAGCACCAGGGATGCGCCGGCCTCGCCCTCCCGCGGCGCGCGGTACCAGGGGTCGCCGCAGGCGATGTCGGCGTCCTCGCCGGTGCCGTCGGGGCACAGGTAGCAGCGGTAAGGGCGGTAGGCCTGCAGAAAGCCCCAGGATTCCGCGTAGGACAGCCTGGCCAGCGGCGCGCCGTCCCCGGCGGCGTCGGCCCGGAACATGCCGGGCCAGCCGTCGCCGCGGTAGCGCAGCGCGCCCACGGACTCCGGGTTGACGCCGCGCCTTGCGAGCAGGTCCAGCGTGCCTTGCGTGGCGGGCGTGCCGGCGCAGAAGAACGAAAGCGTCAGACCGACCTTTCTTCCCAGGCCGGGACGCAACGCGATGCTCCTGGCCAGCCCGGTGACGTCGCAGGGCTTGCCCGCGAAAACGCAGGGCGCCGGGGCCTCCGCGATAAGCGTCAGGCCGACGCACGGCGCGGCGGGCGCGTACCGCGAGCCCGCGCGCGCGAGCAGCTCCCCGCGGGTGCGGCTGAGATGCGCGCGGCTGGCAAGCGGCCGCCGCTCATCCGCGCCGATGTGCAATGTCCCGTGCATGCCCCCGCGCTCGACGGCGTGCAGGGCCAGGGCCGTGATCATGCCGCCGGACGAGCCCTGGCGGCGTATGTCCGGATCGGACGCGTAACCTTCCCATACCTCCAGCACGGGGCCGCACGTCCGCAGCAGGGACCGCTCCGCGCCGGGCGCGCGCCGAAGCGCGCGATGGTCAATCTCCCATCCCGGACAGACCCGCAGGCAATCGCGGCAGGAACCGCAGGACTCGGGATGGTCAACCAGCGGACGAAGTCCGTCGTCGACGACGTCAACCAGCCGGACGCGGCCCTCGGCGCAGGCGGGAACGCAGGCGCCGCAACCGACGCACATGCGCCACGCGGCGACGTCAACTACGGAGCGGAAGCGCATACAATCGACAGGGCCGTCATCCGGCCTGCCCGCGCCCGGAGGTCCCTACCCCTATCCGGGGAGCCGCCGGGTACGGGACCTTTCAGCGGTCCCATTCCGACAAGTCGCGTTCCAGGAATGCGGCCAGTTCCCGGTTGGGCTCGCGGAAGAGTTCCAGCAGGCGCTGCCGCGTTTCGGGACGCAGGGGAGGCAGGCGATAGCGCCGGTCCAGCCAGCGTCCGACGGGGGAGGTTCGCAGCGCCTCGAAGAGGCGTCCGCGGACGGCAGGCGGCAATGCGCCGGCCAGGCGCGAAACGAGCGGGAGCTGTTTCAGCGGCTCGGTGGTCAGGCTGCGGACATAGAATTCCGAGCTCCCGCGATTGGCATCGATGTCGCCGCCCCGCATCAGGTCCGCGGCGGCGACGCCCAGGAATTCCTGCGTGCGCGCAAGCGTTTCCGCGGTCCGGCGCCGGAGATCGGATGAAAGCAGGAACAGAAAGGCATCGCGGCCGAAGCGGGGCAGGTAGCGGCGGATCTGTTTCATGTAGAGGCTGCAGTCCACGTAGACGGCGTCGCGTTCCAGCGCTTCCTCGAACGTCATGGCGATGCGGCGGCGCATGCGGTGGGCGTAGTGCGAATAGGCGCGCTCCACGGGATGGCGCATGATGTAGATCAGCTTCGCCCCGGGCAGCCGGGCCGCGATGCGGCCGGCGGCGTCGGCCGTGTGCGGCCAGCGGGTGTAGGTCGTGGAGGCCTCGCCGCAGAGCTGCTCTTCCCGCGCGCCGCGGAACAGGCCGCGGTACCAGGCTTCGCCCCGCGCGAAGACCGTGTCGTCGCTGAAGAACTCCGGCTCCTTGGGCGTGGACAGGAACAGACCGGGGTGGCGCGCGAGGTATTGCTGGAGGGACGTGGTGCCTCCCTTCGCGGCGCCGATGATCAGGAAATCGGGCAAACGGCCCGCGCTTTCCGGTCCGTTCGTCATTACTCTCCGTTCAGGCCGGCGGCAGCCGGCGCCGCGAAGGCGCGATGGCTGGCGACGCGGCGGATCCACACCCAGGCGCCCGCCGCGAGGCTCAGCGCGCAGCCCGCCACTCCGGCGGCGAGGGCCAGGAGCGGGCGGCCGTCGGTCCACGCGCGCGTGAGCAGCCAGACCGCCACCACGGGCGCGGCCAGGGCAAGGCCGGCGGTCGTTTCGACGGCGAGGCGGCGCAACGAGAGGCCGGTCAGGCGCGCGAGCGTGGCGAAGTGGAAGATTCCGGACAGGGCGGAAACAAGCAGCACGGCGGCGGCCGCGCCCGTCGGTCCGAAGAAATGCGTGGCGGGGTAGATCGTGATCACCAGCAAGGCCGCGCGCATGAACGCATACCGGCGGTGCATGTCCGGCCGGGCCAGGGCGAAGAAGGCGTTGGCGACCGGCACGGACAGCATGCGCAGAACGGCCGTTCCCGCCGAAAGCGCCAGCACAGCGTTGAAGGCGGCGTACCGTTCGCCGTACGGCGCGCCTGCCACGAGCAGCAGGAACGGGCGGCCGTACAGCAGGGAGAAGGCCGCGGCCGTGGTGCCCATGCCGAGGAAGACGGCCGTAATGTGAATCATCGCGCGATTGAGGCGCGCCGGGTCTTGCTGGATCTGCGAAAAGGCCGGCAGCAGCAGGTGGGCCAGCAGCTTTGAGGCGGCCTGCACCGGCAGGCGCGCGAGGTTGGAGACCCAGTTGTAGAGGCCCAGCACGTCGCGCGCGAAGATCTTGCCCACGACGAAGATCTCGCTGCGCATGAACAGGAAGGTCAGTATGGGCACGCCCGCCATGCCGCGCGCGTATCTCGTGAGCTGCCTGACAAGAGTGCGGTCAAACCGCAGGTTCGGAGCGAAGGGGTAGAGCGCATACGAAATCAGGCTCAGCGCCGCCGCTTCCGCGACAAAGCCGGTCATCAGGGCCATTATGCCGGGCGCGCGCAGCACCATCAGCAGCGAAGTCGCCACGCCGATGACGGCGGCGCCCTGCGTGATGGCGACCCACCCGGCGTAGCGCATGCGTTTCAGGGCCAGGTAGGCCTTCGGGCTGAGCGTGCCGTGCAGCAGCACCCAGAGGAACACGTAGCGCAGGTAGGGCGCGAGATCCGGCTCCGCGTAGAAACGGGCCAGCCACGGCGCCAGGACGAAGCCGAACGCGTAGAGCGAGGCCGCGCGCAGCCAGGAGAACCACCAGACCGCGTTGAGAAACTCGTGCTCCCCGCCGCGCGGATTCTGGATCACGGCCTGCCGGACGCCGACTTCGGTCAGCGACTCGAAGGCGGCGTTGGTCGCCACGAGGATGGCCATTACGCCGAAATCCTCCGGCGTCAGGATGCGCACCAGGATGAGGTTACGCAGCAGCCGGGCCGTCTGCTCGATGCCGCCGCCGGCGCTCATCCACAGCGTGCCGCGCGCGGCGCGGGAAGCCAGGCTGCGGCCCGAGAGAAACTCACTGACTCTGCGATAGATCCGCAACGGAGCCTTCCCGCGCTTTCCGCGCCCGGTCCTGCATCAGGTTTTCGAGGTTGGACACCCTGGTTATGTCGCGCGCCGGGTTGCCCGCCACGCAGGCGTTGGCGGGCACGTCGCGCGTGACGACCGCGCCCGGCGATACGACGGCGTTCTCGCCGACGGTCACGCCGAACTGGATTACGGCGCCGGCGCTGATCCAGGCGTTGCGCCCGATCACCGTTTCGCCTTCGGCGGCGCGGTCGTAGCCGCGCAGGGCGTGGCGCGGACCGAGGATGCAGACGAACTGGCCGGTGCTGGCGCCGTCTTCGATGCGCACCGGGCCCATGATCACGTTGAAAAGCCCGATCCAGCAGTCGCGCCCCACGCGGATGCTGCCGCGGCGCGCCTCCCAGGCGTTCCAGTCTTCAACGTTGGTGTCCTCGCCGAGGCACACCGCGTGGGGCGCGCGGCAGTTCAGGCGGAATCCCTTGCCGATGTAGGCGCGGCGCCCCAGCCTGACAAAGCGCGCGCGGTTGAAGGCGTGAAGCGCGTCGAGATACGCGCGCTTGACGACGTTGCGCAGAGGCGTCGGCAGCAGCCGGGAGAGGCTCTTGAGCCGGCGTCTGTCCGCTGCGTTCATCGGTCGTGTCCCGCCACAGTCTCCCCGGCGGCGACGGAGGTCGCCATGTCGGCCTCGCCGCCCGGCGCGGGGGCGAGCAACGCGCCGAACACCTCGCCGAGCCTGCGTTTCGCCGCGGCAACCGCCGCCTTCAGGTCCGCGGCGGCGGCGTCCGCGGACGCCAGCAGAGCCATGGTTTTCGCCAACGCCTCTTCCGTGTCCAGCGCGCGCAGGTCCACGACCCTGTCGCCGGCGCCGACCGACGCGAACACGCCCGCGAACTTGTCGCTGTAGGCCGCGCCCACGGCCGGTATGCCCTGCGACAGCGCCGCGATGCAGGCGTGCATGCGCGATCCCACAAACTGACCGCACAGCCCGACGATGCCCTTGATTTCGTGCTGATCATAGCCGGCGGCCACGAGCGATGCACGCTCTTTGAGGCCGGCGGGCAGCGCCGCGATGACTTCGCGGCAGGCGTCGGGATCGCTGTTGAGGCCGCCGGGCGGGCCGAAGGTGTGCGGCACCAGCAGCAGGCGCGTCTCCGGCCGCGACGCCAGGATGCGCGCGGCGAGCCGGCGCGCGTATTCCGCGTAGTCGCACTTGAGGCGGAACATGTTGCCGCGCGTGTAGCCGCCGCGGTACATGAGGCCGTTCACGTTCAGTCCGACGGGCGGGGCCGCGGCGGCCGGGTCCAGAGGCGGACGGATGACCGGGCTCGGCGGGGGGCGCGCCTCCAGCGCGAAGGCCACGTCGGGGCAGAACTCGGGGCGCGGCGCGCCGCGCCGGCCGCGCACGAGGCGCTCCGCCGCGGCGACGCCCTCCCTGTCGCGGGAGAGCACGCGCGCGGCGCGCCGCAGCGTGAAAGCGGCCACGGCGCGCGCAAGGGGCGAACCGTACGGACCGTAGGTCTGCGGCAGGAGAACCAGCTTCCGGCCCAGCAGCATCGCCGTCAGGGCGGGAACCGCGTTCAGCATGAAGCGCCCCAGGCCGTAGATGTCGCTGAAGCTGTCGCCCCCCCGGATATCGCCGACGAAGTCGGCTTCCGCCAGGGCGCGCACCCACGGCGAAAGCGCGGCGATGCGGCCGCGCGCCGCGGCCGACGGCGTCAGCCTGTACGCCAGGCACAGCGCCACGATCGCCAGGAGATGTTCGCGCGGGCGGGCCCGCGGCGAAAGGCGGCAGTTGACCAGCCGCACCATGTGCTCGCGGCCGGCGACGCGCGCGGCGTGCATTCCGGGCGAGCGGTGGCTGATCAGCAGCGTGACTTCCGCGTCGGGCCGCGCTTCGAAGACCAGCTTGAGCAGCGAGGCGTTCAGGGCCGAAACGCCCTGGTTGCCCGTCCGCGGCGACGCGCCGAGCAGGCAGACTCTTACGGCGCGGCGTAGCATCCGATATCCCATCGCAGACGGCGCCGGCCGTCCTTGTCCGCGCAGAACTCCGTCACGAGCAGCGCGCCCTTTCCCGTGCAGGCGGTGTCGTCCGGCCGCAGGTGCAGGTCGTTGGACGCGCCCAGCGGCGCGTGGGACACGAAGCGGGGCGCGGCGCTCTGTCCGTGCTGCTGGCCGAGACCCCGCCGCGTGAATTCGGAGTACGGCATGTTCTTGCCGTTCCACATGATGACGTTGCCGCCGGAGGGGCCGGGGTGGACCAGGTTGTAGTCGAACTCCACGCCCTCCGAATGGTCCAGCGAACCCAGGACGTAGCCGCCGGGGCCGTCCGTGCGGCAGTTGTAGATGATGTTGTTGACCACGCGCACGCTCCTGGTCTTCGGGGCGCTGATCGCGATGGCCCGGTAGCCCATGTCGACGATGGTGTTGTTGGCGACCAGCACGTCGCTGATCGAATCGGTGCCCGTCTCGGCCTTGACGTTTATGCCGGCCATGTGCAGGCCCCGCGCCGCGAAAGCCGCCGTGCGGTAGATCTCGTTGTTGTAGATGCGGATATGCGCGGCGGCGCCCGAGCGCAGGGGGTCCGCGAAGATGCCGTGCGTGTGGCAGTCGTAGATGCGGTTGTTCCAGATGCGGTTGTATTCCCCCTGGGCCTGGATGCCGTCGGGATGGCCCTGCCCGCCGCCCGGATGCAGCCACATGTCGCCGATGACGTTGTCGTAGATGTCGTGTCCCCCGCGGCAGGCGATGCCGTCGTCGGAGTTGTGCTCGATGATGTTGTGGTGGATCTTCGTGCGCCCGTAGGCGCCGCCCTCGCTTCCGGCGGCGTTGTAGCCGTCCTTGTGGTTGTGGTGCAGGTGGGAGTAGGCGACCTCGCAGCCGTTGTCGGCGTTGCCGAAGCGGATGCCGTGCGCCAGCCCGCCCGGCGCGGCTTCGCTGCCGCATTCGGTCACTTCCACGTGCGTGACCACGTTGCCGTCGGCGTCGGCCGAGCTGATCCCGGCCCCGACCGACTTGCGCACGAGCATGCGCCGCTTACCCTCCACCTCGCCGGAGACCGTCACGTAGTCCTCCAGGAGGATGCAGTGCACCCGTTCCCCGCCGCCGTCGATGACGACCGTGCCGTTGTGGCCGGGGTCCCGGCCGGCGCGGATGACGATGTTATCGCCCCGCGCGCCGGCGCGTCCGACGGTCAGCATTTCGCGGTAGACCTTGCTTTCGGTTCCGCCGGAGATCTCGACCGTATCGCCCGGCCCGACCAGCGCCCAGTTGATGTCGCCGAAGCTGCGCCAGGCCTGCGCCCAGGAGGTGCCGTCCCCGCCCGGCGCGGCGTTGTCGACGTGCCAGGTCGTGCCCAGCGACAGAGGTTCGCACGCCACCAGCACGCAGGCCAGCAGCGCGCCGATCCGCATTGCGCCGCGTTTTCGCGTCATCGCCGACCCTCTCCTTCCGATTCCGGGCTTCCCGGCTCCGGCATCGATCGCGCGTACGCCGCCGCCATGGCGATCAGCATCCAGAGCTGGTGCGTGTTCTGTCCCCACTCGTACATCGCAACCGAGACCATCATAAAGTAGTAGGTCGCCAGGTTCACGGCAATAACGAGGGGCGTGTAGCGGCCGGGTTCGGGCAGCGCGCGGTACGCGCGCCAGGCCATCCACCACGCCGCGCCCAGCAGCAGCGCCATGCCGGCCAGCCCGACGTAGCCGCTTTCGATGGCGAAGTTCACCCAGGCGGAATCGCAGCTCAGGAAGGTGTAGTAGCGGTCGAAGAACCAGGCCTGCAGCTGGAGATGGTAGAACGAGTTCTGTCCGAAGCCGACGATCTGCCGGAACGGTTCGCCGGCCAGGGTTTCCATGACCACCCTGACCAGCGCGTAGCGGTACGAATAGGATCGCCCCAGGCGCGTTTCCGTGCTGAGCGTGGCCGTCCACATGCCGATCAGGCTGCGCATGACGCCCGGCCGCAGCAGCAGCGCCGCGCCGATCGCCGCTCCCAGCGCCAGCACGTAACGCCGCAGCGGGACGTAGAAGACCAGAAGGGCCGTCAGGGCCATGGCCAGTCCCAGCCACGGGCCGCGGCTGAAGGTCTTGTAGACGGCCAGCAGCATCAGCAGCACGGCTCCGCTCAGCAGCGCCTTGCGGCGGGCGTCGGAGGTCGAGGCGATCAGGTGCAGGGCCTGGGGAACGGCCAGGGCCAGCGCCCCGCCGAACAGGATCGCGTGCTGGAACGCCGACTTGACGCGCAGATCCCGCGGCATCGCGGCGCGCACCAGGTTGCCGAAGCGGTACGATTGCTCGGGAAAGCACTTGATGTAGGAGAAGCCCGTGTAGGCCTCGACCGCGCCCAGCGCCGCCGCCGCGGTCATGGCCAGGACCATGGCCGTGAACATGCGGTGCACGGTTGCGGGCTCCGAGATGATGCGCACGAGCAGCAGGTACATGAGGTAGTACTCGAAGACCGTCGACAGCACGCTCTTGGCGCTGATCAGGGGCACGACCGAATAGACGTTGGCGACCAGGGCCCAGACGATGTTCGCGGCGATCAGCCACCGCAGCGGCGCGCGGCGGCGCGGCGGCGGCGGGAGCTTGCGGCGGTCGACAAAAACCAGCAGCGCCAGCGCCATGACAAGCGTGCGCTGCACCGTCAGGTCGAAAACGGCCGGCTGCGGAAGCTGGGCCTCGCGCGGGAAAAGCAGCATGGCGGCGGCGAAGAAAGGCAGCGTCGCCTCGAGGCCGCGCCGGGCCCGGATGGCGAACATGGCCGCGGCCAGGGCGCCGTGGAGCAGGTAGAGAAGGGCGCTCATGTCGCTTCCGGCGCGGAGGGTACGGACGGGCGGGCGAGACCGGCGCTGAACTTGAGCATGCCGGCGTATTTCCGGAACGAACGGGCGCGGGCCGCGGCCGCGGAGCGGCCGCGC
>Ga0194111_10001350_pt1 | contig 30288 bp, 29 predicted proteins | sample TA2KigC300mmetaG_FD_146194 | JGI IMG/M metagenome (GOLD analysis project Ga0194111, IMG submission 146194) | Freshwater microbial communities from Lake Tanganyika, Tanzania - TA2015033 Kigoma Deep Cast 300m | ecosystem: Environmental > Aquatic > Freshwater > Lake | place: Tanzania: Lake... | reverse complement strand
GGGTTCTGCTCGGCCGGGACTCTGACCAAGACATGGAAGTGATTGGACATGATGCAGTAGGTGATGACCTCGATGCCGCAGAAGGTGGCCAGGCGCCGGAGGAGCCGCACCAAGGTTTCCTTGCCGAGGTCATCGAGGAGGCGTTGGGCGCCAACGATGCGGGAGACGCAGTGATAGACGGCGGTGCGGCCCTTGATCTTAATGCGTGCTCTTCTCATAGATGCAGCTTCCTCGTTCTTGCAGCTTCACGGTTTCAGGTTCGACGAGGCCGACCCTACTCGTGCCGTAGTCGTCTGTCAACTATAATTACACTGGAGATTTAAACGATTCTGCTTCTCCTCCTTTTGACTGCGACGATTGCAGCACCGGGGATTTGCCAACACTCCGTCCGGCCAGCCGCTCAAGAGTCCGCTAAGAAGCCAGTGACAGGCAGACCAGGATCCGGTGCCGCGGCGGTTCTCGGTCCAACGGTTTAACGGTTCAAGGGCCCAAGCCGCAGCGGCGGAGGTAATCGCGGTTCGCTTGCGCGTACTGCTTCGGCGCACCCATGCCTGGCAGGACATCTTGCTCGACAACAATCCAGCCCCGGTAGCCCTGCTCCCGCAGCGTGCTGAGGATGGCCGGAAAAGGAACATCGCCCCGGCCGAGCTCACAGAAGATGCCGTGCCGCAGCGACTGGAAATAATCCCAACCGCGGGCCTGGGATCGCTCGTGCACCGCCGGACTGCAGTCTTTGAAGTGGACATGCCAGATGCGCTCGTGAAACCGGCGCAACACCTCGACCGAGGCCGTCCCGCCGCCGAACCGGTAGTGGCCCGTGTCGAAGCACAACCCGACCAAGCCGGGGTCGGTGTGCTGAAGCAGGGCCTCGATCTCGGCGGGGGTCTCGACGTAGCCCGCACCGTGGTGATGAAACACCGTGCGCAAACCCGCTTGCCCCCGCACCGCCGCCGCCACTCGGTTCACCCGTTCCCCATAGGCCCGCCACTGGTCCGAGCTTAAGCCGTGCTCGGTGCCGATGCGGCCGGCCAACTTCGTCCGCTGAGGATCTTTGCCGTTGTCGTCGGCCAGGACCAGAAACGGCGAATCGCCCGCCGCTTCGGCCATGAGTTGGGCGGTCTTCACCGCGCGCACCTCGCCCTCGGCGCAGACCGCCTCCTCAGCGCGCGCGAAGGCGATCGGGACAAAGGCGCCGACCAACTGGAGACCGCGGGTAACCAACTCGCGGCGGAGCTCAGCAGGCACGGTGGGCATGAAACCCCAGTCGCCCAACTCCGTACCGGCATAACCGGTCTCGCGGATTTCGTCCAGAACCTGAGCATAGCCGATGGCACCGCCGGGCAGGTCGAATTCCAGCGCGCCCCAGGAACAAGGCGCGTTAGCAATCTGGATGGGGCAGGGTGAGTTTGCGGGGGTCGTCTCCATAGGGGGCGTACCTCGGGTTAAAACTCGCGCGACCATTCTCTGGGCCAACGTTCGATGACCACCTTGGTCTGGGTAAAGAACTCGAAGGCGTGCCGCGCTTGGCCGTGGAGGTCGCCAAAGAAACTCTCCTTAGCCCCACTGAACGGGAAGTAGGCCATCGGCGCCGCCACTCCGATGTTGATCCCGATATTGCCGGCCTCGACTTCGCAGCGGAACTTGCGGGCACTGGCGCCGCTGCTCGTGAACAAACACGCCATGTTGCCGTAGGGCCCGCGGTTGGCGAAGGCGATGGCGTCGTCGAGGGTTGCGACGTGCGCCAGACCCAACACCGGCCCGAAGATCTCCGTGCCGGTCAGTTCCTGCTCCGGCGCAAGGTCGTCCAGGACGGTCGGGCGCACAAAGAAGCCGCGTTCGCAGCCCCGGATGGTCGGCCGCCGGCCGTCTACAATCGGCCGGGCACCCTGCTGCACCCCCCGCTCGACAAGCTGCTCGATGCGCGCCATGCTCTGCGCCGAGATCACTGGACCCATCTGGACGCTTTCCTCGAGCCCGTTACCGACGACCCGACTGGCGGCAGCGTCGGCGATGGCTTCGGTGAACCACCGCCGCGCCTCCCCCACCGTGACCGCCAAGGAAGCCGCCAGACAGCGTTGCCCGGCGCAGCCGAAGGCGCTGTCGGCCGTGATCCGCGTGGTCATCTCCGGCTCGGCATCCGGCAGGACGACGATGGGGTTCTTGGCGCCGCCTTGGCACTGGGCGCGCTTGCCCTGGGCAGCCGCGCGTGCATAGACGTATCTGGCAACTGCAGTCGAGCCCACGAAGCTGATGGCGCGGATGCCCGGGTGATCGAGCAGGGCATCGACGGTCTCCTTAGCGCCGTTGACGAGGTTAACGACGCCCTTGGGGAAACCGGCCTGGGCGATCAACTCGATCAGCCGCTGCATGGTCAAGGGCACCCTCTCGGACGGCTTGACGATGTAGGTGTTACCGCAGGCCAACGCGTAGGGCATGAACCAGAAGGGGATCATGCCCGGAAAATTGAACGGGCAGATGCAGGCACAAACCCCCAGGGGCTGCCGGATCGTGAGCTCGTCAATCCCCGCCGCGATGTCCTCGGAGAAATCCCCCTGCAACAAAATCGGCGCGCCACTTGCCACCTCGACATTCTCGATCGCGCGCCGGATTTCCGCACGGGCTTCAGCGAGGGTCTTGCCACACTCGACCGTGACGCTGCGCGCGAGGTTTTCGATCTGCTCCTCCATGAGCCGCTTGAGGTTGAAGAGGCATTGAATCCGGTCCGCTGCGGGCGTGCGCCGCCAATCGGGAAAGGCCGCGGCCGCGGCGCCCACGGCCTGGTCCACCTCCGCCGCAGGCGAAAGGGGCACGCGAGCGATCGCCTCCCCGGTGGCGGGGTTGAAGACTTCGAGGGACTGCGTGGCCTGCGAGGGGCGCCAAGCGCCGCCGCAGTAGTTGGGCAGGGTGGCCAAGCTCATGCTCGGGTGGAGGCCTGCTGCATCAGGGGGGCGCGTCCATCAGCCCCAAGCTCACAGGAAGTAACGCTCATGGGCCTTGGCGCGGCGATAGGCTTTGCTCGCCTGGCGCACCGCTTCGACTTCGGACACCTCAGCGATGGGGACATCCCACCACGATTCGTAGCCGGGGACGCGTTTTTCGAGGTCGGTCTCGATGACGATGACGGTGGTTTTGGTTTGGCGCCGAGCTTTGACCAGGGCGCTCTTGAGCCCGGGAAGATCGAGCACGGCAAAGACCTGGGCGCCCAAACTGCGTGCGTTGGCTGCGAAATCCACCGGCAACACCTCGCCATCCAAGTGCCCTGAAGCGGCGTTGCGGTAGCGGTAACGCGCGCCAAAGCCGCCGCAGCCGACCGACTGGGACAAGCCGCCGATGCTCGAGAACCCGTGGTTATCGAGCATGATCACAGTCAGCTTGTAGCCTTCCTGGATCGAGGTCACCAACTCCTGCGCCATCATCAGGTAGGAACCGTCTCCCACCATCACGTACACCTCGCGGTCCGGGTCAGCCATCTTGACACCCAGGCCGCCGGCGATCTCATAGCCCATGCAGGAGTAACCGTATTCGAGGTGGTAGCCTTTCGGGTCGCGTGTGCGCCAGAGCTTGTGCAGGTCTCCCGGCAGACTGCCGGCCGCGCACAGCACCACGTCTTCAGGGCGACTGAATTCGTTCACCGCCCCGATGACCGCGCCCTGGCTGACCGGCGGCTTGTCTTTCGCGGCATAGATGCGGCCGACTTCGGCATCCCATTCGCCGTTCAACTCGGACACCCGCGCGCGGTACTCGGGCGCCACCTGGTAATCGCGCAACGCATCGGCCAAGGCATCGAGCCCGGCGCGCGCATCCGCCACCATAGGGAGGGCCGCGTGTTTGTGCGCGTCGAATTCAGCGATGTTCAGGTTCAGGAAGCGGACCTTGGGATTTTGGAAGGCGGTTTTCGAGGCGGTGGTGAAATCGCTGTAGCGCGTCCCGATGCCGATGACGAGGTCGGCGTCGCGGGCCATGAGGTTGGCGCCGCGCGTGCCGGTCACGCCCATGGCGCCGAGGGCCTGGGGATGATCGTAGCGCAGCGCCCCTTTGCCGGCCTGGGTCTCGACCACGGGTATCCCCGTCTGGGCCGCCAACCGCGCCAAAGCAGCCGTAGCCTCGCTGTAGAGCACGCCTCCACCGGCGATGATCAACGGCTTGCGACTGGCCCGCATCCACTCGAGCGCGCGTCCGAGCAGCGTCGCCTCGGGCGCCGGGCGCGGGATGTACCAGACGCGATCGGCCCACAGCGCCACCGGGTAATCGTAGACCTCGGCCTGGACATCCTGCGGCAAGGCCAGGGTCACGGCACCGGTCTCGGCCTGAGAGGTGAGCACGCGCATGGCCTCAGGCAACGCGGCGATGATCTGGTCCGGGCGATTGATCCGATCCCAATACTTGGAGACCGGCTTGAAGCAATCGTTGACCGACAGGTCCTGGGAGTAGGGCTGTTCGAGTTGCTGCAACACCGGCGCCACGTTCCGCCGCGCGAAGATGTCTCCCGGCAACAGCAGTACCGGCAACCGATTAATGGTCGCCGTGGCCGCCCCGGTCACCATGTTCGTCGCCCCCGGCCCGATCGAGGTGGTGCACACCAGCGTGCGCAGGCGATTGCTCATCTTGGCAAAAGCTGTGGCGGTGTGGACCATGGCCTGTTCGTTGCGACACTGGTGATACCGGAACTCGGGGTACTGGAGCAGGGCCTGGCCGATCCCGGCTACGTTGCCATGGCCGAAGATGCCAAAACAACCCGCGAAGAACGGCCTGCGTTTGCCGTCCCGCTCGACGTGTTGATGCATGAGGAATTGAACGATGGCTTGGGCAGTGGTGAGACGTTTGGTTTTCATAGGGCCGTTCCGAATCCTCCTCGTTCAGCGATGAAGTTCAAGGCTTCAGCTTCGTAAGCCATGAAATTGGCGCACCCGTGCCGCGTCACCACAATTGCCCCGGTCGCGTTTCCCATGCGCGCCGCCCGGTAGCAATCCCAGCCCTTGATGTGCCCATAAAGGTAACCCGCGGCAAAGGCGTCCCCCGCGCCGAGCACATTGTACACCTCGACCGGGAACCCGGGCACCTCGCGTCGCGTGCCATCGGGCAGGTAACACGTCGCGCCGCGCTCGCCGCACTTGACGACCACCACCTTGGGTCCGCGCCGCAAGATCGCCTGCACCGCACTGCCCAAGTCGCCCGTCACGCGCGCCCCGGAGATCTGGGAGTGTTGGACCTCGACCGCCCCGGGTCGAGTGAGCGTCACCGCCTTGCATTCGTCCTCGGTGCCCAGCACCAAGTCCACCAGCGGCAACGCCGACCGCACCGTGACGCCGAACGCGCGCGCGTCATGCCATTGGTTCGGCCGAAAGTCCAAATCCAAAACCACCGTGGCGCCGGCCGCCCGAGCAGATTCGGCGGCGAAGAGCGTCGCGCTCCGGCTCGGTTCCCGGCTCAGGCCCGTCCCAGAAAACTCGAACACGCGGCAATCCGCCACCGGCGCGATCAGGACGTCATCGATGCTCAACTGGTTATCGGCGCAGTTGTCGCGGTAATAGACCAGCGGGAACTTGTCGGGCGGCTCGATGCCGAGGATGACGGCGCTGGTACGTGTGCCCGGCTTACGCGAAATGAACCGCGTCTCGACCCCTTCTGCGACCAAGAACTTGAGGATGAAATCGCCCACGGGATCTTCGCCTACGGCCGTCACCACGGCCGTCTTGAGGCCCAACCGCTGCGCGCCCACCGCGATGTTCGTGGGTGAACCGCCCACGTAAGCAGCGAACGACTGGATATCTACAAACGCGGCCCCGACCTCGTTCGCATACAGGTCGATCGACGACCGCCCCATGGTGACCAGGTCGAAGCTCGGTTGGGCAACGGGCGCGGTCACAGGCTATACCCCTCGACTGGCGCCGCTGCCGGCGCCGGATTCCATCGCCAACGTCACCACCGGCACGCGCGGGTCCTGCGTGGTCCAGGTCTGCTTGACCCAAGCGTGGGCCGGATCGTCCGTGTTCGCCAAGGACTGCGCGCTCCCGGCCAGGAAGTTCAGATAGTACACGTTGTACCCAGGCGGCGCCGCCACGGGATGGTAACCGGCGGGTACGAGCACCACCTCACTGTCCTGCGCCAGAACCACCTCGTCCAGTTGGCCATCGGCGGTGTAGACGCGCTGGAACGCGTAGCCCTCCGGCCGATCGAACTTGTAGAAGTAAGTCTCCTCGAGGTCCGTTTCCAACAGTCGGCCGTCCGCGCCGACACGGTGCACGTCGTGTTTGTGCGGCGGGTACGAGCTCCAGTTCCCGGCTGGAGTATAGACCTCGACCGCGACCAAACGGCGGCAGGCGAATCCCGGCGGAAAGATCGAGTTGATCTGGCGCGTGGCATGGCCGCCGCCCCGCAACTCGACGGCCACGGCTTCGGGGGTCACCAGGCTCGGCCCGAGGCCGCCTTCGGCCAGGCACCAACCGTACGCTAGGTCCAGCTCGTCGCTGGCCGCCGTCACGCAAAACTCCGTCGCCGGCGGCAGATACAAGGCATAGGGCAGCCCGCTAAAGACGTCCGGCCGGCGCCCCAGCCGAGCCCAACTCCCTCGTGACGACTCGATGCGGCACACGCCACCGAGCACGACCAGGCCGTACTCGCAGCCGTCGGTCCGCGCCGACCACGATTCGCCGCCCAGAAGTCGGCGGGCGGCAAAGTGCAAATGCTCCCACCCGGCGCTCTCCGGCGTCACGCGCACGTATTCTCCAAGGCGGCCAACCGACCGCACCCGCAGCGGGGACTCGAGCGCCGAGTTCATGCTGCCGCGCAGGATGAAGAAGGCCCTACCTCGACGCAAAACAAATTCTGTCCGACTCGACCGACCTCGGTTCAACTGTCCGTCGGGCGCCTCGGAGAACCGCGCCCGCCGCGTGGGTGAACCCTCAAGGTCGAACGGGTTCGGAGGTCGGGCGAGCCGGCCCGGGCGCGCCCCCCTGCGTCCCGGCGTTGGCAGGCAGGCCATACCGGCGCAGCAGTCGAATCTCAACCGGATTGTCAGGGGAGACCGTCGAGGCGTACATGAGTTCAGGCAGCCGGTCCAACAACAACCAGCGCCGCACCATGTCCGGGCTCACTTGTCGGCCCGGTGGCCTCGAGGCGTACGGGCCCGCGAAGCGCCCGGTGGCGGGCAACCCATACCGAAACCGCGGGAGCCCGTTGGTGTCCGCGGCCTCACCCGGCGGTCGCGTTGCCGCCTGGCGAGTCGCGGTAGTCACACTCGGCGGAGCGGGCCGTGGCGGGGCCGGCACGAACCATCCTTCTTCGAGCTCGACGGGCGTTCGGCCAGCCGCCGTTCGAGGCACAGCGAGGTCCCGACTGCGTTCGCCACCGGCGAGCCGCGCGCGCTCGAGGGCCCACTGCAAGCTAGCGGCGCTATAAGCGTGCAAAGCCAAGGCCAGTCCTAGGAGCGCCAGGTGCCCGGCCAAGTGTGCCCCGCCCGCTGGCAGCCGGCGGAAGCCCAACCAGCCCAACCCAACCGTTCCCACCAACCATGGCAACGCCGTCAGCACGGCGCCAAAGCCGATGAGCCAGTGAAGTGCGCCGCGCGCAGCCAACTCACCAAGCGGCGTCGAGGCGCTGCCCAAACCCGCGCTGGCCCACGTCAGCGGTCGCATGAGCGCGCGTCCCAACCATGGTCCGCTCTCGCCTCTCCAGAGTCCCGCCAGCCCGACGAAGGCGGTCTGTAGCAACAGCAGCGCCGTCAAACCGCCGGCGATCCCCCACACGAACGCCTGCAACGTCGTCGGCGTGCGCGACGACATGTACAGCCCCAGACCGCTCAGGAGGAGCACCGCGCCGATCGCGCTGCTCCATTCCCCGGGCGCCAGCGCCAGCGGCGGCCGCAGGGCAGCCGGCGTCGCGCACAGCAAGAGCCAAGGAAGCAACACGCCTAAACCGAGGGCCAGGGCCAACACCACTCCGGACTTGATCATCCACTGGCGCAGGCTCGTGAGCGGCAGCACCGCGTGCCAGGCGAGGGTTTCCAGGGACCGTTCCTCCGCGCAGGCCACCGCCCCTAACAACACCGCCTGCACGGCGGCGAACAACATCAGCTCCAGCGGCAGGGTCGTCATCACCGCCGGCCACCAACTCCGGGCTAGGACCTGAACGCCCCACACCAGCACGAGGCCGCCACTCAGCCACCAGGCTAGACTCTGCAAGCGCAGTTCCTTGAGCACGAGGTGCCAACTTGGCCGGCGAGGGCCACTCGCGCGCGCGCGCCGGACAAACGGCACCGTCTTGGCCTCGAGCCACCCCGGCCACACTAACGGCCCCGCCCCGGTCTCGATCGCTTCGAGCCTCAGAAACCGCCGGCGACCTGCCCGCCAGCCGTAACCAGCATAAGCCAGACCCGCCAGCGCCAGCGGCCCCAGATAGCCGAACCACTCGGGCCGCGGTTGCTCGAGCAGCAGCCACGCCCAGTCGCTCTCGGGCGCCAACACACCGGCGAGCGCCACCCCCATCCCTTCGGTCACCAGGAATACCAACAGCCATGGAATCACGCACGTAAACACCGTTCCGCCCAGCACCTGTCGCGCTCCCAGCGTCAACCACGCCCCGGTGCAAAACACAACCCCGACCGTCCCCAGAGCCAAGCCAGTCGCCCGCGGCAACGCCTCTCCGGCTCCAACTCCCAAGAGCCACAGCACCCCCAAGAACACCCCGGCAGTCAAGCTCAGTGCAGCGCCCAGAACTAGGTGTTTGCGCCGCCACTCGAACCCCCGGTCCGAGGGCAACGTCAACGCCAACCCAAGGGTGCCGTGCGTGAAGTCGTGCCCGAAGAGCGTGGCCGCCACCAGCGCGCTGCTCAGGGCATAAACCGCCCAACCCAGCGCGCACCCGAAAGCGTCGGCCGTGAGGACGGCCACCATCGCCGGCAGCACCAGGCTCAGTCCCCACGGCAAGGCGATCGCGCGCACCTCCTTCGCCAGCGCCGGACCGAGCCGGGGCGGAGATCGCCGAGACCGACCCGCCACGCCGAGCGTCAGGGAGAGGGCGGTCATGGCAACGGTCGAACCGGCTCTTTGAGGGTGGTCACGAAGATCTCCTCGAGCGAGAGCGCCTCCTGCTCGAGCCTTTCAGGCCCCGTGGCCTCGAGCCGGGCCCAGACCGGAGCTAAGTCCTCATGCACCACCCACTCCACTTCGCACCCGTTGCGACGCACCTCGCGCGCCCCCGTCAACTGGACCTCCGGCAGCGCGCCCGCCCATCGCGCGCGCACACGCCGGTACCGACTTCGGGCCGTGTCGGCATCGAGCGTCAACACGTCGCGGCCGCGGTCGACGATAGTGAACCGGTCGATCAACCCTTCGAATTCGGCGATCAAATGGGTCGACACAAAGACCGTGCGCCGTTCCGGGTCCCCTTCCTGATACGCCCCAATCACCGTCTCGATGAACTCCCGCCGCACGATGGGGTCTAAGCCCGAGGTCGGCTCGTCTAACACCAGCAATTCCGGCTCCGGCGCCACGGCCCCGATCAGGGCCACCTGCGTCCGCTGGCCCCGCGACAGGTGCCGCGTCTTCTGCCCCACATCGAGCTGGAACCGGTCCAACAAGGCCGCCTCGAGCGCGCGGTTCCAGCGCGGCCGGAACCCGGCCAGGTAATCCAAAGTCTGGCCCACGGTCATCCAAGGGTAAAACGCCACCTGGTCGGGCACATAGGCCAGACGCGACTTGACGGCGACTTCGTCGCGAGCCGGGTCCAGCCCGAACAACCGCACGGTCCCGCTGCTTGGCGCCAACAGATTTAACAGGCACTTGATCGTGGTGGTCTTGCCGGCCCCATTCCGCCCGAAGAACCCGTAGCACCGGCCCGCCTCGACCTCGAGATCCAGGCCGCGCACAGCCTCCGTGCGTCCGTAGCGCCGAACCAGTCCTGACACAGCAATGATCGGGGAGGTGGTGTTCATGCGGGTTTCTGAGCGAAGGGTGCGGCCGCGCGTTGCCGGGCGAGCCGATCGTAGCGGGCCTCGGCCAAGTCGAGGAACTCCTGCCGGCTGACCTGCAAGTGGTGCGCCTGCACCACCGCCGCGTCTAGGTCAACCGCCAACATCTCCTCGCGCGCCTGCTTGCGGTAAGGCGACGCCGCGTGGTTGCGCACGAAACAGCCCTTGCCCGCCAGCGTTTCGATAACGCCCTGCCCCTCGAGCTCGGCGTAAGCCTTGGCAACCGTGTTGCGGTTGACGCGCAGTTGCTCGGCCAGCGGCCGGATGGACGGCAACGCGTCCCCAGGTCGCAACGTCCCGGCGGCTACCGCCGTTTTCACCTGCTCGACCATTTGGAGGTAGACCGGCTTGCCCGACTTAAAATTGAGTTGCAGCCACATGCCCGGGCGTTCTTAACTGGCCTAGCACAGTAGGACAGTTGGCCCGGGTTGTCAAGCGCCGTCTTCGCTTCCTCCCCTGACCCGAATCCTTAGCGAGCCGGAGCGCGGACGGTCACGTCCGCCAAGCGGATCTGACGATCCGCGCCCCACAGGGAGCCTGCCCGGTTTCACCCGCGATGGCAGCCCTCAAGCACCTCTCTAAGGATTCGGGCCCTGATCGCCATATCGCGCAACCCAGGCGAGCTGCTGGACTCCTGCCATCGGAAGTAAACCGGTTGGGAAACCACCGGGACCGGGATGGGAACCGCTGAGACGCTCACCCCCCAACCGCCTCGCGACCAGGCGTCGCCGCAGGCGCGCTCCCGAGCCCAGCCCGGACCGACAGCGGCGCTAACCCGGTCCCCTTCGGCCACCGCGTCGCCGCGTCAGGCGGCGAGCTGTTGCCACTGGCTTTCCTTGGCCTGGCGCGCCGCCACGAGCGCGCCTTTCGCCAGAAACTCTTTGTAATTATCGCCCACCGTCTGGACGCGCGGTTTCTCGTAGCCCTCCTCGGACAGCAACCGCTGCAACTCGGTATCGATGTTGCGAATGCGGCTGCCGCCTCCGGTCAGAACGATGTTCTGCAGCAAATCCGCCACACTGTCCGTCGAGGCGCGGGCGATGACGCTCTTGACCGAATCGAAGACCTTCTGCAGCAGTTGCTGGCAGGAATTCCCGATGGCCTCGCCCAAATCGAGCTTACGCATCTTCCCGCCCACCACCACATTCACCGAGACAGGCGTCTCGCTCTTACCGACGTAGGCGTGCTGTTCCTTGATCTCGCGAACCTTGAGGAGGGACAGGTTAATGTCCGGGTGACTCTTGCGGATGGCCTCTTGCAGGAGATCGTCGACACGATCGCCCGCAAACGCCACGCTCACCTGATCCTCCGCAGTCGGGAAGTACCCCTGCACCAGGCACGTGTCGGTCGTGCCGGCGCCAATGTCCACAAAGATCGAATTCTTGACCGGGTCCTGGTACGAAGGATCGCTCAAGCGCCCTTCGTCGCGGTAGCCCAAGGCGCTCAGGAACGGCTCGGGAATGAGCATGACCTTGTTGAACAGCCCGCCCAGAGCCTGGCAGAGACTCTCGCGCGCGGACCGATCCGCGATCGCCGGCACCCCCACCACGGCGCGCAACTCGACGCCGGCCGGCGGATTGATGACCTGCCGGACATGCCGGGCAAAGTCCTGCGCCGCGGCGATGTCCTCGATCAAACCGTCCATCAAGGGCGCCACCAACCGCAGGTAGAGCCGGTTCTTCATCGCAAGCTGCCCGTAGAGCACCTTGGCGTTGCCCGGCAGGAGATTCTCCACGATCCCCTCTTTGGCGTACCCGACCACGGTCGGCAACAACTCGTTGACCACCAAATCGGTCGAGCCGGCATACGCCGCCTTGACACACGAGGTGTTGGTGCCGAAGTCGAAGCCGACCAACAACAACTCGCTCTTCGGGGACAGCGCCTTGGGGGCGGCCTCGGTAAACGCAGCCGGGGCGGGCGGCGCCTTCCGCTGCAGCTCGCGGGCCGTCTCGGCAGTGAATGGGCTCACAAAGGTCGTGCGCATGTGCAATCAACAATTGACGGTTCAGCGTGCCCCCGGGCAGTGTTCCTAACCCGCGGGCAACGGCTCGATGACGCAGTGTGGTCCACACCACCAGAAATGCAAGCGCCGGTTTGCGCGCGGCCGCCCCAATCCATGAGCATCGAGCACGAGCTGGAACATCTCATCTGCGCGCGCTACCCCATCGTGTGCCTGCTGACCAGCGAAGAAACCCGCGTCACCGACCTCGTCCACGCCATCGCCGCGCGCCGGCAAAAACAGGTCTTCGAGTGGAGCTGCACCACCGGGTTGGCCCCCGCCGGCACCTCGATCCAATCCCAACGCCAGCGCGCCTCCCCCACCAAAGACCCGCTGGCCGCCCTCGACCAGGTGATCGATCAAGTCGAGCCGGCCTTGTTTGTGTTTAAAGACTTCCACCCGTTCCTCGCCAAGACCCACTACGCCGTCATCCGCCGCCTGCGCGAGATCGCCCTCCACCTCAAAAACAGCCGCAAGACCATCCTGCTCGTCGCCCCGACCCTCGACGTGCCCCCCGAGCTCGAAAAGGAGGTCACCGTCCTCCCCTACCCCCTCCCCAATCCAGAGGAACTGGGCCTACTCCTCGACCGCATCCTCAGCGAGGTCGCCGCCTACGAAAACGTGACCGTGGACCTCGACGAGACCGGGCGCGACCGACTCTTGCAAGCCGCCCGCGGGCTCACCCTGGCCGAAGCGGAAAATGTCTTCGCCAAAGTCGTCGTCAAGTATGAGCGCATCAGTGGCCTCGAGGTCCAAGAGGTCTTCGCCGAAAAGCAGCAGATCGTCCGCAAGAACGGCCTGCTCGAATACTGCGCCACCGGCGAAACTTTCGATACGATCGGGGGGTTGGCCGTGCTCAAGGACTGGTTGCGCAAACGCGCCGCGGCATTCACCGCTGAAGCGCGGGCATTCGGTTTGCCCGCTCCCAAAGGCATCCTGTTGCTCGGCGTCCAAGGCTGCGGCAAGAGCCTCTGTGCCAAAGCCGTGGCCAACCTCTGGCAACTGCCCCTGCTGCGCTTCGACGTCGGCCGCCTCTTCGGCAGCTTGGTGGGATCGTCCGAGGAAAACGTTCGCCGCGCAATCGCCGTCGCAGAATCCGTCGCCCCAGCCGTGCTGTGGGTGGACGAGATCGACAAGGCCTTCGCCGGTGCGGGCGGTTCCACCGTGGCCGATGGGGGCACCACCGCGCGTGTGTTTGCCACCTGGTTGACCTGGCTTGCCGAAAAAACCGCCCCGGTCTTCATCGTCGCCACCGCCAACGACATCGCCCAACTCCCACCCGAACTGCTCCGCAAAGGCCGGTTCGACGAGATCTTCTTCGTGGACCTTCCCAGCGCCGACGAACGACGGGACATCCTCGAGATCCACCTCGCCAAACGCGGTCGCGACCCCGAACGCTTCCAACTCGAGCGCCTCGTCGCGGCCGCCGACGGTTACAGCGGCGCCGAAATCGAAAGCGCCATCGTCAGCGGCCTCTACGACGCCTTCGACCTCCGCCAAGAACTCGCCACCCACCACGTCCAAACCGCCCTCGCCCAAACCGTGCCCCTGGCCAAAACCCTCGCCGAACACATCCAACGGCTGCGCCAATGGGCCGCCGGACGCGCCCGGACGGCGAACCAGCCCAGAACCGAAGCCTGAACGCCACCCTCGACGGGCACACCCCCCAGCAAGCGCGATGCCCCAACCGCAGCCGACGCGTGCCGCCTAACGGCCTGCGGCACCCGAGCGCGCCAGCAAGCGCCGCACCTGGCCTAAGTCCGGACAACCAGCCTGGCCGCCCGGGCGCGTGGCCTTCAGAGCCGCGCAGGCCGCCGCCTGGCGCACGCAATCCTCGATCGTCATCCATCGCGCCAGTCCCACCGCATAGGCGCCGTGGAAAACGTCCCCGCAGCCCGTCGTGTCCACCGCCTTAACCCGGAAGGCGGGAAACCGCCACGGCCGCTCGGCCCGGCGATCCATCACCCAACCGCCCCGCGCGCCACACGTCACAATCACCACCGCCCGCTTCGGACCCCAGAGCCGCCGCGCCGCCACCGCTGGCTCGCGACAGCCCGTGAACTCGCGCGCGAAATCCTCGGACACAATCAAGTGGTCCACCCACGCCAGCAATTCCTCGAAACGCGCCCAACGGCTGCTCTCGAAGTCGCCCACCACCGGAATGCCGGCTCGGCGGGCCAAGCGCGCGGCTCGGATCATCCCCGGGATGCCAAACCGGTCCACCAACAACACCCGGCAAGCCGTCACCACCTGCGCCGCTGGAAGCCTCGCGTGCGCCCCCGTATAGCGGTTGGTGGCGAAGAACACCGTCCGCGTCTGCGCCCGTTCGTCCACCACAATGAACGAACGCACCGGCCGCGCCTCTCGGTGCCGCGGCCCGCGCGAGGTGTCGATCCCCTCCCGCTCGAAGGCAGCCCGCACGAACGCCGAGTCCGGATCGTCCCCCAGCAGCCCAGCATAGGCGCATCGGGCACCCAGCCGCGCCGCCGCCACCAACGCCGTGGCGGCTAAACCGCCGCACTGCCGGTCCCGCCGCCGCACCTCGATCTTCGCGTCGGCCCGCGGGTATGCCCGCACCGCCACCAGGTCGTCCACGGCCACGCAACCGAGCCCGAGGATGTCAAAACGTGCCCTCACCGGCGCGCCACCAAGCGAGCCCACATGAGGCCCAGACCGCCAGCCCCCGTCACCGAACCGGCCACGCCTCGCGCGTCAAAACGGAACGTCCTCATCCCGGAGCGCTTCCAGGGGGCCCAATCGCCGCATCAAATCCGCCATGGCCAGCGCCGTCTGCGCCGCCTCGACACCGCGGTTGTGTTCCGGGTCAAGACAGCGGGCCTGGGCCTGTTCCCGGTTCTCGAGCAGGAGCACCTCGTGAATCATCGGCATCAACTGCTCGACCTGCAGCCGCATGAGGGCTTGCGTGACCCCCGCGCCAATCTGCTCGGCGTGGCTTGTCTCACCCCGGATAATCACTCCCAAACACACGATCGCGTCGTACCGCGGCTGACAACGCCGAGCCAACCGCGCTGCCACCACCGGGATCTCGAAGGCACCCGGCACTCGCACCACCTCGACCGCCGCCGCACCCGCCCGCTCGAACTCCAGCCGCGCACCCGCGACCATGGCATCGACATAACGCGCGTTGTAGCGCGAGGCAACGATCGCGAACCGGCTCGAACCGGCACGTCGCTTGCGCTGAGAAACTCGCTTCAACATGACTTCACCTCACACCAGGTGGCCCATCTTCTCCCGCTTGGTCTTCAGGTACCGGGCGTTGTGCGGGTTGGGGCCGACCCGGATCGGGACCTGCTCGACAATCTGCAGCCCGTAACCTTCAAGACCGACAATCTTCTTCGGGTTGTTGGTCAACAGCCGAATCGTCTTCAGCCCCAGATCCGCCAAGATCTGCGCCCCCAAACCGTACTCACGCAGGTCCATCGGATATCCCAACCGCAGATTGGCCTCGACCGTGTCCAGACCTTGTTCCTGCAGTTTGTACGCACGGATCTTGGGGGCCAACCCGATGCCCCGCCCTTCCTGGCGCATGTACACCACCACCCCGCACCCCGCCTCCGCCACCTGCCGCATCGCCTGATGCAACTGCGGACCGCAGTCGCACCGGCGCGACCCAAAGACATCCCCCGTGAGACATTCGCTATGGACACGGACCAGCACACCCCGCCGGCCCGCCACCTCCCCATACACCAGGGCCACGTGGTGCTGATCGTCGAGGCAGGACCGGTACAGGTGCAGCTTGAACTCGCCATGCTCGGTCGGCAACCGGACCGTCTCGAGACACTCGACGAGTCGTTCGCGCTCGCGCCGGTACTGAATGAGAGCGGCGATGGTGCACAGCTTGAGGCGATGCCGTTGCGCAAACCGGCGCAAGCCCGCCAAGCGCATCATCGAGCCGTCGTCGCTCATGATCTCACAGATCACCGCTACCGGCCGTTGCCCCGCCAACGTCACCAGGTCCACCGCCGCCTCCGTGTGCCCAGCCCGCTGCAGTACCCCGCCCGCCTTGCCCCGCAACGGAAACACATGCCCCGGCTGCACCAGGTCCGACGGCGTCGCCGTCGGGTCGGCCATCACCTCGATCGTCCGCGCCCGGTCGGCGGCGCTGATTCCCGTGCTAATCCCCGTGGCCGCATCGACGCTCACCTGAAAATCGGTCTTAAACGTCTCCCGGTTCTGCGCCACCATCCGCTCGATCCCCAGTTGCTGCAGCCGCTCAGAACTCGTCGGCACACAAATCAGGCCGCGCCCAAACCGCGCCATGAAATTCACGGCCGCCGCCGTCACGTGCTCCGCCGCCATGATCAGGTCGCCTTCGTTCTCGCGGTCGGCGTCATCCACCACAATGACCATCCGCCCGCGCGCCACGTCGGCAATCACCGATTCGATCGTGTCGAACCTCAGCTTCATCGTCGCGCGGAAAACTACGAGGTCAACGGCCCCTTGCCAGCAACAAATTCGGCCCCCTCCCCCTACCGCCCGCGCGGCCGCCCCCGGTATTTCTCGTAGAGCCGGGTGTGCCGCGTCTCCAAGCTCACCTCCTCCCCCGCAATCCACAGACGCCGGACCTGCGCGCGCACGTCCAGAATCGGACCGTCGGCAGCGAAGAAACTCGCCTCCTTCCCCGGCTCGATCGAGCCCAACCGATCGGCCACACCCAAAAGCCGGGCCGGATACAACGTCAACCCGCGCAGCGCTTCCTCCGCCGGCAGTCCAAACGCCATCGCCTGCGCCGCTTCATACGGCAGATTCCGCAGGTTCGACGCATCGCGACGCCCACCCGCGGCAAACGCCACCATCACTCCCGCCCGATGCAACACCCCGGGCGCGCGATAGTGCACGTCGTAAGCCTGCGCATCGCCCGCCGGCAAGTCGAACGTCGAGCCGTACAGGACCGGCACCCGCTGCGCCGCGACCCGCTCCGCCACCCGCCAGGCATCTCGCGCGCCCACCAACACCATCTTCCACCGGTTCGTCTCCGCCCAGCCCAGCGCGCCCTCGATCTGCCGCACCTCGTCCGCATGCACAAACAAAGGCGCCTCCCCACGCACAAAGGGCAGCATCGCCTCCCAGGCCGGCACCGGCCGGAACCCGGCCGACCCAGCCCCCACAGCCGCCTCCTTCGCCCGCGCATACGCTCGCGCCTCCTCGAAGAAATCCTGCAGCGCACGCAACCGTTTCCTCCGCTCTTGCGCCTGCTCCGCCAGCGACTTCCCCTTCGCCCGGTCCCCGGCGCGCTCGCGCGCCTCGAACTCGAGCTCGAGACTCGGCCAGTTCACGTGCAACGCCACCGGCCGCTTGCGCATCATCTCCTCCGTGGTCCAACCCTTGAGCGCCAGGAGCCCAGACTGACCGGCCACCACCCCGCCACTCGGCACCGGCACGATGTGCGTGATCCCGTTGGCACGGGCCACCGGGATCAACTCCGAGTCCGGATTCACCGCCGCCCAAGACTCGACATCGGGGGTGTACTCCCCCGTCTCCGTCGTGTCCCGCGTGGCGCGCACGGCCTCGATCTCGACCAACCCGAGTTGAGTCCCCGCCACCACCAATCCCGGATAAAGATGCAGGCCGTCCAGGCGCTCGACCCGGTCCGCCCGCCGGTCCAACGCCGGCGCCACCGCCTCGATCGTACCGTCCCGCACGTACACGGCCCCGTTGGTCAGTGCCGGCCCAGTCACCGGGTGCACCGTCGCCCCGAGCAACAGAAGCGTCTCGGACTCGGCCGACCACCGCAACGCGAGGAGACAAGCCACGGCCAGCCATACCGCCCCCCCACACCTGCCTCCCCAGCCACGGCTGCCACCCGGTCGGGCCCGGCTCGCAACACCTTCCACTTCTGGCATCATGCGCATCCGTTGTTCCTATTCCTCGCCCCTACTCATCCGTGCAATGTCGGTCCCAGCCGTCGTGCTCCGTCTCGAGGCTGCACCGCCAAAACCGGCCCGCGTCCGATTCCGCCTCCGCGCCCTTCCCACGATCCGCGGCGCTGGCCAGTTGCTTGGCCTTCTCGATCAACACCGACCGCTCCTGCTCAAGCGCTTGGGCTTGCGCGGCCGCCGATTCGCGGTCGAAGTACTTCCGCCCTTCGATCCAGGTCTGGAGACACACCGACCGGCTGTCCAGCGGCGGCCCAGACCAGACTGCAAAATCCGCGTCCTTCCCCACCTCGAGTGACCCAACGCGCTCCTCGATACGGAGTTGCCGGGCCGGATTGGCCGTCACGAACTTCAGCGCCTCCACTTCAGAAGTGCCGCCGTACTTCACCGCCTTGGCCGCCTCGAGGTTCAGCCGCCGTGCCAACTCCGACGAATCCGAATTGAACGAAACCAACACGCCGCGCTCCCGCATCAGGCTCCCAGCATAAGGGATCGCGTCGTAAACCTCGAACTTGTACGCCCACCAGTCTGAAAAGGCCGAGGCGCCTGCCCCGTGCGCGGCCATCTCATCCGCCACCTTGTAACCTTCCAAAATGTGCTGCAGCGTCCCCACCTGCACTCGGAACTGCTCCATCGTGCGCAGAAACGTCAGGATCTCGTCCTGACGGTACGCGTGGCAATGGATCCAACGTTCGCCCCCAAGCACCTCGCCCAGCGCCTCCAACTCGAGGTCGCGCCGCGGTTCCCTGCCCCCAGTCTCCCGATACACCGCCCAATCCTCCAAGTACTGCTGCGCCGCCGTAAACCGGTTCACGAAAAACGTCCGTACCCCCATCCGCGTCTGCGGAAACCGCGTCGTAAACCGTTCGCCCCAGTTCGCCTGCTTCACATTCTCCCCTAAGGCGAACTTGATCCCCAGCGGGGCGTCCGCCACCTTCAACTCCTCCGGCGCCGCGCCGTCCCGTAGCTTGATCAGGCAGTTCTGGCCGCCCACCGGGTTGGCCGATCCGTGAAGCAAGTTCACCAGCGTCACCCCGCCGGCCAGTTGTTGCCGAATCGTGATCGACTCGGAGTTGACCACGTCCCCAATCCGCACCATCGCCGACGAAGGCAAAGTGCCCTCGTTGACCTCGCCCAAAATCATGCTGTGGCTGTGACAATCGATCAGCCCAGGCGTCAGATGCCAACCGCGACCGTCCAACCGAAGCGCACCCGCGCCCTCCTCGAACTGCCGCGCCGCCTGCGGGCCAACCCCGACAATCTTGCCACCACGCACGAACAAGTCCGCCTCCTCGACGCGCCCCTGCGGCCCACAGGTCCAAATCGTCGCGTTCTGAATCAGCAGCGCCGGCGGTTCCACCAGCGGCCCTCGGCCAGCCAACGGCGAGCGCGCCACGCGCTGTCGCCTCGACGCCTCGGCGTCCGCCTCGGCGCGGCCCTTGGGTTCGCCGCCAACGCCCGCCCTCGACGCGTCTTCCCCCCGCGACTTCGCCGACCCCGCCTCCTCCGACACCACCGGGTAGATGCGCCCGTCAATCCACACCTCGCGCACCTTCGCTTTGGGCGTGAAATAGCCACCGCCCGTCACCACCGTCAGGTTGGCGAGCTTGCCGGGCTCCACCGTGCCCAACTGCTCTGCCATCCCACAAAGCCGGGCCGGCACCGTCGTCAACGCCGCCAGCGCGTCCTCCTCGGATAAGCCGCGATCCAGCGCCGACCGCAAGCGGGCGCGAAACTGCCGGCGCTGGGTCAAACCCCAACTGGTCAACGCCACCTCGAGCCCCTGCTGACGTAACAACGCCGGATTCTCCGGCGCCCAATCCCACGCGCGCAAGCGATCCAACGACACCTGCTGCCAATCCTCCGCCTCAGGCAACTTCGGCGCCTCCGGAAAATCCACCGGTACAATCAGCGTCGCCCCCAAACCCTTCGCCAAATCCGGCCGGCGCCACTCCTCTCCCGAACTCACCAACGCAAACTCGAGACCCAACTCGCGCGCCACCCGCGCCGCCCGGTCCATCATCAGCGCGCTGCCCGGCTCGAACAACACCCGCTGCCGCCCCTCCGCCGCTGGCCCCAACTGAGCCAGCGCCGTGTTGAACGCAGGCCGGATCCCCCCACCTTGACCCTGACCCCGACCCGACCGGAGCGCGGTATCCGCCCGCTCGCTCGCGTAATGGCGCGCGTCCAAAAACGCCTGCCGCACCACCGCCACCACCCCCATCAGCGACCCCGGAAACACCCGCTCCCGACTCCGGTTGACCTCGAAGGCAACCACCTGAAACACCTCCGGGGCAAGCACCGCCAGGTTCGGTGCGCCGTCCGATAGCGCCACCAAGGCCGAGCAGCCGCGCAGAATCCCTCGCCCTGGTACCACGTGGCCCACCGTGAACCCGACCTCGCGCAACGACTCCAACGCCTTCGCCTCGATCGCGTACGCGTCCACCGCCCGCCGCTCCGGAGTCACACCCGCCACCGCATGACCAGGACCCGGCCCCCCAGGATCGCGGCCCTGCCCAGGCACGCCAAAGAAGTCATACCCACCCACGCCCCCCGTCAGCGAGCCAGCCTCCGCCGAATCGGCACGCACCGCCACATTGGTCGCCCCCAACACCAAGTACGGCTCGATGAAGCCCGCATAGATCCTCGTGCCTTGCATCGTCCAAACCTGCGCCCCTGCCGGCACCTCAATCCCGCTGCCCACCGCTACAAGGTAACCGTCGCGAATGATAATCGTGGCCTCCTCCAACACCTGCCCCGGCTTCACCACCACCTTGCCCCCAACCAAGGCATGCCAACCCACGGGCGCGGGCCGATGCCCCGCCGGCAACAGCTCCACCGCCCAACCCGACCATGCCAATCCCAGCCACACGACCACCGCCGCCCATCCGAATCGCGCTCTCACCAGAGCGGATTATCCATCGGGCCGCCCGAAGACCAAGTCTTTTCCCAGAGCCACCCTGCGACCTCTCACGCGCGCCCGCGTTCGATTGGCCTCGCCGCCACCGCCCCGCCACGGGCCCGAGGCAAGTCAGGCCCCCCGCAAACGTGGCCCTCCACGCACTGGACAAGCCCGCAGCGATCGTGTTGGCTTGTCCCATGCGCCTCCTCACCCCGATAACCGTCGGCGTCTTCATCCTCCTCGCCTCGCCCCTCGCGTGGGCCCAACCAGCTCGAACCGACGAACCGATGCCTGTCGGGTCTGTGCCTAAACAGGTGCCGCAACTCCAAGCCATTCCTCAGCCCAACCACCAGGTTTCGTTCCAACGCGACGGCCTCGAACTAGCACGCTACCATTTCGGTCCTGACCTGCGACGGCCCTTTGTCTTCCCCATCATCGGCCCGGCCGGCCGGTCCCTCACCCGACTCGGACATCCGCATGACCCGGAGTCGCACAGCCACCATAACTCGGTCTGGATCTCCCATGCCGACGTCAACGGCGCCAGTTTCTGGGACGATCGCGGCAAGGGCCGCATCGTGCATCAGCGCCTCGAGCAGTTCGTCGACGGCCCCCGGGCAGCCTCCGTCGCGTCCCTCAACGCTTGGCTGGCTGATTCCGGCAAGGTCCTCTTGCGGGAACGACGTCAAACCGCCGTGATCGACCTCGGCAACGCCGAGTGGCTGCTGCTGATTGACCTCCAACTCGAGGCAGCCGAGACCGGCGTGACGCTCGGCAAGACGCCCTTCGGCCTGCTGGGTGTCCGGGTTGCCAAAACCATCGGCGTCCACGACGGCGGCGGCACCATCCGCGGCTCGGAGGGTGGCCTCAATGAAGCCGGAGTGTTCTGGAAACGCGCGCGTTGGGTGGACTACTCGGGGCCCATCACCGCCACCGCCATCGAAGGCCTCGCGCTCTTCGACCACCCCCAAAACCCCGGCCATCCCGCCGTCTTCCATGTGCGCGATGACGGTTGGATGGGCGCCGCCCTCACCTTCGATGCCCCGCGTTCCCTCGCTCCCGGCCAACCCTTGATCCTTCGTTACGGCCTCTATGTCCATCGCGGTCACCCCAGCCCCGCCATCCTCGATCGGCAGTGGCAAGCCTTCGCCCAGCTCGGCCATACCCACACCAACACCACCCCCACTGAAGCCAACCCCCAGGTAAAGTAGGCATCGCAGCCCCAAGCGTGGTTTCCCCAGTCCCCGGCTCCGTGCCCAACCCCCAAGCCAAGCCGCATCTGTCAATGACTTTATGCCAGTGCTTTAATACTCCCAAGTCCCAGTCCGAACCGCCCGACCAGGGGTAGATCCTTCAGGTCGTAGCCCCTGCTGCGCCCTATATCGTCGAACAACAGGGTGGAACCTAAGACCTGTGTGAGATTGTTGTAGCCGTGGGCGTTGAGAACGTTGGCCCCGTTGCGCAGTTCGGTCGAGGTCAGGCGACTCGAGCCGTCGTACCCGTTGACGATCGATAGCGCGCCCGGGAGGGTCACGCTGCCGATGCGCGCGCCGGCCCCGCTGTAGTTGTACGTGAACCCCCCCGCCGAGGAGGTGACGGTCTGCAGGCGGTGGGCGGCGTCGTAGCCGTAGCTCTGGCTCCAGGACCCGCTGGGCTGCTGGACGGTCAGGGCCGTGCGCAGCCGGGGCGCGCTCGGGTGGTAGCCGTAGGACACGGTGTCAGTGGGCCAGTGACCGCCGTCGCTGGCAAGCAGTTCCGCATCGGTGTAGCTGAACGTGATCGTGCCCAGGCCCGGCTGCGACAGGGTGCTCAACCGGTTGACCTCGTTGTAGCCCAACGTGATGTCCGGGCTGGTGGGGTAGTTGATGAACGTCAACCTGCCAGCGTCGTCCTGGGTGTAGAGGGTCTGCTTGCTGGTGGTCGGGGTCGACCAGAACTTGCGCCAGGCCAGCCGACCGTCGGCGTCGTAGGCGTACTCGAGGTTGGCGAAGCTCTGGCTCAGGTGGCGGAAGTCGGTCCTTCGTGGCCGACGTGGCTGTTCAGGCGGACGCCCTTCTGCCCTTGATTCCCGCCGATCGCCGGCAGTTCTACCAGGGGCACTTGCTGACCCAGGCGCGGATTAACCTGCGCTCCCTGGACATGCTGGCGCGGCACAGTCAGGCGCCGGAGGCCTACGCCAAGGGCAACGGACACCCAAGGAAGAATCCCGGGGCGAGTACCGCACCAGCCAGCACACCTGCTGCCTGCTACTCAAGTGAAGCGCGCCGCCTCTCCAATTCCTCCCGCGTGTCACGTGCCGCGTGCAGCACGCCCAGCACCACGACCTCGTCTCCCGCGAGGAAGTAGAACACCCCGTAAGGGAAGTGGTTCAGGTTCATTCGCCGAATGTCCGCGAAGCGCACGGCGCAAAGCAGGGCCTGAGCCGGCAAGCGTCGGAGATGCAGGTACGCCTCAGCCCCGAATCGTGCCCCGAGTCCGGCCTGCTGCTCCTCGTACCACAGCGACGCTTCCACCAAGTCAACCTCAACGAGCGGATGAAAGACGAGCGCGGGCATCGGCAATCCGGCGGAACATGGCCTTCAGGCTCTCTTCATCCATGTGGGCGAAACGCTCCGGATGATCACGGTATTCCTGCTGCCGACGGAGCAGTTCGGTCCTCACCGCTTCCGGTTCCGGCTCTGCGCCGGCGTCGGCCATCGCCTCTTTGAACTCGCCGGGAATCCAGGAATCGTCTTGCTCGACGACAAAGCGCGTCACCTGCTTTCGCTCTTCCGGTGGCAGAGCTTTGATTTGCCGAATGACTTCGAGCGCGCTCATGGCGCCACTCTCCACGAATGGCAACAATTCCGCAAGTTGGAATCCGGGGTGGGGATGAAGTCCAATGGCAGCTCCTGGGCCGAAACGATCTGCGGCTACGGCGCCGTGCTCCCAACCCGCAGAAAGCTGGCCCTTGGTGGAAGCAATGACGGAGAGGGGTCTTTCAGCGGAATCAACTGTGAAGGTGACCCCATTGCCACTCCTCTTGTCTCTAGAGTCCTCCTCGCCTCTTGTCCGGGACACCCAGCGAATAGTGGCCCTGCAGAAAGCCAACCGGTATCTGGATGAACACCCGCGCGCCCAAGTAGCCACCCAGCAGCGACAGCTAGCCGCCCGGCTGGAAACCCTCAACGTGGCTGAGTGGCTCAAATTGGAGGTCAGTGAACAACGGCTGCTCTTGACCCGCAACACTGCCGCGCTGGAGGCCACGGCGCAGTTGGACGGTTGCTATGTGGTCGAGACCGATCTCAAGAGGGCTCAGGCTGACGCGCAGACCATCCATGACCGGTACAAAGACCTGGCCCTGGTGGAGCGGGACTTCCGCACACTCAAGACCGGGCACTTGGAGTCCCGACCGTGGTTTGTTTGCACCGAGGACAATACCCAAGCCCACGTATTGACAGCGATGCTGGCCCTCAAAGTACGCCGTCATTTGGAAACTCAGCGCGCCTTCGCACCCCGCGGTACTCCGGGCCGTCATTCCTTCCCATAGGACGTAGCCTTTTGTTGCACCTGCAACAAAAGGCTCCTAGCAACCGCTCGCACACGTGTGATCCGATAAAACCCGCGCCGCCAGTGACCAGGAAATTCATGCGCCGATGATGCGGACCGGACCTGAAGGTTGAAGGGGCAAAGCTCCTGAGTTCGTAAGACTTCGCCCGAGAAAAGAACCCGCTCGCGCCCGTTCCAGCCCGAACCGTGGTTCACGGCGGTGGTGGCGGACGAGGGTTACACGGATGCCGTCCGGAAGTTCTCGATAAAGGAAGTGGTAGGGGAAGCGCTTGAGGTTGGCGCGATGCAGCCCCGGCTTGATCAAATGAAACCGTCCCGGCTGGGCAGCGGCAACCGCGATGACTCGACGTAGCTCAGCTTGGAATTCCTGGCTCAACCGTAACGACACCGCCTGATACCACCGCAGCGCTTCGGCCACATCCTGCTCGACGGCGGGATGGAACTGGATTTTCACCGGTTGCGCCCGGCCTCGACTCGCCGCCAGAATTCGGTTTCCGGGATGGGTTTGACCTCGCCGCTTTCGATCTCGCGTTCGCGCCGTTCCGCCTCGGACCAATCCTCCGCCTCGGACCAATCCTCCGCGGCAGGCGGCAGTGAATCCAGCAAGGCTTCCGTGAGTACGACACGCTGCTCGACGGGTAAGGCCAGCACCGTCCTTTCTATTTCCAGAATCGCAGACATGCCGACAGGCTACCGCCGACTTGGGATTTGGCAAGTTGAGCCTTCATGCGGTGTTCGACCACCACAGCTTGGGCAGGGAGCGAACGGCGCGCAGGTTGCGCTATTTGACCGCCGGATCGTAAAAGGGGTTTAGGTCATCGAACGCCCAAACGGCATGGCCCGCGCCGTGCAACTGCTCGCCCGCGTGCGATCTGATGAAACCCGCGCCGCCGGTGACCAGATGGTCCATGCGCCGAGGATGCGAACCAAGCGCGGAAGCTCAAGAATCAAAGCCAGCCAAGTTCCATTCGCGTTCAGGGCGAGGGGGGCGAGCCGGATTGCGTCCCGGGTCTCAAGGCCGGATGAATTGGTGTGTTTGTAGAAACGACCGAGGGGCGGATTTCGAGGTCGACAGATTGCCCATCGGAGGCGATTCGGGGATAAACCTCGATATCCATCAGCATTCCCTCGTCGAGGGCTTCAAACTCCGGGTAGAAGCGCTCGACCAGTTGATAAAATGGCGACTGTTGCGGGTGCCGGGGACGATAGACGCCGCCAGCCTCCTTGGCCCCGCATGGTATACCTGACCTCCTTACGGAGAGAGAGGTTACGCCCGTGGATGCCCAAGGGCAGCCCTTGGGGGGCGCCGGCAATTTGGCCGAAGGCATCGTGTATGTCGGGCGGCGGGCGCCTTATCCCGAGTCTGCTTTTATCCGGAGTCAAGCCTTTATGGGCAGGGCGGATTGGCCTGAGCTCGGCCGTTTGCGGGCGATGGTGTGCGTGGCGTGACCGTAGAAGACCTCGGCGCATTCCATAATGGTCTCCGAAAGGGTCGGGTGCGGGTGGACGGCCAACGCCAAGTCGCGCGCGGCCTGCTTTTCGTTGATGAGCGGCCCCAGATGCACCTGGCCTTTGAAGGGATCCCCCACATGCAAATTGCGCGCCCGCTGTGCGAGCTTTTCTCCATAGGCTTTGGCGAGCGACAACGGGTTCGTTGTTCAGGTGCCGCCTCAAGTCCGCCGCCAGGCCGTTGGCCGTCTCGTAACGACGCTGGCGATCCTTCTCCACGCAATTCATCACAATCCAGTTGAGGTCGCCCTTGAGTTGGTGCAGCAGCTTCGACGTGACGGCGGAGCGGCGCTTGCCCGTGGTCGTATGTTGATCAGCACCGAGAGTCGCCAGGCGCGTGCTGGGGCGCGGCGGTTTTTTCTCCCGGATCGTCTTCCGCATCGCGTCGATCCCCGACGCCATCAGTTCCTTCGCATCGAACGGCGTGCTGCCGGCCAGCAGTTCGTAGAGCAACACGCCCAGGCTGTAGATGTCGCTCCGAGTATCAATATCCAGCCCGCTCATCTCGGCCTGCTCCGGACTCATGTAGGCCAGCGTCCCGATGAACTGGTGCAACTGGGTGTAAACCGTCGCGTCGGTGAACCGCCCCTCCGTCGCCTTGGCGATGCCGAAGTCAATGACCTTGGGCACCGGCACACTGTCGTGGAGCGTGACGAGGATGTTCGACGGCTTGATGTCGCGGTGAATGATCCCCTTCTGGTGCGCGTGCTGGATGGCCTGACAGACCCTGATGAAGAGATCGAGCCGGTCCTTGGTGCTGAGGTTGGCCTGGTCGCAGTAGTCGGTGATCTTGATCCCGCGCACCAGTTCCATGACGAAGTAGCGCCGGCCGATCTCGGTCGTGCCCGCGTCGAGCGCCTTGGCGATGTTGGGATGGTCCATCCTCGCCAGCGCCTGCCGCTCGGCCTCGAAACGGGCGACCCCCTGCTTGGTGTCCATCCCCAGCTTGATGACCTTGAGCGCCACGCGACGTCGCACGGGTTCGGTCTGCTCGGCGACATAGACCACGCCGCACCCGCCTTCACCCACCCGTTCGAGCAATTTGTAGCGGCCGAGCGTCTGGCCCACCGCTTCGTCGGGCGCGTCGGCGAAGTCGAGTTTGATGGTCGGGCGGGCCGCTGCGGCTTGCGTGGCCAGCAGTGTTTCGGGTTGCTCATGCGCGGCGAGCAGCGCGGCGAGGCGTTGGCGCAGGGCGGCATCGCCTTGGCATTCGGCGTCGAGCCACACCGCGCGAGCCGCTGCGGGCTTGCTCAGCGCGAGTTGGAATAGGAGTTCTTCGCGGTTCGGATTCGTGGCTGGATGTTGAGGCGGCGTGAAACCTTGTCGTTGTCGGAGCCAGCTCGGAGTGATACGGTTGTCGCCATGAGCGACTTGGAAAAAGTGCTGGCCAAAGCCGTCCTCGTGGCCCGCCAGTTCGGGGCCGAGCGGTTGCTGCTCTTTGGCAGCGCGCTGGAGCACCCGGCGAACGCGCGCGATCTGGACCTGGCCTGCGCGGGGGTGCCGGGCTGGAAGCTGTTCGAGTTGTCGTCGGCCCTGGAGGACACGCTCGGTGTCCCGCTGGATCTGGTGCCCCTCGATTCCCCGACGCCCTTCACCCGGCTCATCGAAAAACGCGCCCGTGTTCTCCTGTGACCGCGGAAGAGCTGAAAGCCGAAATCGCCATCGAGTTCGATTCGTTGCAGCAAATCGTGAGCGAACTCGAATCCTTGCGGCGGGACGTGGCCGGTCGTGAGCCGACCGTGCGCGAGAAGACGGCGGCAGCCGCGTTCCTCGCCCAGTTCTACTCGGGCATTGAAAACATCCTCAAGCGCCTGAGCCGTTTCCACGGCGTCGAATTGCCCACAAGCGAGAACTGGCATCTGGACTTGTTCAAACGCTTTTGTCCGCCCGGACAACCGCCGCTGCCCTTGTTGTTCGACGAGGCGCTGGCCCGCCAACTCGGCCCGTTCCGTCGCTTCCGGCATGTCGTCCACCACGGCTACGGATTTCAAATCGAGTGGGACCGGATGCGCGAAGGCGTGGAACATGTCGCCGAAGTGCTCGGGGCGTTTCACGATCGAGTCGAGGCTCATTTGAAAACGATCTGAAGCGCCGCCAGTCAGTGTGCTTCGTCAGCGCCAGTGCGAACACCTGATAGGCATTTCCTTTTTCGACGTGGCTGGAATGTGCCTGGCCCGGTGTGGCCATTCAAGGCGAAACGGGGCAGAAATGTCCTCTGCGATGTGCTTGGTCGGCCTTTGGGGCTGGTGGGTGGCCGCCCACCAGCCCCCGAAAGGCGGTCCTAACCTCCAGCAGGGCCGGTCAGCGGGCCACCGCGGCTGGAAACGGCGGTCGCGCCAGAAACCGTAGCGGTCCTGGTAGCGCTCCTCGTCGAGGGCTTCAAACTCCGGGTAGAAGCGCTCGACCAGTTGATAAAGTGGCGACTGTTGCGGGTGCCGGGGACGATAGACGCCGCCGGCCTCCTTGGCCCCGCATGGCATACCTGACCTCCTTACGGAGAGAGGTTACGCCCGTGGATGCCCAAGGGCAGCCCTTGGGGGGCGCCGGCAATTTGGCCGAAGGCATCGTGTATGTCGGGCGGCTGGCGCCTTATCCCGAGTCTGCTTTTATCCGGAGTCAAGCGTGTGTGGGCAGGGCGGATCGGCCTGAGCTCGGCCGTTTGGTTGGTCTATACCGGGGACGACCTGCAGCCGTTGGCGGACGCGCTCAGGGAAGACATGGAGACACGGAGACGCGGAGACGCGGAGAGCGTGAGCCGCGTGGCGGCGGCTCGGCAAGAGCGCCAGAAACTGGGTGGTTGACTAAATATAGTGAGTTGACCACGCGCTCAACCTTGGGTATTCAGTCAACGTGAAGTCATTGTCCGAGCAGCAGGCATTGCAGCAGATTCCGGGACGGCTGGCCGCGCTCCTGGGGCTGAAGGCGGGCGACGTGTGCGCGCTCGCCGAGGCCCGGGTGGCCGCAAAACCGCCGCGCGCCGATCTGGCGCTGGCGGCGGGCGTGTATCAGTTCGTAGTGGAATACAAGAGCCGGGCCAACGCCGCCGACGTGCTGGCGGCGATTCGCCGGGTGCGGGAGCAGGCGGCAGCCCTCGGCCGGAAGGCGATTCCGCTGGTGGGTGCGCCTTACATGGGCGAAGTCGGGCGGCAACTCTGCGCCGAGGCCGGCGTGAACTGGCTGGACTTGTCCGGCAACGCGCATTTGGAAGCGCCGGGTCTGCATGTGCATGTGGAAGGCAAGCCGAATCAGTTTACCCGTCCCGGTCGCCCTTCGACTGTGTTTGCGCCGAAGAGCGCGCGGATCACGCGCTGGTTGTTGATTCATCCCGAGGAGCGGTTCAGCCAGCAACAATTGGCGGACGCGACGGGTCTGGACAAGGGTTTGACCAGCCGCGTGGTCCGGGCGCTGGAAGCGCAGCGTCTCGTAGCACGCAACGAGGATGGCGCGGTGAAAGTCGCCGATTTCGACGCGCTGCTGGAAGCATGGCGCGAGGCTTACGATTTTTCCAAACACCATATCGTGCGCGGCCACATCGCGGCGCGGTCGGGCGATGACGTGCTGCGGCAACTGTCTGGTGCGTTAAGACAGAGCAAAGCGGAGTATGCCGCGACCGGATTGGCGGCGGCATGGTTGATGAATCCGTTCGCCGGTTTTCGGCTCGTGGTTTTCTACGTGGCGGAACTTCCTTCGGAGGACAAACGGCGGGCGATTGGCTTTCATCCCGAATCGCGCGCCGAAAACGTGTGGCTCGTCGTGCCGAACGATGAAGCCGTGTTTCACGGTGCAGCGGATCGCGAGGGCGTCCGGTGTGTGCATCCGGTGCAGGCATATCTGGATCTGAAAAATCATCCTGAGCGGTCAGCGGAGGCGGCGGAGAAACTACGCCGGAAGTTCTGGAGCAAGGAGAGCCATGCCTGAAAAACCAACGACTGCCGCCGGTTATCCGCCCGGGCAGGTCGCACGGGTCCAAGCAACCTGTCTGTATCTGGCGACGAAGCTGGGCGATTTGATGCCGGAACTGGTGGTCGTGGGCGGGCTTGTGCCGTCGCTGCTAATTGACCAGGAACATCTGCCGGAGAACGTCACGGCGCACGTTGGCACGATGGATTTGGATTTGGGACTGGCGTTCGCGCTGATCGGCAAAGCGCGGTATCAGGAGGTGGCGGCGCGCTTGCGGAACGCCGGATTCACTCCGGACAAGAACGACGCAGGCAAAACCACCCGGCAACGCTGGTGCATCAGCCATCCGCCGGTGACGGTGGACTTTTTGATCGAGCCGGAAGAAAGCACGGAGGCACAGGCCGGCAAACTGTTCGATCTTACGAATGATTGGGCAGCGATCATCGCACCGGGATTGCATCTGGCCTTCACAAACAACCGGGCAGTCACGTTGAGCGGCAAGACCATCACTGGAGAGACAGTCAGCAATGGACGGGAAATCCGGGCATGTGGTGCGGGCGCATTCGTG
>Ga0194111_10001348_pt1 | contig 30337 bp, 28 predicted proteins | sample TA2KigC300mmetaG_FD_146194 | JGI IMG/M metagenome (GOLD analysis project Ga0194111, IMG submission 146194) | Freshwater microbial communities from Lake Tanganyika, Tanzania - TA2015033 Kigoma Deep Cast 300m | ecosystem: Environmental > Aquatic > Freshwater > Lake | place: Tanzania: Lake... | reverse complement strand
TAAACAATCCCTCCCCGGGACAGCAGTTCTCCCAGAGAGTCTTTCGGGGCGATCACTCGGATATCGGAGGTGGCCAGAAGGCGGGGCAGAATGTGCTCGCTCTCGCACCGCTGCAATACATCTGGTCGAAGGGGAAGGAGGCTGGTGTGCCCTTCGGGCCGCTGAAATTGGTGGGGGGTCAGGAAGAATTGACGCTTGAGGTGGATGGCAGGCGACGGCCCTGGTCATACCAGTTTGACGCGGTTCCGCATGACTATACCACGGTGTTCTTTTATACGGATGGGGGGCTAAGAAAGAACCTGCCAGGAGGTAGATGATGAACTCTGCAAAGATATCGACATTCGGAGTGTTTCTCGGGGTGGTGCTGCTTTGTTCCGGGTGCACGTACACTCATTGCGTCATTAACACGTCAGAGAACGTGCTGCATGATGTCAATGTTCGATCGGAAGGCCGGGAGTTCGGGCACGGGTACTTGGCCCCCAAGTGTTGGGCCACCTACAGCGGCTCCATGCGCATCGTGCGCAAGCCGCCGCCGGTCATTTTCTGGAAGACTTCGGAAGGCGGCAAACAGATGTCCCAGGCGGTAGAACTCGACAGAAATCCGGGCACGCGCGAAGTCGAATTCAGGCTCGATGGCAAGACGGTCAGCGCGACGATCACGGAGAGACGCTAGAAGGGCGGATTGAAGCGGATTGGGGTCAGCCCTTGAGTTAGCCTAGAACTATAGGGTGAGGTGTCGTGTCGTCTGGCTGTCGCATATCGCGCGCAGCAGCGGCGGCGAAGCCGTACGCTGGCTGCGCTTGTTGGCGCTGTTCTGTCCGCTCCCATCGGCGTCGGGGTCGGTATCGGTATCGGGGTCGATTCCGGCTCGCCTGACCCTCTCCGCCGTTGTCTTCGGAGGGATTCGATGCCGATTCCGATACCGAACCCGACCCCGAGATGGCTTCTCGTCCCTCAATCCGGACTGCTCTCCGTCATCGTTTCCGTCCGGCCAACGCGCGGATGATGATGCGGGACGGAACTGGTGAAGGGGGAGAGCGTTGGGGATGCGGTGATCGGTGATCAGTGTTCGCGAGCTTTATCGACGAAACCCTAAATCAAGGGCCTCTGCTCTGGGGTGGACGGGGAGGCGGGCAGGCGGCGGAGGCGCAGGACGGCGAATTCCATTTCGGCCAGGTGGTGGTGAATCGCATAGACCGTGAACAGTCCCGTGCCCCACGCGAAGAGGGGGAACACGCAAACGCCGGCGAGGACCAGGTAAGGTTGATTGTACGCGTATTGGCGTCTGGCGAAGCACACCCAGGCAGCCGCCACCGCGGTGGCAATGGCCAGTCTGCCCAGCCACGCTCGCCGGCGCGTCCATGCCAGGAAACCCACGCCGCCGAGCCACAGGGCGGCAAGCCCGAGGTCCGCGCGCGGCTGCGCCAGAGCGCCGATCCCCATGCCCAGTAGCAACCCGCTCCGAATCAACGCTCTGGTCATCCCCTTGTTCCTTTCCGTTCCCCGCCGCCGCGCCTCAGAAAGCGTGTCCGACGGTCAGCGACAGCGTGGCGTCCGCGCTCGCGCGGCGCGCGTCTCCCATTTGTCCCTGGCGCAGGGCTTCCTCATACCTCAAGCGCACGCGCGTTGCGCGCCACGGCGTGGTCCAGGCCGCCGTGACGGCCTGTCGCAGGTCGTTATCCGACAGCGGCGCGTCGTCGGTCACCTCTTCCTGCCGCCGGTCGCGCCCCTGGATCGAACGCAGGCCGTGATAGCGCGCCTCCCATCCCAGTTCGAACGGCGGGGCCGCGAAGGTGAGGCTGGGCCGCGCCGTTCCGCCCGCCGCGTTGTAGTAGCCCCATTTCTTCAAAGGCGATTTCACGCCGTTCAGATCGTGCTCCGCGCCGTAGGTTTCGAGCGCGTGCGCGTCCACCTGCGCGAAGTCGCCGTACAGGTCAAGCGCGGCGCGAACGTCCAGCCGGCCGCCGTGCCAGGCCAGCCGCAGGGCGGGTCCCAGCAGGTTGACGACCGCCGCGTGCCGGTCAGCCCCGTCGTAGCGGTGGCAGGACTGCTCGTAGCCCGTCGCCGCGCCCGCGAAAACCTTGTGCCCCCACCGCCCGCCGCGCGCGCTGCCCACGACGTCCCCGGAATTCCACCCCGCCAGCGTGGCTTCGGCGAAGAAATACGCGTCCGCGATGCCTTCGTTGTCCGCCGCTCCGTCCAGGATCAGGCGGGTGCCGCGGCAGGTTCGGGGCCACGCGTCATCCGGCGAGCGCAGGCGCAGGGCGGCGGCGGGCCGCGCGCCCGCGCGCCCGCCGATGCCGCGGATTCCCGCGCCCGCTTCCGCTTCGACCCGTCCGCGCGCGCCCGTATCCCCGCGCGGGCCGGCCTGCCAAACCGCCTCGCCGACGGCCACGCCGCCGATGGTCAGGACAAGGTCGTTGATGCTGGTGACTTCCCGGAATTCAACCGTGCTTTCCCAGAGGAGGTTGCCGGCCAGCAGCAGTCCGGACGACGCGAGGCGGTTGAATCCGCAGACCCGGCCGACCAGGTAGTACCAGGCGCCGGCCAGCGGGTGGCCGGGGCTGTTGATCCACATCTCGTTGTCGTCGAAGCGCCAGGCCTCGAGCGTGAGGAACTTGGGGCGCAGCGTGGCGAATTCCAGCTCGTAGTCGTAGTCGGCCGTGTTTCTTTCGTCGCCCAGGTACACGGCGCTGCCGGCGAGGAAGCCGAGCGCCAGGAGGCGGCAGGCTCTTCCGTGGCGCGGTCCTGCCGGGCTGCCGGCAATTCCCGGGGAGGAGGCGCGTTCATCCTCGGCGTCCGTCGCGGCGGGCGCGTTTACGGATGCCGGGACGGGGCGTGGCGTCTCGCCGTCGGCGGCCGGAGCCGGCCGCGGCGGGGCAGCCAGAAGGGCGCAGCACAAGCCGGCGGCAAGCCGACGGGGGCGCAAAGCGGGAATCACGGCCAATCGACTCCTCCGTTCTCAACCCGGACCGGCGGCGCTTTGCGCCGGGTTCGACGGGGAAGAGGAATGCCCGAACCGTGCGCCGAAGGCAAGCGCGTATTCCCGCGGCGGGCCTGAATTTGCTATCGCGGGCCTGAATTTGCTTGGCCGGCCCGTTTGGCGGCTGCTATGATCTGCAATCAGTGATGGGCTACCGACGCTTCTGTTTCTGCATGTTCTGCACGGCGGCGCTGGCGCTTCCGGTACGCGTTGCGCGGGCCGACAAGCTGGTCATTACCATCCGCGGCTTCAACCCCGCTCCCTTCGCCCAGCCCGTCGAGATCAAGGCCGAGCTGCCGGCGCGCGTGACGACCAACGATGTGATCAGCGCCGGCGGGCTGGACGTCGAATACGACGTGAAGAAAGACATCTACTACGTCCGCAAGGAGATGGAATTCGGGCCGAAGGAGATCCGCCCGTTCAAGGTTGAGATCAGGGACATCTGGGCTATACCGGAGGAGGACCTGGCGCGGCTGGGCGCGCACACGGACGCGCTGGCGGACAAGCTCAAGGGCAGCGACTATGCCGAGCAGGCCGGGCGCCTCGCCGAAGGCTTGCGCGGCGAGCTGCAATCGATCCTGGCGCGGCAGCAGGCGGCTTCCCTGGCGGCGGGCACGCCGCCCATCCAGCACATCGGCGTGCACGAGACCAACGTGCGCGCGCTCGGCGGGATCAAGCGCGACATCGCGCGCCTCGAGAACATGGTGATGGCCACGGGGCAGGACCCGGGCGAGCTGGTGGGGCCGGGCGAGGACGAGCCCGCGCCGGCGCGCGACCTGCCGCTTGCCGCGTCGCAGTACAAGACCGCGGTGATCACCGTTACGGTGCAGAACACGTCGCCGACGTCCGCGCGCCGCGTGACGGTCAACCGCGAGCTGCCCGCGGAGATACTGGCGACCGACGTGCTGGACGCGGGGGGCTTGGAGGTCGGCACGGACGCGGCTTCGGGGGCGACCTACGTGCGCAAGGAGAACGTGGAGATCCCGCCGGGCAAGACCGTCGAGTTCAACGTCAAGGTACGGGACAAGTGGAACGTCAACGGCCCGCGCATCGTCGCGCTGCGGGCCGAAGCCGAGGAGTTGCGGCAGGCCATCGCGGCGGAAGGCAAGTTCGGCAGCGTGGAGCAGGTGCTCGGCTCCCTTCTGGACGACCTGTCCGAGATCGAAACCGCGGCCGGCCCGCAGAAGCTCGACCGCGCCTACGTGGCTTTCCACCGCAACCAGGCGCGGCGCCTGGACGTAACGCAGCAGACCCTGGAGCGCATCCGCTCGGCCATGCGCGCGCAGCGCGTCTCCCAGCGCTACGGGATCGGGAAGGTCAAACCGCCCAGCCCGAAGACGACGTGGATGATCATCTACGTTGTGCTTGGTTTCCTGGGTCTGGTAAGTCTACTGTTCTTCGTCCGCTGGTACGGCAAGACCAAGGCCGAGCGGATGGAGGGCGCAGAAGAGGAGAAATAGCGGCGCATGGCGCTGGCCCTGAAGATAGACGTGCTGAAGCTGATCGAGCACGGCGCCGTGGTCGAGATCCGCCAGGACGTGATCAACGTTCAGGGCCTGACCAACTGCATGAACGGCCAGCTCGTGGAGATCGGCGAGAATGCCGGCCGCGGGGTGATCGTGGGTTATGTGCCCGACCACGTGCTGGTGCTGCTGGTCAAGCAGACCGGGCCCATCAAGCCGGGCGACCGCGTGCGCTCCAGCATGGATGAATTCCGCGTGCCCGTGGGCGAGGCTTTCATCGGCCGCCGCGTCTCGGCGCTGGCCGAGCCGACGGACGGCGGCCCGCCCATCCGCAAGACCGCCACCCAGCCCATCTTCGGCACCGCGCCTTCCGTGATGCAGCGCATTCCCCTCACCGAGGTGCTCGAGACCGGCACGAAGATCATCGACATGATGAAGCCCGTGGGCAAGGGGCAGCGCATGCTGATCATCGGCGACCGCATGACCGGCAAGACCACGGTGGGCGTGGACGCGATGATCAACCAGCGCGGCAAGAACGTCATCTGCATCTACTGCTGCATCGGCAAGGCCGAGGCGGCGCTGAACCGCGTGCTGGAGGCCTTCGACGCGGGCCGCGTGTGGGAGTACGGGATCGTCGTGGCGGCCACGGCCTCGGACCCCATGGGCCAGCAGTACCTCGCGCCCTACGTGGCGGCCAGCCTGGGCGAGTACTTCATGAACGAGAAAGGCGCCGACGTGCTGGTGGTCTTCGACGATTTCACCAAGCACGCCTGGGCCTACCGGCAGATCTCGCTGCTGCTGGAGCGCGCGCCCGGACGGGACGCCTATCCCGGCGACATCTTCTACATCCATTCCCAGCTCGTGGAGCGCGCCTGCAAGCTCAACCACATCAAGGGCGGAGGCTCCATGACGCACCTGCCCATCGTGGAGACGCTGCAGGGCGACGTGGCCGGCTATATTCCGTCCAACAGCATCTCCATGACCGACGGCCAGATCTACATGAACTCCACGCTCTTCGGCGAAGGCTTCAAGCCGGCCATCGACATGGGCCTGTCGGTCTCGCGTATCGGCAACCGCGTGCAGTGGCCGGCCATGAAGAAACTCACCGCGATGCTGCAGCTGCAGTTCGTGCGCTACAAGGAGCTGGAGAAGCTCACGCGCATCAAGGCGGGCGTGTCCGCCGACGTCGAGCAGCGTCTCAAGCGCGGCAAGGTCCTGGAAGAGGTGCTCAAGCAGGAGGCCAACGCGCCGGTGCCCATGGAGGACCAGGTAATCACGCTCTACGCGCTGCAGAAAGGCTTCCTGGACGGCGTGGAGCCCGCGGACGTGAAGGGGCGCCTGCGTGACCTGGTCGGGCAGGTGCGCCTGCATCGCCCCGACCTCATCGCCGCGCTGAACGCGCACAAGTCCCTGACGGAGCAGATCAAGGAGGGGTTGGATGAGCAGCTTGGCCGGCTCGCCGGTTCCGCTCTTCAAGATCAAGGTTGAAGAGAAGGGCCGGATCAAAGACATCAAGGAGATCATCGTCCGCATCGACGGCCTGCCCACCTGCCTCAACGGCCAGATCGTGGAGATGGGGCCGGACGTCAAGGGCATCATCATGGGCTACGACAAGTCCGACGTCCTGGCCCTGGTGCTGGGCGACCCCGGCAAGCTTCGCATGGGCAAGGAAGTCTCGGGCGTCAGCGAGCCGTTCCGCATCCCGGTGGGGGACGGCTACCTGGGGCGCATGATCACCGCGCTGGGCGCGCGCTGCGACCGCGGGGAGGACGTGGAGCCGGACGACTACTATCCGGTCTTCCGCGATTCGCCGCCCATAACCTGGCGCGCCCCCGTGGACGAATTCCTTCCCTCGGGCACGAAGATCATCGACGTGATGGTGCCCCTGGCCAAGGGGCAGCGGCAGCTGATCCTCGGCGACCGCATGACCGGCAAGACGGTCATCGCCCTGGACGCGATCATCAACCAGAAGGGCCGCGACATGGTCTGCATCTACTGCTGCATAGGCAAGTCCGTGTCGGCCCTGGAAAAGGTCATGGCCACGCTGCACGACAGGGGCGCGCTGGAATACACCGTGGTCATGGTGGCCACGGACAACGCTCCCGTGGGCGAGCAGTTCATCGTGCCCTACGCCGCCGCGGCCATGGGGGAGTACTTCGCGGCCTCCGGCCGCGACGTGCTGACGGTCCTGGACGATCTTACCAAGCACGCCTGGGCCTACCGTCAGCTTTCCCTGCTGCTCGAGCGCCCGCCCGGCCGCGAGGCCTATCCCGGCGACATCTTCTACGTGCAGACGCAGCTGATGGAGCGCGCCGGACGTTTCAACGAGGAGCACGGCGGCGGCTCCATCACCTTCCTGGGCATTGCCGAAACGCTGCAGGGCGACCTCACGGGGTATATTCCCTCGAACCTGGCGTCGATGTGCGACGGGCAGGTCTGCCTGAGCAGCGCCATCTTCGCCGAAGGGTTCCGGCCGGCAATCGACTTCGGGCTCTCGCTCTCGATCATCGGCGGACGCGTGCAGCCGCGGATCCTCAAGCAGCTGAGCGGCCGCCTGCGGGCGGAATACGCCCAGTACACGGAAGTGGCCAGCCTGAGCAAGCTGCAGTCGGGACTGTCGGGCGAGGCGGAGCGCGTGCTGAACCGCGGCCAGGCGATCATGTCGGTCCTCCAGCAGGGGCAGAACCGGCCGGTGGGGCTGGCCGAGGAGGTCCTGCTGCTCTTCGCGCTGAGCCGCGACATGCTCACGTCGCTGGCGGACGACGAGCGCGCGGCTTTCCGGCGGGACATTCCGGCTTTCGCGCAGAAGGCCGATCCCGGCCTGCTCAAGCGCATCGAGGCGGGCGGCGAGATGACCGCCGACATCGAGGCCGGGCTCGGCAAGCTGATGGCGGCCTACTTCAGCTCGCTGAAACAGTAGTGGAGGCCGCCGCGCCTGCCCGCCGAAGCCTCCGGGCGAAGGCGGGTTGCGGCACAGGGCAATGAAAGTGACGATTCTGAATCCGAAGCACGTGGTGTTCGACGGCGAGGCCGCGAGCGTCTTCCTGCCCGGCGACCAGGCCGAGTTCGAGCTGCTCGATTTTCACGCGCCGATCGTGAGCCTGCTGCGGCCCGGCAAGGTGATTGTCGACTGGCGCAAGGCGATCCCGATCAAGCGGGGCATGGTCAAGTTCGATCACAATGAGTGCATGATACTGGTGGAGGAGTAGGGGTCTGGACAGCTTTGTCATATTCCTTGTCATGTTCGTGACGATCATCGGCCCCTCGGCCGTGATCGGCGCGATCGGTCATGCCAGCATCCGGGCGCTGGGCCGCAATCCCTCGGCGGCGCCCAAGATCCTGCAGGCCATGATCATCGCCCTGGTTTTCGCCGAGGCCATTGCCGTGATCGCGCTGTTGATACTTTTCCAGTTGTTCGGAAGGGGATAAGCGAAAGGTTTCGGCCATACTGAGAAAGGAACCGAGCTCATGCAAGACACAGTCCGCATCCTGGTGCCCATCGCCGTGGCGCACGTGTTCGTGCTCGTGGCGACGATTATCGTCATCAAGCGGCTTCTGCTCAGCGACTCCCTCAACGCCGTCAACCGCCTGAAACAGGTCGAGGCCGAAGTGCGGCGCAAGGAGGAGACCGTCCGCCGCGACATCGAGGAGCACGAGAAGGATTTCGCCCGGAAGAAGCTGGCGGCCGAGGAGGAGCTCCAGCGGCACCGCGAGGAGCAGGAGAAGGAGCTGACGCGCACGCGGGACCAGATCACGGCCGAGGCGCGCAAGGAAGCCGAGAAGATCATCGAACAGGCCAGGCGCAACGAGGACAAGTTCCGGAGGCAGATCGCGCAGGACATGGAGGAGAAGGCCGTGGAATACGCCGGCCAGGTCTGCCAGCTGGTCTTCAGCGAACGCATCAACGCGGAGCTCAACCGGCACTTCGTGGACGAGCTGCTGGCCGCGCTGGACGAACTGGACGCCGGAAGCATAACGGTGGACACGGCCAATGCCGAGTTCGCTTCCAGCCATCCCCTGGCGCCCGACCAGCGCGAGCGTCTGGAGAAACTGCTGGCCGACAAGTTCGGAGCCCAGATCAAGGTCAAGGAGAGCGTGCGCGAGGCCCTGTTGGCCGGGCTCGTGTTCAAGCTGGGCAGCCTGGAGATCGACGGCAGCCTGCTGAACCGCTGCCGCGAGGCCGTGGCGGAGGTGAAGAAGACGGCGAGAGTATGACGGGGTTGCTTCGCCGCGCCGGACGCGAAACGGCGGGAAGGGAAGCGGCCCGCTTCCGCGGTTCATTGACGGAGCGCTCGCGCCGCCCGTGAAACCATGCATCTGAATGAAATACGCAAGGAGCTGCGGTTCAACGCGGAGCTGCTGCACCTGATCGAAACGCTCAAGAACATCGCGGGAGCGCAGTATCACGTGATGGAAAAGGAAAAAAGGCGTTTCGACCAGTTCATGGACGCGTTCTCGGGCTTCTTCCGCGTGGTGGACATGGTCGAGGTGGCCAACCCGCTGGTGAGGGTCGTGTCCGACGTTCTGGGCGTGGTGATCGTCACCTCGGACTCCGGGTTCATGGGCGGCTTGAACCAGGGCGTGCTCCGCGCGGCGATGCACGCGGTGGGCGGGCTGACGCCCGACAGGTTTTCCCTGACGGTGATCGGCGACAAGGGCGCCACCGCGATCGCCGACCGGGGCTACCGCTTCAAGTTCTTTCCGGGCATTGCCCAGGACCGCATCTACGAACAGGCGGTGGAGGTGCGGGACCACGTGGTGCGGGAGGTGCTGGAGCGGCGCATGGGCAAGGTGATCTTGGCCTATCCGCGTCCGCTCTCCTTCACTTCGCAGCGCGTGGAAGCGATCAACCTGCTGCCCTGCGGCGAGCTGTTCGACCGCCAGGCCAGGAGCGAGGTGTCGCGCCGCGCCGGCGCGGCGCGGTTCATTGCCGAGGCCGGCAAAGTCATCGTGGAGTCGTCGCTGGCCGACATGCTCGAGTACCTGTCCGCCGTGTGGGTGACCTCCAAGCTCTTCGAGGTCTTCGAGGACAGCAAGCTCGCCGAGTTCTCGGCCCGCGCCATGCACCTTGACGGCAGCCAGCAAAAGGTCGAGAAGGAATACAAGCGGGTCAAGCATCTGGCCTCCAAGGCGGCGCACGAGCTGATCGACAAGGGCATGCGCGAGAGCTTCGGCGCCACGAAGAAGAAACGGGAACGCAAGACCGCGCGGGCGGCGTGAGGAGAGACACAATGGCTGACGCAGCTGCGGCAACGGGCGGCAGGACCGGAAAGGGGCGGGTCACCGCGGTGCAGGGACCCGTCGTGGACGTGACCTTCGACAGCGTCGAGGAAATGCCCGATCTGCACGAGACGATTGTGACCAAGACGTTCGACAAGCGCGAAGTGAGCATGCTCGTGGCCGAACACCTGGAAGGCAACATCGCGCGCTGCGTTTCGCTGGTCTCGACGCAGAACCTGCAGCGCAACGCGCCGGCGCGCGCCACGGGCGGCCCGCTGCGCGTGCCGGTGGGCGACGAGCTGTTCGGCCGCATCATCAACGTCATGGGCCAGCCCATTGACGGCAAGGGGCCGGTCACGGCGGCCGAAACCGCGCCCATTCACAGGGACATCAGCAAGATCGCCGTGGACGTGGACAGCCTCGCCGGGGGCAAGGCCGAGATCGTGGCCACCGGCATCAAGATCGTGGATCTGCTGTTCCCGGTCGTGCGCGGAAGCAAGACCGGGGTGATCGGCGGCGCCGGCTGCGGCAAGACGGTGCTGATCATGGAGCTGATTCACAATATCGTCGAGGAGCATGAGGGCGCCTGCGTGTTTGCGGGCATCGGCGAGCGCATCCGCGAAGGCAACGAGCTGTATTTCGAGTTCGAGCAGGTCGGCATTCTGGACAAGGTCATGATGGCGTTCGGCCAGATGGACGAACCGCCCGGCGCGCGTTTCAACGTCGTGCAGACCGGCATCACGCTGGCGGAATACCTGCAGCAGAAGGGGCGCGAAGTGCTGCTGTTCATGGACAACGTCTACCGCTTCGTGCAGGCGGGCGCGGAGATCTCCACCCTGCTGGGGCGCACCCCCTCGGAGACCGGCTACCAGCCGACCCTCAGCTCGGAAGTCGGCGAAATCCACGAGCGCATCAAGGGCTCGGTGTCGGCCTTCGAGGCCGTGTATGTGCCGGCCGACGACCTGACCGACCCGGCGGTGGTGGCGATCTTCAGCTACCTGGACGCCGTCATGGTGCTGTCGCGCGAACGAACGCAGCTCGGGCTGTACCCGGCGATCGATCCGCTGGCTTCTTCGTGCTCCAACCTGGACGCCGCCATCGTCGGGCAGCGGCACTTCGATATCGCCCAGGAGCTGCTGCGCATCCTGACGAAGTACGACGAGCTGCGCCGCATCGTGGCGGTGATCGGGCTGGACGAGCTTTCCAAGGCTGACCGGACGCTTTACGAACGCGCCAGAAAAGCGCAGAATTTCCTTACCCAGCCCATGTTCGTGGCCGAATCCTACGTGGGCAAGAAGGGCGAGTTCGTCACCACCGGCGAGACGCTGGACGGGTGCGAGAAGATCATCGACGGCGCCATGGACGACCGCGGCGAGGAAGAGTTCTACATGATCGGGAAGATAGCATGAGGCCGGCTGCCGGCGCGGAGACGCCCGCGTCCGGCGACGCCGGGCGGGGCGCGCCGAAAACCGGACTCCGGAAGCCGATGTCTCCTTCCGGCGCGAGCGTGTGAGATGCCGCAAGATCTTGCCAGGCGACTGATCCAGACGGGGCTGGTTTCCGAACAGCGCCTGCGCGAGGCGCAGGAGACGGCGCGCGCGGAGCGCCGCAGCCTGGCCGACGTGCTCGTTGAATCGGGAGCCGTGGCGGAGGCCGACCTGCTGCCCGAGGTCGCCCGCCTGCACGGGCTGGAGTTCGTGCGCCTGGCCTCGCTTGCCGTTGAAGACGGGGCGGTCAAGGCCGTGCCCGCCAAGCTGGCTTCCCACTACCGGGTGATGCCCGTGCGCCTCGAGGCCGGGACCCTTACCGTGGCCCTTGCCGATCCCCTGGACGCAAGCGCGGTCGAGGATATCGAGACCAACCTCGGCTACCGCGTGGAGCGCGTGCTGGCCTGCCGGGCCGACATCGACGAAGCCCTGCGCCGGCACTACGGGGTGGGCGCGGATACCGTGGAACGCATACTCGCCGACACCCCCGAGCGCCAGACGGAACTGCTCCCGGAGGAGACGCAGGACCTGGAACGCATGGCCGAGGACGCCTCCGTGGTCAAGCTCGTCAACCAGATCATCCACCAGGCGATCAGCGACCGGGCCACCGACATCCATTTCGAGGTCGCGCGCGGCGGCGTGGCGGTGAGGCGCCGCATCGACGGCGTGCTCTACGACATCAGCGTGCCGCGCAACATCCGCTACCTGTACCCGGCCATCGTCTCGCGCGTGAAGATGATGTCCTCGCTGGACATCGTGGAGCGGCGCCTGCCGCAGGACGGCCGCGCGCGCGTGAGCATGCGCGGGGCCAACTACGACCTGCGCGTGTCGATCGTGCCCTCGGTGCACGGCGAAGACGTGGTGCTGCGCATTCTGCCGGCCGCGATGCTCTTCGACCTGGGCGACCTGGGCCTCAACGCGCGGCACCTGGGCATGCTGGAAGAGCTCATCGCGCGGCCGCACGGCATCATCGTGGTCACGGGACCGACCGGCAGCGGCAAGAGCACGACCCTCTACGCCTGCCTCACGCGCCTGAACACGCGCGACCGCAAGATCATCACCATCGAAGACCCCGTGGAGTACGAGCTGGAAGGCATCACGCAGACCCAGGTGAACCCCGCCATCGGATTGACCTTCGCGCGCGCCCTGCGCAGCATGCTGCGTCACGATCCCGACGTCATGATGGTGGGCGAGGTGCGCGATGCCGAGACCGCGGAGATCGCCGTGCAGACGGCGATGACCGGCCACCTCGTGCTCACGACGCTGCACACCAACGACGCCGCCGGCGGGGCCGTACGCCTGACGGACATGGGGATCGAGCCCTACCTGATAACGTCCACCGTGATGGCCTTTACGGCCCAGCGCCTCGTCAGGGTCATATGCCGCCGCTGCCGCGAGGAGTACGCGCAGGACGGACGCACCCGCTACCGCGGCGCGGGCTGCCGGCACTGCAACGGCAGCGGGTTCCGCGGGCGGGTGGCGATCTGCGAATTCCTCCCCCTGACCCCCGAGATCCAGACGCTGATCCTGGCGCGCTCGTCCGCGAAGACCGTTCGCGAGAAGGCCGACGCGCTCGGAATGCCCACGTTGGCCCAGGACGGGTGGGAAAAGGTCGAGCAGGGCATGACCACGGCCGAGGAAGTCATGCGCGTGACCACGCTGTGAGGAGGGGGCGCGTGCGCCCTCCTTCGCGCGAGGCGCTTCGGAGGGCAAGCCGGACCCGCCGGGAGAAAGTGACCGGACCATGCCGAGGTACCTATACAAGGCCAAGGCCGGTCCTGACCGGACCATGGAAGGGACGGTCGAGGCCGCGACGCGGGCGGAGGCCGTCGCCCGCGTTGACGCCATGGGCTACAGCCCCATCAGCGTCCGCGAAGCCGTCGAAGAAGGCGCCGGCGCGCGCCGGCGCGCGGTCTGGCGCCGCATTTCCGCGGGCAGCATCACCGTCTTCACCCGCCAACTGGCGAGCCTCATCCGTTCCGGCGTTCCGATACTGAGGGCGCTGAACACGATTCGCGCGCAGACCGGGAATCCCCGCCTGCGCGCGGTGGTCGAGGACCTGGGAACGGTCATCCGCGACGGCGGCATGCTTTCCGACGCCATGGGCCGCCATCCCAGGCTCTTTCCGCGGCTGTACGTCAGCATGGTGCGCGCCGGGGAGTCGGGCGGCGCGCTGGACACGGTGCTGTTCCGCCTTGCCGACGCGCGCGAGAAGGAGGAGGACTTGCGGCGCCGCGTGCAGGCGGCGGCCGCGTATCCCGCGCTGGTGGCCGCGGTCGGGGCGATCACGATCTTCGTGCTGCTGTCGTTCTTCCTGCCGAGGGTGGCGGCGCTGTTCCGCGATTACAGGGACCTGCCGCTTCCCACGCGCGTGCTCATCGGCGCGAGCGATTTCTTTTCGGCCCACTGGTACTGGCTGCTGCTCGCGGCGGGGCTGACGGCGGCGGTCTTCCGGCGCGTGGCGGCCATGGAGAAGGGCCGCGCGCTCGTGGACGCGCTGAAGCTCCGCCTGCCCGTGATCGGCGTGTTCCTGCGGGACGCGGACATCGCGCGTTTCGCGCGCACCCTGTCGCTCCTGATCGAGGCGGGTCTGCCCATCGACCGCGCCCTGGAACTCAGCGGCGAGACCGTGCGCAACGCGGTGCTCAAGGAGGTCGTGGAAAACGTCCGGCGCGACGCGATCAGGCAGGGCGTGCCGCTTTCCGTCGGATTGCAGCGCCACCGCGATTTTCCGCTCTTTGTGGCCAACATGGTGGGCGTGGGCGAGGAGTCCGGCCGTCTCGAGGATTCCCTGTCGGAAGTAGCCGCGTTCTACGAGAAGCAGGTCGACCAGAAGAGCCGGCTGGCGGCGAGCCTCGTGGAGCCGGCGCTGATCCTGGTCGTGGGCGCGCTGGTCGGGTTCATCGTCTTCGCCATGCTCCTTCCCATCTTCAAGCTGGGCGGCCTGCTCTGAGGCGCGGGCGGGGCGGGGCGGGGACCGACGCCTTCGCCGGGCGGCTCCGGCGAGCCCGGCCGGGCCCGCCCGGACGGGTCATGCACATGAAGGTGCGCGCGAAAAAGAGCGTCGGCCGCGGAGCCGCGGCCCGCCTGCGGCCGCGGCTCGCGCTGCTCGCCGCACTCCTCGCCCGCGTTGCCGCGGCCGAAGACTGGTCCGTCCACGGCGAGAAACACTTCATTATTCACTATGCGGGCGCGGACGGCTTCGCGCGGGAGGTGGGCCGCCGCGCCGAGCAGTACTATGACACCATCACGCGCGACCTGGGCATCAGTCGCCGCGCCGATTTCTGGCTCTGGAACGACCGCGTTCGCCTCTACATCTATCCCACGCGCGCGGAATTCGTCGCCGCCGCCGCGGCGCCGGCCTGGGCCGGCGCGAAGACGGACTATGACGCGCGCGAGGTCCGCACGTTCCAGGACAGCCCGTCGTTTCTGGACACGCTCCTCCCGCACGAGCTGGCGCACCTGGTGTTCCGCGATTTCGTCGGCACCGGCGGCCACATTCCCCTCTGGCTGGACGAAGGCGTGGCGCAGTGGGAGGAGCGGTCCGGCCGGGAGGAGGCGGAGAGCCGCGCGCGGCTCCTGCTCCGGCAGGGCCGCCTGCTGCCGCTGGAACGGCTCATGCTTGCCGACGTGCGCGAGGGCGCGGGCGGCGGCGAGGCCGAGGCGTTCTACGCCCAGGCCCGCAGCATCGTGGCTTACCTGATCGAAGAACACGGCCCCGAACGATTCCGGCGCCTGTGCGGCCAGTTGCGCGAGGGCAAGACATTTGAGCAGGCTTTGCGATTTACCTACGGGGACAGAATTGATAGCATGGCCGCGCTGGAGTCGCAGTGGCGCAAGTACGTGGAGGAATCGCAATGAGAACGCCCCATACCCGCATCGGAAACCGTCAGTCGCGGCGCAACAGCCGAGGCGCCCCGCGGCCCCCGGGCGCGGGCGGACGCGCGGGCGGCGGCTGTCCGGCCAACCCCTCGCCCGCCTCCGGTTTCACGCTGATCGAGCTGATGGTCGTGGTGATCATCATCGCGGCGCTGGCCGGCATGGTGCTGCCGCGCGTCCTGCCGGCGACCGATGAGGCCAAGAGCAACATCGCCCTGGGCGACATCGCGGGCATCACGCTGGCCCTGAAGATGTACCGGTTGCACAACGACCGTTTTCCTTCCACGGAGGAAGGGCTCGACGCCCTGATGGCGGCCCCTTCCACGGCCCGCAACTGGAAGGGCCCCTACCTGGAGAAGAAGGCCCGCGACCCGTGGAAACGCCCCTACAACTACCGCTATCCGGGCAGTCACAACCCGCACGGTTTCGACATCTGGTCGCTGGGCCCCAGCGAGGAAGACGCCGGCGACGATGTGACCAACTGGGGGGAATGAGAGTCCGCGCCGGCGTGTTCTCCGGAGCCTGAAAGGCGAAGGAGGAAGCGCGGACCGCAAACGCGTTGTCTGCGGCGGCTTGCGTATTGCCCGAAGGAGAAGACGCGTATGCAGCGCCGGCTCCAGCCGGTCCCGGACAAGGCAGGAGCGAGAATGAAGACCGGATCTCATCCCCGTCCCCGTTCCTCCTCCGCCTTCACGCTCATTGAAATCCTCGTCACCGTCGTGATCCTTTCCGTGGGCATCGTGGCTGTGTTGAGCGCCTTCAACCAGGCCGTCGCGGCGCTGGGCGCCTCGAGCGAAGCGCTGGCCGCCGATCGCCTGATCACCGAACGCATGGACGCGCTGCGCGAGGCCGCTCTCGAAGCGGGCGACCCCCTGGGCAGGCGGTCTTCCGGCACGCTCAGCCTGCCGGCGGGCGTATACCGCTGGGAGGCCGAACTGACGCTCCTGAAGGAACTGCCTGAAATCCGGCGGGACGACGAGCCGCTGAAGGAAGCGGTCTACGAGGCGCGCGTGTCCGTCCGGCGCGAGGGGTCCGACAACGAACACGCCGCCGCGACGTACCTTCGCGCCGCCGGAGCACGGTGATTGGGCGAGGAGGCAGGGATGACGAGGATGGAGGGTCGCCCTCCGCGGCGACCGGGAACGCACGGCATGAAGACGGCATCTTTCCGATGGCGATCGAACGTCCCGGCCCATGCTCCCTCCGCCTTCACCCTGATCGAAATGCTCATCGTCACCGCGATTCTCGGCGTGGTCATTGCCGCGATCGTGGCCTGTCTGGCCGGCGGCCTGCGCGTGTGGGAATCGGCGCGACGCTTTGACAAGGTTGAGACCGAAGCGATGTTCGCCCTGGCCGCGGTGCAGAAGGACGTGATGAACGCCATACCTTTCTATGCCCTGCCTTTTCGCGGAAGCCCGGACGGAATGGCGTTTCCGTGCCTCGTGTCGGTCCTGTCGGGAGAGGGCGGGGAGGAGGTTGCCGTCGGGACCGCGGCCTATCGTCTGGACTACGGGCGCGGCCGGCTCATCCGGCGGGCCTGGGCGTTTCCGCGGCCGGAGCCTCCCGAGCAGAACGCGGAGACGGTGGCCGGGCGCGTGCGCAACGCGCGGCTCTGGTATGCGCCGGATCCCGCGGACCGGACGGCGTCGGGCGGCGCCCAATGGCAGGACATCTGGCAGGACGCTTCGAATCTCCCGCGGCGCGTCAGGATTGATCTTGGGCTGGACGACGAAGGCGAGACGCGCACGTTCAGCCGCACGTTCGTGATTCCCGTTGTTCGCCCGGGGCAGGGCGGGGGGTAGGGAGGGGAGTCTGTGGGTGCGTGGGTCTGTGAGTGTGCGAGTGCGGGAGTGTGCGGGTACGCGCGGGGAAGAGCCCGGATCCCTTCCCCTGCCCAACCACCCGCTCACACACCCAGACACCCACACACTCCCACAACTCCCCTGCGCGCCAGCGCGCTCATTCTCGCCCTGTGGACGCTCTTCTTCCTGGCCACGCTGGCGTTGGCGGTGGGCGCGTACGTGGGCGCCAACGTGGAGCTGGCGCGCCGCTTCAGCGCCGACACGGCGGCCTACGCCCTGGCGCGCGCGGCGATTGAGAAGGGCATCATGCTGGCCGCGGCGGATACCAACGCCTGGGACGCCGCGGGCGAGCCCTGGCATTCCGAGGCGGAGTTCCGCGACGTGTCCCTGGGCGCCGGGACGTACAGCGTTCTCACGGTGTCGCCTCTTCCGGACGGGGGTACGGCGACCAACTACGGCCTCTTCGACCAGGAGCGCCTTGTCAATATCAACACGGCGGACGCCGGCCTGCTGGCAGCCCTGTTCGAGGTGGGCGCGGGCGCGGAACGGTCGCGGGCGGAGGATCTGGCCGCGGCCGTCATTGACTGGCGCGATGCGGATGATGGCATGTTGACAGGAGGCGCCGAGGATGAATACTATCGTCGCTTGAGCCCGCCGTACCATTGTCACGACGGGCCGTTCGGAAGCATGCACGAAGTGCGGCTCGTGAAGGGCGTGGACGAGGAGCTTTTCCGCGGCATACGGGGTCTGGCGACGGTCCACGGCACGGGCAAGGTGAACGTCAACACCGCGCCGCTGCCGGTGCTGCTGGTTCTGGCCGCGGCGCAGGGCGGGTCGCGTCCCGTCGCCTCGTCGCTGGCCGCCAAGATCGTGCGGTTCCGCGAGGCCGGGAACGCGTTCCAGGTGCCGTCGCTCACGGAGATGGCGGGCCAGCTGAACGCGTTCAGCACGCTCTCGGGAGAAGAGGCGGACCTGCTGGCCAGGATGGCGCGGCGCTACATGGGCCTGGACGCGACGTGTTTTTCCGGCACGGCCCGCGGCGCGGCGGCGGGCGGCGAGCGGCTGATCGATTTTGTCTTTGACCGTCGCGACAGGGCATTGCTCTACTGGTACGAGCGGTAGCGATATGAGCGGGAGTTCCAGCGGTTCGGTGGTCGTTGTCGAGATAAGCAACGACTGGCTCAAGATCGCCCAGGCCGTGCCGCAGCGCGGCGGCGTGGCCCTCGCCAAGCTGCATCTGCAGCGTTTCGAAACGCTTGACGGATCCCTGGCCGGCGCCGTGTCCGCGGCCTTTGACCGCCTCGGCATCCCGCGCTCCGGCGTGGTGGCCTGTCTGCCGCGGCAGGTCGTGAACGTGCGCATGCTCGAGCTGCCTTCGACGGATCCGTCCGAGATCGCCGACATGGTCGAGCTGCAGGCCGGCAAACAGACGCCTTACTCCCGCGACGAAATCGTCTCCGACTACCGGATCGTGGGTTCGCGCCGCGAGGGCTACAGCCGGATCGTGCTGGCCATCGTGCAGCGCAGCGCGCTGCGCCAGCGCTTCAGCATTCTTGAAGAAGCGGGCCTCGACGTGGATACGATGTCGGTGAGCTCGGAGGGCCTTCTGAACTGGCTGCGCGCCGTGGCGCCCGCGGAAGGCACGCGGGCCGTGCTGGACGTGGACTCCTACTTCTCGGACCTGTCGGTGGTGTCCGGCGGGCAGCTTCTTTTCACGCGCGGCATTCTGGTGGGCGCGAACCAGCTGGTGGACGACGCGGACCGCTGGAGCGGCAAGCTGGTTGACGAGATCAGGCGTTCGCTGGACGCCTTCCGCGGCGAGGCGCCGGGCAGTCCGCTTTCCGGCCTCATCGTGACCGGCGCCGCCGCGGCCGTGGACGGTCTTGGGGCGCGGCTCGGCGAAGCCCTGGGCATGGAAGTCGGCACGATGGATTCCCTGCGCGTCGCGGCCCGGCGCCCGGCCGAACCCGCGCTGGGCGAAGGGGATTTCCGGCGCGTTTCGCTCACGGCCCTGATCGGGATGGCGCTGGCCCCGGGCCGGCTGCAGCTCAACCTGGTTCCGGACTCCGTGCGCATGCGCAAGGGACTGGCGCTGAAAGCGCGCAGCCTGGCGACGCTGGGCATCCTGCTGATGAGCGCGCTTGTGGCGGCGTCGCTGCTGGCCAACGTGCGCATTTTCATGCTGCGCGAGCGCCTGGCGGGCATCCGGCGCGAGTACGCGCGCACCGCGCCGGCCGCGGCCGAGGTGGAGAGCATGCGGCAGATGGTGGACCTGATCAGGGAGCGGCAGGACAAGCGCCTGGCGGCGGTGGCCGTCCTGAACGCGATCCACGCCGGCGTGCCGGAGAACGTGCTGCTGGACCAGGTGAGCCTCGAGCGCGGCGGACCGGAAGCGGACTCCGCGGGAACGGCGGTCGTGGAAGGCACCGCGGCCCAGAGGCGGGATATCAGCCGGCTGATCAAGAACCTGGAAAGCGCGGCGGAGTTCCGCGACGTCCGCGAAGGCGGCAGCACCGCCGCCGACAGCCGGACGCAGCGCTACCGGTTCCGGATCGTCTGCGCGATGGAGAACGAACCGTGATACTCGACTGGCTGTCCAGGCTCAACGCGCGGGAGCGGCTGGGATTGACGGCCGCCGCGCTGGTCATCCTGGGAATGCTCGTGGACCGCCTGGCCGTGCAGGCGGTGGTGAACAGGTCGCGGGAGCTCAGTCGCGAGATCGCGCGGAGCGAAGCGGAGGTCGCCTACAACCTGCGCGTGCTGGCGGGCAAGGCGGCGGTTGAGACCGAATACCGGCGGCTGCTGGCCGCGATGGAAGCCGTGCAGTCGGAGGCGGAAGGCATTGACCGCATGAAGGATCAGATCGATGCGCTGGCGCGGGAAGCGGGCGTCAGGCTCGATTCATGGGAGGAGCGGCGCCCCGAGAATCGAGGCGCCTACGACGAGCATTTTGTCGTGGTCAGGCAGTTCGATAGCGGCATGGACGGCGTGCTGCGTTTTCTCTACGATGTGAGAAGCGCGCCGGGCCTGATGCGGGTCGAGCAGATACGGGTCGGACCGGTCCGGGACACGGATCGCATGCGCGGCAGCCTGCTGATCAGCAAGGTCTTTCGCAAGACCGAAACGAAGTAGATGGCCGCGCCGACGCGTTCGCCGGAGCTCGAAGGGCGCAGGGGAGAGCGCGGACCATGAACGCGCGCTGACGCGGGGCGCAGCGCTTCCGCGCCGCGTCGGCGCGGGCGTGCGGCGCCGGCTTCAAGCGGTCCAAAGAGAGCGTGACGCGCGTGAGAACGACAACGGATCCGACAGTCTCCGGCATGGACGCTCCGGTGGAGCGTCGTCTTGCGGCGGAGCGCGGGCGCACGAGCCGCGCGCTGTTCTGGCTGGGCGCCGTCTTCTTCCTTGTTCTGCTGCTGTCGCTGGCCGTCTTCATGGCCGTCAGCTTCTTCGCGCTGCGCAACGCGGCGGAAACGCGCCGGATCGCGTATGAAACCGACGCCCGGACGGCCGCCTTTGCCTCGGACATCATCGGGGCGCAGGCGCGCGCCGACAAGGTGGAGGCGGACCAGCTCAACATGCGCGAAGCCCTCGATGAGACGCGCGGCGACGTGAAGCGCGAAGGCGAACAGTGGCGCATGGAGGTCGCGAAATTGCGCGAGCTGTTCGAATCCAGGCGCGAAACCGAGGGCAGCGCGATAGCCGGCATGGCCACCGGGATCAAGGTGCTGGCCGACGGCGCCGCGGCGCGGGACGCGGCGCTGGCCGCCCTCGCGGACGAGGTGCAGGGACTGGCGACGGCCCTTCTGGCGCGGGCGGAGACGGCGCCCGCCGGGGCGCCCGCCGGGCCGGACGCGGCCGCGGCGGCTCAGCCGCCGGCCGCGCGCCGATCGCCGGGAGAAGCGGTCGTGACGGAGGACGCGCCGGAGCCGGCCGCGGCCGACGCCGGCGAAGAGGAGATCCGGGAAGTGGCCGTCATGACGTTCCCGAACGGCGACCGCTACGAGGGCGAGTTCGAAGACGGTCTTTTCAACGGCGAGGGGACCTACTACTACGCCAACGGCGACCGCTACGACGGCGAGTTTCGCGACGACATGAAGCACGGCCGCGGCATCTTGAAGTTCGCCAACGGCGACCAGTACAACGGCGAGTTCGCCAACGACCGGATGAACGGCGCGGGCACGATGATCTACGCCAGCCGCAACAAGTACGTGGGCGAATTCCGCAACGGCATGCGGCTCGGCCGGGGTGTGCTCACTTTTCCCAACGGCGACCGCTACGAGGGGGAATTCCAGGACGACGTCCGGCAGGGCCGGGGCACGTACTCTTTCTCGGACGGCTCCGTGTATGCGGGCGAATTCAAGAACGGCCGGCGGGACGGCAAAGGCCGCTACGTCTATCCCGACGGCTCCGTCTACGACGGCGAATTCAAGGACGGGCGGAAGCACGGCTACGCCGAGTGCATCTATCCCGGAGGAGAGCTGATCAAGGGCTACTGGGCTGACGACCGCTTCGAACGCGCGGCCGAGTGACCTGTCCGAGCGCCGTGGAATTCGGAATCGGGACGGCAGCCCTGCCGGGGCGCGGCGAATCGACCGCATGACCGGTCAGAAAAAAAGCCCGAGTTTTGTGTTGACCTTAGGCGGCTTGGATGGGATACTATTCTCGTCAATTACAGATCGCATTGCCGGTGAGAGGTGTGCGACCGGATCGAATAACAGCGGGGCGGGGTGAGACGGTCTTGTGTGCCACTGTCTTGCGGCTTGGCATGTCCCGCTATTTCTGATATTGCTACGCAACTACCAACAACACAAACCGGAGTGGAGGTTATGAGTTACACAAGAAGGTGCATAGGGCTGGCGCTTGCGCTGGGATTGGCGGCCCTCTACGGCGCCTACGCGGCCGAAACTCTTCCGTTCGTGAACGGGTTTGAAACCGGCCTCGGCGCAAACTGGACCCAGTCCGGAGACGGTACGGCGACCGTGAGTTCCGCCGCGGCCAAAGTGGGCGGCAACGGTCTGTCCGTATCCAACAAGGTGGTGACGCTCAGCGCGGGAGGCGGTTCAGGCGACACCAACGTCTGGGTCCATCTCATGGCCAAGCCCGCGGTGAGCGACGATAGTCCGTCAATGTCCGGCATCACAAGCGCGGCGTTCTACCTCAAGAACGACAAAAGCCTGATGGCGTACACGGGCGGCGTGTGGACGGCGGTGCAGAGCAATGTGCCGTCCAATACGTGGCTCGGGTTCGTGGTCCATCTGAACTACATCGACGGCATTTGGGACCTGTTCGTGTGCCAGAACCCGACCGGTACGAACGACGTGTTCGCGCGGGTTGGCACAAGCCCGTTGTACATGGGGACTGCCCGTTCGAACCGGCTGAGCGAGGTCGTCGTCGATTCCGAAATCGCGATGTCCCTTGATGTCGTGGGCGGGTCGTACGGGTACACGCAAGTCGGCGCGGCGGAACTGGACACCGTGATGGTACGCTCCACCCATGCCGGCGTGGCGACCAACTTCGTTCCCAACATCGGCACGCATTCCAACGACGTGGACACGCTGTACGCCAGGCTGGGCAAGAACCTGTTGTCCGGCGTTCAGTTGAATGACGAGCTTATGAACATCGGGACCAACGGGGCGAGCCTGTATCGCGTCGAAAATGTCGGCGGTGGCGTGCTGGCATGGGGCACGATCCAAGGCGCCCTTCCTGAGAATCTGCACTGGACCATGGGGACGGGCGGGACGCTGGTTCGCGGGGCCGGGAACAACGCCCTCGCGTTCATGGAATACGATGGCGCGCTGCAGGTTCCGCCTGCCAGCCAGACGGTCGGCGGCCCCGACTACGGCGGCGTCTATGGGTGGAACCAGGTGGTGAATCCGGAAGCCAATGGCACGCTGGAAGGAGGCGGTCATCTCACGGCCGACGCCGAGGAGATGTTCCCCGGCGCTGTACTGGGCGATGAAGTCTGGTGGAGAGACGGGAACAGTTTCCATCACTGGGTCTACCTGAGCACCGGATGGGACACCAGCCAGGGCAGCATCCCCGGCGGAGCGATGATGTGGTTCAGGCGCAGAGCTGACGGCACCGAAGATTGGGTTCCGAACATCAGATAGCACGTTACAGCAGGAGGACGGTTGCCATGATACGATACACTGCAATGAATAAGACCATGGCGGCGGTTGCCGCCCTGGTCTGCACGGTGCTCCTGGCCGGGGTCGCGCCGGTTGGAGCGGTGACGGAAGCCGTCAACGCCGACAGGTATGACCCGGACCGTCTGGTGGGCGTGAGCTTCTCCGGAGGAACCGGCGGAACCATGACTCTTACCTTCGCCAAGATGAAGTCCACGGGTCCGGGCGCGATCTGGCCGTATGGCGCGGGGCTTGTGGTTTCAGGTCCGGGCAACGTGTTCAACGGCGACTACCGCAACGTGTCGCAGGTGTCAGTGCGCATTTCGGCGCAGGGCGCCTACGAACCACGCCAGCTTATACTGTTCATGTCCGTAGCGGGCAGCGGCGCCGAGTGGCAGTACTCACTCAGTGGCGCGGCCGCGGGGCAGGACGAGGTCGTTGCGCCGCTTCGGTTTGATGCCGGATGGAGGCTCTCCATCGGCGGCGGCACGGCCGAAGACTGGAACAACTGCATTAGCCAGGTTGCCAGGATCGGCCTGAGGATCTGTGCCGGAAGCAGTGCCGGGGCGCAGTCCTTCACCGTTTCCGACTTCATGCTTGACGACGTGAGCGGCGCGGTATTCGTGCCCGAGCGCGTGCTGGCCTATTTCGGCGTGTCGAGCGCCTCGGAAATCACGGAAGCCATGATGGCGGCCGACGGCGACAACGATCAGGACGGCGTGAAGAACTACCTGGAGGTCTGGGCCGGCACCGACATGAACGGCGAGAACTCCGTGTTTGCCGCCAAGATCGTGGAAGTCAACGGCGACATCGTCACGCTGGAATGGCCGTACGCCACGGATCTCACCTACACCGTGCTGCGGGCCGCGAAACTGGGCGGCGGGTTCGGCGTCCTGGATGCGCGCGTGGACGCCGCCAATACGCTGACCACGGTCGTCGGGGACGAGATGCGGTACCTCGACGTCACCGCCAAGGAAGGCGAAGCGTGTTTCTACAAAGTCGTTATTGAATGACCAGACATAACACCAAAGACAAGGAGGGGTTTCCTATGAGAAGTACAAGTCTGCTGGCCGCGGCCGTCTTGATGGCGGTTGGCCTGGTGTCGGTCCAGGCCTCACCGATAGTGCTGCTGGAAGAGACGTGGGGCAGCGACGTCGGTGCATGGGACATGGATCTAGCCGGCAACTCCGACGCTGATGGCGACGATGGCGTGCTGTCGCACGCGGCAACCCTGGGCACCCATTCGGGGGTTCTGCAGATCAACGCAGACACCGATGGCCAGTTCGGGGTCATAAGGGACTACATAACGGATACGGGCGGCGCCGTGCACATGGCGCCGAACGTGAACTTCCAGACGCTTGGCGGCTGGGGGGTCGACAACATCTCGTTCGATTTCCATAACGACCAGGTTGGGCCGGGGGCCGCCGCGCTGAGCCTGTACTTCCTGTCGAACGACGGCGGCGGCAACGATGTAATATGGTATTACAACTTCAACCCCGCCGATCTGGATCCCGGCTGGAACGACGACCTGTCGGTGGCCATGAACTGGACGGGCGGTGGAGCCGGCTTCGGCAGTTGGTACACGATCTATGGCGTCAACACTGCGCTGGGCTTCGCAGCGGCGTTGGAGGATGTGGACGAGATTGGGATCTTGCTCACATACCAGGACAACTTGGACGGTCAGATCTACGGTCTGGACAACTTCCAACTCAACGGGACGATCCCCGAGCCCGGCACATATGGCATGATCGGGTTCGCGCTGGTGTCGGTGGCCGCGACGTTCCGCAGGAAGCTGAACGCCGCGTGGGCGGGGGTGCGCAGCAGAGCCTGAGGGATTTCAAGAGCGACGAAAGTGACGGCCCCGGCATTCGCCGGGGCCGCTGCTTTTGTTGTGCTCGTGACCGGGCGCTTCCGTGGCGCCACCCCTCACCCACCCCCTCACCCCGGCCCTCTCCCCCGAGGGGAGAGGGAGGGGAGTTTGGATGGGGAGAGGGACGGGGTGAGGGGGCTATTCGCCGCTCTTCCCCTCAACATCCGCTGGTTCCTGTTCAGCCGCCTCTTCCGTTTCCCGCGCGGGCGCGGTCATGGGCATGGGCGGCGTCTCCGGCAGCCGGGGCGCGTCGGGCGCGTAGTCGATCTTGGCTTTGTCCTTCAGATCCTGAACCAGGGCGGTAAGGTCGTCGCGCTGACGGCCGTTCCTGATCATGCTCTCCACGTTTTTCCGGGGAACACGGGTCTTCTCGGTGTGCTCAAGAACGTCGATGATGTGGTAGCCGAACTTGGTCTCCACCACCGGACCGATCCCGCCCACTTTGCCGCCAAAAGCCGCCTCCTCAAACTCCGGCACCATTTGGCCGCGCTTGAACCGGCCCAGGTCGCCGCCCGTCTTCTTGCTGGGGCAGTCCGAGTTTTCCAGGGCCAGCTTGGCGAAATCCGCCCCTTCTGAGAGTTGTTTGCGAAGATCCTCCGCTTTGGCCTTCTTTGCGGCGCGGGCGGCCTCATCGTCGTCCTCGCCCGCGGCGATCAGGATGTGGCGGGCGTGGACGTTTTCGGGCACCATCAGGCGATCGCCGTGCTCCTTGTAGAAAGCCTCAACGTCCGTGTCGGTCACTTCCGCAGGGGTCGATCGGGCCGCCAGCAGCCTCTCGACCCTGATCTTGGTGACGATCTCGTCCCGCATCTGCTCCTCGCCCATCGAGCTTTCCTTCATGATCTGCTCGACGGTCACGCCCGGCGGAAGCTGCTTGCCGATCTGCTCCAGCTCCTTGTCCACGTCTTCCTTGCCGGCAACGAGTCCCAGGCGGTCGGCTTCCTGCAGTAGAAGCGAACGGATGATGAACTGGTCGACGACGTAGGCCATCATGCGCGGCCGCATCTCGGCAAGCTGATCGGGCGACATCTGCCCCTGGATGGCGCGGAGCCTCTGGGCGGCTTCCTTCTCCGTCTCCGCCCGCGTCAGCCTGGCTTCGTTCACGGTGACGAGCACGTCGTCAGGCTTGCCTTGCGAAAGGGCCTCGGCCGCGGGCGCCTTGCCCGTGGCCGGGGACACGGCCGCGGGAGCCTCCTCCTTCTTTCCGGCGCAGCCGCCCGCACCCAGCAGGGCCGCGGCGCAGAGCCAATTGAGCGTGTGGCGCGTTCGTTTCGTCATGCCGTGTCTCCTTGCTTTTCGCCTCTATTCCGTCCGCAGGGAAGCCATTTCGAGCGCGATACGGCGTCCGGGCGGCAGGAGCTCAAGGTGGTAACTGAGAAACATACCAAGTATGCCGGATAACTCAAGCATTTGCTGCTTCGAACAGCGGCTGCGCAAAGCGACGTCCGGCGAGGCGAAGCGCTGCCACTGTCGGAGCAGCGTCAGGGCGCCGCGGGACAGGGGCGCTTCGTGCGCGGCGCCTGACGCGTTCGCGCCCGATCGGCCCGAACGGCGCCGGCCCGCGCAGGACGGGCAGAGGAGACCGCCGCGAACGCACGAAAAGGCCGTTTCTCCCTGCGCCGGTCCGGCGAGGCCGGCGCCGCAGCCGGGGCAGACAGTCAGGCTGGGCGCCACGCCCAGGAGGCTGAGGATCTGGATCTCGAACCAGAAGATGAAAGCTTGCCGAGGCCGGCCGTGAGTGAGCGCGTCCAGGCCGGAGCTCAGGAGCGAATACAGTCCGGAGATATGGCCGCCCCGCGGCACGACGCGGCCCACGAGGGCGCACGCATAAGACGCGCAGGCGGCCGCGCGCCAGTCGCGTCGCAACGCCGCGCGCGGGTCCAGAGGGGCGCATTCGCGGGCTATGTGGAGTCCGTCCCGTTCGCGGGTGTAGAACACGAGTTCGCAGGTGTAGAAGAGGTCGTATTGCCCCAGGAACGTGCTGCGCGGACGCTGCGCGCCCTTGATCACGGTCGAAAGCGAGCCGTGATCGCGCGTGAGCCAGGTGACGACGTGGGACGTGCGGGAAAAGGGTGCTACCCGCAGGACGAGGGCCTCGGTCTTCTCCATGGGTTCCGGCATGCTGACAGCCTTCTACCCCGCCGCTTCGACGCTGCGTTCTCTCAGGTCGTCATGCACGGCCGTGTCCGTCCGGAGCGGCCGACTTGTCCGCCGAAGCTCCGCGGCATCGAAGGCGGCGCCGGCGTCGGATACGCGCGCGGACGCGGCGCGGATACGCTGTGCGCCGGGTCAACGCGCGCTCTTCTCGTCGATCAATTCCTCCAGCCATCCTTCCCGGCGCGCCCGGCGGAGCCATTCCAGCTCGCGCCGGCGCATGCGCGCGCGCGCCGCGGCCGACTTGTCCGTGGCGCCGCCCAGGTGGTTGCAGCCGTGGGCCACGTACAACGCCAGCTCGCGCGAAGGGGACCATCCGCGCGAGCGCGGCCCCGCCGCGAGCGCGCGTTGCACGTTGACGATCACCTCTCCCGTCGGACCGTCCTTTTCGCCGGGAATCGGATCCAGGCGAAAGGCGATGACGTCGGTCGCCTCGTCGCGTCCCAGGTACCGTCGGTTGATGTCCCGCATGCCGGCATCGTCGGTCAGGACCAGCGACACGGTTGTCCAGTCAGGCGACGTTGCCTGACGAGACGCCGGGGGCATCAGTCGCCGGACCAGCCTCTTTAGCCCTGAGACGTTCGGACGGCGGAGTCTTTGCCGGTTGCTTACTTCGACTCTCATTTTTCGGGTAGGGCACGCGTCCGTGCAGCATGCTCGTGAGCGTGAAGACAAACGAGCGTTTGACGGCGTCGAGCTCGTTCAGCGTCAAGCCGGAGTTATCCAGCTGCCCGTCGATCAAGCGGCTGTTGACGATGTCCTGGACCAGGTCCTTGAGGTGGCCCGGCGTGGTCTTCGTCGCGGACCGCGAGGCCGCCTCCACGGCGTCGGCCAGGCAGAGAATCGCCGTCTCCCTGCTGCTGGGCCTCGGGCCGGGATAGCGGAAAGCGGCGTCGTCCACCGCGCCCTTTCCGTTCGAAGGCGGGGCGACCTGGGTCTCGGGCTCCTCGCGCAACCGTTCCTGCGCCTTGTGATGAAAATACGACAGAACGCCGGTCCCGTGATGTTCGCTGATTGCCCGGCGGATCACCTGGGGCAGCTTGTAGAGCACGGCCAGGCTGAGGCCTTCCTTGACGTGCGACGTGATCACCAGCGTGCTCATGCTGGGCGGAAGGGTGTCGTGGGGGTTGCTGCGATACTCGATGTTTTCGGAGAAGAACTCGGACTTGGTGAGTTTGCCCGCGTCGTGGAAGTAGGCGCCGACCCTGGCCAGCAGCCCGTTTGCGCCGATCTCGTCGGCCGCCGCCTGCGCCAGGTTGGCCACAACCAGACTGTGGTGGTACGTGCCGGGGGCCTCGATCGCGAGGCGCTGGAGAAGCGGATGGCTCAGGTCCGACAGCTCCAGAAGCGTGATGTCGGAGGTGAGATGGAATGCGGCTTCGAACACGGGCAGGATCAGGAGCACGACAAGCGCCGAGACGAAACCGCTTATCAGGCAGCTTCCGGCCTGCTGGAGCACGACCGCCGTCTCGGCTTCGCGCCAGTGAAGCGCGGTTAGCGCAAACACGGCCAGGGTCTCGGAGAGGCCGATGGCGAGGCCGGTGCGGATGACCCTGGAGCGGGTGCGCACGCTGCCGGCCATGCGCGCCGTGACCACCGTGGCCACCATGCCCGCGATGAAGGCCGGCAGGCCGCCGCCGGCCAGCAAGGCCAGGGCCAGCGAGGTCCACACGCCTACGGCGATGCCGACGGCCGCGTCGGCCAGGATTGTGGCCAGCAGCGGCGCCACGGCGAAGGGGAGAAGGAACTGCGCGGTCGTCAGCGGCAGCAACTCGGAGGAGACGAACAGGTAGAGAATGCCCTTGGCCGTCGCCACCGCGAGGGCCGACGCCAGGACCATCAGAAGCAGTTGCCGGTTTTCGAGGAGCAGACCCGGCCTGACGATCTCAAGAAAGACGCCGGTGGCGAAGAGGCTCACCAGCAGGATAGCCCCGTTGCCGGCCAGATTCAGAACAACAGACGGGTGGGTTCGGCCGGACGCCAGCGCCTCCCAACCGAGGAGGACCACGACAACAAGCCAGAACAGGCCGGCAATGGCCGCCCCCGCGGCCGACGCCCCGCGGGAAGACGTGCTGCCGGCGGCGGCCCGGTCGGCCTGCTGCTGGCGCGCCCTGGTCTTGCGCGTTCTGACCCTGGAAATCGGACGGTCCACCGGACGCCTCCGCTTCGCTCCCTTATCCAAACGCGGATTGCGGATTCGGGGCCTGGGGCGGCCCCGCCAAGAAAGAGTAACTGCTGCGGGCATACTATGCGCGGCGGCCGGCCTTGTCACTTGAAAAGAGATTGCGCGTCGTCCCGCAACCCGGCGCCAGAATGGCCCTTGACCGGCTCGGCTGTCTTGCGCACGATACGGGCCGTCTCGCGGTGCGGGACGCGGTTGTCATGGACGCGAAACAGGTAATCCTCTGCTACGGCGATGACTTCGCGGCCGCCAAGGCGGGGCGCGAGTATGTCGACGCTTTTGTCCCCGAGGCCGACCAGGTTTTCGGGCTGGAGACGATCGAGGCCCGCGTGGACACGGTGGCGGACGCCGTGACGGCCGTCGACCGCGCAATTGAAGCCTTGCGCACCGTGGGTTTCATGGGCAAACGCAAGGCGGTCTGGCTGCGGGACGCCAGCTTCCTGAGCGACACGGCCGTCGGCAAGTCTGACGCGGTCAAGGACCGGCTCGCCGCTCTGGCCGGGCTGTTCAAGGGCGGCCTCGCGCCCGAACAGATGCTTGTCATAACCGCCGTTGCCGCGGACCAGCGCTTCGCCTTCTTCAAGGCCTGCAAGGCGGTCGGGACGCTGCGCGAGTTCGCGCTTCCCAAGAAAGACTTTGAGATCGCCAAGTACGCCCGGGCCGCCGCCGCCCAGGCGTTTCGAGCGGCGGGCCTGCAGGCCGAGGATGAAGTGCTGGAGGCTTTCGCCGACAAGGTCGGACCGGATCTGCGCCAGATCGCCAACGAAACGGAGAAGTTGTCCATTGCCGTCGGCGGACGGGGCCGTGTGACGGCCGAACGGGTGGAAACCCTGACCTGTTCGTCGCGCGACATTCCCGCCTGGGATCTGGCGGACGCGGTGGGGGAGGGCGACGCCGGCAAGGCGATCAAGGTTTTGCGTCGCCTCCTGTTCCAGAGGCGGAATCCCATCGGGCTGGTCATCGGGCTTGAGAACCGCGCGCGCGATCTGCTGCTTTACCGCGAAGCCATCGACCACGGGTGGCTGAAGGCCGGAGGTTTTGCCGCCGACCGGCGGTGGCACTGGGGCAACCTGCCCGATGAAGTGGCGCAGGCCTTTGCCGACCGGCTTGCGGCGGATCCGCGCAAGACACATCCGTACCGCACGGGCATTCTGGCGCGGCAGGCGTCCGGC
>Ga0194111_10001345_pt1 | contig 30363 bp, 27 predicted proteins | sample TA2KigC300mmetaG_FD_146194 | JGI IMG/M metagenome (GOLD analysis project Ga0194111, IMG submission 146194) | Freshwater microbial communities from Lake Tanganyika, Tanzania - TA2015033 Kigoma Deep Cast 300m | ecosystem: Environmental > Aquatic > Freshwater > Lake | place: Tanzania: Lake... | reverse complement strand
TGGCCGCCTGCTCCGCCAGCTCCTTCATGCGGATGAGCTTCTCGTCGATGACGGACAGGGCCCCGTCCGCGGTCTGGATGAGGGACAGGGCGTCGTTGGCGTTCCGCACCCCCTGGCTGAGGACCCGGATGTCGGTGCGCATCATTTCCCGAATGGCCAGGCCCGCGGCGTCGTCCGCGGCGGAGTTGATGCGCAGGCCCGAGGAGAGGCGGGAGACGGAAGTGGCGAGGCGGTTGTAGGTGAAGCTGAGGTTCCTGGCGGCGTTCATCGCCATGAGATTATGGTTGATAATCAGAGACATGACCTTTTACCTCCTTGTAAGTCCCTTCAACGTCCGTGTAGGGAGCCTCCACCGATTGGTTTCTTTTTCGAATGGTTCCCGTGAAAACTTTAAAAAGCGGCGGGAAAAAATCCGGCCGCCTGGCAAAAATTCTGGAGGCGCAGCGAAAAGGAGGCTCGAAGGAGCCGGGAAAAAGGCGGACCACCCAGCCTGTGGGGCCGGAAGCACGGAGGGGTGCGGTGGGCAGGGCCGGAAGCTTTCCGCCGAGCCGGCGGGGGCGGGGGCTTAGGGGCAAGAGCTGCCCGTCGTCCGGGTGCCTGACAGGCGCAAAGGAAGGGGAGGGGGTTTGGCGGGAAGCTCCCTCCCCCGCCGCAGGGTTTGGGTTTGATTCCTCAGGATTTGCGGTGGCCGCACACCGGGCAGTCCGGCGCGGGCTTCAGATGCTTGTCCACAAAGGCGAAGGGCTCTCCCTGGAAGATGAGGAGACGGCCCACCAGGCCCGGCCCCTGGGCGCCCAGGATGCGCAGGGCCTCAAAGGCCACCAGGGCCCCCACCACGCCGGGGATGGGTCCCATCAGGGCGGCCTTGCGCTCGGGCGCCCCTTCGGGCAGGACGCAGGCCAGGCACGGACCCCGGCCCGGCCAACAGGTGGTCACCACGCCGTCCATCTCCCCCACCCAGGCGTGGATGAGGGGCAGGCGTTGGCGCACCGCCGCCTGATTCAGGAGATGCCCGACCTGGGGACGGTTCATGGCGTCGATGAGGAGATTGCAGCCGGAACTGAGACGATAGACATTGTGTTCGGAAAAGGTTTTTCCCTGGCCTTCCACCAGGGCGAAGGGATTGAGCTCCTTAAGACGCCGCTCGGCGATGGTGGCCTTGGTCTTGCCCAGGTCCCGCTCCCGATAAAGCACCGTGGTGTTCAAATCGGGCAGCGCCACCCGGGAGGCGTCCACCACTCGGAGAGCCCCCACGCCGGTGGAGAGCAGGTGCAAGGCCACGGCCGCCGCCACCCCGCCGGCCCCCGCGATCAGGACCCGGGAGGCTTTGAGCCGCTCCTGGGATTCCCTTCCCCAGCCCTCCATGGCGATCTGCAGGGAGTAACGCGTCACTTCTGCCGGACTCAAGCTGGTGGATTTCATGCGTTCCCCCGACACCAGCGGGGGAGGGGTGTTGCGTCCCCTCCCCCGCCTGTCCTGTTGTCACTGTGTGCATCGGCACCCCGGCCCCCGAACTTTAAATTCAGCGAAGCGGCGGATATAATGGGGGACACCTTTCAGGTGTGATGGCCGGGTCGACGGCCCCTGCGCTCCAGCTTCGGACAACCCATGATCAGACTCATCGGCGTCAGCAAAATCTATCGGCGGGGGGAAGTGGCCGTCCCGGCGCTGAGGGACCTCCACCTAGACATCGCCGCGGGGGAGTTCGTGGCCGTCACCGGCAAGAGCGGCTGCGGCAAAAGCACGCTGCTGCACCTCATCGGCGCCCTGGAGCCCCCCACCGCCGGCCAGGTCTGGGTGGAGGGCCGGGAGCTGGGCGCCTTGAGCGACCAGGAGCTCACCCTGTTCCGCCGGGACCGGGTGGGGGTGGTCTTCCAGTCCTTCAATCTCCTGCCGCTCCTCACTTTGGAGGAAAACGCGGCCCTGCCCCGGGTTTTGCAGGGGGCGCCCTATGAGGCGGCCCGGCAGGAGGCCCGGCGCTGGCTCACCGAAGTGGGGCTGGAGCACCGCCTCAGCCACAAGCCGCATCAGGTCTCCGGCGGCGAGATGCAGCGGGCCGCGGTGGCCCGGGCCCTCATCAACGGGCCCGCAGTGCTCCTGGCCGACGAACCCACGGGCAACCTGGATTCCGCCGCCAGCGCCCAGGTCCTGGAAATCTTCGCCCGCCTCAACCGGGACTGGGGCCAGACGGTGGTGCTGGTGAGCCATGCGCCCGAGGCCGCGGCGTACGCTTCCCGGCTGGTTCGCCTGCACGACGGCCGGGTGGCGGCATGATACCCTGGTTTTTCCGGCTGTCCCTCCGCCATCTGCAGGTCCATCCCGGCCGCACCCTCCTGGGCATCCTGGGCATTGCGCTGGGCACCGCGGTCTATCTCAGCATTTCCCTGGCCGCGGCCAGCGCCCTCAAGAGCTTCAGCGCCGGCGTCAGCGCCGTGGCCGGGGCGGCCCAGTGGCGGGTGCGGAGCCCCGGGGCGCCGCTCCCGGAAAGCCTGTTCCAGGAGGTGCGCCGCCATCCCCAGGTGCGGGCCGCGGCCCCGGTGGTGGAGAGCGTGGTGGACCTGGCCGGGCCGGCGGGTGGCTCCCTGCTCCTGTTGGGCATCGACCCCTTCCTGGAAATCCCCTTCCGGGCCTATCAGTTCCAGGAGGGCGAGGGCCTGGATCAGGAGGCTTTGGTCAGCTTCCTGACGGAGCCCCGCCGCATCCTGGTGAGCCGGCCGCTGGCGGCCCGGCTGGGGCTCAAGAAGGGGGACCCGCTGCCGGTGCTGGTGGGGGCCCGCCGGGAGACCCTGACCGTGGCCGGGACCTTCTCCCTGCCCGGCGGCCTCTATCCCCTGGAGGGCGCAGTGGCCCTCATGGACCTGGCCCACGCCCAGGAGCTTCTGGGCCGGGTGGGGCAGCTGGACTACCTGGACCTCCTGGGGACCGGCCCCCAGACCGGGGACAGCTTGGCCCGGGACCTGCCCCCGGGGATGGAGGTGGTGCGGCCCGGAGCCCTGGGCCGGCAGATGGAAGGGCTGGTGGCCTCCTATCGCCTCAACCTCTCGGTCCTGAGCGCCATCGCCCTGTTTGTGGGCATGTTCCTCATCTACCAGTCCGTCACCCTGTCGGTGGTGCGCCGGCGGCGGGAGATCGGCCTGTTGCGCACGCTGGGCATGCTGCCCCGGCAGGTCCTGCTCCTTTTCCTGGCCGAGGGCGTGGTGAGCGGCATCGTGGGCGGGGCGTTGGGGCTGCTCCTGGGTGTGGGCCTGGCCCGGGCGGCCCTGGGGGTCATGACCCAGACCCTCACCTCCCTCTACACCCCGGTGGAGGCCCGGGAGCTGGTCATCCAGGCCCCGCTGCTCCTCCAGGCCTGGCTGCTGGCGGTGGCGGCCACCCTGGCCGCGGCCTGGCTGCCGGCCCTGGAAGCCGCCCGCACCCGGGTCCGGGCCGTGTGGCACCGGGAGGACCTGGAGGAGCGCCTGGAGAGCAAGGCCGGCCTCATCGCCCTGGCCGGGCTGGCCGCCCTGGGGCTGGCGGGGGCGCTGAGCCTCATCCGAATCCAGGGTGGGCCGCCGCTGCCGGGATTCGCCGCCTCTTTCCTCATCCTCCTGGCCGCCGCCCTCTGCACTCCCTGGTGCGCCCGGACCCTGGGGCGGGGCGCGGCCCCCCTCTTGCGCCGCCTGCTGGGGCCCGCGGGAGACCTGGGCTGCCGCTACCTGGCCGGGTCGCTGAGCCGCAGCGCGGTGAGCGTCGCCGCCCTGGCCGCGGCCCTGGGCATGCTCATCGCGGTGGCGGTGATGATCGGCTCCTTCCGCCAGACCGTGGAGAACTGGGTGCACCGCTCCATCAGCGGCGACATCTTTTTCGGGCCCGCGGTCTTCTCCACCGCGGCCTACGACCATTTTCTACCGCCGGAAATCCTGCCCCGGCTCCGTCAGGACCCGGAAGTGGCCGACATCTACCTCTACCGCTGCGTGCGTCTGCCCTTCCGGGACCGGTATGTCCTGGTGATCGGCGGCAGCTTCGAGGTGCTGGCCAAATACGGCGGCCTCTGGTTCCGCCAAGGGCAGACCGACGAGATCATGGCCCGGGTGGGCCGGGCCGGGGAGGCGCCCCCCGCCGCCCCCGACGGCGCTCAGGGCGTGGCGGTCATCTCCGAACCCCTGGCCGAGACCTTCGGCTACCGGGAGGGGGACGTCCTCGAACTTCCCACTCCGTCGGGGGTGAAACGGCTCGCCATCGCCGGGGTCTTTTACGACTACCGCACCGACGGCCCCAGCGTCTGGATGGACATCCGCCAGTTCCGGCGGTTCTGGCAGGACGAGCACCTGAACGCGGTGCGCCTCTACCTGAAGGATAAATCCCGCCTGGCAGCCTTCCAGACCCGCCTCCAGGAGACCTTCGGCCGCCAATACCGGCTGCTCACCCTCTCCCACCAGCAGTTGAAGGACGGCATCCTGGAGATCTTCGACCAGACCTTCGCCCTCACCTACGCCCTGGAGGGGGTGGCCATCGTGGTCGCCCTGTTCGGCATCATCACCACCTTCCTGGTGCTCATCCTGGACCGGGAGCGGGAGCTGGCCCTGCTCCAGGCCCTGGGGGCCTCCCGGCGGCAGATCCTGGGCATGGTCCTGGTGGAGTCGGGCCTGGCCAGCCTGCTGAGCTTTCTGTTGGGGGCCGTCTCCGGCGCCCTGCTCTCCCTTCTCCTCATCTTTATCATTAACAAACAGGCCTTCGGCTGGACCATCGTCTTCTACTGGACCCCGGCGATTTACCTCCAAACCCTGGCCCTGGTTCTTGTCCTGGGCCTGGCCGCAGGGGCCTACCCCGCCTGGCGGGCCCTGCAGCCGCACCTGGCCGCCATTTTGAAGGAGGAGTAGGATGAAATGATTGCCAGGCCCGGGGAATTTGCCTATTAATAGAAGAGGGGGAGGCGGCGGCTCCGGCGGTGCAGGCGTCTCGCCTGTGGAAATCTATCCCACAACCGATTTTTCCAGGAAGGTGCTCCCAATGACCGAGATGGAACTGCGCGCCCGGCACCGCGCCATGGGCGTCATTCTGGCGTTGTTCATTTTCCTCCAGGCGGGCACGGGGGTGGTGCTGGTGCTGTTGAGCTGGCTGCCGGCGCCGCTGCCGGGCTCGGCCCTGTGGGAGCTCAGGGGCTGGCTGGAGGCCCTGCATCTGGGGGGCGGCGGGGTGGGCCGGGTCTATCGGCTCCTGGTGGGGCTGGGCACTATGGGCATGGCCCTCTCCGGCGCGCTCATCTTCCTGAAAATCCGGGCCCGGACCCGGAAGCCGTAAGCGAGGAAGAAATGAAAGCTGAGGGAGGGGGCCGGGGGCCGACGGCGCCTGGTTCCTCCCCCATGAAAAGGAATCCGGCGCAGTGCTCACCCGCACCTTTGTCCACCTGCCCGGCGTGGGGCTGAAGACCGAGGCCCGGTTCTGGCGCCGGGGGCTCCTGGACTGGACCGACTTCCTGGCCGCGGCGTCGGCGCCGGGCCTGGGGCCGGCCCGCCTGGACCTGCTCAAACAGGGGGTGGAGCAGTCCCTGTTACATCGGGACCAACCCCGCTTTTTCGCCTCCCGCCTGCCGGGGGCCGAGCACTGGCGGCTCTTTCACCATTTCCGGGCCCGGGCCGCCTACCTGGACATCGAGACCTCCGGGGCTGTCTGGCCCCATCCGGAGGTCACGGTGGTGGGCCTCTCCGACGGGGCCGTGCTGCGGCAGTTCGTCCGGGGCTTCAACCTGGAGGATTTTCCCCAGGCCCTGGAAGGAGTGGACCTGCTGGTCACCTTCAACGGGGTCCAGTTCGACGCGCCGGTGCTGCTGGCCAATTTCCCGGGGCTGCGCCTGCCGCCGGTGCACCTGGACCTGCGGTTCATCCTGGCCCGGCTGGGCTACAAGGGGGGGCTGAAGAAAATCGAACCTCTCTTCGGCATCCGCCGCCCGGGCCAGGTGGCGGGCCTGAACGGCTACGACGCGGTGCTGCTGTGGGAGCGCCACCGGCGCGGCGACCGCACCGCTCTGGAACTCCTGTTGGCCTACAACAGGGAAGACGTGATCAATCTGGAAGTCCTCATGGAGGAGGCCTATCGCCGCCAACGGGACGCGCTGCTGCAGGCGGTGGGCCGGTGATCCAAACAGTCGCGCCTGGGCCGCTGGCCCACCCGTAACCCATGAAAAAGGCGGTGGGGCGGGCGTCTCTGCCCGCCGTCTTTGGTGGCGCAGGCTTCCAGCCTGTGCGCTTCACCGGCAAGATGCCGGCGCCACCAAGGACTTTTCAAGACAGTTATTCATGAGCCTTGGGCCCACTCACAAAGCATGAAAAGTTCTCCCCCTCACCCCAGCCCTCTCCCCCGCCGGGGGAGAGGGGGGATAAGGAACTTTTCATAGCAGGGAGAAACCGGCTTCCTAAAAGAAACCTTATAGGATATTAATGAGTTAAACAGTATGCCGGGCCACTGCACCCCGGAGGCGGCCAGGGTGGCCGCCGAACCGACGTCATAGCGAACCTGCGACAGGGGACAAGCCATGAAAAGACTCCTTGGGACTTGCGGTTTAATACTTATTTGCTCAGCGATGTCGGCCATATCCGCGCAGGCCCAATTGGCCTGGGGGCCCTGGGCCATGTTCATGCGGAACCAGGCGCATGTGGGGCGCAGTTCCTACCTGGGTCCCGGCAGTCCCAACCCCCCGGCCTGGCGCTTTCTCCTCCCGGTCGGGTGCGTGCTCGAATCGCCCGCCATCGGTCCCGACGGCGCCATTTATCTTGGGAATGGGCACTTCATCTTCGCCATTCGACCTGACGGCAGCGAGAAGTGGCGCTTCTCGACGGGAGGCGGCACCTCAGGTGGCGCCCCGGCCCTGGACCAGGACGGCACGCTCTATATGCCGTCCGGTTCCGCGTCATTCCATGCTCTTCTTCCCAACGGCGCCGAGAAGTGGAGATATTATTCCACTGCAGGGACATATTCCTACTGCTCCCCTGCGGTGGGCCCGAACGGCGCCATCTATATAGGATGCGGATTGGATTTATTGGCTCTGCGGCCTACCAACGGCGCCGAGGCCTGGAGATATCGCGTGGGCGAATACATCTTTGCCTCCCCCGCGGTGGGTGCGGATGGGACCATCTACGCGCGCAGCATCATGAATTTCCTGGTGGCGGTGAACCCCAACGGCACTCAGAAATGGACCCTGAATCTGGGCGGCGGCTACGGCAGCAGCGTCAATACGGGCTCCCCGGTGATCGCTCCGGACGGCACCATTTATACCTATGGCATGGCGACACCCACCGCCCGCGGTCTCATCGCCCTCAACCCCAACGGTACGACCAAATGGAGCCTGGCGGGTGTGGCCGACGGCTTCTCCACCCCCTGTCTGGCGTCGGACGGCACCATTATCACCATGGCTCTGAGTGCGGGGGGTAACCACAAGCTTTACGCAGTAACTCCCGCCGGCGTCCTCAAGTGGACCTTCCCCTTTCCCGGTTATGCGGGTCCCTACCAGGCCTCCCCGGTCATCGATGCCTCTGATGTTATCTACATTCCCTACCAAAATTTTCTTTACGCCATCAACCCCGACGGCACGGAGCGGTGGCGCTACCAGGGGACCTTCACCTTGGGGCAGCCGGCCCTGGGCTTTGACGGCGCTCTCTATTGCGGTTCGTCCGACGGTTATCTCAACGCCTTCGTGTCCGAGCCGCGGCGATATATCAGCCTCAACGAGGCCCTGGACACTTTCAGCCTGGTCTTCACAACCGGCGGCGCCAAGCCATGGTTCGGCCAGGCCGACACCTTCATTTTTGACGGCGATGCCGCCCAGAGCGGCCCCATCGCCGACGGCCAAACCTCCTGGCTCCAGACCACGGTGACCGGCCCGGCCACCGTTGCTTTTTATTGGAAAGTCGATTCCGAGGAGGGGCATGATTTTTTGCAATTTTCCCTCAACGGCGAACCGACAGACCAGATTTCCGGCGCCACCGCCTGGATTCTCAAGAGTTTCGAAATCGGCGAAGGCGCCCACACCCTGCGCTGGGAGTACGTCAAGGATGGCAGCGCCGCGGTGGGGTCGGATTGTGGCTGGGTGGACCGGTTGTGGGTCTTCCGGCCCCAGCCGCCCGGCCAGGCTTACCGTGCTCTGAGTCCCATCTACCCATTGTTGTTCGAATGAGTCGGCGGTCCGGAGCATTCTTTTCTGCCTGGGAACCTTATGTGGACATCCCTGATGCGATCAATGGAGGGCAAGGGCCTTAGAGTCCCGCCCTCCGTCCCATTTCTTGCCCCTTCCATAATTTCGGAAAAATTTCCTTGACAGGGTGAACGAATGGTAATAGAAATCACGAGATTAAAGAAATTTTTCACAAAACTTCCCGTGGGATCGACCATGCTGGAGATCAGAACCCCTGAGAGCGCCGCCCTGAGCCAGGAGCAAGTCGCTGGCATCACCGATATCTGCCAACGTTTCCGCCGCATCAAGGGGGGCCTCTTGCCGGCCCTGCACCAGGTGCAGTTCCTGTGCGGCAACTGGCTGCCCCTGGAGGCCCTGCAGCAGGTGGCCCGGGAGATGGGCGTCCCCTATCCTTACCTGTACGGCGTCCTCAGCTTCTACACCATGTTCGCCACCTCCCCCCGGGGCAAGCACCTCATCCGCATGTGCGAGTCCCCGCCCTGCCACGTCAACGGCGCGGAGAACATGCTCAAGGTGTTGAAGCAGGAGCTGGGCGTGGACGTGGGGGAAACCACCGCGGACGGCCTGTTCACCCTGGAGCTCACCGCCTGCATCGGGGTGTGCGAAGTGGCGCCGGCCATGCAGATCAACGAGGTGGTGCACGGCCGCCTCACCGCGGAGCGGGTGAAAGCCATCCTGGACGACTACCGGGCCGGCAAGGCCCCCGACTATAAGGAACTGCGCCGCACCACCAACCCTGTGAGCGACTACCCGGCCAGCCCCGACGAACTCAGCCTGCTCCGCAACGTGGACGTCATCGACCCCATGAGCCTGGACGACTACCTGGCCAAGGGCGGCTACGAAGCCTTGAAAAAGGCCCTCACCACCATGACCGGCGAAGAGGTGGTGAACGTGGTCAAGGACTCGGGCCTCCGGGGCCGGGGCGGCGCCGGCTTCCCCACCGGCCTCAAATGGTCCTTCACCCGGCCTTCCCCCATCTTCCCCAAATACATGATTTGCAACGCCGACGAAGGCGAGCCGGGCACCATCAAGGACCGCTACATCATGGAAGGCGACCCCCACCGGGTGCTGGAAGGCATGGCCATCGCCGGCTACGCCATCGGCGCCCACCTGGGCTACATCTACTGCCGGGGTGAGTATTACCTCTCCATGCACCGCCTGCAGCACGCCATCGACCAGGCCATGGCCAAAGGCTACCTGGGGGACAACATTTTCGGCACCGACTTTTCCTTCCACGTCCAGATCCAGACCGGCGGCGGCTCCTATGTGTGCGGCGAGGAAACCGCGCTCATCGAGTCCATCCAGGGCCAGCGGGGCTACCCCCGGGTGAAGCCGCCCTTCCCCGGGCAGGTGGGCGTCTGGTACAAACCCACCATCGTCAACAACGTGGAGTCTTACAGCAGCGTGCCGGACATCATCATCCACGGCGCCGACTGGTATAAAGCCAAAGGGACCGAGGATTCCAAGGGCACCAAAATCTATCAGGTGGTGGGCCAGGTCAACCGCCCCGGCGTGGTGGAATGCAATATGGGCCGACCCCTGAGCTGGCTCATCAACGACATCGGCGGGGGCGTCCGGGAAGGCCGCAAGCTCAAGGCCGTCCAGCCCGGCGGCGCGGCCTCGGGCTTCATATTGCCCGAGCACGCGGACACGCCGCTGGAGTACAAGGCCCTCTACGAAGTGGAGGGGGCGCTGGGCTCCGGCACCATGCTGGTGATGGACGACACCACCTGCATCGTGGATGTGGTCAAGTGCCTGATGTACTTCTTCCAGCACGAGTCCTGCGGCTTCTGCCTGCCCTGCCGCCGGGGCACCCGGGTGCTCTACGAGCTGGTTTGCAAGGTGATCAACGGCAACGGCAGCGAGGCGGACCTGGACCGGATGGTGTCGCTCTCCAAGATCATGACCGAAAGCACCAACTGCGCCCTGGGCTGGAGCCCGCACTCCTTCCTCAAGACCACCATCGAGCGCTTCCGGAAGGAGTGGCTGGACCACGTGCACGGCAAATGCGCCCTGGGGGTGTGCTCCAAGAAGGCCCACGCGGCGGCGCATTAACCGCCAGAAGGAAGAGGGGGGAGTGCCCACCCTACATTTGCTGGACCACGTGCACGGCAAATGCGCCTTGGGGGTGTGCTCCAGCATTAACAGCTTAAAAATGGTGGCGCCGGCTTTCAGCCTGTGCCTGCGCAGGCAAGATGTCTGCGCCACCGAGTGGATTTGGTGGGCAATGCCCACCTACATCAGATGAGCCGGACTACTTTTGAAAGTCCGGGATATTGTCGGATTAATTGAGTCTGATGGGTGGTATCAGGTAACGCCGGGAAAGACGAGTCAGCGACAATACAAACATCCCTCAAAATCCTGACGGGTCACCATCGCCGGTCAACCCGGATTTGCCCGGCTGCATTGCCACCGGGAAGACAGGGGAAGGAGTGATGAAACGCATGGCCGAAGCAATTAAATTGCACCTGGAGGGAATGCGGCAAGACAACATTCCCGTGCCATCCTCCAGAAGTTCGGCAGAATATATTTCGCTCGACACTTAGAGAATATATCTCTGGATTTAAGGAGCTCCTCTCATGGCGAAGAAAATAGACTTGGACACCGCCCTCAAAGTAATCGCCGCGGCCAGAAAAAAGGCCGCTGAAATCAAGGTACCCATGAACATCGCCGTGGTGGATGAAGGGAACAATCTGGTGGCCTTTGCCCGCATGGACGGGGCTTGGCTGGGCTCCATCAACATCGCGCAGAACAAGGCCTACACCGCCCGGGCCTTTGATATGGAGACGAAAACCCTGGCCCCCTTCTGCCAGCCGGGGCAGCCTTTGTTCGGCATCCACGCCAGCAATGACGGTCGACTGATCATTTTTCCCGGCGGCATCCCCTTGATGGACGGCAACACCGTCATCGGCGCCATCGGCGTCAGTGGCGGCTCCGTGGAGCAGGACCAAGTGGTGGCCGAGGCCGGGGTGGCGGCGCTCTAAGAGAGGGATTGGCGGGCGGCTCCCACATTCAAGGCAAATCGCCCCTAACCCCACTTGAGAAGGGGGGGGAATGAGTGGAAGTTCATAATGTTGCTCAAGATCAGTTTGGGAACGAGATTACCTAACCGAGGAATCATAACCCAACCGCAAGCAAATTCAGCAAACCCTGACAAAAGGTTTCCACATGCTGATCAATTACTTACCCATCCTCATCTACATGGTCATCGCCGCCGGTCTGGTGGTGCTCATCGTGGTGCTGTCCGAGTTGCTGGGGAAGAAGGTGCACACCCCCCAGAAGGACATCGCCTACGAATGCGGCATGGACCCCATCGGCGACGCCCGCCACCGCTACGCGGTGCGGTTCTACGTGATCGCCATGTTCTTCATCGTCTTCGACATTGAAGCCATTTTCCTGTACCCCTGGGCGGTGGTCTTCAAGCACCTGGGCTGGTTCGGCTTCGTGGAGATGCTGATTTTCATCCTCATCCTGTTGGTGGGGTTGGTCTATGTCTGGGGCAAGGGCGCCCTGGAGTGGGAATGAGACGTGGATAAATAAGCGGTTGCACAAATCCCCCCCGGCCCCCCTTTAGGAAAGGGGGGAGTAAGCCGCAGGCGCTTTTAAGTCCCCCTTTCTTAAAGGGGGATTTAGGGGCAATACTGTTCACTTTAGCCACAAACCCTGTTTCATGTGGAGCAGGCGCCCCCGCCTGCCCTTTTAAAATGAACAGCCGGGGGCGGCTGTTCTACATCCTCTCCTGCTTAAGGGATGTTGCCTGTCGAGATGGAAAGCCTTAAGTGAACAGCATTGGATTTAGGGGGATCTTAAAGGGCTTGCAGATAGACAGGTAAAATTTAGGGCGGGCCCGGCCCGCCGCAAACCTCGGATGGTGGGCCAAGCCCACCCGACGCGGAGCAACTCATGGGCATTGAAGAAAAACTCGGCTACAACATCCTCACCACCACGCTGGAGAAGCTGGTGGACTGGGGCCGCAAAAGCTCCCTGTGGCCCGCCACCTTCGGCCTGGCCTGCTGCGCCATCGAAATGATCTGCACCGCGGCCAACCGCTGGGACATCGCCCGCTTCGGCATGGAGGCCTTCCGGGCCAGCCCCCGCCAGGCCGACGTCATCATCATCGCCGGCACCGTGGTGAAAAAGATGATGCCCGCCATCGAGCGCATTTACGAGCAGATGACGGAGCCCAAGTGGGTCATCGCCATGGGCGCCTGCGCCTGCTCCGGGGGTATCTTCGACTCCTACGCGGTGGTCCAGGGCATCGACAAGTACCTGCCGGTGGACGTCTACATCCCCGGCTGCCCGCCCCGGCCCGAAGGGCTCCTCTACGGCATCCTCAAGCTGCACGAGCAGATCCTCAAGGATCCCTTCATCACCCGGAAATACCTGGAGCGCCTGGAAGCCCGGAAACTGGAGGTGGCCTGATGCACCCCGCCGCCGACTTTTTGAAAGCCAAATTCCCCGCCGAAGTGGTGGAGGCGGGCGAATACCGGGGCGACACCACCGTGGTGGTCAAGCCCGGCCGCCTGGTGGAGATCCTCACCGCCCTTAGGGACGACGAGGACCTCTCCTTCAAATACCTGTCCATGATCGCCGCGGTGGACTACCATCCGGCCAGCCCCCGCTTCGCCGCGGTGTATAATCTCTACTCCCATAAGAATCACGACCGCCTCACCCTCAAGGCCTTTTGCGACAGCGACGGGGCCCCGGTGCTGCCCTCGGTGGTCAAGGTGTTCGCCACCGCCGACTTCCACGAGCGGGAGGCCTATGACCTCATGGGCATCCGCTTCCTGGGCCACCCCAACCTGAAGCGCATCCTGCTGCCCGACGACTTTGCGGGGCATCCCCTGCGCAAGGAATTCCCCCAGCGGGGCTATTAGGTGAGGCGCATGGAACAGGTCAAGACCATGGAACGCACCGAAACCATGCTGTTGAACGTGGGCCCCTCCCACCCCAGCACCCACGGGGTGCTCCGGGTGCTGGTGGAACTGGACGGCGAAGTCATCGTCCGGGCCGAGCCCGATCTGGGCTACCTCCACCGGGGCATCGAAAAGATGTGCGAGGGCCGCACCTACCACCAGTGCCTGCCCCTCATGAACCGGGTGGACTACCTGGCCGGCGAAGCCAACAATTTCGGCTTCTGCCTGGCCGTGGAAAAGCTCCTGGACCTCGAGGTCCCCAAGCGGGCCCAGTACATCCGGGTGATGCTGACAGAGCTCACCCGCATCGCCTCCCACCTCTTCTGGCTGGGCACCCACGGCCACGACCTGGGGGCCATGACCCCGCTCTTCTACGCCTTTCGGGAGCGGGAAAAGATCATGGACCTGTGCGAGATGGTCTCCGGGGCCCGCATGTTCCCGCTCTACTTCCGGGTCGGCGGGCTGGCCGCGGACCTGCCCGAAGGGTTCATGGAGAAAGCCTGGGAGTTCGTCAAGACCTTCCCCGACCTGTGGAAGGACTACGACAATCTCCTCACCCAGAACATCATCTGGAAGCAGCGCACCGTGGGCGTGGGGACCCTCACCGCGGAAGAGGCCATGAACTGGGGCTGGTCCGGCCCCATGGCCCGGGGCTCCGGGGTGGACTGGGATTTGCGCCGCGACAACCCTTACTCCAGCTATGAGGATTTCGACTTCAAGGTCCCCCTGGGCACCAAGGAGGGCGACACCTACTCCCGGTATCTGGTGCGCATGCAGGAGATGCTGCAGTCCAACCTCATCGTGCGCCAGGTCCTGGAAAAGCTGCCCGCCGGCCCCATCAAGGTGGACGACCCGCGCCTCAGCCTGCCGCCCAAGGAGCTGGTGTATACCGATATCGCCGGACTCATCAACCACTTCAAGCTCATCCAGGAGGGCGTCACCCCGCCGGCGGGCGAGGTCTACCAGTGCATCGAGGCCCCCAAGGGCGAGTTCGGCGTTTTCATTATCAGCGACGGCAGCGGCCGCCCCTTCCGGGTGAAGATCCGCACGCCCTCGTATGTGGTCCTGAACGCCACTGAGAAAATGTGCACCGGCCGCATGCTCGCAGACCTCATCGCGGTGATCGGCACCATGGACATCGTGCTGGCGGACGTGGACAGGTGAGTGAGCAGTGAGCAGTAAGCGGTAGGGCGGGCTCCGCCCGCCGCATCGAAGCATCATGTAGGGCGCGCACCGCGCGCCGCAGGTAAACGGGAGGGCGGGCGTCCCCGCCCGCCGGAACAGCAACGGGGGTATTTAGCAGAAATAAACCGTCGTCATGCAGGGCTAGCACGATTTGGACAGCGGCGCGTCGAATTGTTGGACCCGCAGATAATTTTTGCAAACGTAGAGGTAGGCCATGCGACAGTCACGGGTATTTCCCATCGTCCTGCTGATAATTGGTTTCATGTTCCTCACCAGCGGATTTCTTTGTGCAGAGAAATTCGAGACGTTTCAGGGAACAGTAATAATGAAGCAACACCATTATCAGCTGGCAGGCACAGGGCTCAATGCCTTCGGGATTAAACTCGACGGCCAGCCAGGAAAAGTGTTTCTCATTTATTCGGACGATTTTAAGAAGTTCGGGATGTCTTTTAAGTTCCCCTGCAGCCTTGCAGATATTTCCAATCACATAGACCAGCGATTCAAGGGTAAGGCGGTCACCATTAAAGCCAAAAAGGAAAAAGACCAACCGCACAAGGATTCGGTTTATTATAAAGTGGTTGATATTAAATCATAAAAACAGAGGCTCATTTAAAAGGATGTTACTGCCGTCCTGAACGCCATGCATGAATGCAGCCGTCATAAATACTAGATTCTGCAGCGGCGCTCAGGATGACCAAAAGTGGTGTCGGCCAATTTTTTAAGCAGCCTCAAGGCAATATTTTTAAGGAGAGCCATATCCCCATGAAAAAATCGGTTCTCTTTGGCTTAGTGATGGCCCTGCTCTTCCTGGGAGGGTCGTGTTCGGATCAGTGGACCCACAGGGGCACCATCAGCAAGCTGGGCATCTCTTACAAAAAGGGGGACGCCGCCGCGGGGGGCGCCACGGTCGGCGGCATCAGAAAGACGGTCTTCCTGGAGTTGGAGGAATACCCGGGGACAATCTTCGAAATGGACCTGAAACTGGCCGAAAAACATTCCGGGTTTGAGTCCTTGAAGAAAATGGAAAGGGAGAGTCTGGATTTCTTCGGGTTGCTGGGGGTCAAGCCGGAAAAGCCGGAAAAGATGGGCAAGAAGAAAATCTTCCTCAAGTGCGTGGAAAGACAGGGATATTTTGAAGTGCTGGATTTTAAAGAGGATTAACCTCTGTTGAGGATTTCATCATCCATTTGTTTGATGGTGGGCCTTGCCCCACCTCCATCCGCATACCTCACAACGGGAAGCACTTATGGTTAACCTCACCATCGACGGCCGGGCCATCCAGTCGGAGCCGGGCAAGACCCTCCTGGAAGTGGCCAAAGAGCACGGCATCTTCATCCCCTACCTCTGCTACCATCCGGCGCTGAAGCCCATCGGCTCCTGCCGCATCTGCGTGGTGGAGGTGAAACCGGGGCCGCCCCGCCCCCTGCCGGCCTGCGCCACTTACGTGGCCGAAGGGCAGGAGGTGGTCACCGAATCGCCCCGGCTCCGGGCCATCCGCCAGGAATTGATGAAGCTGGTGCTCATCAACCACGCCCTGGACTGCCCCATCTGCGACAAGGGCGGCGAGTGCGAGCTGCAGGAGCTGACCCACGCCCTGGGGGTGGGCCAGGTGGACCTGGAAGCGCAGCCCACGGCCCCCAACATCGACTACGTCTCCCGGCTCATCGAGCGCCATCCGGACCGCTGCGTCACCTGCGGCCGGTGCGTGCACATCTGCCGGGACCACGTGGGGGCCATGGCCATCAACTTCATGCACCGGGGCTACTTCACCGAGCTGGGCAGCGGCCTGCTCCCCCTGGACTGCGAGTTCTGCGGCTCCTGCGTGGACATCTGCCCGGTGGGGGCCCTCATCAACAAGACCTTCAAATACCGGGCCCGGGCCTGGGAAGTGGAGCGGGCCGAAACGGTCTGCCCCTTCTGCGGCGGCGGCTGCACCTACCAGGTGCACACCAGGGACGGCCAGGTGGTCCGGGTGGTGAACGAAGACAGCGTGCTCCTGTGCGGCCGGGGCCGCTTCGGCTTCCCCGTGCTCACCGCGGAGGACCGCCTCAGGACGCCCCTCATCAAGGAAAACGGCGCCTTCCGGGAGGCCGACTGGGAGGAGGCCCTGGACCTGGCGGCCCGGCGCCTCAAAGAGATCATCGAGGAGAAGGGTCCCGGCGCGGTTTACGGCGTGGGCTCCCCCCGGGCCACCAATGAGGCCAACTACCTCTTCCAGAAATTCTTCCGGGCGGGATTGGGCACCAACCAGGTGGACAACCCGGCCCGTTACCATTACGTGCGGGCGCTGGAGGCCCTGGCTGAAATCTTCGGCTGGCCCCAGGTGGAGGGCGCAGAGGCCGGCCCCCGGCCTCGGGAGGCTTACGCCTCACCTCTGACGCTCACCGAGGCTGCCAAGGGCAAGGGCTTCAGCTTCGTCCTGGGGACCATAGAGGACCTGCCCAAAGCCGACCTGGCCCTGGTGGTGGGCATGGACGTGACGCCGGAGCTGCCGCCCCTGGGCTGGGCCATCAATGAAGCGTCCCTGAAAGACGATTTCAAACTCATCGTGGCCAATCCCCGGCTGACCAAATTCGATCGCAACGCCGCCTTGAGCCTGCGCTACGCCCCGGGCTCGGAGCGGCTGCTGGCGGCCGGCCTGATCAAAGCGCTGCTGACGGCTCATCCCGACTGGACCCCGGCCATCCCGGCCCAGGGCCTGGAGGAGTTCAAAGAGGCCCTGAAGAAGGCCACCGTCAAGGAAATGGCCAAGAAGACCGGGGTGGACGAAGCCCTGCTCAAGGAGGCGGCGGAGCTGCTGGCCCAGGCCAAGGCCCCGGCCATCATCTTCGGCGCGGAGCTGCTGGCCCAGGACAAGGGCGGGCAGAACGCCCTGGCCCTGGCCGACCTCTTCCTGCTGGTGGGCCAGCCCGAGGCCCCCGGCAGCCGCCTCTACCCGGTGGCGGAAAAGGCCAACACCCGGGGCGTCTGCGAGGTGGGGGTGCTGCCCGACCGGCTGCCCGGCCTGCAGCCGCTCACCTCCGAACTGGCGGCGAAAATCTTTGCCCCCCAGGCCCCGGCCTCCCAGCCCGGCCTGACCTTGCCCGAGGTGTTGGACCGGCTGGAGGCCGACGCCGAGGACGCCCCCCAGGCCCTCTACGCCCTGGGCGGCGACTTCCTGCGCTGGCTGCCCCACCGCAGCCGGACGGAAAAGGTCTTACAAAAACTCTCCTTCATGGTGGTGCAGGACGCCTTCCTCACCGACACCGCCAAACTGGCCGACGTGGTCCTGCCCGTGGCCGTCTTCGTGGAGCAGGAAGGCACCTTCCTCAGCAGCGACGGCCGCCTGGGGGTGTCGAGTCGGGTGCTGTCTCCCATCGGCGTCAAACCCGACTGGCAGATCATCAGCGAGTTGGGCCGGCGCCTGGGCTTCCCCCTGAAATATTCCGGCCCCGCCGCCATCTTCCAGGAGATGGCCCCGGCCATGCCCCTGTGGGCCGGGGCCGCGCCCCGGGCCACGGTCCCCGCGGCCGGATTTGCCGCCGCGCCCGCGGGCCGGTTCGTCCCCTTCGACCTGGATATCAGCCTGCCGGGACGGCGGCCCTACGTGCTCATCGTGGGCAAGTCCCTGCAGCACTCGGGCTCCTTCACCACCCACCAGCCCTGCGGCACGCTGGTGGTGACCCCGGGGGCGGCCCTGGAGCTCCATCCCGAGGATGCCGCCGCCCTCAATCTGGCCGCCGGCGACAGCGCCAAAGTCATCTCGTCCTACGGCGAGGTGACGGCCCCGGTGGCCCTGTCCGCGGACCTGCCCCCGGGGGTGGTGTTGTTGGCGGAACATTTCGGCGAACCCGCGGCCCACACCCTGACCCTCAACTCCAATCTGGTGCGGGTTTCCATCCAGAAGGCGTGAGATCATGAACCTGTTAGCCCTGATCGTCCTGACCGCCATTAAGATCACCCTGGTGCTGGTGGTCTTCCTCACGGCCATCGCTTACACCGTGCTCATGGAGCGCAAGGTGCTGGGCTTCATCCAGTTGCGCTACGGGCCCAACCGGGTGGGCCCCTGGGGCCTGCTGCAACCCCTGGCCGACTTGTTGAAGCTCCTGTTCAAGGAGGACTTCACCCCGCCCCACGTCAACCGGGTGCTCTTCGTCCTGGCGCCCATCATCACCGCGGTGACGGCCTTTCTGCCCTTCGCGGTGATTCCCTTCGCCCGGCAGATTTTCCCCGACGAATTCACCTTCTACGGGGTCACCTTCGACCTGACCGCCGCCGGGCTGAACCAGGGCGTCATCGCCGACATCAACGTGGGCCTGCTGTATGTCTTCGCCATGGGGTCGCTGGCGGTGTACGGCGCGGTGCTGGGCGGCTGGGCCTCCAACAACAAATATTCGCTCCTGGGCGGCCTGCGCTATGCCGCCCAGATGGTGAGCTATGAGCTGGCCCTGGGCCTGTCCGTCATCGGCGTCCTCATGCTGGCCGGGTCGCTCTCCCTGGTGAAGATCGTGGAAGCCCAGAAGGACATGTGGTTCATCGTTTACCAGCCCCTGGGCTTCATCCTCTTTCTGACCGCAGCCCTGGCCGAATGCGCCCGCACCCCCTTCGACCTGATCGAATGTGAGAACGAGCTGGTGGCGGGCTACCAGACGGAATACAGCTCCATGAAGTGGGCCCTGTTCATGCTGGGCGAGTATTGCCACATCATCGTGGCCTCGGCCCTGGCCGTCACCCTCTTTTTCGGCGGCTGGCAGGGGCCCTATCTGCCGCCCATCATCTGGTTCACTCTCAAGACCTTCATCCTGGTTTTCGTTTTCATCTGGATCCGGGGCACCTACCCCCGCTTCCGCTTCGACCAGCTCATGCAGTTGGGCTGGAAGGTGATGCTGCCCCTGTGCCTGGCCAATATCCTGGTCACGGGCGCCGTCATGCTGCTGGTGTAAGTCTGAGTTGACGCCCCCGGGCGGACAGCCGACCGAGAAACGCACGAACACGAGGTTTTCCATGATCATCCCGTTGCTCAAAGGACTGGCCACCACCCTCCGGATGGTCTTTACCAAGCCCATCACCCTGCAATACCCGGAGGAGAAGCGCCCCGTCTACCCCCGCTTCCGGGGGCATCCGGAACTGGTGGTGGACGACGACGGCGAGCGGCGTTGCGTGGCCTGCACCCTGTGCATGGTGGTCTGCCCCAGCAACGCCATCAAGCAGATCACTCCGGCGGAAGGCGAATACCACGAGAAGTATCCGGTGGAGTTCGTGGTCGACCTGACCCGCTGCATCTTCTGCGGCTTCTGCCAGGAGGCCTGCCCCAAGGCGGCCATCAAGTTGAACAACCTCTATGAGCTGGCCCAATACGAGAAACAGATGCTGATCTACGACATCAAACGACTCACTCAGCAACAGTCCCGGCTGCGGGATGGGGATTGGCTATGAACCGGTTCATCGTCCCCTGCGGGGCAATCCGGCGGAGATAGGAGGCGCGAGGGAATGCAGACGCTCTTTTACATCCTGGCGGGAACGGCCCTCGTCGCCGGCGCCCTGGTGGTCTTCCAGACCCACCCCCTGAGGAGCGCCCTCTGGCTCATCGTCAACTTCTTCGCCGTGGCGGGCATCTACCTGCTGGCCAGCGCCGAGTTCATCGCCGCCATCCAGATCATCGTTTACGCCGGGGCCATCATGGTGCTCTTCCTCTTCGTCATCATGCTGCTGAACCTGCGGCAGCCGGAAGAGCCCATGCCCATGTCGGCCCTGGGCTCCAGGATCCTGGCCGTGACCCTGGCGGTGACCACGGGCTTCCTGGTGATGTTCGGCCTGAAGCAGGCCGTCATCATCCCGGCCCGGACCGGACCCCCGGGCCTGGGCAACACCGAATCCGTGGCCCGCTTGCTGTTCACCGACTATCTGCTGCCCTTCGAAGTCACCAGCGTCCTGCTCCTGGTGGCCATCGTCGGCGCGGTGATTCTCTCCAAGTCCCGGCTCAAATGAGCCGCCAAGGGGAAACGTGATGGCTGTGCCGTTGGAATGCTATCTGGGACTGAGCGTGGCCCTGTTCACCCTGGGGGCGATCGGGGTCCTCATCCGGCGCAACATCCTCATCATCCTGATGTGCATCGAGATGATGCTGAACGCCGTCAACCTGGCTTTCATCGGCTTCGCCGACACCTTCAAAGCCGTGGACGGCCAGATGTTCGTCTTTTTCGTGATGACCGTGGCCGCGGCCGAGGTGGCGGTGGGGTTGGCCCTGGTGGTGGCCGTGTTCCGCAACCGGGCCACCGTCTCCGTGGACGACCTGAACCTCATGAAATGGTGAGGCTGACACCATGATCGACTATGTCTGGCTGATACCCGTCTTTCCCCTGGTGGGCTTCCTCATCAACGGCCTGTTGGGCCAGAAGCTGTCGAAAAACACCGTGGGGGCCATCGGTTCCGGCGCCGTGGGGCTGAGTTTCCTCCTCACCGTCGGCATCTTCCTGGAATACCTGAAGCTCCCGCCCCAGGCCCGGCCCGTGGAGAAGGTGGTCTACACCTGGATCGCCTCCGGCGCCTTCCAGGCGCCCGTGGCCTTCCTGGTGGACCCCCTGTCCCTCATCATGCTGCTGGTGGTCTCCGGGGTGAGCACCCTCATCCACATTTACTCCGTGGGCTACATGCATGACGACCCGGGGTTCTACCGCTACTTCTCCTACCTGAACCTCTTCGTCTTCGCCATGCTCACCCTGGTGGGGGCCAACAACTTCCTGCTCATGTTCGTGGGCTGGGAGGGCGTGGGGCTCTGCTCCTACCTGCTCATCGGCTTCTGGTACGAGAAGCAGTCCGCCAGCGACGCCGGCAAAAAGGCCTTCGTGGTCAACCGCATCGGCGACTTCGGCTTCCTGCTGGGGATGTTCCTCATCTTCTGGACCTTCGGCAGCCTGAATTTCCGGGAGGTCTTCGCCCTGGCCGGCAACTTCCCGGTGGGCGACCTCACCATCACCGCCATCACCCTGTGCCTCTTCCTGGGGGCCACCGGCAAATCGGCCCAGTTGCCGCTCTACACCTGGCTCCCCGACGCCATGGAAGGCCCCACCCCGGTGTCCGCCCTGATTCACGCCGCCACCATGGTGACCGCCGGCGTCTACATGGTGGCCCGGTGCAGCGCCCTCTACGTGCTTGCCCCCATCTCCCTGACCACGGTGGCCATCGTCGGGGCCGGCACCGCCATCTTCGCAGCCACCATCGGCCTGGCCCAGTTCGACATCAAGCGGGTGCTGGCCTACTCCACCGTCAGCCAGCTGGGCTACATGTTCCTGGCCTGCGGCGTGGGCGCCTTCATCTCCGGCATCTTCCATCTCATGACCCACGCCTTCTTCAAGGCCCTGCTCTTTCTGGATTCCGGCTCCGTCATCCACGGCATGCACGGCGAGCAGGACATGCGCAAGATGGGCGGCCTGAAGAAAAAAATGCCCATCACTTACAAGACCTATATATTGGCCACCCTGGCCATCGCCGGCATCTTCCCCTTCGCGGGCTTCTTCTCCAAGGATGAAATCCTCTTCTTCTCCCTGGTGGACGGCCACCTGGTCTATTGGGGCATCGCCACCGCGGCGGCTTTCATCACCGCCTTCTACATGTTCCGCTCGGTCTTTATGACCTTCCACGGCGAGGCCCGCTGGGATCCCCACGTGCATCCGCACGAATCGCCGCCTCTGATGACCGTGCCCCTCATCATCCTGGCGGTGCTCTCCGTGGTGGGCGGCTTTGTGGGCTTCCCCATCATCGAGGGTTTGCACGTCTTCCGGGATTTCCTGGCGCCCTCCATCACGCCCCTCAAGGCCGCGGAGCACCATTCCGTCACTTTCGAAGTGGCCATGATGATCTTCTCCATGGGGGTGGCCGGCGTCGGCATCTACACCGCCTACAAGATGTACATGGTCAAGCCCGAGCTGCCGGACAAGGTGGTGGCCAAATTCCCCACCGTCTATGACTACGTGTACAACAAGTACTATGTGGATGAGCTTTACGACGCCACCGTGGTGGAGCCCATCAAGGACGGCTCCAACTTCCTGTGGACCGGGGTGGACGACCAGGTGGTGGACGGCGCGGTGAACGGCTCCGCCGGCTTCGTGGCCTGGCTCAGCGCCCACCTCCGCAAACTGGAGACCGGCTTCCTGTCCAATTACGCCCTGGCCATCCTCCTGGGCGTCACCGTCATCGTCGGCTATCTCCTCGGGTACGTCGGTTAGGAGTCGCCCATGCAACTGCCCTTGCTCTCCATCCTGGTCTTTCTCCCCCTGGCGGGAATCATCGTCCTTTTCTTCCTGGACCGGAAGAACCACAAGACCCTCAAAGGCTTTACCATGGCCGTGATGGTCGTGGAGTTCCTCTTCTCCCTGCCCCTGTGGTTCCGGTTCGACAACGCCACGGCCGCCATGCAGTTCGTGGAGCACTACCGCTGGCTGCCCCAGTACGGCATCAGCTACTACGTGGGCATCGACGGCTTCTCCCTGCTGCTTATCATGCTCACCACCTTCCTGGGCCCCATCTGCGTGCTGGCCACCTGGGAGGACGTCCAGCACCGGGTCAAGGAATTCATGATCTGCCTGCTGGGCCTCACCGCGGGCATGCTCGGCGTCTTCGTGGCCCTGGACCTCTTCCTCTTCTACGTCTTCTGGGAAGTGATGCTTATTCCCATGTACCTGCTCATCGGCGTCTGGGGCAACCCGGCCCGACGGGTCTACGCCGCCATCAAGTTCTTCCTGTTCACCATGTTCGGCAGCCTGCTCATGCTGGTGGCCATTCTGGTGCTCTACTTCTACGCCGGCAAGGTGACGGGGACCTACACCTTCGACCTGCTGAAGATGTACGGCCTCAACATCCCCTTCCACATGCAGTTCTGGATGTTCCTGGCCTTCGGCTTGGCCTTCGCCATCAAGGTCCCCATGTTCCCCTTCCACACCTGGCTGCCCGACGCCCACACCGAGGCCCCCACTGTGGGGTCCGTCATCCTGGCCGCGGTGCTCCTGAAGATGGGGACTTACGGCTTCCTGCGCTTCAACATGCCCATGTTCCCCCAGGCGGCCCACTACTTCGTGCCCCTGTTCAGCATCCTGGCGCTCATCGGCATCGTCTACGGCGCCCTGGTCTCCATGGTGCAGAAGGACCTGAAACGCCTGGTCGCCTTCTCCTCGGTGAGCCACCTGGGCTTCGTCATGCTGGGCCTGTTCACCTTCAACATGCCCGGGGTGCAGGGCGGCATCATCCAGATGATCAACCACGGCCTTTCCACCGGCGCCCTCTTCTTTATCGTGGGCGCAATCTACGAGCGGCGGCACACCCGCATGATCGCCGACTTCGGGGGCATCTCCACCCCCATGCCCATCTTTGCCACCATCTTCATGATCGTCACGTTGTCGTCCATCGGCCTCCCCGGCCTGAACGGCTTTGTGGGTGAATTTTTGATCCTCCTGGGCGCCTGGAAGACCAACTGGGTCTATGCCGCCATCGCCGCCACCGGCGTCATCTTCGCCGCCTGCTACATGCTGTGGATGTTCCAGCGGGTTATGTTCGGGGAGGTGACCAACCCCAAGAACCAGGTCTTACAAGACCTCTCCCAGCGTGAGATCGCCATCTTCGTGCCCCTCCTGATCTTCATTGTCTGGATCGGGGTCTACCCCGGCACCTTCCTGGACAAGACCAAGGCCACCACGGCCAACTTCGTGGCCATGATGGAAAAGGCCAAAGACACCTCTGTCAGCTTATCCCAAGTCTTTAAGGGGGAGGCGAGATGACCATCAACATCCCCACCTTCTGCCTCAGCAGCATCGGCCCCTGGCTCACCCTGACGGTGACGGCCATCGTCGTCCTGCTTCTGGACGCCCTCTCCCCCAAGGGGCGCAAGGCCTACTTCCCCCAGTTGAGCCTGCTGGGCCTGGCCGTGGCCGCGGTGCAGACCGTCCGGCTGTGGGGCCGCACCGGCGACGACTTCGCCCGCATGGTCTACCTGGACAACTTTGCCTTTTTCTTCTACCTGGTGCTCATCCTGGGCGCGGCCCTCACCGTGCTCATCTCCCGCCAGTACCTGGAGGACTACGGCAAGAACCTGGGCGAATACTACGCCCTCATCCTCTTCGCCACCTTGGGCATGATGCTCATGGTCGCCGGCGCCCACCTCATCATGATTTTCCTGGGCCTGGAGATCATGTCCATCGCCATCTACGTCCTGGCCGGGCTCTTCCGGGAGGACCTGCGCTCCAATGAGGCGGCCATCAAGTACCTGGTTTTGGGGGCCTTCTCCAGCGCCTTCCTGCTGTTCGGCATGGCCATGCTCTACGGCGCCTCGGGCGGCACCCTGTACCTCAACGACCTGGCCCACCGCCTGGTGGAGACCGCCGCCCTGACCAAGCCCCTCACCCTTCTGGGGCTGGCCCTGCTCCTGGTGGGCTTCGGCTTCAAGGTGGCCTCCGTGCCCTTCCACATGTGGACCCCGGACGTCTACGAAGGCGCCCCCACCTCGGTCACCGCCTTCATGGCCGTGGGCGTCAAGGCCGCCGCCTTCGCCGCCTTCGCCCGCATCATGTTTCTGGTCTTCCCCGCCTTCCTGCCCCAGTGGAACATGCTCCTGTGGGTCCTGGCCGTGGCCACCATGACCCTGGGCAACGTGGTCGCCATCGCCCAGAGCAACATCAAGCGCATGCTGGCCTACTCGTCCATCGCCCACGCCGGCTACCTCCTGGTGGGCCTCATCGCCGCCAACCAGCTGGGCGGGGTGAGCCTGCTTTACTATCTGCTGGCGTATACTCTGATGAACGTGGGGGCCTTCGGGGTGGTCATCCTGGTGGGCCGCAAGAAGGACAGCTACCTCAACATCAACGACTACGCCGGCCTGGGCGCGCAGCACCCGGCCCTGGCCGCGGCCATGGCCATCTTCATGTTCGCCCTGGCGGGCATGCCCGGCACCGTGGGCTTCATCGGCAAATTCTACATCTTCTCCGCCGCCATCCAGGCGGGCTACCTCTGGCTGGTCCTCATCGGCGTGATGAACTCGCTGATTTCCGTCTTCTACTACCTGCGCATCACCGTCATCATGTACATGCGCCCGGCCGAAGCCGACCTGGGGGCCATCGCCTTCACGCCCTCCATGAACGCCGCCCTGGTCCTCACCGCCGCGGCCACCATCTGGTTCGGCATCTTCCCGGGCCTGATCTACAACCTGGCGCTGAACTCCATGAAAGCCTTCCCGGGCCTGTAAGCGACTCACCACAGAACTGCCAGAAAATCGAAGGGGCGGGTTAAAAACCCGCCCCTTTGCTTTGGGCCTCGATCACGGCCCTGCCTGGTTCAACCTCGTTCGCCAGCTTCTGCTTGGGAATGAACTTTTAATATTCGGGTAACATTTTACCAGGCTTAAATAATTTAGTTTCTTCAATAATTTTATTTAATAGTTCTTTCTTTTTCTCATTATCGCTATATTTATCAACCTCGATTTTATTGCCCTTTCTCAATATAATAATCCTTGACAAAACCCAATATGCGCCCGCCTTATTTTTTGAATTATCATTACTTAAATAATTCAATAGTTCTATTACAAGCTGGTCTAATTTATTATCGCTTGCAAACAATATTATCCGGTATAGCTCACCACGCTTACCAAGCCACTCTTTATATACATAATCATCAGGAACACTATAAGAATAAGATGGAGGTGCATTAATTGTTAGTTTATCTAGATACTTAATAATAAATGATATGTCTTCACTGAAGTTGAGTTTGCGATCCAATATTTCTTGTTCCCTATCTTGTTTTACTAATTTAGGATCACGAAAACATTCATCATAATATGCGCCTATAAGATTAAAAAGAAACATAATTCCCCATAATATTCCAATTAATATTCCAAACCATATGCAACCTTCTGATCTTTTTTTAAATCCAATAATCAAAACTATCATGGATATGATAATAAATATTGAGCATATTACACCAAATTTATAGGCGCCATCGCAATATTCTTTATTGTCTCTCGCTTTCATTAATTTTTTAGGATCTATTAAAAGATATTGGTTCCCTCTATTGTCCTTATCGTCTTTATCAATTATATCGTTTATTTCGTTTATAAGTAAAGGGTCTTTAAAAAGACCTGCAATTCGTATTATTGACCTTTTAATTTCATCATTATGCTTATTTTTTCTTAAAAACACCATCATTTTTATATATAATTTTAGATTTATAGGGTCCACCTCATGCCTTTGCATAATTTGATTAATAATTGCCTCCTGAACTTCACCGATATATTGAGGATACCACTTTAATAATAAATCTAAGTATTGATCTCCCTCAAAACATCCAACAGCATAAATTACCGCTTCTTTTTCATATTCTGTTCCTATCTCAAATAAGTTGACTAAGCCATAAATGGCCCTCTGTTCTCCTAATCTGCCCAATGCACGTGCAGCCGCAGTTGCAGGAGAGTAGTTAGCCTGCTTCGGCTTGGGAGAGTAAGACCTTGTCCTAATAATATAAGATACCAAAGGTGTTCTATCATTTAATAATGTAATTAGCGAATTTATTATAGCTTCTTTAGTATTTATATTCTTTCGCTTAAGGAGGTCATTATTAATTTTCCTAGCTGTTTTTGCACGAGTGACCGCATCATTACTCTTAAGTCCTTCTAAAATATCATCAGCCATAACAGAATTGAATGATAATAAAGAAGCCCCAAAGCATACAATAATAATTTTTGCAAAATTAATACTAACTACATAATTAAGTCGTCCCCATGACAATTTTAGAAGTAATTGTAAAATCTTCATGAGATGTCAATCCGTAGAATTTGTTCTTATTAGACATCTAAAAAAATTAAGACTGTTCATCCTCGTTTCCTATTTGCACGTTGGAACGCCTTTTCCAGACAAGCCGAGCTCGGCGCCTGTCGTTGGTCCCACGTACCAAGTGGGAACGAGATGACCGCGTGCCCTTTTCCCCGTCTCAGGGCTGCCCCGGCTTCTTCTTCCGGAGGGCCTTGGTGCGTTCCCATTCCGCCAGGGGTTCGGGGACGCCGCGGTCGGCCAGCCATCTGGTCAGGAAATCGGAGCCGGCGGGGGTAAGCTCCGCGTCCCCCCTCCACGGGCCTCCGGCCCATCTCAGGGTTTCGCCGTGGTGGACGCCCAGGGCGGCGAGCAACTCCTGACCCCGATAAAATTCCAGGGTGGGGTGGCCGCAGCATTTGCAGGCATAGCCGCTGAAGATCTGTGAAATTTTCATCCCGGCGATCAACGTGCGGATCTGCTCCGGGTCGGTCACCTCCACCAGCACCCTCTCCCGCTCCGGAATACGGTGACAGGTGCCGCCGCTTCTCACCCGGAGCAGCGTGGCCGTAGAGATCACCTCTTTTAACCGGGCATCAGAGGAAGCCCCAACGGCGGGGCCAGGCAGGGCCAGGCCGGCAAGCATCAGGAAAAGCGCCAAGACCACGGCCGCGCTCAGAGGCGGCGAGGCCGTCAGACAGTGGGCTGCGGCCTTGAGGTCCAGCGCAGCCTTGTGCAGCCAGGCTCGGGTTTCCGTCAACCTCACCGGATCACCGCGCATAAACCAAGACCCCTTCCCGGGCCACCCCAGCCGGCTGTCGAAGGCGCGCCGGGGCCACACCAGGACGTTCGCGGCAGTGCCGGCGCCCCGCCGCGCCTGGCAGGACGGGCGGCTGCGCCGGCGCTTGGCACGGCAAAGCGCCGCGCCTCCCGCGGTTCGCCCGTGAAACGTGCGGCGCCGGCCGGTCAGCCTTCGAAGCGTTTAAAGACCAGGGCCGCGTTGGTGCCCCCGAAGCCGAAGGAATTGGAAAGGACGTAGCGCACCTCCACGGGCCGGGCCTGGCCGGTGACGATGTCCAGGCCGGCGCAGTCCGGGTCCAGTTCGTCCAGGTTGATGGTGGGAGGAATGAGGCCGTCCCGGATGCTGAGGATGCTGAAGATGGCCTCCACCGCCCCGGCGGCGCCCAGGAGATGACCGGTCATGGACTTGGTGCCGCTCACCAGCAGGCGGGAGGCCTGGTCCCCGAAAAGCACCCGGAGGGCCCGCACTTCATTGCGGTCGCCCACGGGGGTGGCGGTGGCGTGGGGGTTGACGTAATCCACCTGCTCGGGGGAGATGGCCGCGTCTTTAAGGGCGTTCTGCATACAGCGCAGGGCGCCCTCCATGTTCGGGTCGGTGATGTGGTAGGCGTCCCCGGACATGCCGAAGCCGGTGATTTCGGCATAGATGCGGGCGTTGCGCTGCAGGGCGTGTTCCAGTTCCTCCAGGATGAGGATGCCGGCGCCTTCCGACATGACGAAGCCGTTGCGCTGGATGTCGAAAGGCCGGCTGGCGGCCTGGGGATGGTCATTGTGGTTGGTGGCCAAAGCCCCCATGCGGTAGAAGCCCACGATGGTCAGGGGGGTGACCGCCGCTTCGCTGCCGCCCGCGGCCATGATGTCCGCCTCCCCCAACTGGATGGAGCGGAAGGCCATGCCGATGGCATGGGAGCCGGCGGCGCAGGCCGTGGACAGAGCGATGTTGGGCCCCTTGGCCTTGAAGGTGATGGAGACGTTGCCCGCGGCCAGGTTGGGGATCATCTTGGGAACCAGGAAGGGAGAGACGCGCCGCACCCCTTCTTTCATGAGGCGGATCATGGACTCTTCCCAGGAGCCGACCCCTCCCATGCCGCTGGCGATGATGACCCCGGCCCTCTCCGGGTCCTCGGCCTCCGGCACCATTCCCGTATCCTGGATGGCCTCCAGGCTGGCGGCCAGAGCGAACTGGGTGAAGCGGTCGGTATATTTGACCTGTTTCAGGTCTTCCTTGGTCAGGTTTTTCTTGCGGGTCTGCAGGATTTCCTTGAGGTCGAAATTGGTGATTTCCCCGGCAATGAGGGGAAAGTCATCCGGCGGCCGATAGCTTTCCAGAAGTGCATGGGAAAAGCTGCCCAGCCGGTTCACACCCGATTCTCCGGCCAGCAGGCGCCGCCAGACGGTGGGCACGTCCAGTCCCATGGAGGACACTATTCCCAGTCCGGTGACCACCACCCGTTTCAACCCCAGGTTTTTTTTGTCGCTCATGCCAACAACCTCCCCCCATCCCGGGCGAGACTTTTGGGAAACATCGATGCGGCTGTCTCCCGTCAGGTCCTGTCACCGGAATTCCTCTCCGGTTCCGGATCGCAGCCTTCTGATTGAGTACCATACTCAGGTTGCCGGGGGGATGTCAACTGGTAACCCCATGATTCCTGAGCCGGGGGCCCCGGCGGCCCGGGCCTCTGCGCCGGCAGGCCGTCCTGTCCGGCCCATGGCGGGCGGAACCTTCTTCTGGCGGAATCTTAACCTGCGCCGGGAAAAAATTCAGTTTACTTTTTTTTCCCCTTTGCGATACAATTGGCACGTTTGTGGGGTGTGCGCGGTGTTCCGGCGCCCCGGATTCCGGAATCTTCCAGCACCGGTGAGGATAGGCATATGAGGGTGAGAGTCAGCCCAAGTTATATGGAAAAATTGTACTCCTTTTATTCTCCCTTTTATGACGCCATCTTCGGACAGCTTCTGGGCCCGGGCCGACGCCGGGCTTTTCAGTATCTGGACCGGCGGCCCCGCCAGAGGATCCTGGAGATCGGCATCGGTCCCGGGTCCACCCTGGAATTCTACCCGCCCCGGACCGAGCTGGTGGGCATCGACATCTCCCAGGCCATGATCGACAAGGCCAGGGAGAAGGCGGCCCGTCTCAACAGCGGCAGCACATTTGATTTGCGGGTCATGGACGCCGGTCGGCTGGAATTCCCCGACAGTTATTTCGACGCGGTGTTGTCGGCCTATGTCATCACCACGGTGTCGGACCCGCGCCAGGTCTGTCGGGAAATTCTGCGGGTGGTGAAACCGGGCGGCCAGATCATCGTGGTCAACCACAGCCGTTGCCAGAAAAGCGGCCACCTCTCCCGCATCGAAGACCTGATGGCCCCCATCTTCGTGCGCATCGGCTTCACCACCGACCTGGATGTGATCCGCGTGATGGAGGAATCGGGGATCAAAATCCTCCAGTCCGTGCGCTGCAATCTGCTCAATACCGGCCGCATCATCACGGGCACCAAGCAGTGAGGCGGCTGTTCTCCATCCTAACCAC
>Ga0194111_10001338_pt1 | contig 30402 bp, 29 predicted proteins | sample TA2KigC300mmetaG_FD_146194 | JGI IMG/M metagenome (GOLD analysis project Ga0194111, IMG submission 146194) | Freshwater microbial communities from Lake Tanganyika, Tanzania - TA2015033 Kigoma Deep Cast 300m | ecosystem: Environmental > Aquatic > Freshwater > Lake | place: Tanzania: Lake... | reverse complement strand
AGAAATCCACACATGAAGGATTAAGAAACTACATAAAAGGCTCTGTTAAAGAAGGGGTGGGTGCAGGCGGAGCTATGATGGCAGCAATCTTGAAAGATGTTCCAGTTGAGGAAATTAGGATGAATATAGAGGATTTATGCTTTAAAATGTTTTAGTAATTTAAAAATGGCTTTTAATTTAATTCAATTTTAAAATTCAATTATAAACGAATTTAATTTAAATTATAATAAATAATAATCATGCATTTTCTGAAATCCCCAGATATTAAGAAAAAAACTATAAAAAAATTTATATATGGATTTTTACCATCGAAAAATGTTATTTTAGTGGGTATTGGGTTTTATATTGTAGGATTTTTCTTTGCATATCTTAAACCAGATCAAGCCATGCAAATTTTCAATGGAGGCTTCTATCTCGGCGATATAGAAGCTAAAATAAGCCTACCCCAAAACATTACGCCCAGTTATCTCAGAAATCAGTTTATTAATTATTTAGGGGCAGTATCTTTCAATATTTTTATAAATAATGTATTAATTGCTTTTTTATGCATATTTACTGGCATAGCCATTATTCCAGTTATTTTGGTGGGTCTATTTTCGTTTACAGGCTCTATCACCTACCTTTTAATTGCCAAGTTGGGCTTTTTTAAAGCTATCCTAATACTTTTAGGGTCATTTCATCTATATTTTGAACTTTTAGCCGGATTATTGGCCATAGAAGCCTTTTTAGAGTTTTATGAGTCGTTAATAATTTCAAGCAGGACGCATACACCCAATAAATTTAAAAAATTTAAAAGGGACATTCTAAATAAATTCCTACCTTTAATACTAAGGATTATATTGCTTTTTGCTATAGCCAGCTTACTTGAGGTTTTCTGGAGTACCTGGTGGGTTTACATCCTAACTAAGCAATATGTATCTTGGTACGATTTTTATATGGGTGTTTATTCGTGCATGGTAACTTAAAATTAATAAAGAGCTTTTTTTAAAATGTTAAATACAAATTTTCGACATTATTCTTTGGATCCATCTTTTATTTAACAAAAACTTTAAATAACTTTTTATTAGAAAAATATTTTCTGCTTATAGTTTTATAAAATAGAAATTGAAACATGAAAAAAGGCATTAGGAAACTAAAATGAAATTTGAAGACATCTATGGAGCTAAAATAATAGATCTGGCGCTTAATATTGGAGATAATCTGATTATATCTGACTTACATTTTGGTTATGAGGAAGCCCTCAATGCTGATGGAATAATGGTCCCTAAATTCCAATATGAGAAGATCATCGGGAGGCTAGATGACATTTTTTCCACAGTAGATCCAAACACAATTATAATCAACGGAGATTTAAAACACCAGTTTGGTAAAATAAGCAGACAGGAATGGAAAGAAGCCATAAGTTTCATAGATTTTTTAAGAGAACATGTAGAGAAAATCATTTTAATTAAGGGAAATCACGACAACTTCACCAAATTTATAGCTAAAAAGATTGATTTAAAGGTGTATGATAGTTTTTCCCATGAGAAATTCCTTATTTTACATGGACATAAGATCCCTAAAAATTACGCAGAAATTAAGGAAGATACACTCATAATTGGACATGAACATCCATGTATTGGACTTCGAAGCGGAGAGAGACTAGAAAAAATTAAATGTTTCCTTAAAGGAAAATTCGCTGATAAAAATCTGATAGTGATGCCATCGTTTAATTTCGTAACAGAGGGTTCAGATATCCTTCAAGAAAAACCACTGTCACCTTTCCTAAAGAATCCCTCATTGTATGATTTTGAGATTTTTGGGGTTGAAAATTTTGAGATACTATACTTTGGAAAATTAAAACAGCTAATGGCATCAAGAGAACAATTCTTATAATTTTTATTTTATTTTTTTTAAAATCCACAAAAATTCATGATAATAAAACGTCATAAATGGTTTGAAGCTATAAAATACGCAATTTCATCTAAAAAACAGAAAAAGTGAATGAAATAACATAAAACGATAAAATAAAAAGAAAAATACATTTTAAAGACAAATAAATGATGGATATGATAGAAAAACAGGAAAAACTTTACAGAGACGAGGAAATATACGAAATCTTACATCCACTGGTTAGAAAGTGGTTTAGGGACAAATTTAAGGGATTTTCCAAATCACAGAAATATGCTATAATGGACATACACCAGAGAAAAAATGTACTGATTTCATCACCAACAGGCTCTGGAAAAACCCTAACAGCATTCCTATCCATAATCAGCGAGCTAATAACACTGAAAGACCATGATAAGCTTGAAGATAAGGTTTACTGTGTTTATGTATCCCCGCTTAAAGCCCTAGACAATGATATTGAAAAGAATTTAAGAGAACCATTATCTGAACTTGAGGAAATGGCTGAGAGGGAATTTGAAATTCGTGTGGCTGTTAGAACAGGGGATACCACCCAGTATCAGAGATCAATTATGCTTCGAAAACCCCCCCACATACTGATCACCACTCCTGAGTCATTAGGGATTATTTTATGTGCACCGAAATTTAGAGAGAAATTTAAGGATGTAAGATATTTTATTGTTGATGAAATCCATTCACTGGCAGATAATAAAAGAGGGGTTCATTTAAGCCTGTCTCTGGAAAGATTACAGAATCTGGCTGGACGATTTACAAGAATTGGGTTAAGTGCAACTGTACATCCCCTCCAGAAGGTTGCCGAATTTTTAGTGGGTTATGAGAATGGTGAGGTTAGAGATTGCAAAATAGTGGATGTCAATTACCTAAAAAAGCTGGATATGAAGGTTCTCTGCCCTGTTGAGGACATTTTAGGAGCTGATCCTGAAGAGATGAATACTGCTACATATAATTTGCTGGATAAACTCATAAGTGTACATAAAACAACTTTGATATTTACCAATACCAGAAGCGGTACAGAGAGTGTAGTTTTTAATCTAAAAAAGCGTTTTAAGGATAAATACAACGATGAAAATATCATGGCCCACCATTCATCCCTTTCCAAGGAATTACGCCTTGAAACCGAAAATAACTTGAAAAAAGGGGAGTTAAAGGTGGTGGTTTCATCCACATCCCTGGAGCTGGGAATAGATATTGGTTATATTGATCTTGTAATACTTGTAAGCTCTCCAAAATCAGTATCAAAAGCCCTACAGCGTATAGGACGAAGTGGACATCGTTTACATGAAAAATCGAAGGGAAGGATCATAGTTGTGGATAGGGACGATTTAGTTGAGTGTTCTCTTATCCTAAAAAATGCTATAGAAGGTAAAATAGACGAAATACATATCCCTGAAAACTGCTTAGACGTGCTCTCACAGCATATATATGGAATGGCCATTGAAGACAGGTGGGATATCGATACAGCTTATTACCTCATAAAGAGAAGCTACTGTTACAGAAATCTAACCGAGAACGATTTTTTAAGCGTTCTAAGTTATCTGGCAGGTGAATATACCAGCCTAGAAGATAGATATGTATATGCAAAAATTTGGGTTGATTATGATACTAATATGTTTGGAAAAAGAGGGAAATTAGCTAGAATGCTCTATGCCACCAATATAGGCACCATTCCTGATAGAACTGCTGTGAGAGTAAAATGCGCTGGTCAGGTAGTTGGGCGCATAGAAGAAGATTTTATGGAAAAACTGCGTAAGGGTGATACTTTTGTCCTGGGTGGGTGTATCTATAGATTTAATTATGCCCGGGGTATGACAATAAATGTAACTCCATCTTCAAGCCCCCCAACCATTCCTTCATGGTTCTCAGAACAGTTACCCCTCTCCTTTGATCTAGCAATTGAAATACAGAGGTTCAGGGCGCTCATGGAGGGAAAATTTGAATATGGCAGGAGCAGGGAAGAAATAATAGATTTTCTTCATGAATATCTTTATATTGATTTTAACGCCGCAAACTCCATTTACAATTATTTTAGGGAGCAGCATCTGTATGCACAGATACCCAGCCAAAGGAAACTCCTTATTGAATATTACACAGGCTATGGGAATCGAAAGTTCGTTATTTTCCATTCCCTGTTCGGGCGCAGGGTAAATGACGCTTTATCAAGAGCCGTAGCTTATATGATTGCTGAAAAATCTAGGAAAGATGTGATGATATCCATATCAGACAACGGGTTCTATTTAAGTTCAGATGGTAAAATTGGGGGACTGGATGCATTTAAAAATTTGACTTCTGAAAACATTGCCGAAACCCTGACAAAAGCCATTGATAAAACTGAAACCCTTGCAGGGAGATTCAGGCACTGTGCCGGACGATCTCTCATGATACTTAGAAGATACAAGGGAAAAGAGAAAAGCGTCTCGAGACAGCACATAACAAGCAAAATACTGCTTAATTTCGTTAAAGGACTGGACGATAACTTTTCAATACTCAAAGAAGCCAGAAGAGAGGTAATCGAAGATTTCATGGATGTTAAAAATGCTAAAAAAGTTCTTGAATTGATTGAAGAAGGTAAAATGGACATAGAACAGATCAACACAAGAATCCCATCACCATTTGCCTTCAATCTGATTGCTCAGGGTTATTTGGATGTCCTAAAATATGAAGAGCGAATAGAATTTATAAAACGGATGCATCAGGCCATAATAAATGAAATAGAAGGATAAAGGCTTTAAAATTAATAAATCCTCTGATTTATCATTTAATGGAATGATTTATTGATTATTATCAAATACATGATCCAAACTAAATGATTCAAAGTCTTCTTATTATAATAAAAATTAATTTATTTATAGGAGGAATACAATGGATGAAAAAGTTATAGATAAAGGATTAGTCGCCTACTGTGGTCTTTACTGTGGGGACTGTTTCGTTTTACCGGCAGATGATTCCTGATTTTGCAGCAGACTTGAAAAATGAACTGAATGGGTGTAATTTCAAGAAAAATGCAGATTTTTTCGCTGAGCTGCCTTTTTTTAAACCATTTAAATACTATGATAAGTTTAATGAATTGTTGGGTGTTTTAGAAAACCTGCGTTGTGATAAAACCTGCAGAGGCGGTGGAGGCTCACCTGTCTGTGAGGTAAGAGGCTGCTGCCAGGACAATGATATTGAAGGATGCTGGGAATGTGAAAAATTTGAAACCTGCAAAAAACTCAAATTTTTAAAGGCGATCCATGAAGACGCCCATATCTGTAATTTACGAATACTCAAAGAAAAAGGTGTTGAAAAGTTCATTGAAGGAGAAACATATTGGTAGCCTTCAAGAGAATTTAATTTTTTAAAAAGGAAATTGGAAACTTAAGAGTTTTGATATTTATTTTAAACCTTTGTAATTTCTTTTTCGATGTTACTCTTATCTAGACTATAAATTAAAAAAGTTCTTTATTATCTAATATTTTAACCTTTAAAAAAATAAATAAAAGGATAAAAAAATCGATTTTATTTATACATTAAGGTGATAATTAACACCAAAATCCCCACGATCCAGCAGTAGTAGGCAAATATCATCAGACTTTTCTCTCTTAGGATTTTTAACATCCATTTAATGGCAAAATAGCCGGAAATTATTGCGGCTACTGTGCCCACCGCAAAAACCACAATATCATAGTTGTGAAAACCTTCTGCAAACATATCATTGATCTTCACAAAAACTGCGCCTAAAATGGCTGGTATGGCCAGTAAAAATGCAAATCTTGCTGATAATTCCCGTTCAATCCCAGATAACAGACCAGTTACTATGGTAGCGCCGGATCTTGAAATTCCGGGGGCTATGGCAAATCCCTGAGCAATACCAACTGCCAGGGCATTTTTAAATGTTATTTCGCCAACATCTTTATGTCCTTTACCCCATTTCTCACCAATCAAGAGTAAAAATCCAGTTATTATCAATAAAACAGCAACATATTGTACAGAGCTAAATAAATTCTCAAAGAAGTCTTTGAATAGATATCCCATCAAAGCTGTGGGGATGGATCCTATGATTATAAGCCATGCTAATCTTTTGAAGGGGTCTTCTCTTATACCTGCTAAAAAAGTTTCTTTGGATCTAAGCTGGGTAAGGCTGGATAAGAATGCCTTTATCATTTCTATTATGTCGCTTCTAAAATACCCTAAAACTGCAATAAGCGTCCCCAGATGGAGGAAAACATCAAAGGCAACACTTGATTTAACACCCAATATCTCTGGTACAAGAACCAGGTGTGCTGAGCTGCTTATAGGGAGAAATTCTGTTAATCCCTGAACTATTCCAAGGATCAATGCTTCGATTACACTCATTATATCAAATCATTTGTTATAAGTTATAACTTTTAAGTTATACGTATGGGTGTTAGTCAACGAAGGTCAACCAACCATATCTATTTTCATCAGTTCCTTCAATTATGCTGAAAAATTTTTTCTGCAGACGTTCTGTGATTTTACCTCTCCTACCAGCACCGATTTTTATTTTATCAACTGATCTAACGGGAGTAACCTCAGCAGCAGTACCAGTGAGGAAAATCTCATCAGCAATATATAACATCTCCCTGGGGAATGAATGTTCTTTAACCTTCAATCCCATATCTTTAGCCAGTTTGATTATGGTTTCACGGGTTATTCCTGGAAGCAATGATAATCCCAATGGAGGGGTATGCAAAATTTCATCTTTAACAACAAAAATGTTTTCTCCACTACCTTCACTAACCATACCAGAGTAATCAAGTAATATACCTTCATCATAGCCATTTAAGATGGATTCCATCTTGGCCAGTTGAGAATTCATGTAGTTAGACCCGGCTTTTGCCATTACAGGCATGGTGTTTGGCGCCATACGTCGCCAGGTAGAGACTCCCACATCAACTCCATTTTCAACGGCTTCTTCACCTAAATATTTTCCCCAGCTCCAGACTGCTATAACAGACTCAATGGGACAGTTAAGGGGATAAACACCTAATTCTTTATATCCTCGAAATATTATTGGTCGTATGTAACATTCTTTCAACTTATTTGTTTTGATGGTGTCTATTATGGCTTCGCAGAATTCTTCCTGGCTGTAGGGTATTTCCATCCTATAGATCTTGGCTGAATTATAAAGTCTTTCCACATGTTCTTTAAGGCGGAAAATAGCAGATCCTTTTTTTGTATTGTAACAGCGGATTCCTTCAAATACGCTGGAGCCATAATGAATTACGTGAGATAGAACATGTATATTTGCATCTTTCCAATCAACGAATTTTCCATTAAACCATATTTTTCCTGATTCATTCCATTCCATGGGATATCCCTCTTTCCATTGAAATATTGTTAGATTATGATTTATATGAACCTGGTTTTAAAGATATCATTCCATAATTTATTGGAGTATATAGGACTCATAGTTTTGAATAAAAAAAATAAAAAAACATATTTTCAGCTTATGATGCACTGTTTTATTTTATATTGAATATAATGAATAAACGGTTCTTAAAAATTAATTATAAGCCGAAATCTTTATCAATACAAAATGCCGAAATATTTAGTAAACACATATATAGTAAATTCATGTTATAAGAAAAAATTCGAAATTTTTTTTGATTTTGATTCTTCAGCAGGTTTTTATATAATATCTTGGGTTTTTGGAAAAGTATATATACAAAACCAAACTATAACACAAAAGAGGGCCCGTGGTCTAGGGGTATGATACCTCGCTTACAACGAGGTGATCACGAGTTCGAATCTCGTCGGGCCCATTTATCCAAATTAGCACATTTTTTTAAGAATTTTTTAGAATATTATCAATATAATATATACCAAGAGAGATACGAAGAATATGGTGCTTCCTTTTATAAGTGTTACTGCGAAATCTCTATCTATCATGAGAACTAGTCCATAAGATAGGAGAGCTGAAAATAAAATCAATAAAATCCTTAAAACAGCAGGAGTGGTAGTTGCCATACTTCCTATAATGTAGGTAATGGTCCAGGATAATATCAGTACAATCAATATTAGGCCGGGGGTGCTTTTTAAGATATTTACTACATTTGGTGCCCAAGAACCCAAAATTCTATCTCGCTTCCTTAAACTTCTTTTTCCACCTGTAAAATGGTAGGTTATATCACTTTTAGAACTCGATTTTGGGGTATATGCCTCATCCATCATTTCTTCTGTTTCATCTATTTCATAATCTTTCTTTGAAAATTTTTTGGCTAAACTCATAAGCCCATCTCTGTCTATGAGCTTCATGTTCCTTCTGCTAGCATAATTAATTGCCTTATCAGTGAATCCAGAGGTAGTAACAATTACCACTTTGGATGCCTTCAGAGTTTTTGCAACCATCTCCATTTCTTTTAAGACATCCAGACCAACGTTCCATCGCTCATCATAGTTTTTACATGCGACCACGACACCAACATCACCTAAAACTGTGCTTAAAACCCCATATATGTCTATAAGATGCCTGGATGTCTTGAAATTTTTATAAACCTTGAATCCAGACTCTTCCATAATCTTCGCCACGAATTCGACCAGTCTGTTTTTTTCCAATTTGCTCACCTTCTGCGCAGGATAAGGTGAATGCTAATCCTTACTAGCTATTATAATTATTTAATATTATAACTATATATTTATAATTATCATTTTTTAGATATTTTCAGGCTCTATATTTTAATATTTTCAGTTTTTTTGAATCGTTCATGAAGTCTGTCAATTTGATATTCGTATTTATCCATTTCATTAGGAAACATCAACACCTTCATTATATTAATTGTTAAAATTTTAGGTTCCAGTTTGTAATAGTTTTACTAATGGTTTTTTGCCTTAAAACAATGCATCATGTGTTTAAGATCATCTATTTCTAATTTAAGATATTCTATAATATAATTAAATGCTTTTTCACTTAAAAATGTTGTGAATTCAATGTTAATTTTCTCTCTAACCAATTACAACCCAATATTCTTCTTTTACTACTATTTTTAGCAACCTATAAATACAAAAATTAATTTATTAATATTACAGTAAAACTTTTTATAATTTAAAAGAAGTGTTTATTATGGCGTTTCATGTCATGTTAGTCCCTACTCTGGGTTGCCCTTCTAATTGCAGTTATTGTTGGAGCTCTGAGGAAGGATCTCCTGTAATGAGTATTGAAACCATTAAAGAAGTGGTTGATTGGCTGGGAGATTTTAGAGAGGGACCTGTTACCCTTACCTTTCACGGGGGGGAACCCCTACTAGCTGGCTACGATTTTTTCAAGGAAGCCCTGCCCTTACTAGCTGAGGGTTTAGGTCATCTTAAACCAGCCTTTGCTCTTCAAACCAATCTATGGAATCTTACACCAGAACTAGCCCAGCTCTTTGCTGAATATAATATTCCCATAGGTTCCAGTATAGATGGTCCCAAGGAACTGAATGATTTTCAGAGAGGAAAAGGATATTATGATAAGACCATGAGGGGTTATGAAATTGCAAAATTTCATAATCTCAAAGTAAGCTTTATCTGCACCTTCACTTCTTATTCAATAAAATTTAAGGAGGATATTTTCAATTTTTTCCTTGAGGAGGGTTTAACCCTTAAATTACACCCGGCTTTACCGTCACTACGCGATGAAAACCCTGAAAAATGGGCTCTTCCTCCTGATGATTATGGAAAATTGTTGATTTATCTTTTGGATAAATATCTGGAAAATATGGAAGACATCCAAATCATGAATATTGACAGCCTATGCAAGAGCGTATTCATGCGAAGAGGCACTGTATGCACCTATGTAGATTGTATGGACAATACTTTTACTGTAGGGCCTGATGGAAACATATATACTTGCTATCGCTTTGTAGGAATGAGGGAATATGTTATGGGCAAGGTTAGGGATAAACCTACCATGGATGACCTCTCAAAGACAGCTCCCTGGAAGCTGCTTCAAGAATACAAGAAATATGTTGATAGGGAATGTGGTAAGTGTAATTATATCAAATTTTGTCGAGGAGGATGTCCATACAATGCTATTACACCCAACAAAGGGAGAATTAGGGGTGTTGACCCGCACTGCACCGCATATAAAACCATATTCAAAGAAATAACCAACAGGGCCAATAAGGAGTTTTTAGGATCCTCAATGGGAATGGGTACCAGTGCATCACAATCTAAGAAAAAGGCTAAAGTGGGAGTGATGTCGATAATGCTTAAACGTTACTAACTAGATTATTGATTAGATCATTGGTTAATTGAGTAGCTGGTTAATCTGAAGTTACCACGAACTTACCATAAATTATCTATTTTTATCATTTAATATGCTTATACCCTATCTAACGCCATTTAAAAAGCATTTCAGTAATTTCATATCTTTTAGATAAACAGCAACACAAATCCTAAACTAAAAATCCACGAAGAAAAAATTTACGAGAAAAAATAAAATCTGCAATTTATCAGCATGTTTTCTCATGAACAGGAACCGGTTTTTAGTTATATGATATTACACCATCGCTCTGGCCACTTCTCTTACTGTTAATTTACTCAAACCCAAATCAATTAGAACACCGAATATTCCGAAATTGCCAGTGCAAATGATAGAATCCCGAAGCCTTCAGCACCCAGATATTTTGCATCATACATTATAAACAAAAATTCTAAAATATAGCTAATATAGCTAATAATTTGAGAAACAAATAATAATACTGTGTTTTTTACGATTTTTTAAATTGATCATGTACAGACCATTCTAAAATATCAGAAATTGATTTTAGATATCTCTTCTTTCTACTCTCTTTCATTATATTATTATTTATCATTATTTATCTGAAAAATTATGATTCACAGATTCAGAGATTACTTTCTCATAACACGCAAACTTTTTCAACGGTGATGTATAAACATGCCAACATGAGAATTCTCATAACAAATGATGATGGTGTAAACTCATCAGGAATCATCGCTGCTAAGAGGGCGGTTGAAGATCTGGCTGAAATAGATGTGGTAGCACCCGCTATGCAGCAGAGCGGAATAGGGCACGCATTGACATTATTCGAACCCATAAGAATTACTTCAACCAATTTGATGGATGGAAGTGAAGCATATTCTGTCTCAGGTACCCCCACCGACGCGGTGATTATTGGAATATTTGAAATAGCAGATCAAAAACCCGATCTTTTAATATCCGGCATAAATATAGGGGAAAACCTTGGAATGTCTGAGCTTACCACTTCAGGAACCATAGGCGCGGCTATGGAAGCCGCAGTACATGAAGTGCCGGCCATGTCTGTCTCACTGCAGGTTACCCGAGGTGATATCAAATTCCATGATGGACACGTTGATGTGGATTTCTCCCACGCTCAGAAGATAACAAGAAAGGTGGCTCAAAAAATCTTAGATAAAGGTCTTCCAGAAGGTGTGGATTTCCTAAATCTTAACATCCCCTCACATCCATCCACAGACAAGATCAAATTGACCAGATTAGGCAAAAGAATGTATAAAATTCACATACAAAAAAGGTTGGATCCGAGGGGAAGACCCTATTACTGGATAGATGGAGACTCTGTTGAAAGTGATGTGGAAGGAACTGATGTTTATGTCCTCAGAAAAGAGAAATGTGCCACCATAACACCAATATCCTTAGATTCCACTTCAAATTTGGATGAAATGGCTGGGTGGCTGGTTTAAATTTCAAAAGATTAATTTGTAAAAATTTGATATTAAAATAGAAAAATCTGATATTAATTTTAAAATTATTTTTATATGAAACAGAGTAATTAAATGGAAGATTCAATGAAAATACTGGATGCAAGGGGAAGAAAAATCATCAAAGGATCAATAGTTAGATATGTTGGATTTGACACAACTGGAAAGGTTGACAAGATATGCATCTAGGAAGGCACCCCTGGGTGAGAATAGAATCTAGCGAATTATTCTACCGGGCAGATTACCTCGAAGTTCTTAAAAATGAAACAGAAAATGAAAATCCGAGTGTATCAGAATTAAAATCTGTAGAACAAAGAATTGCCAGATTAAATGGTTACCAAGGAGCAGTTGACACCGAGATATCTGCACATGCGATGGCCCAGGGTATGGTGGAGCTTAGAATACTTAAAATTCTTTTTAGGGTTTAAATCACTTTTTAATTTTATTTTGATAATATGGACTAATCAACTACGTTTATCCCTAATATGTCCTTTTCACCCTCAAAAACAGCTCTAGCTATCTGTGCACTTCCTAGAGAACCTGAAGTCTCTGGAAGCCTTACAACATTAGCAATACCTTCAAAATGGTCTTTAATTGATCCAAAAAAGTCGACTGGTTCTTCCATTGAACCAATAGATCCTGTAAGCACAATTCCATCCAGATTATTGTTAGAGATACCAGCCAATCCCCATATCTCCATCAGTATCGTCATTATCATGGTATCAAACGCCATTTCAGCCTTCGGATCTCCAGATATGAACTTTTCAATGATTTCATCTTTCGCTTGGGCTACTTTTGTCTCCACATCAGCTATTTTCACGGCCCCTGCCATGGAAAAACATTCATTGGCGGTTTTTATACCATCATCTATATCTCTAATCATCTCCAGATCCAGCGGCCCGTGAATAATTCCCATTGCCCCAATACAAGCATCTATAGCTCCTCTTATCTTTCCATCTTCAATTAATATGCTTACAGTATTTGAACTTATATCAGAGATTATCATGTTATTAAAACCAGTCTCTAGAAAGGCATTGTATGAAATACTTACCTTCTCAGCACTGGCATGATGGGAATAGGCAGCCCGGAATCTTTCATCTAGGCATGGAGTATTTTTGTGAAGCCCGGGTATCACTACAGTGGGAATTCCAGAATCCTTTATTTCATCATATACGGCCGTTCCACCACCGGTTACCTTACCAGCACCGCCAATAGATATTATTCCCCGATCTTTGACTTTTTCTATAGGGGTTATGGTTGTAAGTGAATCTCCCATAGCATATGTTATGGCCATAAGTTTTATGGAATTAAGATCTACCTGGTTAGATAGCTCCTGGAGAGCTGAAACTCTTCCTGTAGATAGATCTTCCCTTCCAATTTTAAAATGAACAGTTTCATCATTTAGGATGGTAAATGAAACTCCTGTAGTTCCATGATCCATCCCAACAAACACCAAAGATCTCACCATTTTATTTAGTTTGAATTATTTTTGAAGTCCGCAGAGTTTTCGTAGTTTTGTACCCACTTCTTCGATTTGAAGTTCTCCTTCAAGGATCCTTAACCGGTTAAGCATGGGACTTCCAGCCTGATTTTCCAGGGCCCATTCCTTGGCAAATTTACCTCTTTGAATCTCATTCAGAATTTTTTTCATTTCCATTTTGGTTTCAGGGGTTATTATCCTTTCCCTTTTTGTAAGTCCTCCGAATTCTGCTGTGTTACTCACATTACTCCACATACCAGCGAATCCCTTCTCATAGATTAGATCGATTATGAGTTTCAATTCATGACAGGTCTCAAAGTATGCAAGTTCTGGCTGGTATCCTGCTTCTACCAGAGTTTCGAAACCATTTTTTATGAGTTCAGTTACTCCACCACATAGTACAGCCTGTTCTCCGAAAAGATCGGTTTCAGTTTCTTCTTTAAATGTTGTCTCCAGTATTCCGGCCCGGGTAAGGCCGCAGCCTTTTCCCATGGCAAGCGCTATCTCAAACGCATTTCCGCTAAAGTCCTGTTCTACTGCTACTAAACCCGGTATTCCAAATCCTTCTAGATAGGTTTTTCTTACCATGGCACCCGGTCCTTTAGGAGCGATCATGGTAATGTTAACGTTTTTTGGAGGTTTTATGTAGCCAAAGTGTATGTTGTAACCATGAGAGAATGATATGGTGTTACCTTCTTCTAAGTGGTTTTTGATCTGGTCATTGTAGACTTTAGCCTGGATTTCATCAGGAATCAACATATGTATTATATCTGCCTTTTCTGCAGCATCTTCAACAGTTAATACTTCCATACCATCATTTTTAGCCATGTTCCAAGAATTTCCACCTTCTCTTAACCCCAAAACAACGTTCAGTCCGCTGTCTGCCATGTTTCTTGACTGTGCCAACCCCTGACTTCCATAACCGATAACTGCGACTGTTTTATCGCGTAGAGCATCTAAATTTACATCTTTTTCATAATATATTTTCATTTGGTCGCCTCCTTTTCTTGGAAATTAAAATAATTTATTTTTTTCCAGATATACAATAATAAAAGATTGATTTCTGTGTGAATAATTAATGGAAAATGACTTATAAACTTAACTTATAAGCTTGTCGAACAGTTATTGGAACCTTTTATAATCGATTAAAAAGTTTTAAAGAAGGAAAAATGGATAGATAAAAAAATAAAGAAAATTATTTTTGAAACTTTTAGTGGATCATACAGATTAAATAGTTTTTGTACCTCTAGAAATTGCTGTAGGCCCTGTTCTTGCTATTTCCTTTATTCCAAAACTTCTAACCATATCTATAAGTGCATCTATTTTATCAGAGGCTCCTGTAATTTCTATGGTTAATGTTTCTGGACTGACATCGATTATTCTTCCTCTGAAAATGCTTGCATATTGAACTACTTCTGATCTAACCTGTTCTGAAGGGGCATGAACTTTAATCAGGCAAAGTTCACGCTTCACAGTGCTCTCTGGATCCAGATCCCTTACTTTTATAACGTCGATTAGCTTGTTCAACTGTTTTGTTATCTGTTCCAGAACCCTTTCATCCCCTTTGGCGATTATGGTAATTCTGGCGATGTCTGCATGTTCAGATGTCCCTACAGTGATGCTATCTATGTTAAATCCCCTTCTTGTAAAAAGTCCTGCAATGCGTTGTAGAACACCTGGTTTGTGAAGTACCAGTGCACTTATAATATGGGTTCTTTGATCTTCCATCTAATCACCAACCTTCCCTTGAGATTGCTTATTATATGTTCTATCTTCGCCCATATTTTCGTTTTCTACCTTGTATTCTCCAACCATTTCAGTTAGTCCGCGTCCTGGAGGTACCATAGGAAGAATTTCCTCAGCATCTATGATGATATCGATTAAAGTTGGTTCTCCAGATTTTAAAGCATCTGACAAAGTTTCACGAAGTTGTCCAGGTTTTTCAACCCTTTCTGCGTTAACCTTGTAGGATTCAGCCAGCTTTACAAAGTCTGGAACATCTCCAAGATGTGTATGTGATAGTCTCTCATCATAGAAAAGCCTCTGCCACTGAGCCACCATTCCTAGATAGCGGTTATCCAGAATACATATAACAACAGGAATATCATACTCTCTAACTGTTGCTAGGTCCTGACTTACCATTAAGAATCCTCCGTCTCCGCAGACTGCAACAACATCCTCCTCCGGCTTGGCTACTTTAGCTCCCATAGCTGCAGGAAATCCAAATCCCATAGTACCAAGTCCACCTGATGATATAAATTTCCTTGGACGTTTCGATGTGTAATAATGAGCCATCCACATCTGATTTTGGCCTACATCTGTTGTTACGATCGTATCTTCGCTGAGTGTTTCCCAAATCTCTTTTATAACCTGCTGAGGTTTTAATGGCACATCGTCAAATGACATTCGTGGTATCCAGCTCTTTTTAAAATTCTTGACGTAATTTAACCATTCTTTTGTTCTTTCACCACGTTTAATCCTTTTGATTTCTTCAACTAGGTTTTCTAGGATTATCTTGGCATCTCCAACTATGGGGACGTCTACATCCACGTTTTTACCGATCTCAGCTGGATCTATGTCGATGTGAATTATTTTAGCCTTCCTAGCAAATTCTGCGACATTTCCAGTAGTTCTATCTGAAAATCTGCAGCCTACAGCGATGAGACAATCACAATCATCTACAATCAAGTTTGCTGTTTTTCTACCATGCATTCCAAGCATTCCAAGTGATAATGGATGATCTTCAGGGAAAGATCCCTTACCTAGTAGTGTTGTGGTCACGGGCGCAACGATAGTTTCTGAAAGCCTGAAAAGCTCTGAAAAGGAATTTGATGCAATTATCCCCCCGCCTGCAAGTATCACTGGTTTTGAAGAGTTTACAATTAATTCAGCTGCTCTTTTTATTTGCAGTGGATGTCCCTTGGTTGTAGGTTTATATCCAGGTAAATCTATTTTTATATCATCCTCAAATTCCATCTCAAGTTCCTGAACATCTTTGGGAAGATCAACAACTACGGGCCCTTTTCTACCGGTTCCTGCTATATAAAATGCAGATTTTATCACAGAAGGTAGTTCCTGCGGAGTCATTGGCTGGAAGTTGTGTTTGGTGATAGGGATTGTTATTCCCAGAGTATCAACTTCCTGAAATGCATCTTTACCAATCAGTGGGGTTACAACCTGCCCGGTAAGCGCTACTATAGACGATGAATCCATATAAGCAGTGGCAATGCCTGTAACAAGGTTAGTGGCTCCTGGTCCTGAAGTAGCGATACAAACACCCACTTTTCCAGATGCCCGGGCATATCCGTCTGCTGCATGAGCTGCACACTGTTCATGTCTTACTAATATATGTCTTAGGTCAGAATCATAGATTACATCGTATAAAGGAAGCAGAACGCCTCCAGGATATCCAAATACAACATCTACTCCCTCATCTGTAAGTGATTTGATTATGGCTTCGCCTCCTTTCATAAAAACACCTGATTTTTTTTTTAAAATATTTAGAAAAGTCACATGATCTTTAAAAAAATTTCACATGATCTAATATGCATTTTTTATATGTAGTTTTAGCCTTTAAGTATCTTTTCTGATTTTTACAAAACCCAATTATTTTCTGTTTTTAATCAACATTATTTTAATCAACATTATATTCAAATTTTTTTGTTACGATCTTCAATGATTATTATTAGAAATAAGATTTATTATGGATCAATTTATAGATTTACAAAGACTATAGATTTACAAAGAGGAGGATTTGTATGAAAATTCTGGTTGTGGGCACTGGAGCTAGGGAACATGTTATTTGTGAGGCATTGAATCGAGATGGGACTGAATTATATTCTATTATGAGCAATAAAAATCCGGGAATAGCTAGGATATCCAAATTTAAAATTTCAAATGAGAGCGATATTGAAACAGTGAAAAAATTCGCGCTGCAGAATAATATTGATATAGCGTTTATTGGCCCTGAATCTCCCCTTGAGAAAGGAATTGTAGATGTCCTTGAATCGTCAGGAATAGCTTGTGTAGGTCCAACCCAACAAGCAGCAAGAATAGAAACTGACAAAGCTTTCATGAGAGATCTATTTGGAAATTATAAGATTGGAGGATCCATAGTTTATAAAGTATTTGATAATTTCCATGATGCAAGCGATTTTATTGATGATTTTGGTGAAGAGTTGGTAATAAAGCCAATTGGATTAACTGGTGGAAAGGGAGTTAAAATTGTGGGAGAACATTTAAAAGACTCCAAAGAGGCTAAAGATTATGTAAAACAAATAATAGATACTAAAATGAGTGGACATGCAAAAGTGGTCATGGAAGAGAAGCTTGTTGGCGAGGAATTTACACTCCAAGCCTTTGTGGATGGTGATAACCTTGTTCCCATGCATGCAGTTCAGGATCATCCCCACGCCTTTGAGGGGGATACAGGCCCCATAACCGGTGGAATGGGATCTTATTCCGATAAAGATGGCCTATTACCATTTTTAGATCGAAATGATCATGATAAAGCTGTAACTATTATGGAAGCCACTATAAAGGCACTTAAAGAAGAAGTGGGTCCTTACAGAGGGATATTATATGGTCAGTTCATGTTATGTCATGATGGGCCTCGAGTAGTTGAATACAATGCCCGGTTTGGAGATCCTGAGGCTATGAACGTACTTCCACTTCTTAAATCAAATTTTGTGGATTTATGTGAGAGAATTGTTGATGGAACTCTTAAAAATGCTGAATTTGAAAATAAAGCCACGGTATGTAAGTACATAGTACCTCGAGGATACCCAGAAAGTTCAGCAGCTGGTGAGATATTAGATGTAAACGAGAAGAAAATAAACGAAGAGGGGGCGCTTGTTTATTATGCGGCTGTCAACCAGAAAGAAGATAAGATTTATACATCTTCATCCCGAGCCTTGGGGATTTTAGGCATTGGAAATAGCATAAAACAGGCAGAAAACATCTGTGAAAATTCCACAGGATATGTAAAGGGCGATGTATATCATCGTAGGGATATAGGAACATCAAAACTCTTACAGAGAAGAATCAAGCACATGGAAGAATTGGGCAGAAAATAGAGATTTTTGGAAAAAAATCTGATTTTTTTTAAATCATATTAAAAAACTTGAAAGAACTCTTAATGGAGTTAAAATGTCTAAATTAAAACCATACCTAAACGAACTTGAAAATAAAGATGAGATAAAAGAGTTAGGGAAAAAAATTGTGGATATTGAACTGGAAATTGACAAATTTGTTAGAGATAAACAAGTTCTTACTGGAAATTTAAGTAAAACAGAAACTGCATTAAAAAAAATTGAGGATGATACAGCTAAATATCCAGAAAATGATAAGATCAGATCACAAATTGAAAAAGCAACAAAAAAATTAGATGGACTTAGAAGAAAGCGACATGATTTGGACGAAATATTATCTGAAAAAGAATACGTTGCATTTAAGCTACATAAAGAGAGAAAAGAAGCAATTAGAATGGGAATGATTGATCTTTTTCACAAAGCCAAAATTGAGTATGATGCAGCACGCAATAAGTGGATTAAACATACTGAATTAGCCATAGGAGCACATGAAAAATTAAAAAAGAAAAAAAAAGAAATGGATTCTATAAAGAATGCTTTTAAGGCGGAATTCGGTGATAAATAGGCAACTTACCTTCATACTTTTTTTATAAAAAATTCATTGCTTTGAATTTTACATCTCTATAAATTTTACAGCATTATATCTTCAGCACGGAATTGAATATAGTAAACTTTAAATAAAGGTTTTAAAAGATAATTTAAAATCAATCAGACAATTTAACATGTTTTTGGAGATGAAAAATCAAATGAAACACTTTTTATCAATTGTGGATGCAAAGGATCACATAGATGAAATGTTGGACTCAACCGGCAAGTTTAAAAAAAATATTATGGACCGAGAACTTCTAAAAGGGAAAACTCTGGCCATGATATTTGAGAAAGCATCCACTAGGACCCGGATCTCCTTTGAAGTGGCCATGTTTCATCTGGGGGGTTCAGCACTTTATCTTTCAACAGATGATCTACAAATTGGGCGAGGAGAAATAATAGAAGATACAGCAAAGGCTATGAGTAGATACGTTAATGGTGTGATGATCAGGGCTCGAAAACATGAAGACGTGGCTAAATTTGCACATAATTCCGATGTTCCAGTTATAAACGGACTTACAGACATTGAACATCCCTGTCAAGCCCTAGCAGATATTTTTACAATTTATGAGAGGAAAAAAAGTTTCGATGTCCATCTTACATTTGTAGGTGACGGAAACAATGTCTGCAACTCCTTGCTACTTGCATCATCTTTAGTAGGTATGGATATGGTAGTGGTTTGCCCTTCAGGTTACGAACCCCCAACGGAAATATTCGAAGAGGCAAAAAAGTTCGCTCGAAAGTCTGGTTCAAATTTAAAGATAACCAATGATCTTGAAGATGGAATTGCAGGTTCTGACATCATCTATACTGATGTGTGGGTGAGTATGGGGGATGAAAAAGAAAGTAAAATGCGCATCAAAGCTTTTAAGGATTACCAGGTAAACATTGATCTTTTAAACCAGGCAGCAGACGATGTGATTGTCATGCACTGTCTTCCAGCTCATAGAGGACAGGAAATAACTGCTAGTGTGATTGATGGAGAGCATTCAATAGTTTGGGATCAGGCAGAAAATAGATTGCATGCACAGAAAGCTGTTCTATACAAATTATTGGGATAAAAAAAACTCAATATTTTTGGTTTTTTTGAAATTTTAGTTTTAATTGTCTTTTTTCTATTTTTATAATTAATAATTGTATTATATTTATTTATCCTATTTTTTTATAACGTATTTTGAATAATTCGTCGTATTAATAATTTAAATTAAATCATAAAAATTGATTAACGATAGTAAAAAATAAAAAAATTTATTGAGGTTACATTGAAATTGGAGCTTCAATACCTAAAAGATCCAGACAGTTTCTGATCACGATTCTTGATCTGTCAACTAAAAGCAGTCTAAGTCCTTCTTTATCAGAACCCACGACAGGAACTGACTTATAAAATTTGTTAAATGCATTTGCGAGCTCTTGTGCATATTGAGCTATAGGATGCACCCTTTTTATTTTGGCTGATTCCTCGATTATAGATGTAAATTTTGAGAGTGTCTTTAAAAGATCAATTTCGAAAGGATGATCTAAATTAAAATTGTTTAAGTCACTTAATTCAAATTTTGAAATATCAAATCCAGCTTTATCCAGTAATCTACATGCACGAGCATGTGCATACTGAATAGAAGCGCAACCCATCTCAAAACTCAGTGCTTCATCCCATTTGAATACAATGTGCTTTTCAGGAGATAATTTTGCTATATAATATCTTATGGCCCCAATACCAATCTTTTCTGCAATTTCCATTCCAGAAATTTCATCAAGGTCTGATCGTCGTTTATTTATCTCCACAAGCGCCCTATCTATTGCGTCATCTATCAATTCGTCTACAGATATAAATACACCTCTCCGCGTGGACATGGAGCCCTCTGGCAAAGTTATAAATTCATAAAATATAACATCAGGAGTGGTGGCTTTCAATAACTTTAATACTATTTTTAATTGTTCTATAGCGAGTTTATGGTCGGAACCCAGAACATCTATTATTATATCAGCGTTTTTTGACTTTTCAAGGTGATATGCTATGTCTCGGGTGGAATAAAGGGATGTTCCATCTGATCTCCTCAGTACAAGCTCTTTTTCAACACCATATTCTTCCAGATTTATATAAAGGACTTCATTCTCCAGTATGTAGTCGTCCAAGGAACTTAAGATCTCTGTAACAGATCCATCCTTTATAAAACGACTTTCCCATACAAATAAATCGTGGTTGATGTTAAGCCTCTCTGCAGTAGATGCTACACCATCCAAACATCCCTGCACAGCAGATTCAAATATTTCAGTTACTTCTGCGTTGTCTCCTTCCTCATATATCCTGATAAGATCATCTATCTCTTCTTTATGATGTGGATTAATTTTTAATTCCTGGTTTACCTTAAGGTATATCTTTCCAATTTCATGGTCGGATTTTTGTGATTTATCCATTTTATAACCTAAGTTTAAAATCCCCCAGACAACCATTGCAATTTGCCTGCCCATATCATTTACATAATACTGGGTTTCAACCCCATAACCTGCAGCTTTTAATATACGAGCCAACGAATCGCCTATTATGGCATTTCTAATGTGGCCAATGTGTAATGGGCCATTTGGATTTGCTGAGGTGTGTTCAACTATTATTTTTTTATTTTTAGTCTCAAGCTTTCCATAATCATCATTTATTGATTCTAAAACCATTTTTGAAAATTTTTCATAATCTATGAAGAAGTTGATGTAGGGACCCTTGGTCTCAACCTTCCTGAAGATATCAGGTGTCTGCATAACCTCAATTATTTTTTCCGTTATCTCCATTGGCGATTTTTTAAGCTTAGTCGAAAGTTGAAATGACACTGCAGATGCTAAATCTCCCAAATCTGGATTTGGCGGTTCTTCTATTTTGATTTCTGGCGCTGATCCGTATCCAAGAGATTCTATGGCATGTTTCAATGACTTTATTGCTTCTTTTTCAAGGTTTCTGTACATGGCTTCACCTGAATATCTTCGGTAAAAAATTGCATAAATAAAAATAATGGATTTAGGTACTGTTATTTCTTGTTTTATATAAAATTTTTATAAATTGATCATTAACCTATAAATTCTTCTATAATCCTCTTATCCAGAGTGTTATATATCCAATTTTGGGTATAACCACCGGATTTTTCCCTAATGTGATTACCTTGGCAATCACCTGTTGAGGATAAACTGCTAGTGGATCCTGGGTGGGATTATTGTCTCCTTTTGTTATAAAATATGTTCTGCCATCACTGGTTTTTCCAGTGGAAATCACACGGTGAATCACTGGTTGGGGAAACCACGTGGCCTGGTAGATAATGATATCACCGTTTTGGATATCATTTGGATTTATTTCCTGTAAACTAAATAGATTTGTTTTTTCAACCACTACAATATCGCCACGATAGAGTATGGGTTCCATGCTCCCTGAGACAACCACGTTCATGTGCTGGGCTGCAATTATACCAACCAAGATTATTATAAGGTAACTTAACAATTCTTTGATAGTTGAACTTTTTTTACCTTCTTCTCTTCTTTTATCAAATTGGCGGTCTTTTTTCTTTCTCCTTTTTTTCGTCATCATCCCACCTTTATCTTAAAATAGCTCCCTTATCAGCGGAACTAACCATTTTCCGATATCTTAGAAGCCATCCTTTAATCTTTTTTTCAGGGCTTACTATGTTTTCCAGCCGATCTTTGATATCTTTATCAGATAGTAAAACATCCAATTTTCTGTTAGATATGTCTATTTTTATAATATCCCCATCTTTCAAAGCAGCTATGCGCCCCCCTACCATGGCTTCTGGTGAAATATGGCCGATACAAGGTCCCCGGGTACCTCCAGAAAATCTACCGTCGGTTATAAGAGCAACAGATTTTATGCCCATACCAGATATGGCAGATGTTGGATTCAACATCTCTCGCATTCCAGGCCCGCCTTTAGGTCCTTCATATCTTATAACAATTACATCTCCTTCCTGTATTTTACCTTCAAGGATTGCATCAACACATTCTTCTTCACTGTTGAAAACTCTTGCTGGACCTTCATGTTTCATCATCCCAGCATCAACGGCTCCCTGTTTCACCACAGAACCTTTAGGTGCTAAATTTCCCTTTAGTATGGCTATTCCACCCTCTTTATGTATGGGATCATCTAAGGGTCTTATAACACTATCATCCAAAACCTTTGCATCCTTTATATTTTCTTTTAAAGACTTTCCTGTGGAAGTTATAACATCTGAACTAATTTTATTTTCAATTACCTTTAAAACTGCAGGTATACCACCAGCTCTATCAAGATCAAGCATGGTGTGATGTCCAGATGGACTTATAGCTGTTATATGGGGAATTATCTTGCTCAGTTTATCAAAAATTTCCAGGCTTATATTGACTCCTTTTTCTTCAAGTTCGCTTGCTATTGCAGGAATATGTAAAGTAGTATTTGTTGAACCTCCAAGTGCTAAATCTACTGCGATTGCATTTTCAAATGCTTCTTGTGTCATTATCTTGGATGGGGTGATGTTTTTATTTAGGAGTTCTATTATCTTTCTTCCTGAAGCCTTTGCAATCTGCATTTTCTTTGAAGAAACAGCATGGGCTGTTGCACAACCCGTTAAACTCATTCCCATTGCTTCTGTTAGGCAGGCCATGGTGTTGGCTGTAAAAAGACCGGCACAGGATCCAGCCCCTGGACAGGCACATCTCTCCAGTTCGTCCAGTTCTTCCTGGGACATTTTACCAGATAAAACTGCGCCTACACCCTCAGAAACATTTATAAAGTCAACAGATTTACCCTGGAATCTACCTGGCAGCATTGGGCCGCCCGTAACCACTATTGATGGTATGTCAAGTCTGGCTGCTGCCATGAGCATTCCGGGTACAACTTTGTCGCATGTTGGTAGAAGAACAAGTGCATCGAACTGGTGAGCCTGGGCCATGCTCTCAACAGTATCAGCAATTATTTCCCTGGATGCCAGAGAATAGTGCATACCTTCATGGTTCATAGCTATACCATCACAGATGGCCATGGTATTAAATTCAAATGGAACACCACCTGCTTTGCTTATACCTAATTTTACACCACCAGCTAACTTATTAAGATGAATGTGGCCCGGGACTATATCAGTAAAACTATTGGCCACACCTATAAATGGATTATCCATCTCTTCATCAGTTACCCCACATGCCCTCAAAAGTGATCTGTGAGGAGCCCTTTGTAGACCTTTTTTTATGGAATCACTTCTCATTATAACCACATCACAACGTAAAAATTCATATTAAATCCTACTAAATCTGTTCAATTAGTTATAATTTTCAATTCAACTAATATATACTCATTTTTATTGCATTTATTCTTAATAAAATTCTTAATAGATATGAATTTTTCTTTTTTTCTGTATGTTTGTATACATATAGCCACCTATTTTGCTAGATTTCTACTTGGATATTATGCAGAATTATTTAATACAATAAGTTATACTATAAAATATATGGAAATGATGCTCATTTTGAAGTTTTTAATTTCCCTTGGAATAGGAGCATTAATAGGCATTGAAAGGGAAAGAAAACATCCAAAACAACCTGAATTTGCAGGTATAAGGACATTCATACTTATAGCGCTTTTTGGAACCATTTCAGCTTATTTATCTCAAGTTAATCCCATTTTCATGATTATTGCATTTTCAGGTGTAATAGTCCTTGTGGCTTTAAGTTATATGGTAAGCACCAGAGAAAATGGTGACATTGGAATTACAACTGAAGTCGCAGCCATTCTAACCTTCGTTTTAGGTGCTCTTTGTTACACCGACGAAGGAATTAAAATAGCCCCCATTTTTGCCATTATTATAACCACCTTACTAGCTATTAAACCTTACTTACACAGATTTGCCAAAAAGATCAGTGAGAAAGAGATGTTAGATACATTAAAGTTTCTTATAATAGCCTTTGTAATACTTCCACTGCTTCCAAATCAGGTCATTGGACCTTTAAATGTTTTCAATCCCTATCAAATCTGGTTAATGATAGTTTTCATATCTGCGATAAGTTATGCTGGCTATATGCTAATGAAATTTTTAGGTGCACAGAGAGGACTGGGTTTAACAGGAATTATTGGAGGTTTAGTGTCCAGTACGGCGGTTACAACGGCTATGGCATCAAAGGTTAAAGAAAGTAACTTTCTTCTTAAAGCAGCAGTTTTTGCCACGGTTATTGCAAGTTCAATGATGTTTTTAAGGGTTCTATTTGTGGTTTCAGTAATAAATCCAGATTTGATATACCTTCTCTTGGCCCCCATGTTAATTATGGGGGTTGTGGGTATTTTATTGAGCATTTTTGTTTGGAAACGAACTGAAGTTAAAAAATTCGATGCAGGTGTAGGATTCCAAAATCCATTTACCCTTAAACCCGCGCTTATATTTGGAGCTTTATTCTGTGCCATTCTATTCATATCCAGAATTGCAGATATCTACTTTGGAAATAGCGGGGTTTATGCTGCAAGTATTATCTCGGGAGTTGCAGATGTGGACGCTATAACCATAACTATGGCTCTCATGGCTAAGACTACCATTTCCGCAACCACGGCAGTAACTGCAATAACCCTTGCAAGCATCTCAAACACAATCGTTAAGTTTTTGTTCGCTCTTTTTATAGGAACAAGAAAATTTGGACAGATCATTGGCATTATATTTGCTCTGATCATCTTATCAGGTTTAGCCGCGATATTTTTAGTTTGATTGTTCCATACCAACATAATACTTCACCCGGGTGCTGATATTATTGTTGGAAATACTCCCAGAGATTCATAAAAAGCTTAAATTCGCAAGATTTACAGTAACTGATATACATTCAACTACCTTTTTTTAACAAATTTATCAGTATTATAAAAATCAGTATTTAAAAAAAGTCGAAATTGTTAATTTAAAAGCTATGATGTAATAAAATGCAACTGTTAAGAAGGTTCTGGATTAAACCTCTTCCATCATTTCGAAATTAAGTAATTGATAATTTTAAATATTTTAAAAACAAATGTCTTAAAGAACAATTCAAAGAAACATTCCTCTTAGATAATTCATAAATTAAGGAATGGTATAAATAACATGCAGTTAAATTTTATTTTTAAGCATGTAAGGTGATAGAATGCGCATACTCTTGATTCACTCTGATTATATAAAATATGAAACAAAATCTATGACAAGAATAGCAGAGAAAATAGATGATAAAAAAAGGGAAGGAAAATTCGAAAATTCTCTGGTTGTTTTCACTGCAGTTGAGAGGGAAGATGAGAAAAATACATACAGGATAGTTGAAAACGCTGTAGCCAGCATAACAGAAATTTTTGAGAAGGTGGGAGCAGATAATATTGTTATATATCCCTATGCTCACCTTAGCTCCTCTTTAAGCTCTCCAGATACTGCAAAGAAGATATTACAGGATATGGAAGCCCAAATAGATGATTTGAACATCAAGGTGGAGAGGGTTCCATTTGGATGGTATAAGTCCTTTGAGGTCTCTTGCAAGGGACATCCGCTCTCAGAACTCTCAAGAACAATAACTGCTGGACCAAAAGTTCATGAGGCACCATCAGAAGAGAAAACATCCGAATTTTATATTTTAGTAGAGGGTGAACTACATAATCCTGAAAAATTTGATTATAAAAGCAAAGACTTAAAGAAACTTGTTATGTATGAATTAGGAAAGATGGAATCTTCTGGGGAAGAACCACCTCACGTCAGGCTGATGAGAGAGAAGAGTTTTGCTGATTATGAATCTTCAGCTGATGTTGGTCATCTTCGCTGGTATCCCAAAGGGAGGCTCATACGTGACCTTCTTTCTGATTATGTTTATAATCTAGTAACTGAAAGAGGTGCCATGCCTGTGGAGACCCCTATAATGTATGACTTGGCTGATGATGCCATAAGAGTGCATGCAGAGAAGTTTGGGGAAAGACAGTACCGCATGACCAACAAAAAGGAGCTCATGTTAAGGTATGCATGCTGTTTCGGTGCTTTCAGAGTGCTTGCAGATTCTTTCTTTACATGGAAAAATTTACCTCTCTCTATATACGAGCTTTCAACCTACAGTTTCAGACTGGAGAAAAAGGGTGAAGTAGTAGGTCTTAAAAGGCTTCGGGGCTTTACCATGCCTGATCTCCACACAGTATGCGTTGATCTTGGAAGTGCGATGGATGAGTTTGACAATCAGATTTCCATGTGTGCACAGACAGGTTTCGACCTTAATATAAATTATGAAGTTATTTTGAGAGCTACAGCAGATTTTTTTAAGGATAATAAAGAATGGATGTTCAATGCAGCCCGGAAGATCGGAAAACCCATAATTTTAGAGATTCTTCCAGAGCGAAAACACTACTGGATATGTAAACTGGACTTTGCAGCTATTGATTACCTTGGAAGACCCATTGAAAATCCTACAATTCAAATAGATGTTGAAAGCGGTGAAAGATTTGGAATAACATATATAAACCAGAATGAAAAGGAATTAAATCCAATAATAATACATTGTAGCCCAACAGGAAGTATAGAACGAGTTATATGTAGTTTACTTGAGAAAACTGCCATCGAAATTGATGAAAAACCCCCAATGCTTCCTTTATGGCTATCTCCAACGCAAGTGAGGCTGATAACTATTGCAGAAAGGCATATTGATTTTGCCTTAGGTGTTGCACAGGATTTAAGGGACGAAAATATAAGAGTTGACGTTGATGAGAGGCACGAGACTGTAGGTAAAAAAATAAGAGATGCAGGAAAAGAGTGGGTACCTTACGTGGTGGTAATTGGAGATAAAGAGCTAGAAAGCGGTGATCTTACAGTTAATGTTCGTGAAAATCGGGAAAAGATTTTAATGGATGTGGAAGAGTTAGCTAGGATAGTTAATGAGAAGACTGATGGAATGCCCTTTAGACAGTTGCCTTTACCTATGAAATTATCTAAAAGAGTTCATTTTTAGATTTTTCAATATAAATCATGTTTGACTTAAATTTTTTTGAAAAAAAATGTTTACTAGTTAGTTATAACTTCAATCTTAGAACTTATAACTTAGTAGTGCGTAACTTTAAATATTATAAGTTATAACTTAAACTTTAGAACTTTAAATGGGAGATGAATTCATGGGTGAGACAATCGCAATATTAAACCAAAAAGGGGGTTGTGGTAAAACAACTACCGCAGTTAACCTGGCAACTGCTTTAGCATTAATAGGTAAAAGGGTTTTATTAATAGATGTAGATCCTCAGGGAAATGCAACTACAGGATTTGGAATTGAAAAAAATGGCCTTGAACACACTATTTACACAGTATTATCTGAAAAAGATAGAATTCAGGACGTTGTAATAAGAACAAATATTGAAGGCCTAGATATTGTTCCAAGTAACATATTACTCAGTGGTGCAGAAGTTGAACTGAGCAAGGAAATCGGGCGTGAAGTTATACTTAAAAACCGCATGGGTGGTATAGCATATAATTATGACTATGTCTTCATAGATGTGCCACCTTCACTCGGTTTATTAACAGTAAATGCTCTGGTAGCATCTGATAGCGTTATAATACCTATACAGGCTGAATATTATGCTTTGGAAGGCATGGCGGATCTTATGAAGATCTTGACTCTTGTAAAAAGTCGTTTGGATAGTTCATTGAATATAAAAGGCATCCTCCTGACTTTATATGACAAGAGAACCCGTCTTGGAAGAGAGGTTTACAGAAATGTTAAGGAATATTTTGGCGATAACATTTTCAAGACCACGATTCCTCGAAATGTGACATTGGCAGAAGCTCCTAGCCATGGAGAACCCTGTGTTGTATATGATGAAGAAAGTTCAGGTGCTATTGCATATAAGAATCTGGCAAAAGAGTTAATTAGCATGGAACAGGACGTATGATCAAATGCCAAAAAAACAAAGTGCTGCGCTAGGAAAGGGATTAGATGCCCTAATAGGAAAAGATTATGCTGTAGATTCAGATAAACTTAAAGAAATTGAGGAATCAGAAGATATTAAAGCTGATTTGAAGGATGTTAATGAGAGAATAATTAATGAAGTACTGAATGAAGTTCAAAAAAATCCTAGAATTTCATTATGGTCCCCAAAATCTGCGGCAGTACTAAGATTTTTGAAAAAAACAAAACCAGAATTCAGTATTAGCAACGAATCATCAAAGCTCATTGAACAGGCAGTTAAAGATAAATATCCAGAAATATGGGAGATCTTTAGTTCTTAATGGTGTATCTTGCAGATATTGTTCGTTTTCAATAAATTTTTTAATATAATACTTCTTTATATTGAAAAAAAGGAAATAAATCAGCACCTAAAAAAACTATCTTTTTTTGTTAGCTTTCAACTTCAGTTGTTTCTCCTGTTCTTGCGCTAGTTAATCGTTGTTCAACGCCTTTAAGTCTCATAATCTTCTCTGTTAGTTCTCTGATAGATTTGACATTGCCTTTAACTATTATAACATCTAGACAGTATTTTTTGCTTATGTGAACGTGTATAACTGCGTTTATATATTTTCTGTAGTCGTGCTGGATATTTGTTAGGTCTTCCGTGATATCAGTGTAATGATGGCCATAGATAACGGTGAGGATTCCAACTCTTTCACCGTTCATCTCATTCATCCACTGATAACGTACAATATAATCTTTAAGAGCATCCTGAATACCCTTAGAACGGGATTGATATCTATGTTCCTTTACAACTTCATCAAACTCTTTTAAAAGATGTTTTGGCAAAGACATACCAATTATCATCATAATTTCTCCAAATTTTATATGATTATATTACAGTCTCAACTAATTAACTATTTAATACTTATCAGATGAAGGTTATATCAAAAATGGCTAAAAATTAGACATTTTTTTCTAACAATATGGGAGATTTTTGAATAAAATGTCAAAAAAACCTTTCTTTTTGGACATATTCTTATATATCAATTTAATTTCTAAAAATATAGTTTAATAGAGTAAATCCTTGTTGTAACTTGAATAATTTATTCTGACTGTTATACACTTGAAAGTATTAGTTGGGTTTGAAATCCTCAGTCAAACCAACAGCGTATTATAAAGAACTATCGTCCGTTTTGTTCTCTGTTATGATTCTGGATTTGCTTATCACTGCCTGAATTTCGAGTTTGTGTTTGTTCACGGTTCTGAGTTTGTTCACGGTTCTGAGTTTGGTTACAGGTTTGATTGCAGGTTTGGTTACAGGTTTGATTGCAGTTTTGGATCTCCTCAGAATTTTGGTAACGGTTGTTCTGTTGTTTCTGAATTTGGCTTGCTAATTCGCCTGCAAATACTGGAATAGAACATACCATGACGGCCAGAGCAATTATCAGAACGATCTTCTTGAGATTGTCCATTCTTCCACCTCTTCTGTTGCTTGAATAAAATGTATCCGAGGATCGTATAAATAATTATGCCCAGATTACACCAAGAATTGTACCATTTTATTCCAGAGTTACCCAGATTAACATAAAAAGGGCAAAAAATTCGATGAAATTTAAAAAGAAGAACGGAAGACCCATTCCTTCAGTTCTAAAGCAACTATATGTTAATAATAGGTATGTGAAGAGTACGCTCTGTAAAAGTAATAACAAAGCGAATAATATGAGTCCAAGGGTAAATTTAGATCTAAACTTCCGATAACTTCCCAGATATACGTATAAAAGA